>Ga0207695_10005550_pt1 | contig 16675 bp, 18 predicted proteins | sample KBSC54metaG_FD_184354 | JGI IMG/M metagenome (GOLD analysis project Ga0207695, IMG submission 184354) | Corn rhizosphere microbial communities from Kellogg Biological Station, Michigan, USA - KBS C5-4 metaG (SPAdes) (version 2) | ecosystem: Host-associated > Plants > Roots > Rhizosphere > Soil... | reverse complement strand
CCCTACCCTCACGAAACAGTATTTGACGGGCTCGACCAGATGGAATACCCGATGATGGTAAATGATAATCCAGAAGAAAAAATATTTGATGCAGTAACACTAACGGATCATGAGATATTTCATACCATGTTCCCATTCTACATGGGCGTTAACGAAACTAAATATGGATGGATGGACGAAGGCTGGGCAACTATTGGCGAATGGGTGATCAGTCCGCTGATCGATCCGACCATCACTGATAGTTTTGGCGTCCCTCAGTATGAAAATATAGGTGGAAAAGAAGGCGATCAACCTATTATGACACTTACTAATCAGCTAGGATCTTCTTCATTTGAACCAAACTCTTATGGCAAACCGGGTATGGGTTATTACTATGTACGCGATCTGCTGGGCGATGAATTGTTTACCAAGGCCCTGCATCATTATATTGAACAATGGCACGGCAAGCATCCTATGCCTTACGACTTTTTCAACTGCATTAATGCAGGATCAGGGCAGAATCTCAACTGGTTCTGGAAAAGCTGGTTCTTTGATCGCGGCGCACCTGATTTGGCTATTTCAAAAGTGACGCTGCAGCGAAGCACTTATACGGTCGTTATCACTAACGTGGGTGGAAAACCCATACCCATTAATTTAACCATCTATTATAAAGACGGCACCACCCAATTGGTACACGAAAGCATCAACGCCTGGAAAGCCGGCAATAAAACTTTTACACTTAACCACCTGTCGCACAAGCGCATTGAAAAGATGGTATTAGGAACTACTTATGATCCGGATATCAATAAAGAGAATAATGTTTGGGAAGCGAAATGAGTTGTCTGAATTAAAAACACTGTCATTGCGAGGAGTGAGCGACGAAGCAATCGCACACTATACAGGGCGAAGATGCAAAGTTCCCGGTTGCCACACTCATTGCATTCGTTCGCAATGACATAAAGTTTTTATTGTGTGCGTTTGAAATTGAAAAGTCTCTTACCTCTTCAATGCTATCATGCGGCTTTGAATACCACCTGGCGATACCACCGATGATGTTAACGTTACTGAACTACCTGTCAGGTTTACCTGGCGGAAATTGGTTATGATCGATCCGTATGAGGCAACCTTTAGACTATTATAAACCAAATAGTTAACGGTGATACTTTTATCGGTATTGATGGTGTAGTTTGCAGTATCAACAAGACCGTTTTCCTGTATGTATAATTTCCCGTCGTTGGTGAATTCAAAAGTATCAGCTGCCTTGCCGTTGTAAACATCGCTTGAGGCACCAGCCTGTTCGCCGCTAGAATAGCTAACTGAATCTTTCACCAGTTTCCATTGACCAGAAAGGGTTACAGCAGTACTAACATGACCTAATATCGGATCGGGAGTAGTAATGGGACTCACGTTGTCTTTTGCCGGAGTAGTTGGAGTAGTTGGCTTAATTGGCTCAGGAGTTGGAGCCAGTGCTTCCTTTGAACATGAGCTGAACAATGCAGCGCTTAAACACGCTATAAACAGTACTGTTGTGATTTTTTTCATACTAAACCGGGCTGTTTTCTTCACCTTTTTACGTAAACGCCCTGGTTTGGTTACAGCTAACCGGGCCTGTTTTCCTGAATTTTAGCCAAAAGTTTTCCACAAAAAAGCCGCTTCATGATAATTGAAGCGGCTTCCCAATTAGTGTAAGTTGATTCTTGTTTGACTTAAGAAACACTGTCGCGAAGTTCTTTTATTTCGTCGTGAGCCTCTATCAACTCTTCTTCCTGCTCCATCAGCATTTCGCGAATGTAAGCAGCCAGTACTTCTTCATTTAGTGCTTCCTGGTAAGTTCTTTTGATCGCGTCTTCACCGAACTCACATTCTTCGAGTATGCTATGGCGGTCGGTACCTGTAAACGCTTCCTTTATCGACATCCATGCCCGGTGCAACTTCCCCGGAACCGTTGTGCCGGTATTCATCTCGCTGCCCAATACCGCAATCTCGGTACCCAGTTCTACTTTATATCTGCGGCTATCGTCTATAAATCGTAAAAACATAGGTATCAGATCGGCATTTGCCGGGTCGTTCTCTATCTCTTTCAGCGCTCTTTCATAGCCCTCTATACGGTCGTTATTGATCAGTATCAGGTCGCCCAATATCTCGATCGTTTTTGAAGTATTTTCCATCTTTCTATAGGTTTTGCTGTTTACTAATCAACCCATGCTCATGCTGTTTGTTTATAGTTATTAAAAATTAATTTTCAACATCATAACATTTTTAAACTCAAACGAAATAATCGCCAACCATTTACTCTTTTGTTTGCAGTTAAAGAGGCAAATACCGAACTTTTATATAACCAACTTGTTATTGAGACATGAAGAAAGAGATCATAGCAGGTACCGCATTGGCCGGATTAGGTATAGCCGCCTTTGCCTTTGCCACAAGAAATAAACCCCTGAAAACCGTAGGCCATGTTGAGCTGGAAAAGTACCTGGGCAAATGGTACGAGATTGCCAAGTTTCCTCAAAGTTTTGAGAACGGTTGCACTGATGTAATTGCCGAATACAGTCTGCGCGATGATGGCAAAATAAATATTGTAAATAGTTGCACTAAAGATGGCGAGCCCAAAACGGCAGAAGGTGTGGCCTCGATTGACGACAAAGAAAGCAACGCTAAACTGGATGTGCAGTTTCAATGGCCATTCAGCGGCAAATATTGGATTATAGTCCTTGCGCCTGATTATAGCTACGCTGTTGTGGGCCACCCCAACCGTAAATATTTATGGATACTGAATCGTAAACCGATAATGGACACCATGACCTACAATCACCTGGTGCTGGTAGCCGCAAGCAGAGGGTTTGATATACGTAAGTTGGTAAAGACGGTACAGTCTGAAGGTATTGAAAACGCTTTCTCTGTCTCAAACGGACACAATAGGAGTTGAAAGCATAAAGCTAAAAAAGTGATTGCGTCCCGGAAATGATGGATGCAATCACTCATAATTATTATTAATTGGTTAGGCTAGTTTTTTCCGTTTGGGGGTTTCAGCATACAACCGGTTATAATTCTCAATAAACCGTACAAGTGCTTTGTGCATCATGGACGGCTGCCACTCCTCGCTGTTGGATATACGGCAATAATACGGGTCGTATACATTACGTACAGCAGTGAACTTATCCTTGTCCAGCACCACCTCTACAAAATAATAGTTTCCTAAAGTAAACCAATAGGAATTATCGTTATTACGCAACCAGTTGTTCAGGATAAGATAGTTTTCTAACTCTTCCATCTTCAAAGTTTAATTAATTGGTTATAAAAGTATTATGGTTGGTAGATGGCTTAAATTGGCTAAATAACAAATGTTAACAACTTCTGTTAATTTCGCGTAAATCAAATGTAATATTCCACATTGAATAAAGCAAATTATTTTCAATAATTTAATTAATTGATTATCAATAATATACAAAAGACACCTAAACATAAAACGTTGATATAGTGTTAATTAAATTACTTAGTTGTTAACATTTTCCATTGTATTCTGCTCGGTGCGAGGCGCATGGCGTGAAAAGCTGAGCACCTGAACGCTTTATTAGTTGAAAATGAATGATTCAATCGACTGGTTATTTTCCTACACCATGCACCTTGCGCCACCCACCTCCCCTACGGATAAAATAGCAGAGATTTTGATGAGGATTTGCCAGTATTAATAATTCAGAAAACAGGTAATTTGCTTTGTATATAAACCAACAACATTGCGGGCATTCGTCTTGCGGTGTATTAAAATTTTTCTCACTCAAAATGAATAGCACGATCAAAAAATCAATGGTAAAAGGCCTGGGCATCGGTATTGGACTGATGTTTTTATCAAGCTTTAACCACGCAAACGCCCAGGTGGTGGATAAAGGCTGGAAACAGCTTTTCAATGGTAAAGACATTAACAACTTTGAGCAGGTTGGCCCCGGTAAACATTATGTAGAAGATGGTACCATACGCAGCCATGGTGGTATGGGTTTACTTTACTGGAAAGGCGGCAAGCTGAGCAACTGCACTATTAAAGTGGTGTACCAGATGCAGAAATCTAACAGCAATTCAGGCGTATTTATCCGAATCCCGCTAGAGCCCCGCGAACCGTGGATGCCCGTGTTTTATGGCTATGAAGTGCAGATAGATAATCACCCGGAAACATCAAATGAAGATGAATACCACGTTACCGGTACTTTATACTCATTGACCAAGCCACTTGCTAAACCAGGCAAACCCGGCCCTGAATGGAACACGATGGAGATTACCCTCGACGGCCCTCGTACCATTGTTTATGTAAACGGCGAAAAAGTAACCGATTATAAAGAAGGTGATCCAACCCCCGAACGTAAGTTCGATTTTGAACCATATCATGGCATAAGACCGAATGCAGGCTGGTTTGGTTTGCAAAATCATGGCGATGATGACATTGTGTACTTTAAGGAAGTTGCTATCAAACCACTTAAAAAGAAATAATGGCCATGAAAACTGAAAGAGAATCAACCGATAAAACTATCAGTCGCAAGGATTTCATTAAGAAGGCCGCCGTTGCCACAGCAGGTTTCTATATCGTTCCGCGCTACGTTTTGGGCGGACCGGGCCATGTAGCGCCAAGCGACAAGCTTTACATTGCAGCAGTAGGGTGCAGTGGCGAGGCTGAGAATGATATTAAGCACCATGCCACTTCCCCAAGAAAGAATGGCGTAATATCATTTTTATGCGATGTGGATGATCGCGGCGCTGCTCCGCGACGTAAAGAATTTCCGAAGGCTGGATTTTACCATGACTGGCGCGAAATGTTCGACAAAGAACATAAAAACTTTGACGCCGTTACCGTAGCCATACCAGATCATAACCATGCCATCGTTGGGTTAAGCGCTATGCAGTTGAACAAACACCTGTACCTGCAAAAGCCATTAACACATGATATTTATGAGGCCCGTGTTTTGACCGAAGCTGCGAAAAAATATAACGTTGTCACCCAAATGGGTGATCAGGGCGCATCCTGCGAGGGCATGCGTACTATGCGCGAGTGGTTCGAAGCTGGGTTGATCGGCGATATCGAGAAAGTTTATTGCTGGACCGACCGGCCTGTATGGCCCCAAGGCATCAACTGGCCAACATCAAAACCACCAATACCCAAGGAATTAAACTGGGATCTGTGGCTAGGCACTGCTCAGGAAACTAATTACATTGAGAACCTGGTTCCATTTAACTGGCGCGGTTGGTGGGCGTTTGGTACGGGTGCATTAGGCGATATGGGCTGCCACATTATGGGGCCTCCGTTTAAGTTATTAGGCCTAGGCTACCCGACCGAAGTATCCGGCAGCGCAAGTACCACCTACAGCGGCATTTTCAAAGAAGGCATTTACCCGCAAAGCGGACCGGTAAGCAGCTCTATCAAATTCAAATTCACACAACAAAACGGCAAACCGCTTGACCTGTATTGGATGGACGGTGGTATTACCCCTGAACGGATGAGTGAACTTGATCCTGATCTGAACCAAAACGATGCCTTAGGTGATATACCAAGCGAAAACGACTTTGAGGGTTGTACCCTGTTTATAGGCAGCAAAGGAAAAGTTAGCTGCGGTTGGGGTGGTAGTCACCCAAGACTGTTACCGTTATCTCTTAATAAAGATGTAAACGTGCCTAAGAAATATCCACGCATAGAAGGCGATATGGATGGTCACTGGTGGCAATGGATCGATGCCAGCATCGCCGGAAAAGGCAAAATGGAAGTGGATTCGCCATTTGTGGGCTATGCAGGACCTTTAACTGAGACTGTTTTAATGGGCAATCTATTGCTGAGAACCTTCGACATACAGGAGAAGATCAAGCGTAATGACCCCGTTTACGGCCAGATGGAAGGCATGAAGTTTAGCGGACGTTACAAAGCATTGCTATGGGACGGCGCCAATATGAAAGTAACTAATTACGAACCTGCTAATCAGTTCGTCCGTAGAGAATACCGTAAGGGATGGGGTGAGGTAAAGTTGTAGGAAAGCCCTTGTGTGTCATTGCGAGGCTCAAGGCGGACGGTGCGGGCCGCGAAACGAAGCAATCGCACGCTATACAGAGTGAATCTGTATAGTTTGCGATTGCTTCTTCACCGCTAAGGCTGTTCATGCAATGACACAATGGACAATTTATTTCGCCGCCGGGATAATCACCCATCGGTTCACAGTATTATCAGGTGCCTCAATACATACTTTGTAAAACTGCGATGGCATATTCTTAACAGATATCAATGCATGCCCGTCATTTACAGGCACTTCAGCCAATAATTGATAATCATCAGGCTTACCTTCTTTATAATTATTTGTAGCTGCTACCCATATTTTTGCTTTTCCTTTTGGGTCGATAACTTTCCATGATACATCTATTGAACCCTGGATATAGTTGGCCTGCGGCGATGTTACCGATATCGGGCCAATGATCGATATACCATCAATCTCTCTTAACTGCTCAACCGGGATATTAATATTCATAAACCTTGTAATAGAAGGCGTGATATCTATAATGCCCGGTGTATAGTATTGTGCATAATCGTTAACCGCTTTGTAGTTTGTCACCATCCAGGTATTACGCTGCCTGGCAGACTGACCGCCATGCCCTTTACCTGTTTGCTCATCACGGCCATGATCGGTAGTAATGAATATCACCCAGTCTTCGTTAAAATGCTTTTCCCGGTATTTTATGGCATCCCAAACCCGACCCACCTGGCTGTCCATTTTTTCAATAGCATCATAATATTGCGGACTATCGCCAAAACCATGCCCCATATCATCAGTATATTCGAGGTAAACCCAACTCAGATCGGGCGCTTTATCTTTGATGGTTGCCGCGGCTGAGTTTGCTACTTGTTCATCTATCAGATGCATATATAAACCCGGTTTATCGTGAGGGAATTTTATCGTATCCAATTCATAACCGTCAGATACATAGTCAACCTTTATATTGCCGGTTTGAGGCAGGCCTTCCCCCACCAATTTGGTGCGATTATCGGTCCAGCTTGAAAACACCGCTACTTTTTTTGATGGATCAGCATTTTTCACCATTCGGAAGATTGTCCAGTAATTATAATTGGGCGCTTTAATATCATTATCCCAAACATTGTGCTTATTTACCCAGGTGCTGGTAAGCAAGCTGTTGTAGCCATTGGCAGATATTGTTGGCGTTTGTGAATAGCCTCCTTTTTCGCCGCCAACATATGCCCGCAGGTATTTGCCTTTAGCAGCAATAGCTTTCAGATTAGGCGTATTCAATTTTTCTATCACATCGGCAGGGATGCCATCGGCAATAATAAATACAGCCTTTTTTACTTTGTTTTGGGCAACAGCATGTAGTGAAATAATCATCAGTACACATACAAGCCTGGCAGCAATGGTTCGCATAGTTTAATCAATTAAAGTGGCGCAAAAATAGGCAGAGGAATGTACGGGCAAATTAACAAATTGTTATTTCTTTATAGCATGGCGTACAAAACGAAAAGCCCTTCTCTATTCAAGAAAGGCTTTTCTATATTAATTTTTGAGTCGATCAATTATACCGGAACACCACATAACCCCATGCATCCATTTTCCATGGCTTGGTGGTTACCGGCTCTTCCTGGTGCCTGAAAACATTTAAAGGTTTACCCAGCAGACTTTCATCTTCAACTGTGATATTTTGTTCTTTGTTAGACAGGTTAAGGATTATAAACACCTTTTTGCCATCCTTTTCCCTTACATAAGCATACACCGCTTTATTATCACCCACATTTACCTTGCGGAAAGAAGCGTCTGCCGATAAGGCAGGGGTCTGTTTGCGCAGGAACAGCAGCGTTTTATAGAACTTCTCCCTGTCATATTTGCCCATCTTCATGTTATCCTTATCAAAAAACTTAATGGCACGCAATACAGGCTCTTCCTGGCCGCTGTAGATCAACGGAATACTATGCGGCATAGTTTGGGTAAACACGGCAAACGGAGCATGTGAATCCTTCGGAAAAGTGCCATAGTCAGCCTTGTTCCAGCTATTTTCGTCATGGTTACTGGTGAAGTATAACTCTAATGCATTATGCGGGTAGATCTTATCATATTTAGCTTTGATAGAATCCAGTGCGGTTGCCGGACGAGCGCCTTTTGCCACACCTACCATCGCATGGAACATATCCCACGGATAAGTAGCATCAAAACCTCCAGGATGCAGGTAATTTTTATCACCCTCAGCCAGCCAGAACAGTTGTTTCATGGCATTTAACTGTGGAATACATCTCTTCCAGAAAGCATAAGGAACGTTCCAGGCGACATCACAACGGAAACCGTCTATATCGGTAGCTTTTACCCAGTATTTCATGGCATTGATCATGCTATCCTGCATTACTACATTTTTGTAGTTCAACTGACGGGTATCGGCCCAATCAAATGCCACAGCAGGTTTGCCTGTTTTATCTTTCACATAAAAATCAGGATGGCGTTTTATCCAAACGTTATCAGCGCCAGTATGGTTAGGCACCCAGTCGATAATAACCTTCATCCCCAGCTTATGTGCCTCGGCAACCAACTTTTTAAAATCTTTTAGCGTACCGAACTCCGGGTTAACTGCGGTATAGTTTGATACAGCATAATAACTGCCTAAAGAACCTTTTCTGTCTACCTTACTTATTGGAGTAATTGGCATAAACCATAGAGTTTGAACGCCCATATCATTCAGGCGGTCCAATTCTTTGGAGAATGCTTTGAACGTGCCTTTCTTGGTGTATTGACGGACATTCACTTCATAAATATTCCCCTGCATTGCCCAGGCAGGGTGACCGTCAATAGTTTGGGAAAAAACGGACGGACAGGCCCACAATACAGTGAGCATCAATAGGAAAAGTTTTTTCATGAATTTTTTTAGTGGTCGTTGGTTATTAACTGGTGTAAATATAAAAATAGCATCAAACTTTTATGGTATATTTCACTTTCTGTTAACAACTTATTGATGTTAATTAAATTTGTTAACCGCCGATGATATGGAAACCTCAAAAGACCTGAAATTTGCCGTATTGATAGATGCTGATAATGTGCCTTATGCCAATGTGAAAGAGATGTTTGAGGAGATCGCAAAGTATGGCACGCCTACTTTTAAAAGGATCTATGCCGACTGGACCAAACCCACGGTATCAGGCTGGAAGAATGTGCTTTTGGAGAATGCCATCACCCCGATACAGCAGTACAGCTATTCTACCGGCAAGAATGCTTCAGACAGCGCATTGATCATTGACGCAATGGATATTTTATACACCGGCAAGGTAGATGGTTTCTGTATTGTATCAAGCGACAGCGACTTTACAAGGCTGGCAACAAGATTAAGAGAAGCTGGCATGAAAGTGATTGGCATAGGCGAAAAGAAAACCCTGAACCCATTTATAACAGCATGTGACAAGTTTATTTATATAGAGATACTGAAAAAAGAGAAGATCAATCAGCAGGATAATAGCAACAGGGGAAAATCAAGGCCAGACATTGCACCAGTGGCTCATCCTTTAAACAAGATCGACCCGGAAATAATAGAGATCATATCTGATAGCATTGATGACCTTGCAGATGAAAATGGCTGGACCTATTTAGGTGACCTGGGTAGCCTGATCATAAAAAAGAAACCAGACTTTGACTCCCGGAACTATGGCTATCCTAAAATGCTTCCACTAATAAAAAGCATTAATAAATTTGAGATCGATGAGCGGGATACAGGTAAAAAGAATGTAAAGCATATCTATGTGAGGAAAAAATAGCTCCTTTTTCAGTATCGGATAGTATTATACATTCCTGGCAGCTAATAAGCCGCAATAAGTGGCCAATACTCCTATAGCTATGCTGCCTAAACTATAGGCAAAAAACAACAGTATACGCTGATCATCTAACAACTGCACATTCTCCAATGAAAAAGCTGAAAATGTGGTAAAACCGCCGCAAAGTCCCGTTGCCAGGAAGAAGCGCCATTGCTCGGCACGGTCGCCGAACCGTGCAGAATAAAACATGATAAAGCCGATCAAAAAGCAGCCGATTACGTTCACCACAAAAGTGCCGAAAGGAAATGGAGAAGTAGTTGATTTATTGATCACATGACTGAGCGCATAACGCATCACACTGCCCAAACCACCACCAACAAATACCAGGAACATATTTTTCATAGATTGATGTTTTATACCCGTTGATCTACTTTTTATTCAACTTATCCCTATACCGTGACAACCGATGACCCAGGAATTTCCTGCGCCTTTGTATAGATTGCCCGATTGAGGTTTCCGTGCTATAATGCGGGTCGAATATCTTTGGTATAGCAATACGCTGTGAAGTATATATGCCCGAATGTCCGCTAAAAAAATAGGCTGTAAAACAGGCTATGGCAAAGTAAAGAGCATATTCACCGCCAAACAACTCTATCCCCATAAAAGTACAGGCTAATGGTGTATTTGTTGCGCCTGCAAATACTGCGATAAAACCGAGCGCAGCAAATAATCCTACCGGGGCATTAAGTAATTGTGATAGCGTATTCCCCAATGTAGCACCGATATAAAATAACGGAGTCACCTCGCCGCCTTTGAAGCCGGTACCGAGTGTAATCGTAGTATAAACAGTCTTCCATAACCAGCTCCAGGTATCAGCGCCGCCCTGGTGAAAGGCCGATGGAATAGTTACCGAATCGGCAAATTGAGCATCGATACCTAAACTCAGATAATCCTGGCGACCCAAAAGGAGCGTTAAACCGATAATGATCAAACCACCAACGACAGGGGTAAGCCATTTAGTTTTAATAAGCCGCTGTGATACATTTTTTACCCCATGGGCCATTTCAGCAAACAGGTAGCTGGTCAGCCCGAACAATACCGATGCAACTATGATCTTTACCAGCAGCAAATAATCAAAATGGATAAAGCTCAACCCGAAGCTGGGTTGAGTTGCAAAGGATTCAATATGATAGGCCGTATGATGAATACCGATCATTGCCACAGTCTGATCAGCAAAAATGCTGGCTATCAAACATGGAATAATGGCATCATACTGCAAACGGCCGACAGCCAGCACTTCAATAGCGAATATCGTTCCGGCCAAAGGCGTACCGAATACGGCCCCAAAACCCGCTGCCACACCGGCCATTAGAACGGTACGAGAATCCTGTTCATTCAAGCCGAACAAGCGTCCAAAGAAATCGGCAATACTCCCTCCTATTTGTACCGCCGTACCTTCGCGGCCAGCTGATCCGCCAAATAGATGGGTAAAAACTGTAGCCACAAGCACCAATGGTGCCATCCGTTTAGGTACTCCACCACCAGGCTCATGTATTTCGTCCATGATGAGGTTATTGCCTTTTTCGGATGATTTCCCATACAGTTTATACACAAAATGGATAACGATACCGGCTACCGGCAATAGGTACAGCAACCATGTATGTGCAAAACGGAAATGAATGGCCCAATTAAGCAACCAAAGGAATAATGCCACAACCGCGCCGATAGCGATAGCCACAGGAATGGTTAATAAGGTCCAGCGGACAAGATGATTGAATATTAAAAAGTAAGGGGATTTGAATAAATAGCGTAACCGTTTCATGCCTATGAAATAAAAATATAAAAAACTTATTTCGTAGGCGCCATCAGACCTGCATTCAACAGGACGGTTCAAATAGGTGGAACACCATCACCTTAATGGTACAATAATACGCAAAACGCACTTTTTTTCAAAATTGATTAAAAAGGAAAATAATTCAGTATATCTTTAAAAACCAATTAACCTTTTTATGGAAAATACCACCAGAGTATGGCGTCTGTTCTTCGCCGTCGGACTATTTGCTATTGCTATCCAGGAATTAATTAACAAAGATTTTGTTTTGGTGATGCTGCCCGCAGGTTTCCCTGTATGGATGACTAACCGCTTGATATTGGACTGGATATTCAGTTTGCCGCTAGCCATTGCCTGTATCTGTGTCATTCTTGAGATCAAAGCGCGGCCCATATCGCTTATCATTGGTGGTGTTTTGCTGTTGCTCGTGGCCTTATTTCAGATTCCAGGTCAACACATGCCTAAAGAACCGGCACTTTGGATAAATCCGATGAAGGAATTAGTATTAAGCGGCGGTGCGTTCTTAGCAGCAGGATCTTTGACAAGGGAAAACAAAGTTTCATCACTGGAGAGTTTCTTGGAAAAGTTAATCCCGGCAGGAAAATACTTCTTCGCCGTTACTATGGTTGTGTTTGGTTACACACATTTTCTTTATAAGGATTTTGTGGTAACGCTTATTCCTAACTGGATACCAGGCCATGTGTTTTGGACGTACTTCGCAGGGGTAGCCCTAATGGCCGGAGGTTTAGGCATTATCGTGAATATTCAAAGGCGGCTCGCTGCTAATTTATTGGGCATAGCCATATTTATTTGGTTCATTGTTTTACACATACCCCGCGCGATGGCTGATCCGCACAGCGGGAACGGCAACGAAGTGACCAGCGTTTTCGAGGCGCTTTCTTTTAGCGGGATCGCATTTTTGATTGGAAGAAAAAAGATTAAAAGCTAATTTTATAGTGATTATACTATGAGATTAAATTGTTCCATAGCGATTATATTTCTTTTTAGTTTGCTACCAATCAGCAACCTAAATTATCAGGACGACATTATCGGAACATGGGTAGGGACGTCCATATGCCAAGTAAAAGATTCGCCCTGCCATGACGAAACTGCGATATACCATGCAGTAAAAGCCGAAGGTAATACTTATCGTTTCCAGATGAATAAAATGGTTAACGGCAAAGAGGAGGAAATGGGTGAAACGATGTTCACCTATGATACCAACAAAAAAACCTTAGATGGGGTGACGATCAGTCCTAAAGGCAAAGGGCTGTGGCATTTTGTTGTAAAAGGCAATACGATGTACGGCACGTTAACCGTTGAAAATATACTTTACAGGGTGATCGATCTGCATAAAGATTGATCATTCTATACTTAATTTTATGAAATACCTACTTATTCTTCTACTCTTCCCGCTGGCTGTACAGGCTCAAAGCGTAACTAATCAAAATGTCTTCGATACCATTCCATTCATTCCTGAGCACCGGCCAGTACGGCTTGCCCAGTTTGAAAAAGAACCAATTGTGACAGGGAAGATCATGTTCCTGGGTAACAGCATCACTGAGATGGGCGACTGGAAAAAGGTAACCGGTGATACCACGGTAGTCAACCGCGGCATTGGCGGGGATATTACTTATGGCGTTCTGAAAAGACTAAAGGATGTTACCGACCGCAAACCGTCCAAATTGTTCATCCTTTTGGGGATCAATGATATCGGCAAGGATATTCCTGATGCGGTAATAGCGGATAATTATCTGAAGATCGTCAGGGAAATTCATACCAAATGCCCTCAAACCAAGATCTATGTACAAAGCGTATTGCCTGTGAACTCTACCCTACCCCGTTTTCCGCAGCATTATGATAAAGAAGAGCATGTATTATCGGTAAACAAGCTGCTGCAGGCAAACGCCAAAGTGGGTGATTACACGTTCGTCGATATATTCCATTTATTTCTTGACGCCAATCAACGCCTCGAAAGCCGCTATACTTATGAGGGCCTGCACCTAAAACCCGAAGCCTATGTAATCTGGGTGGACTACCTGAAAAAGCAGGGTTATCTATAAAAATTAATAGCCTGGATTTTGCCTCAAAGTGCCTTTGCTTGCAGTTATTGCGCTGTTAGGTATCGGATATATTTCGTTTTTCCCCTGCGTAAATTGCGCCGAATGTAATTCGCTGCCGTATCCTAATATGTTTTTTTCATGCTGTGCATAGGCATTTAAAGTGTTTGCCATATATCCGCTTCCGGCAGGGCCACCATACAAACCATCCCAGCGTTGCAGATCGAAAAATCGATGTCCTTCCATCCCCAATTCTATCATTCGTTCAAAATAAACGGCTTTACGCGCGTAAGCCTGTCCGCTTGCAACAAAGCCGGTTGAAGCATTACCACCTGCAACGCCATAAAGGCCTACTTTATAATTTGCGGCAGGTGTCATAGTATACCCACCTGTCGGATTTGATGGATTCTGATAGGTGTGTACCCATCCGGTCGCATCAGCCGCCCTGGTTCTTACCATATTTACATAATCCTCGGCTTTTTGCAGGTTACCCAATTCCACCTCAACCTCTGCGGCCCAAAGCAATACGTCAGCAAAACGTATGGCATTATAGCTATTAGACGTAGCCTGATTCATTGCCCATCCGCCGTAATTCTCGCTGGTCGTAGCCTGCGCAGCTTGGTAATAAACAGTTTTAATATTTACATAAGGCCCATCGGTCACTGCGTCACCATCGGGGTTCCCATTCCAGGCCCCGCCGGGCATAATACCCCAGTCGAGATAAGGTATCCCGCGGCGACCAACCGACCAGTCCAGTCGCGAATCAAGTGTGGCGGTAGTTGGTGTAAAAGGATCTGTCGCGGCTAATGAAACATCGTTAGTAATGTCGGAGCTATTATACGTATCCAGCAATGGCAAGCCGGTAGTAGCGTCGGTTTTAAAGGCATTAACAAAGCTAAAAGATGGTTTAAAAAACAGGCAGCAGCTTGCAGGTCCGCCATCGGGAAAATTGAGTACGTCGGCGGCATTGCCGTCCTGCCCGTTGGAATCGTTGTGTACATATGCCTGGATGACAAAGACACCTTCGGAACCGTTTTTGGTAGATGGATTAAAATTGTCGGCATAATGCTGCATCAATGCATATTTAACGCCCTGCGAATTAACACCGTTGTTGATCAGATCAGCCAGAAGCGGTTGCGCCTGCTGGTATTTATGATCAAACATATAAGTTTTCGCCAAAAATGCTTCTGCCGCATATTTATTAGGCCGACCTAACTGTGCCTGTGTATTTGGCAGTGCATTCATAGCCGCTGTAAAATCATCTTCTATATTATTCCAGATTAGACCGGTATTTCCTACCGTATTATATCCGTTATTATAAGCAACCTTTTCATCAATATAGGGTACATTATGCCATAGTTTAGCCAACTCTAACTCATAAAAGCCACGCAGAAAACGGGCTTCGGCAGTTATTTGGGTAATATCAGCTGAAGATAGCGAGCCATCTTTTACCTGCGGAATTTCAGCCAGGGCAGCATTGGTATACCGGATACTTTGCATGGTTATTTGCCACTTGGCAAGCAGCCAATTGTTGGAAGCATCTTCCTGGTAATTATCTATAGACCAATCGGTACCCTGATCTGTAGTGTTGCCGCCACGGTAAGCATCGCCGCCTGCAACACTGCCGAGAAACCAGTTGTCTGTAGCTCCCTGCCATGCTGCGTACGGTTGGTTGACATATACTCCATCTAAAAAGCCATAAGCCTGCAATAACAGGTTATTCACCCCGGTTTTAGTATGAGGTGTTGCACTAATCAGCGAATCGACATTTGATTTGATGATCTTTTCAGCCTTTTTGCAGGTAAACAGTGCAACTGCTGTTATTGATAAAATGATAAGGGGTATAACTTTTCTCATAGCTCCTCTGGTTATTAGCTATTTATTTGTAATTCAGGTCAATGGCTTATCAAATATAATTATTAGCGATATTAAAAACTAATATTTTAATAGATTAGTCCTTCGGAATAATATTCGTATTTTTCACATGTATCAGTAACAAAGCAAGCCCACTATAGTCTCAATAACAAAAACGCATCATGACAAAAGAATCATTCTCCATACACGGCATAAATCTTTTGCAAAAGGTAAAAGAGCTGATAGAAGAAGGTAATGTTAGAAAGATCACCATTACCGATAGATCGGGCAAAGAGTTAGCCAGTTTCCCATTAACAGTTGGCGTAGTAGGCGCGTTAATATTGCCCATGCTGGCCGCAATTGGCGCCATCGCAGCATTGGTAACCGAATGCACCATTACCGTTGAGCGAGAAGAAACGGCAGAAGAGATACACAAAGAAGAAAAATAAAGAAGTCAGAGGGCGGAAGTCAGAAGTCAGATTTTAACCAATTTTTAGCAACTTAGCTGGTTAATTTTTTCCGACTTCCGACTTCCGACTTCCGACTTCCGACTTCCGACTTCCGACTTCCGACTTCCGACTTCCGACTTCCGACTTCCGACTTCCGACTTAAATTACAAAGCAGGCTGCATACCCATACCGATTCCTATCCTGTTCCAGGCATTGATGCCTACAGCGGCCATTATCACTTTTGATATAGTTTGTCTGTCCAATACTTTTCCTGCTTCTTCAAGAACCTTTTCGTCCATACCATGCTGGATATTGGTAATATTTTCAGTTATAGCCAATATAGCTCTTTCTTCGGATGAAAAGAACGGCGTTTCCCTCCAGGCGTTTAGTACATAAATACGCTGTTCCGTTTCGCCTAAGTCACGGGCGTCTTTGGTGTGCATATTGATACAGTAAGCACATCCGTTGATCTGTGATGCGCGGATCTTGATCAAATGATAATGTTTTTCGTCTAGACCACTGTTTTTTAGAGTATTTTCCAGAGCCTCCATAGCCTGGTATGCTGCTGGCTCTATGCTGAATTTTTTGCTCATGATGTTTTCGATTTGATTATGACACAAAGTTCCCCCGGCGGCAGCACAAAAAAGTTAATCGTGATTAAGAAATGGAGGTCAGAGATTAGTTAATCAGTGATTAGAGATTAGGATTTAACCTTCTTACCTCTTATTTTACTCAGGAATTG
>Ga0207695_10005546_pt1 | contig 16683 bp, 19 predicted proteins | sample KBSC54metaG_FD_184354 | JGI IMG/M metagenome (GOLD analysis project Ga0207695, IMG submission 184354) | Corn rhizosphere microbial communities from Kellogg Biological Station, Michigan, USA - KBS C5-4 metaG (SPAdes) (version 2) | ecosystem: Host-associated > Plants > Roots > Rhizosphere > Soil... | reverse complement strand
CCTGGTTGGACATCTGCGCCACCAGCAGCTTCAGGAAGCGGTCGGACTGCTCCTGCGCCGATTGCGTCGCGCCGAGGTTGGACGCGTCCGCGCCGCTGGCCGCGGCCTTGCCGGCCTTGGCGGCGGCTTTCGCGCCGGAGCCGGCGTTGGTGGCCGCGGACGCGCCGAAGCCGTTGAGCGCGTTGAGCGCGGGGTTGGTGGCGTTCGAGATGGCCATGATCAGCCCTGTCCCATCTGCAGCGTCTTCATCAGCAGCGTCTTGGCGGTGTTCATCACTTCGATGTTGTTCTGGTAGGAGCGCGAGGCCGAGATCATGTTGACCATCTCGTCGACCGCGTTCACGTTCGAGTAGGTGACGTAGCCGTCGGCGTCGGCGCTCGGGTTGGCCGGGTCGTGCACCTTGCGGCCCGGGGCCTGGTTCTCGGTGACGCCGGCCACGCGCACGCCCGCGCCGGGGGCGCCGTCGGGCGTGTTCATCAGCACGGTCTGGAACGTGACCTCGCGCGCCTTGTAGGCCTTGCCGTCCGGGCCGGCGACGGTGTCGACGTTGGCCAGGTTGGAGGCGACGACGTTCAGGCGCTGGCTCTGGGACGAGACCGCGGATCCCGAGATGTCGAAGATCTTCATCATGCTCATGGTTCAGCTCCCGATCAGCCCTGGCTCGGGCTCTTCATGGCGTCGAGCATCGTGCGGACGTCGGTGTTGATGAAACGCAGCGTCGCCTCGTACTTGACCGAGTTGTCGACGAAGCTCGCGCGTTCGCGGTCCATGTCGACGGTGTTGCTGTCCAGGTTGGTCTGCGACGGCGCGGCGTACTTCAGGCCCAGCTCGCTGGTCGAGCCGGTGCCGATCGGGATGTGGCCCCGCGCGGTGGCGGCGTCGCCCGTCATGGTGCTGCCGGCGGCCTGCGTGCCGGTGGCCTCGCGCAGCGCGGACGCGAAGTCCATGTCGCGCGCCACGTAGCCGGGAGTGTCGGCATTGGCGATGTTGCTTGCGATCAGGCGCTGGCGTTCCGCCCGGAGCGTGAGCGCCTGGGCCTGGAAATCGAGCGAGTTGGTCAAGCGGTTCATCGGGTCACCTTCGGTGTTCCTGGCGGCCTGGGCGGGTTGGCGAAGACGCGAAACCCGGACGCAGGGGCGGCCATGGAGAGCGATTGTGGAAGTCAAGACCGGAAACTGAAGGCCGATAAAGCAGGGGAACGGCCCTCAATTCGGAGCACCCGGCCCCGCCGGCTTCCCTAAAGTGGCCACATCCCAAAAATCCCAGGCCCAGTCCCTTGCGCGCTCACCTCGTCCCCGCTGCTCCCGCCGCCCGCCGCCTCGCCGGCCTGGCGCTGGCCGCGCTCGTGGGCGTGGCGTCCGCCCAGGACGAGCCCGGCTACACCCCCGACAACGCCCTGCTCCAGCAGGTGGAGGCGATGGCGCGCAACGGCGCCTCCGCCGCCACGTCCGAGCAGGGATCCGGCGTGCGCGTGGAAGTCAAGGTGGGCAAGCTGGACCCGCGGCTGAAGCTGGCGCCCTGCCTGCGCATCGAGCCCTACCTGCCGCCCGGCCTGCCCGTGTGGGGCTCGACCCGCATCGGCCTGCGCTGCACCCAGGGCGCCAAGGCGTGGAACGTGTCGATCCCGATCCAGGTGAGCGTCTACGCGCAGGCCACCGTCGTGAAATCGGCCCTGCCGCCCGGCACCGTGCTGGACGGCAGCATGCTGATGCAGTCCGAAGTGGACGTCGCCGCCGCCCCCGGCGCCGCGGTGCCCGACCCGGCGCTGGTGATCGGCCGCACGCTGGGCCGCGCCGTCGTGGCCGGCGCGACGCTGCGCCAGAACGACTTGAAGCCGCGCCAGTTCTTCGCCTCGGGCGACACCGTGCGCGTCACCGCGCTCGGACCGGGCTGGCAGGTGGTGACCGAAGGCCAGGCCGTCGGTGCCGGCATCGAGGGCCAGAGCGTGCGGGTGCGCACCGACGGCGGCCGACTGCTGAGCGTGCGTCCGACCGGCGATCACCAGGTCGAGGTGACGCTGTGACCGTGAAATGCGTCACGCGGATCGCGCCTGGCAGCGCGGCAGCAGCTTCGAAAAGTTTTTCGGAAAATATCCTAAAGTTCGATCCAGGACTGCCGAAACTGTCTCATCACGCATGGGCATGAGGACATTCATCCCCGTCCTCAGGAGAGCATCATGAAAATTGGCACCATCACCAGCACGGTCGCGACGACCGCCGTCGACAACGATCGCCGCGCCGTCCGCCAGCAGAGCACGACGACGTCCACCTCCAAGGTACTGGACGCGGACGACGCGAGCGCGCAGGTCGAACTCTCGCCGGAGGCCGCCATGTTGTCCCGAGCCGCCCAGGATCCGACCTTCGATCAGGCCAAGGTGGACCGCATCGCCCAGGCCATCCGCGACGGCAGCTTCAGCGTCGATCCGGGCGCCATCGCCGACAAGCTGCTGGCCAACGCACAGGAAGTGCTCGGCCGCTCGCGTCCGCAACACTGACCGTCGGACACCCAGTGACCGCACCCCGCGCTGCGCGGCCCGCCGCGCCCGCCCAAGCCCTGCCGCCCGAGGTTTCCGCGCTGGAAACGTCGCTGGCGGCGGTCGAGCTGGCGATCGCCACGCTCGGCGAGACCCTGGCCCAGCGCGACATCGCGGCCGTCGAGTCGGCCTCCAACGCGCTGCACGACGCGATGCGCGCGGCCATGAACCAGTTCGCCCAGGTCGCCCGCGGCGGCAGGATGCCCGTCGAGCTGCGCAGCCGCTTCGCGCTGGCCAACGGCCGGATCACCGCCCAACGCGAAGCGCTGATCCGCGCCAGCGCGCTGGTCGAGCAGAACCTCGAGATCCTGCTGCCCAAGCCGATGGCCCAGACCAGCGTCTACTCGGCCACCGGCGCGAGCCAGCGCGGACCGGGACGCGTGATCGCGGCGAGCTGAGACTCTGCCGCTCGAACGGAAGGGGCCCTGCGGGGCCCTTGCGCTTTCCGGCGCGCCTGCGCGCGCACGAGCGAATCCGGCGGGGCCCGGCTCCGCCTCGATTCGTTTGCGGGACGTCGACGATGCTTCGGCGGTGCCTCACCCCTTGGGCAGCCCGGCATCGGCGCAAGCGCGCCACAATCGCGAGACCATGCACACGAACCTGCGATCCGCCCTCGACGAAGTCGAACCGCTCGTCGCGAACCGCGGCTGGATCCGGCCCGGGCCCGCGACGATCCACGCCGCCGAGCGCCTGCTCGCGCTCGTCGAGGCCCTGCCCCGCCCACCCGCCGTCCAGGTCGAACCCGCAGGCACGATCTCGTTCGAATGGGAGGCCGGCGACCACGGCTGGTTGACGCTCACGGTGGACGACCAGGGCCGGCTGACGCACAGTGCCGTGCTCGGCGAGGACGAGTTCACCCAGGCCGAGGCCTTCGGCGACACCCTGCCCGACTGGGCCGCCACGCTGCTCCAGCGCGTCATGCGCGCCGGGCACTGAGCCCGCTCAGCGGCCCTGGCCGCCGCCCGCGCCGGCCATCTCGGCCTGGCGACGCTTCTCGCGCAGGCGCGCCATCTCCTCGTCCTCGGCCTTGTGGCGCGCCTCGGCCTGCTTGCGCAGCTCCTGCACCGGATCGGCCTTGGGGGCGGGCTCCCTGGTCGCGGCCTCCTCGCCCATGTCGAGCGACAGGCCGCCGTCACCGTGCGCCATCGGCTCGCCGCGCTTGCTGCGCAGCTTGATGTTCAGGCGCAGCTCGTTGGCGGAGTCGGCGTTGCGGATCGCCTCCTCGAAGCCGATCATGCGCTGCTCGTAGAGCTCGAACAGCGCCCAGTCGAAGGTGGCCATGCCCAGCTCGCGCGAGCGGCCCATGATCTCCTTGATCTCGTTGAAGTGGCCCGTGAAGATCTTCTCGGCGATCGTGGGGGTGTTCAGCAGGATCTCGATCGCGGCGGCGCGGCCCTTGCCGTCCTCGCGGCGCACCAGGCGCTGCGAGACGATGGCGCGAAGATTGGCCGACAGGTCCATCAGCAGCTGCGCGCGGCGCTCCTCGGGGAAGAAGTTGATCACGCGCTCGATCGTCTGGCTGGCGGAGTTCGCGTGCAGCGTGCCCAGGCACAGGTGGCCGGTCTCGGCGAAGGCGATGGCGTGCTCCATCGTCTCGGCGTCGCGGATCTCGCCGATCAGGATGACGTCGGGCGCCTGGCGCAGCGTGTTCTTCAGCGCGTGGTGCCAGCTGTGGGTGTCGACGCCCACCTCGCGGTGCGTCACGAGCGACTTCTGCGACTGATGCACGTACTCCACCGGGTCTTCCACCGTGATGATGTGCCCGGACGAGGTGCGGTTGCGGTGGTCGATCATCGCGGCGAGCGACGTCGACTTGCCCGAGCCGGTGGCGCCCACCACCAGCACCAGGCCGCGCTTGCTCATGACCACGTCCTTGAGCACGGGCGGCAGGCCCAGCTTCTCGAAGTTGGGGATCTCGGCGGCGATCGTGCGGCAGACCAGGCTCACGCTCTGCTGCTGCACCAGGATGTTGATGCGGAAGCGCCCCGTGCCGGGGATGGCCACCGCGAAGTTGCACTCCAGCTCGCGCGCGAATTCCTCGCGCTGCTTCTCGCTCATCATCGCGTTGGCCAGCGCGCGCGTGACGTCGGCCGTCAGCTTCTGCGTGGTCATGGGCTTCATGCCGCCGTCCACCTTCATGCTGGGCGGGAAGTCGTTGGCGATGAACAGGTCGGAACCGCCAGCCGCCGCCATCGCGGTGAGCAGCTTGTGCATGTAGGTGCGGGCTTGTTCTTCGGTGAGGGCGGACATGGCGCTCCGGACGTGGCGTCGACGTGGGGAATTCGCCCGCAAATTTGCCAGCGAATGCGAACAGGCGATCGGCAGAGGAACGGGGCGTTGCGGGCGGTGGTTCCGCTCAAGTGCCGCGTCCAGCCGGTGCGCGCGTTGTTCAGCTCATCGGCCGGGCGGCGCGCGCGCTGAATGCGGGAGCGGCACTAATGCTCGTACGCCACGACTTCGTGGATGGCGCATCTGTGGCGCCCCCGGCTGCGTCTCTTGGGCCCGTCGAGTGGCGGGTCGAACGACCCGCCCTACGAATTCGCCTCGACTTCGGGGATGCGCCGGGGCCGAACGAGTCGTCGGCGGCGCGCTCGCAGCGCGGGTCGTTCGAGCCGCCGTTCGTCCGTGATGCCGACGCCTCAGGCCGGATCGAGCGAGACGCGCAACCGCCCGGCCTCCAGCCGCACGCGCAGGCGGCGGTGCCGCGCCAGGTAGTGCAGCAGCACGGCCGCCGCCGCGAAACCCGACGCCGCGCCCACGCCGAGCGCCCACCGCGGGCCCGCGGCGTCGGCGACCCACCCGACGATGGGCGCGCCGATCGGCGTGCCGCCCAGCGCGATCGCCAGCCGCATCGCCATCACGCGCCCGCGCATCGCCGGCTCGGTGCCCAGCTGCAGCAGGCTGTTGGTGGAGTTGGCGAACGTGAGCGCCGACACCCCGATCACCATCAACGCCGCGCCGAACGACCCGTACGTGGGCATCAGCGCGGCCAGCGCGCAGCCGAGGCCGAACACCGTGGCCGACGACAGCAGGATCTCGATGCGCGGCTGCTGGCGGCGCGCCGCCAGCAGCGAGCCGGAGATCGTGCCGATCGCCATGATCGACATCAACAGGCCGTAGCGCCTCGCGCCCTCGTGGAACACGCTGACCGCCATCGTCGAGATGAAGATCGTGAAGTTCAGGCCGAAGGTGCCGATCAGGAACAGCATCCACAGGATCGCCATCAGGTCGGGCCGCCCGCGAACGTAGCGCAGGCCGTCGACGAAGCCCCCGCGCGCCGCGTGCGCGCCCGCGCGGCGCGGGGTCGCGCGCAGGCGCCGGAGCGCCGCCAGCACCGCGAGATAGGACGCGGCGTTGGCGGTGAAGGCCCAGCCCGTGCCCAGCGTCGCCAGCAGCACGCCCGCGATCGCCGGCCCCACCATGCGCGCGACGTTGAACGACGCGGAGTTCAGGCCCACGGCGTTGGACAGGTCCTTGTCGCCCACCAGCTCGGAGACGAAGGTCTGGCTCGCCGGCGCGTCGAAGGCGGTGACGCACCCGAGCAGCAGCGCGAACGCGTACACGTGCCACAGCCGCACGACGCCCGCGAGCGTGAGCAGGCCCAGCACGAGCGCCAGCACGAACATCGCCGACTGCGTGGCCACGAGGATGCGGCGGCGGTCGAAGCGGTCGGCCGCCGAGCCGGTGAACGGCAGCAGCACGATGTGCGGCCCGAACTGCAGCGCCATCACCACGCCGAGCGCGGTGGCGTTGTGCGGGGTCAGCTGGGTGAGCACCAGCCAGTCCTGCGCGGTGCGCTGGACCCAGGTGCCGATGTTGGACACGAGCGAGCCCGCGAACCACGTGCGGTAGCCCGGGTTGCGCAGCGAGCGGAACGTGCCTTCGCTCATCGCGGCGGCGTCTCCTCTTGCGCCGACCCGAGGTCTCCGCCATTGAAGCGGCCGAAGCGCCGCGCGAGCAGCAGCGCCAGGGCGAGAGCGCCGAGGCCGGCGGCCAGCGCGGCGCCGGGCGCGCCCGGATCGAAACGGCCCACGCGCATCAGCAGCCCCCATGCCACGACGAGGTTGAGGAAGCCCCAGAGGACGTTGACCGTGGACGACGACAGGCCCTGCCCCGGCGGCGTGGCGAACGGCCCCTGGAAAGGGCGGCCCATCGCGCCCGCGACGATGTGCGGCACGGCATTCAGCAGGAAGGCGGCGCCGACGAACCAGGCGACGTCGTGACCGGGATTCATCCGGGGCTCCTCGTGTCGGGGTGGGCAAAGGATCAGGACTCGCCGAGCCGCCTCACGAGCTCGATCGCGGCAACCAGGGTGCGCCGTTCGTCGGCGTCGAAGCGGTCGATCGCGGCCGTGAGCCACGCGAGCCTGGCCGCCTGGCGCCGGCGCCGTTCCTGCGCACCGGCCTGGGTGAGCGAGAACAGGATCTGCCGGCCGTCGGTGGGATGCGGCTCGCGTCGCACCAGGCCGTCGTGCTCGAGCTCGGCCAGCAGCGCGCCCATCGACTGCGGCTTGACCATCTCGGCGCGCGCCAGCTCGGCGGTCGTCATGGGCCCGCCCTTGTCGAGCCGCGCCATGGCGGCGGCCTGCGACCAGCTGGGCCCCTCGCGTCCGGCCGACTCGCAGCGCACGCGCCGCAGCAGCACGCCCATCGACCGCATCAGCTCGTGGGCGTGCGCTTCGGCGGTGGGCGGTGGACGCGGTGGCATCGGGGCAGTCTATGGATCGACAGTCAATCTTGCAAGTTTACCTTCCATATTACGGCCAGGCTGGACCACATCCGGTTGCACAAGGCCGGGTCGTCGGTACATCGCTTGCCGCATCCAGGCATCGCTGGACTCATCCGGAGAACGAAATGGACAACAACACCCTGATTGCCATCGCCGTCGCGGCCGTGGTCGTCATCGCGGTCATCGCGGCGGTCGCCTGGAGCGCGTACCAGAGCAAGCGCCTGAAGGCCCGCTTCGGCCCCGAGTACGACGCCGTGCTGCGCCGCACGGGCAGCAAGGCCAAGGCCGAGAAGGAACTGCGCCAGCGCGAGCAGCGCGTCGAGAAGTTCGAGATCGTGCCGCTGTCCTCCGCCGACGCCGCCAGGTTCTCCGAATCCTGGAATCGCCTGCAGGGCTCGTTCGTCGACGATCCCAAGGGCGTGCTGATCGAGGCCGACAAGCTCGTGCGCGACCTGCTGGTCAAGCGCGGCTATCCGGTGGCGGACTTCGAGATGCGCGCCGCCGACATCTCGGTCGACCACCCGATCGTCGTCAACAACTATCGCGCGGCGCAGCGCATCGTGTCGCTGGACCAGCGCGGCGAGGCCAGCACGGAGGACCTGCGCAAGGCCGTGGTGCACTTCCGCGCGCTGTTCGACGAACTGCTGGGCAAGACGACGACGCGCGACGAGGTCGCCCCGCCGCAACGGCTGGCTGCCTGAGGACGGACCCGGCTCTGTGTCCTTCAGGTCCTAGTCGGCGTAGCGGCCGCGGCCCGACGCCTTGGCGCGATACAGCGCGGCGTCCGCGCGGCGGATCAGCTCGCCGCGGTCGGCCCCCGGCTCGACGCCGAACGCCACGCCCACGCTCGCGCCGATGTGCAGCGCCTGGCCGTCGACGTCGAAGGGCGCGCCGACGGCCGCCACCACCTTGTCGGCGACGGCGTCGCAATGCGCCAGAGCGCCGACGTCGGCCAGCAGGATCACGAACTCGTCGCCACCCAGCCGCGCCACGGCGTCGGTGGGGCGCACGAGGCCCGCCAGGCGCCGCGCGACGGCCTGCAGCAGCCGGTCGCCCATCGCGTGGCCATGCAGGTCGTTGACCGGCTTGAAGCGGTCGAGGTCGATGTAGAGCAGGCCCAGCGTCGCACCCCGGCCCGCGTCGGACAGGCGTGCGAGGAACTGCTCGAAGCCGGCGCGGTTCAGCAGCCCGGTGAGCGCGTCGCGCTGCGACAGCGCCGTGAGCCGGTCCTGCTCGCGGCGCTGCGACGTGATGTCCTGCGCGATGCCCACGAAGCCGTCGATGCCATGCCCGGCCAGCTGCAGCGGGATGCAGCTCAGTTCCAGCCAGGTCGTGCCGTCCGGCGTGGCGTAGTCGAGCGCGAAGGTGACGCTCTCGCCCGCGAACGCGCGCTGCATGTACGGGCGGCGGCGCGCCACTTCCTCCGCGCCCAGCACGTCGACCGCCGTGTGGCCGATGATCCGGTCGCGCGGCCGGCCGCAATAGCGCTCGAACGCGCCGTTGGCGAAGCGGTAGCGCCCGTCGGCGCCGACCACGACGACGGTCGCCGGGATGGCCTCGGTCACCAGGCGCAGGATGTCGGACTGCGCCTGCGCCTCCTGTGTCAGCGTGCGCAGCGCCTCCTCGGCGCTCGCGCGGTCGGTGATGTCGAGCCCGATGTAGAAGAAGCCGCGCACCGAGCCGTCGACGTCGATGTCGGGAATGAGCTGGATGTCGAAGCGGCGCGTCGCCCCGTCGACGAGATCGTCGTACTCGAAGCGCTGCGTGACGCCGGCCAGCGCGCCGTCCATGCATGCGGCGATCTCCGGCGACGCCGGGCGGCCCAGCAGCTCCTCGCGCGTGCGACCCAGGATCTCCTCGCGCCGGCGGCCGAAGCGCCGGCAGTGGGCCTGGTTGACGAAGCGGAACCGCAGGTCGCGGTCGACGTAGGCGATGCGCAGCGGGAGGCTGTCGGTGATCTTGCGCACGAAGGCGTCGCTCTCGACCAGCTCGAGCTCCAGCGCCTTGCGCCGCGTCACGTCGTGGCCGACGCTGCACAGCAGGGATTCGTCGCCCTCGCGCTGCACGCGATTCGTCCACACCACCCACGACGCCCGCCCCTGCGCGTCGATCATGCGGTGCTCGCTGACGCTGGCATGGCCACCGGACAGCACCTCGCCCAGCATCCGGCGCACGGCGAGGCGATCTTCCGCCAGGACGTGCTCGAACAGGTCGCCGCCCAGCATCCGCTCGGGTGCGAGCCCGAAGTGTCGCGCGAAGGCCGGGTTCACGTACACCAGCTCGCCGCCGGGGCGCGACAGGCAGACCAGCTCGGGCTGCGCCTCGACGATCGCTCGGAATCGTTCTCCGGTCCGGGATTTCCGGAGGCAGGTGGCGACATGGAACGACAGAGCCGGCGGCCGTGGTGCGGAGCCTCGATGATGCGAGGCAACGCCCGTTTGCGCAACCCGCGACGGCGGCGAGGCGACGGCGCCGATACGCCGTCCCGTAGGCTCAGCCCTGCGGGAACTTGGACATGTCGAAGAACAGCGGCTCCCACACATGGCCGTCGAGATCCTCGAAGGAGCGGCTGAACATGAAGGGCAGGTCCTGCGGCGGGTTGACGTCCACCTTGCCGCCGCTCGCGCCGGCCGCGGCCAGCATCGTGTCGACGGCGTCGCGGCTGTCGACGGCGAGCGCCAGCGACACCTCGCTCGAGCTCGCGGCGGCGATCGGCTTGTCCGTGAAGCCGGCCCACTTGGCGTGGGTCAGCAGCATCACGTAGATGGTGTCCGACCACACCATGCAGGCCGCCGTCTCGTCGGTGAACTGCGGGTTGTTCACGGCGCCGATCGCCTCGTAGAAGGCCTTGGCCCTGGCCAGGTCGCGCACGGGCAGGTTGACGAAGATCTGCTTGGTCATGCTGGGTTCCTCGGTTGTTTCGATGGGATGGTGCATGCCGCCTTTCGGGTGCGGGCATGTCCCCACGACGTTCGACGCGCCCCGGTTTCGACACGCCGGATTTATATTTTTCTGTCGAGCTCGCGAACGTTGACGACCGCCGCGCGATCACCGATGCTGGCCGCTCCCCGAGGCGCGGACGCGCCCCGTCATGACCCATCAACACAGCAGGAGCAACCCCCCATGACGCCCAAGAACACCATCTGCCTCTGGTACGACGGCGACGCCGAGGCGGCCGCCAACTTCTACGCGAAGACCTTCCCCGATAGCCAGGTCAAGGCCGTGCACAAGGCGCCCGGCGACTTCCCGGGCGGCAAGAAGGACAGCGTGCTCACCGTGGAATTCACCGTGCTGGGCATCCCGTGCCTGGGCCTGAACGGCGGCCCGATGTTCAAGCACTCGGAAGCGTTCTCGTTCCAGGTCGCCACCGACGACCAGGCCGAGACCGACCGCTACTGGAACGCGATCGTCGGCAACGGCGGCCAGGAGAGCGCCTGCGGCTGGTGCAAGGACAAGTGGGGCCTGTCCTGGCAGATCACCCCGCGCGCCCTCACCGACGCCATCACCGACGCCGACCCCGCCGTGCGCAAGCGCTCGTTCGAGGCGATGATGACGATGGGCAAGATCGACATCGCCAGGATCGAGGCAGCGCGCAAGGGCTGAGGCGCCGCGGGGATCAGCGCGGCTGGCCGCTGGTCCACGCCTGGCGGATCGCGCGGCCGCACGTCAGCGAGGCCGCGCCGATGCGCGCGCCGTCGAACGTGAACTGGAAGCGCGCGAGCACGCCCCAGGTCGTCGCGTCCCGCGAGATCCACGGATAGAAGCCGAAGGCGCCGGCGCTGCTGAAGGCGCCGTCGCCGTCGGGATCGTCCTCGACCCAGTGGCCGATCGAGTAGTGCACATCGGCATGGATGAAGGACTCCGCGGCGCTCGGGCAGGTGCGCGGGTTGGTGCACACCGGGTGCGTGCCCAGCAGCGATTTCATCTGCAGCTGCCCCGCGACGATGCGGCGCAGGAACTCGCCATAGCCGGCCGCGCTGGTGCGGATGCCGCCCGCCAGCTGCGGCTCCACGTACTCGAACGACGTGCCGAGCGTGGCGTTGATGCGCGCGGCAAGGCCCTTGTCGTCGAGGTTGCCCAGGCCCTCGCGCACCGCGTGCTGTTGCATGTGCCCCCCGTTGTAGAAGAACCTGCCGTCCTCGGCCGGATCGTGCTCGCCGTTCTCGCGCATCGCATCGCACTCGCCCACCGTCTGGCCGCGCCGGCAGCTCCTGAAGCGGGTGTAGCCGCTCGTGAAATGCAGGAATCGCACGTCGTCGTCGGTCAGGCGGCCCTGCCGCTGCTGCGCGACGAAAGCCGCGTACACCAGCTTGGAGGCCGATGCGATCGGCATGGGCGTCGTGGCTGCCGGCGCCCGCCGGCCGGCCCCGCCATCGGCCAGCACGCCGCGCGCATCGCCGACGGACCAGTAGAACGGCTGGACGGCCTTGCAATCGGGGGCGTTCTCCGCGGTGGCGCGCGCGGCGGCGGCGCGCTGGTCCGGCGTGGGGCCGGCCTGCGCCGCGCAGGCCGCGGCCAGCAGCAGCGTCGCCAGGAAGTGCCTGCCATCCATCGCTCGTCTCCGCCTCAGGGGAATTGCGCCGTTACCCAGGCCGCGCGGATCCGCCGGCCGCACCGCATCGAGGCCACGCCCTCCTGCTCGTCGCTGTTGCGCGCCATGCGGGCCACGATACCCCACCAGGTCTTGCTGCCGTCCACCCACGGATAGAAGCCGAACGCGCCGGGGCTGCTGAACGCGCCGTCGCCTGCGGCGGGGTCGTCCTCGACCCAGTGGCCGATCGAGTAGTGGTCGCTCTCGGCGGGGATCGGCGTGTAGACGGCGTCCGCGCAGGTGCGCGGGTTGGTGCAGACCGGGTGCGTGCCCAGCAGCGCGCCGATCTCCAGCCGCCCGGCGACCACGCGCTGCAGGAACGCGCCGTAGGTGCCGGCATTCGTGTAGATGCCGCCGGCCGGCTGCGGCTGCGAGTACGCGAACGAGGTGCCCAGCGTGGCGTTGACGGCGCTGGCGAGCGCCGCGTCGTCGGCGGCGGCCAGGCCGTCGTCGAATGCATGCCTCTCCATGTGGCCGCCGCCGTAGTAGAACTTGCCATCGTTGGCCGGCTCGTGGGTGCCGTTGCTGCCCGTCGCTTCGCAGCTGGCCACCGTGTCGGTCTGCGAGCAGCTCGTGAAGTCGGTGTAGCCGCTGGTGAAGTTCAGGAAGCGGATGTCGCTGTCGGTCAGCGCGCCGGCGCGCTGCTCCGCGACATAGGCGCCGTAGACGAGCTTGGAAGCCGACGCGATCGACATGATGGTCTGCGCGGTGGGCGGTGCGCTGCCGACGCTGCCGTCGCCCTGCTTGCCGGCGGCGTCGCCGATCGACCAGTAGAACGGCTGCACGGCGACGCAGTCGGCGGCTTGCGATGCCGCGCTCGCGGCCGCGGCGGTGCGTTCGGCGACGGTGGGAGTGGGCGCGGGGCTCGGAGCGGGCGTGGGCGCAGGGCCTGGCGCCGGGCTGTCGCCTCCGCCGCATGCCGCGACGAGCGTGGCAAGCAATGAAACGGTGGCGAGTCGGGTCGTGCGATCCAGCATGTCGATCTCCGGTCTGGTGCCCGAACTATCCGTGCGACCTTCCCGGTGCGGCGGCACGCGGGATGACGAATCGTGACGGTGCTGTCGCAATCAGGCATTGCCTCGATCGCGGCCGGGATGCCGGCTTGCCACCGCGAGCCGGCGCGATCGAGGAGATGGCAGGCCCCTTCCGTGCACGAAAGCAAAAGCCGCCCGAAGGCGGCTCGTCGCAGGGCTACAGGATCTACCACTCGCGCAGCTTGACCCGCAGCCGCGCGATCGACTGGCTGTGCAGCTGGCAGACCCGGCTCTCGGTGACCTTGAGCACCGCCGCGATCTCCTTGAGGTTCATGTCGTGCTCGTAGTACATCGACATCACGTACTGCTCGCGCTCCGGCAGGTTCTTGATCGCCTCGACCAGCGCCTCGCGCATGCGGTGATCCTGCAGCATCGACAGCGGGTTGACGTCCTCGTTCGCGACGTGGCGGTCGAGGTAGTCGTCGCCGCCCTCGTCGCCCGACATGTCCTCCAGATACACCAGCTGCGTGCCCCGCACCTTGCCCAGCACTTCCTGGTACTGCGTCAGCGACATGCCCATCATCTCGGCGATCTCGCTTTCCTGCGGCGCGCGGCCCAGCTTCTGCTCGAGCTTGTGCACCGCGGTCTCGATCTCGCGCTGCTGGCGGCGGCCGCCGCGGCTCATCCAGTCGCTGCCGCGCAGCTCGTCGAGCATCGCGCCGCGGATGCGCTGCGTCGCGAAGGTCTCGAACTGCACGCCCTGCTCCGCGTCGAAGCGCGACATCGCGTCGTTCAGGCCGATCATGCCCACCTGGATCAGGTCGTCGATCTCGACGTTGGCCGGCAGCTTGGCAATCATCTGGTGCGCGAGGCGGCGCACCAGCGGGCTGTATTGCTTGAGCATCGCGTTGGCGTCGAGCTGGCCTTTGGCGGTGTACATGGCGGTCTCCGGATTCTTGTTCAAGCGGACAAAAAGGAATTCAGGGCGCGGGCGGTCCGCTCGGTCGTCCAGACAGGGTCGGCGGACGAGGCGACGGGCGGGACCGCTGCGGCGGCGGCCGGCACGCGCAGCTGCGCGGCGGCCAGGCGCATCAGATCGGGGCCGGAAGCCGCGCCGAAGGCGATGTCGGGGGCGATCGCGGCCGAGTCGTGCAGCGCGGCGCCCAGGAAGCGGTCGGCGCAGTCGGACAGGCGGCGCGCGATCTGCGCCGGCGTCGGACCACGGCCCTTGGTCGAAGGCATCACGAGGTCGAAGCTCATGAGGCCCAGTCGCTGCGCCAGCAGCTTCAGCGCGGCATACGCGTGCGTGATGCTCTCGCCCGCGCCCGAGGCCAGCAGCACCGGGCGCAGCGGCTGCTCGCCCAGCATGCGGGCCAGCACCCGCGCCTCGGCATGCATGACGACGACGTCGACGTCCTGCACGACGCTCATCATGCGGGGCACGAAGCTCGTGCACGAGCCGCGCGTGTCGACGAACTGCATCGGCAGCCCGCGCGCGGCCAGGTAGGCCAGTTGCGGGGCCAGCGGCTCGACGCACGCGCCGAGGTCGATGAAGGCCAGCTCGCCGGGCTCGGGGGCGGTGTCGGCCGCGTCCACGACCAGCGTGTTCAGGCCCTGCTCCGCGAACACGCTCGCCAGGCGCGCCAGCACGGCGCCGTGGTACTCGACGTGCGGATTCGCGACGACCGGCACCAGCACGCCCTGGCTCGCGGCGAACATGCGCCGCAGGCCGTCGGCCTGGTCGGTCGGAGGGGGGTTGCGACGACGGGATGTCATGTAAGCAACTATGTCCGGGTGGGCGTTGATGCGATCGGGCGAAAAGCGGTGTTTCGTCGCGGTGTTCAGACGCGCAGCTGCGCGGCCGATTGCTGGCTCACGCCGGCGTGCGCGAACACCAGGTGCACGTCCTGCGGATCCATGCGGTAGGCCGCGCTCCCGCCGCCCTTGAGCGCGCGGTGCACCAGCGCGTTGGCCGACAGGTGGTGCCAATCTTCCGGCACGCGCTGGCCGTTGGCCACGCCGATGTTCTTGAGCTTGTGGCGGATCAGCGCATCCAGCGCCGGGGCCAGCTTCACGGCCTCGTCGATCTTGGACAGGATGACGCCGGCACACGCCGAAGCTTTCCAGTTGATGATCACGTCGTCGATGGTCTCGCCCTGCGAGGAGGCGTCGACCACCAGCACCTTCTTGATCGAGCGGTGCGCCAGCATCTCCAGCAGCTCGCGGGTGCGGCCGTCGCGCTGGGCCATGCCGGCCGTGTCGATCAGCACCATCTTCTTGCCGGCCAGCAGCTCGAGCAGGTCTTCCAGCGAGGCGCGGTCATGCGCGGTGTGCACCGGCACGCCCAGGATGCGGCCGTAGGCGCGCAGTTGCTCGTGCGCGCCGACGCGGTAGGCGTCCAGCGTGATCAGGCCCAGGTTGGCGGCACCGTGGCGCGCGGCGAAGCCGGCGGCGATCTTGGCGGTGGTCGTGGTCTTGCCGACGCCGGTGGAGCCGATCAGCGCGAACACGCCGCCCTGGTCCTCCATCGCCAGCTCGGATTCGCTGGTGAACAGGTTGCGCTCCAGCACGCCGGCGGCCCAGGCGTTCTCGTCGGTGACGCTCGCGGGCAGCGCGTCGACCATCTTGCGGATCAGCGCCGGCGAGAAGCCGACGTCCAGCAGCTTCTGGGCGAGCATCGCCTGGCGCGGCTGGCGCTGCAGCTTCTCCATGAAGGCCAGGGCGCCGAAGCGCTCCTCGATCAGGCCCTTCATCGAGCGCAGCTCGTTGACCATGTCCATGTGGTTGTTGCGGCTGACCACGTCGGCCAGGTGCGTCACCGACGCGGCCTGCGGCGCGGGCGCTTCTTCCGCGTAGTCGTCGTGCAGCGTCGGCGCGTTGGAGAACGACATCGGCGACGGGCGCTCCGGGCGCTGCGGCGCCAGCGTCGGCTCGACGCGCTGCTGCGCGGCGCGGCGCTGCGGGGCCGGGGCGTCGAAGTAGTCGTCGTTGGCGTCGATGGCCTGCATCTGCTGCTGGCGCTCGGCGGCGCGGGCCAGCGCGGTGCGCGCGGCGCCGGTCTGAGCGAGCGCGCTGCGCGTCGTCTCGGGCGCGCGGACGGGCTCGGCCTCGACCGGCTGGTTGTGCAGTTCGGCGTGGCGGCGCTTGAGCATGCGGTCGCGCACGTAGTCCTGGAACGACAGCGTGCTCATCGCGAGCTGGTCGGCGTCGGCTTCCACTTCGTTCTTGGGCACGCCCATGCGGTTGGCGAGCTCGCGCTGCGCGCCGGCGAGCGCGGCGTTCTGCGCGGCGGCGGGGGCAGCGGCGCGTTGCGCCGGGCTGCGGCGCGCAGCCGGTTCTTCGGGCGTGGCAGTGAGGCGCTCGAGGCCGGCGACGGAGTCGGGCGCCATCGCGAGCACTTCGATCCCTTCGGCACACGGCTTCGTCGAGAGCACCACGGCGTCGACGCCAAAGGCCTGGCGCACGAGCGCAAGGGCTTCACGCGACGTGCGTGCGGCGAAACGTTTGACGTTCATGCGGTACCTCCGATGATCGAGCCGATCCGGATCGAGTGGGTTTCAGGAATTTCACTGTGGGCCAGCACCTTCAGGCGAGGTGCGGCGCGCTTGAGCAACCGGGCCAGCGGGGCGCGCAACGCGTCCGGCACCAGCAGGCAGGCCGGGTGGCCCTTGTCTTCCTGACGGCGGACCATGTCGGAGGCCTGGCGCGTCAGCGTGTCGGCCACGCCCGGATCCAGCACGGCGCCGTGCGGCGACGTGAGGGCTTGCGTGACCATGCGTTCGAGGTCGGGTTCCAGCGCGATGACATCGAGCTCGCGCACCGGGCCGTAGATCTGCTGGACGATCGCCGGCGCGATG
>Ga0207695_10005542_pt1 | contig 16696 bp, 15 predicted proteins | sample KBSC54metaG_FD_184354 | JGI IMG/M metagenome (GOLD analysis project Ga0207695, IMG submission 184354) | Corn rhizosphere microbial communities from Kellogg Biological Station, Michigan, USA - KBS C5-4 metaG (SPAdes) (version 2) | ecosystem: Host-associated > Plants > Roots > Rhizosphere > Soil... | reverse complement strand
ATTGCCACCCGGCCACCCGCCCAACTGTTATAGAAGTCTTGCCGGACGACGCCTTCGGGTGGCGCGCTGCCATCGGATCTGAAGCACAACAGCGGAAGTCGCACGCTGCACGAGGTGTCGCCCTGGCAGGGGTTGCAACTGCCCTGGTGGGCATATTGGGGGTCGACTTTCGGCCCGCCGTGACAATTGACGTCGACGGTACCCGGCGGCAAGTCGTCCTGGTTGCGAAGCCCCCAGGTCAGCCCGCGGTGGGAGTCATTTGGAGTTGACGCGGCCTGCGGAGTTGACGCGGCCTGCGGAGTTGAGGTGACCTTCGGAGTCGGTGTGGCCCTCGGAGTCGATGTGGCCTCACCTTCAGGTGGACTCTGCGGCGATTCTGCTCCAGCCGGCGGTGGCGTATCGGTGAGATGGACCTGGCCATTCGCGTCCTTCCATCTGTAGATCTGGCCCGCGCAGAGGAGGGGGGACGCGATCACGCCTGCAGCGAGTACTCCGAATACGGCTGTGCTCACTATTTTGCCCATCGAGACCTTTCCCTGTGATGATGGCCGTCGTCAGGCCGCGGACGTTGCTGGATTGGAGTCAGGTGTGAAGGATATCCGTCGGGCAATCCTCACCGGTGTGAGCAGGTTCAAGGTCCTACTGGCCATGTCGAGAACAGGTCGGCGGCGGTGGAGGCGCGGGGCCAGTCCGGCGTTCGATGGGCGGCGGGCGCGCATTATCCGCTCGTAAGGCCAGTAAGGCGGAGGCCCTGGCGTATGCGAAAGGAATATGGTTTCAGCCGTGGGAGGCGTGGACCGGCAATCAAGTCTCCGAAGGAAGACGCGCATTACGATCATGATCGATGATGACGTGATAGAAGGATATCGCGCGAAGGTTTCCTGCAGCCTTCCTTCTATGCGGAGGATTGTCAGCAGCAGTATCTGGCGAAGAATCCGGATGGATATTGCGGGTTGAAAGGGACGGGGGGTTTCGTGTCCGATCGGGGGAAACGTGCAGGTGCCGGCGCACTGAGTGTTTGACTCCAGGAAAATGCAGAGAGTAGGACGGTAAAGGCGTCTGACGGGAGTCTACCGGCGAGGAGGGTGGCGAGCGGACGAAGAACACACCCGCCCAACGCCTCTCGCCCTGCCTGTCAAACAACACATTGGGGTGAATCCGGGCCTCGACGGTGAGGCGGTCACCTTTATGAGACAGGCGGCGGTAGGCAGTGTGTTGTACACAGGAAAGCAACATCTGCGCGCATTGGGTGTACCACGGACGGTACATAAACCGAAAAGAGCGATCGTAACGAGCGTCACTCCTTTCACCGCTGGCGGCAGCGGGCGCATACTAAGCTGGTCAAATAATCCGAAACTCGTCTAGGGGAACCGCAATGCCTAAGCTGTCAGTGATGCTTTCGGCCCTGTTGCTGCTGCTCGCGGCCCGGGCACAAGCGCAGACATCCAACGCTTTTGCCACGGGCAATCCCATGCATTTCGATGCGAAGGCCATGGACACCAACGGCGATAAGATGATCACCAAGGAGGAAATGATGGCTTATGTCGAAAAGATGTGGAACGCAATGGCCGGCGGTAAGGATACTATCCGCATCTCCCAAGCTACGAAGGACTTCGCCAGCGGCGGTGTAGCCTTCAATGCCCGCTCGATTGATACTGACCATGATGGCACTATTTCCAAGGAAGAATTTCTGGCCTACGTCGAGCACAAGTTCGACAAGATGAAGCATGCCGACGCGATGATCTCTGTGCAGGAAGCTGCGAAGGCGTTCTCCCGCGGCAATACGCCCTCGAAGAGCGCAAGTCGTTCGAAGAAGCCTGATTAGGCGATTGACACTAAAAACGCGACTTGGGCCAGAGCGCGGAGCAACAATGATAGTTGCCGCGCTCAAACGGCGAGCGCTGTCGTCCTGGTTCCGCCGGATCAAATTGGGGATTGAGCTTCAGGTCCTGGCTGCCCGCCTGCCTGGCCGGAGCCACGTTGTTCCTACAGCTGGTTTCATCGCAGCGTCTACCGGAAGTCAACCGAACTGATCCAGGCGTCGCTATAACTCTCTGGTTTCCTGCAGCCTTCCTTCTATAAGCCGACCGCACTCGAAGGAGCGCCGGAGACACCTCTTCACGCTGCGGCATGGAGTGGTGATGTCCAGCAAGCTAATGCTCTGATCATGGCGGGAGCCGATGTCAATCATGTCGACACTGCGAGGGAGATTCCAATTTACGGAGCGGCGGCGTGGGGTCATGCCGGAATGGTGAAGTTTCTAATCGAGGCTGGCACAAGATCGACATTCCGGGAACAACAGGGCTTACCCCTTTACACTGGGCCCGCAAGGTGGGGAACCTGGAAACGGTAAGTGTGTTGGTTGATGAGGGTGCGAAGGACACTTTTGGCCACACTCGCGACGACGTGGCGCTGGGACACTGACGCAAAGAGATTTAACCTATCTGCGTGACCTAAATAAGCCATGAGTACCTCAATGGTTACTGACGGCCGTCGTGGGCTTATCTGTGGGAGGAGAGGGGCGCGCGAGCGACGATGATCTTCGCCAACTCGCGAGCTGAAGCCCCCAACATAAATAGCGATTTCACAAGCAGGTCCAAAGAGACAGTCGGATCGCCGGCCTCCATCTTCGCAATACGCGACTGGCTCGATTGCATGGCTTTGGCCAGCTCGATCTGCGTCAGCCGCTGCTGGATTCTGCGGGCCTTCAGTCCCTCTGCCAACTTGAGACGCAAATCAATGTAAGCGCTCTCTTGGTCGGAAAGTCCCAGAAATTCCTTCGCATCACCGGTTTTCCATCCCTTATCTGCAAGCCGACGCCGTTTGGTTTCACGCATTTTCATACTCCTTCAATCGCTTTTGGCGGGTCTTGATCACGGTATCCGGTGTGCGCCGTGTCTTTTTAGAGAACACATCCGCGATCACGATAGCGTCTTGGTCAATTCGATAGACGATTCGCCATGTCTGGTCAGCGTCGTTGATGCGCAGCTCATGGCACCGCGGTGCCGATTGTCGGCATCGGTCGCGAGTGCGGCAATTCCACATGATCGCCGCGTTGCAGCCTGCGCAACAGAAATCCAGCCTCAATTCTCGCAGCCGAAGACAATGGCGGAGATTTCACCTCTCCATGCAGCCAGACCAGGGGTTTGTCGTTCGGGCTCATTGACGCTCAGTATATGTCAGAAATGACATATTTTCAATGCTGCGCAGGTGTCCAGAGGGGCTAAATGTGACTCGGTACCGAGGTAGGTGGCGGCCTTCTACAAGGTCTACCGAGGGACTGCATTCAGCGTCGACCGGCCGCACATCGCCGGCGTGGGAACTCCGTAATTTTCGCGGGAGAATCCTATGCGGTGGATTATCACCAGCAGTATCTGGCGAAGAATCCTGCGGGGTATTGCGGGTTGAAAGGCACGGGAGTTAGCTGTCCGATTGGTGGAAGCGTGAAGGTTCCGGCGCACTGATGAAATGACTGCAGAAAGATGCAGAGTTGAGGATGGTAGAGATGTCTACCGGAAATCTACCGGTGAGGGCACCAGAAGATAATCCACCGCGAAAGAGTTTGCCTCGGATCATATTCAAAATACGATACCGGGGGGGCTATCGGGGGCCGGATGCTCGAACATCGCTTCGCCATCGCCTATGTTCCTCTCGTTACTCAACACTGAGTCTGTGGGATAGCTGTTCGATTCGGAATTGGTGCTCGAATATACGTGAGCAGCCCAGTTTGGGCTGCGAGCCGAAGGGTGAGGATTACTACGAGCGAATGTTGCAACCGAGCCGGCTGACCCATTTCAGCCGGCAATTTCCGCCGTGAGTAAGTTGTGTTCTCAGATACACATCTCCCTGCTTGCTGATCGGTCCCAAACGCCGCGTGTTTCTCTATCCTTTTTTAAAAGCGTGGCTGCCAGTCGGGAAGGCCGGCGCGCCAAAACACGAAGGCCCACATATCCGCATAGAGTGCATCATCCTGCGACTTGGTGGATCCGATGCCGTGGCCCGCTTCCGCGTCAACGCGCAGCAGGATCGGGCGCACCGTTCCCGATGCTTGCAACGCGGCGGTGAGCTTCGCTGGTTCCCACGGAGAGACGCGCGGATCGTTCAGGCCTGTCGTGATCATCACCGGCGGATATTGAACGCCGGGTCGCACATGTTGGATCGTGTCCATCTCGTAGAGGTTCTTGAAACCCTCCTCGGTTTTGATGGTTCCGAACTCCGGAATGTTGGGCGGACCGTTGGGCGAGAATTCGTCGCGCAGCGTGTTGGCGCCGGGAACGATGGCGATCACGCCGGCGAACAGATCCGGCCGCTCGGTGAGCGCCCGTCCCATGGTGATGCCGCCGGCAGAGCCGCCGAAGATGAAGAGCTTGTCTTTCGTGGTGTAGCCGCGCGCGATGAGATCTTCGGCGCAGGCGATGAGATCGCGCCAGGTGTGCACCTTGTTCGCGTCCTTTCCAGCGACGCGCCACGCATCGCCCAATTCGCCGCCGCCGCGCACATGGCACGAGGCATAGGTGCCGCCTGCTTCGAGGAAACTTGCGGCGCGGCGGCTGAAATTGGCGAGCTGCGAGATGCCGTAGGAACCGTATGCTTGAATGAGAACGATCTGCGGACCCTTCGCGCCTTTCGCGCGTACCAGCGTGTTGGGCACCATGACGCCGTCTTCCGCCCTGGCATCCAGATCGCTGATTTCGTAGCGGCCGGAGTCGTAATGCGGGGTTACGCCGAGTTTGAGATCAGTAAAATTCTTCTTCGCCGCGTCGTAGGCGAAGGTCGTCGGCGGGACGACAAAGCTTTCAAGCTCGACCGCGATGCCCGGCTGGCGCGGATCGGTAAAGGCTTCCCCAATGTGGCCCTTGAAGGGCAAGGAGATCTCCTCGATTTTTGCCGAGCCATACGGAACGCGCAACAGCAGCGAATAGGCGCCGTGACGCGCCAGCACATAGAGGGCGTCCGAGGCAGCGTGGATGGAATCGATTACGCGATCTTTTTCCGCCGGCACCAGAATTCGGGCGGCCGAGAGGGGTTCGCCGGCTGTCACGGTGAGAACCTGGAAAGTCGGCGCGTTCTTATGCGACAGCAGGTAAATTGTGTCGCCCGCCGCATCTTCCGCGGTGACGTCATCCGCGCGAGTAACAAAGGGTGTCCACTTCGCATTTTGGTCGTTCACTCGGGCGACCGGCGCAAGCCAGAGTGCCTGCTCGTTCTGCACACCGTTGATCGAAACCGCCATCGCCATGGGCGTGCCCGGGGAGATACTCAGTGCGGGTGTTTCATCAGGAAGGAAAGAAGGGCCGTAACCCACGGTGGAACCGAGAACAGCGACCGGCTCGGATTTCAGATCCCAGGAAACGAGCGTGGCGTCGCGATACTTTTCGGTGTCCGCTTCGCCGGGAGCGAGCTTCTTCAGCCGAGTGAAATAGAGGCCACTGGAATCTTCACTCCAGGCAACGAAACCGGGGTCCGCACGATCGAGCGGACCCGCGATCTGCTTGCCGGTGGCTGCGTCATACACGAAGATCGACGCGGCCTCTGAGCCGCCTTGCGATATGCCCGCAGCGACCTTGCTGCCATCCGGCGAGGCGAAGAAATAGTTGATGGCGTAGGGTGTGCCGCCGTGGGCCGCGCGCAAGGCCGCGACATCGACAATTTTGTGCTTACCTTTCTTGTCTCTGACGACGAGATCGAAGTCGTCCGAACCCGGCGTGCGCTCTTCGTAGAAGGCCCGGCCGCCATAGTTCACATAGCCTTGAGTGAACCCGAAGCTGCCAGTGAAGGTCGCAATTTTCGCCTCGAGCGCCGCGCGGGGCGGAATCGCATCCAAAATGGAATGCGTATACGCACTTTGCGCCTTCATCCATGCGATGGTCGATGGATCGAGCGCTTCCATGTAGCGGTAGTTATCCGTGACCTGCTTTCCCCACAACATCTCCGTCACGGCCTTCACTGGCGCCGGCGGGGGCGACGACGGCGCGTTCAAGGGCGCGAGTGGATCACGCGTCAGCGACACCGCGGCGGCGCAGGAAATTCGTAGAAGCGCGATCAGAGCGCCCGATGTTATGACCTTCATGGCCAACGGCGGGCAGCCACTACTGCCGTCACGATGATCAGCGTCGGTGCGCTCCAAGGAGGGAGAAGTACAGCGAGCCCCATCCGTAGTCTCGTCACGTGGACCTCATTCGTTGATATGGCACGCGTGTCCCGGCGAGCGCCGTCAGTTCAGTAAGACTGTGCGTCAGCGAGATCGCATTTGCTCGGATGGGAACCCAGCCGCACTTGCGCAAGGTTCTCGCTGAGTGCCCAAAGACGCTCCGCGGATGCTTCGTCCACTGCCCAAGGCAACACACCATTGAGGGGCTGATGATCGGCAGGAACCGCTGGAGCGATGTCCGCATTTTCGCAATACACACCGCCAAGCCCCTTCAGAAGTGGGCTGACCGCGCACCAGATCGTGGTCGCAGCCCCTTGTTCGGATGTCTTGTAGAGTCGCCGTTGATCGGAGGGTATCTCACCTTTCTCGTCACGAAGACCGCGTGCCTGCAATTCAGCCAGGGTAATGAACCGTTGCAGGTTTGTCTCGATGCGGCCGGGATGCGCAGCAAAGGCCCGAATACCGGCGGGCTCTCCTCTGTGGTCCAGGGCTACGGTGAAGAGCACGTTGGCCGTCTTCGATTGTGCGTAGGCCCGCCACTTATCGTAGGGGTGATGTTCAAAGTTGGGATCCGCGAAATCAACGGCCGCCTGTCGGTGCGCGCCGGATGACAAGGTGACCACGCGCGCGCCGCCAGCCTGCCGCAGTGCAGGCCACAGCTGTACTGTGAGTTGGAAGTGTCCGAGATGATTCGCCGCGAAATGTGACTCATAGCCGCGCGAGTCGCGTGCAAGGGGTGCGGCCATGATTCCCGCATTGTTGATGAGCAGGTGTAGTGTCCGTCCACTGTGGAGAAACGCCTGGGCGAAAGCGTCGATGGATGCGCTATCCAGGAGATCCAGCTGATGTACTTCCAGGTCGCCTATCGACGTCACTGCCGCGCGGGCCTTTGCAGGGTCGCGCGCCGCCACGACGACGGTGGCCCCGGCCTGCCGTAGCGCTCGGGTGGTTTCCAGGCCGATACCGGAGGCACCTCCCGTGACAATGGCAACCTTGCCTCTGAGATCGGCGTGTCCCAGGGTCTCCCGTGCCGTGCTGTGCTCACCAAATCCGGAGTGCAGGGGTGTTTGCAGTGTACGCATGGACGCTCCTTGTCAGGCATCAGGGCTGTATGACGACGTATTCAAGATTGCCGGCGCGGGCGGCGACTTCCATGGCTCGAGGCAATTCCGGCAGTGGAAAAGTCCGTGGTTGAAACGGGCTGAGATTCAACAGCCCGTTACGCAGCAGATTCAGGAGGCGTTGGTAGGCGTTGCGGGGGTACATGAATTGCCCGAGGATTTCCCAACTGTTCAACATCATCAGGGTGTAAGGAATGGGCAGGGGTGTGGTCATGCTGCCCATCAGTACGAGCCTGCCGGCTCGGCGCAGGCTGTTGAGAGCTGCGAGCGTGGCATTCGGATCGCGGGCATTACCCACCATGTCAAAGGCGATGTGCGCTCCGCCTCCGGTGGCGTGGCGCAGTGCCGCCGTATCTGTTTCAGGATCGCCGCTCAACACCACAGTCCCCACGCGTGGGCCGCCCGCGCTTCCAATGGCGTGGAGTGCTGCCTCGTTGCGTCCCGCCGCCACGACCCGCGCGGCTCCCATTGCAACACCCAACAGTACGGCTGCCGTACCGTAAGCCCCCGTCGCGCCGGTGACGACCAACGTTTCACCAGCGGCGAGCCTGCCGCGTAGCAGGCCACCGAAGGGGATGATGCAACGATTCAGGGCGATCAGGCGAGTCGAGTCAATGTGGTCCAGTCCATCGATCGGGGTGATCGCCTCCACGGGAAGCAGGGCGTACTGGGCCAGCGTCCCATCCGGCCAGTCGGAGAGCATGGCTTCTGCGCCTGCGCCCGCGGTCAGACCGATCAGGATCTGGTTGGGCTCCTCCACGTTCTCGCGGGCCGTGAAGTGGGAGGAAACGACAACGCGCTGGCCCGGTTTGAGATGCCAGACGTCACGCCCGACCGATTGAATGACGCCGACGCCGTTCGTGCCGATCGTAAATTCACGGTGTGGCGGGTTATAGGAGGGCAACCGCCCCTCGACGTAGTTCTTGAGATAAGACATCAGGGCGGATGTCTCGATACGCACGAGCACACTGCCGGGACGCGGCTCGGGTACAGCAATCTCTTTCAGGGCCAAAGCACCGCCGGGGTGCGTGAGGCGCCAGGCCTTCATGGTGGGCATGGGTAGGGTCTCCCGGGGATCTGGTGTGACCGCCATGATCGACTGTATTTGCTGTACGATCCATAACGAGGAGTCCGTTTTTCCTATTCATTCGTACAGATTCCGATATGGATCCCCTGTCTGAGATCTTTGTCCTGCTCAAGGTTCGCAGTGTGCTTTCAGCGCGAGTCGAGGCGGCCGGTCCCTGGGCGCTACGCTTCCCTGCGTATCGTCACATGAAGTTCGGCGGCATCATGGAGGGGAGCCGCTGGCTGTGGATCGACGGCTCACGAGAGCGGGTGAAACTCGAGGCAGGCGACTTCTATCTGCTCAGTGACGGCCGCGCTTATTGTTTCGCCAGCGATGTCGCTGCGCCGGTGCGGGACGGATCGCGGTTCATGGCCGATCATCTTTGCCCGGACGGGATTGTGCGCTTTGGATCGGGGCCCTCCAGGACAGCCGGTGCCGGCGGACGATTCGTCTTCGACGCCGATTTCAGTGACTGGTTGCTGCGGTTGTTGCCGCCCATGATCATTGTTCGTCGCAGCTCCTCGCACGCCCGCGCCCTGGAACCGGCTCTCGAGCTCATCCGCCTGGAGACGCAAGCGCCACGTCCGGGCGCGGCCGCTGTCGCAGCAAGCCTGGCCTCGATCGTGCTCGTCAACATCCTGCGCGCTCACCTTGCAACCGATGCGCCGGCGGCTGGTTGGCTGGGCGCGCTCGGGGATCCCAAAATAGGCGAGGCGCTGCGCCTCATGCACGCGGATGTCGCGCGAGACTGGGCCGAGCCAGGTATAGGCCGCGACACGTATACCAGCGCTGTTGAGCAGTGAGTGTCAGGTGGATCGCCACCAATCCGCCTGAGGGCATGAACAACACGGATTGCAGTATGGCCCGATCAGTTGGACTGAACTTGCAGCGTCAGTGCCACATCCGTTGAGGTGGCGCTCGTCGCTGCGCTTGTTGTCGAAAAGGGCATGGATTTGAGCGGTAGAGACGCCTACCGGAAGGAACTTCGGTAGCTGAGCCGGGGGCTTGGAACTGCCGAGTTGGTCTCAGGGATCCACGCCGCTGATCTGGTCATAGGCGTCCTTCAACCACGTTCTGACACGTTGTCGCTCGAGAATTCCAAGGCGTGCGCCGCCTTTGTCCTCCGGTTGCGTGGCCGCCCAGAAACTGGTGTTGAACGCGTCGATCTTTGTCATGGTGGCTTCCTGTAATCGCTTGATCGAGACGACGCCCGCGCCCAGTGTTTGCGCTCGCTCGAGCTGTCCCGAGCTCCGCAGAATGTCGAAATCATCGCTACGCACTTGATTTCGTACGACGATGTAGTCCAGACGGCGCTCGTATCGATCGAACAACTTTTTCAACAGTTCTACAGAGTCCTTGCCCGAGTCCATGACGTGCCAGTAACGAATACGCAAGCCGAGCTCCGGTGCGACGGCGGGGAGTTGCGAATCATCCATCCACTTCGTGAGGGATTCGTGGGTCTGTGCCGCAAGATCGACCAGAACTCGCCGTTCTGGCCGTTCAGTGGCTGCTTCCACGATGGAGTCCAGACTCTGATAGTGGTCAATCAGCACCGGCGATGCATAGTCGGCGTAGAAACGCAGCAACGCTCCGTGCGAGCGGTCGGAATCGAAGCCCAGAAAGGGAATGGAACGATCAATGAAATATTGGGCCAGGACCCGCGCGACGAGTGACTTTCCGACCCCGCCTTTCTCGCCCCCGATCAGATGAATGTTCGCCATCAGAGTCTCAGTTGCGGCAAAGCCGACAAGCTATCATGACTCGATGGACTTACGAAGTTCCATTCACGTGCCGCGGAGTGGTTTGATTCGGCCGCAATAGAGACGAGTCTCTCATCGGACCTGGATGAGCGCTATCCAGCGTTCAGGTCGCGCAGTTGCACCGCCTTGGGGCAGTCAGGGAAGAAAACGGGGCGGTTACCGTGGAGCCGCGGCCTGCGCTGCTTGCGTTTAGCGGAGTGCACTGGTGCGTCGAGCGCGCGCGCTAAGTATGTGCTAAGGTCAAAGATGTTTTATTGAGCCAGCGCGGCGCTTGCGGCTCATCCCAACACTGACTGTACCGTGCGCGCAACATGCATATCAGCATAGGTTACGAGTTCATCTATCAGTGTGTTCAGGCGACACCGATGATTCTCAACCTGAACGTACATCACTCGCGCTCCTCGGACTTGTTGAAGCCCGATACGATGCTCGTCGAGCCTCGAGTTCCCATGAGGACCTATCGGGACGGCTTCGGCAATTTGTGCACCAGAGTGGTGGCGCCGGCGGGGCGCTTCAAAATCACCGCTGATGCGCTGATCAACGACACGGTGGGCATGGACGCGCTCGCTCCTTTCGTCCCGCAGCGCCCAGTTGAGTCGCTACCCGAAGAAGCGCTCGTCTATCTACTCGGTAGCCGTTATTGCGAAACGGAGTCCCTCGCAGCGTTCGCCTGGCAGCGGTTTTCGGGTACTGCTCCCGGATGGTCGCGGGTGCAGGCAATCTGTGATTTCGTGCATCACCACATACAATTTGGCTATGTTTACGCGCGCCCGTCCAAGACGGCGTTCGAGGTTTTCAACGAGCGGCAAGGTGTTTGTCGCGACTTTGCGCACTTGGCCATTACTCTGTGCCGCTGCCTCAATATTCCAGCGCGATACTGCACCGGCTACCTCGGTGACATTGGGATCCCGGCGAGCGCAGCGCCAATGGATTTTGCCGGATGGATGGAAGTCTATCTGGGTGATCATTGGTATGTGTTTGATCCGCGTAACAATCAACGCCGCATTGGACGTGTGCTCATTGCCCGAGGCCGTGATGCCGCCGACGTCGCCATGAGCATGACTTTCGGTCCGAATACCCTCGATAGCTTCAAAGTCTGGACGGACGCCGTTGCCGCGCCGTTTCAAGCTGTGTGAACGTAATCGGGCCCCAGCGTCCGCTTTCCAACAGCAGTGTGGTTTTGGGCTGCGCGCCGGCCAGGCTGAAGTGGCCCTGGAAGTGAGCGAACAGCTACATTGCTGGTAAGTCATCGAGCGGTGACATTGGGCTCGTGCGAGGTGCAGTGGACCGCGGCTAACTGCGCGATACCGAGCGGCGTTGAGACCCACGCGGGCCAGTGGATGCCTGCTGCCCAGCCCGGGGGCACGTTGCCGCAGAAAACTCAGGCGCTCTCTGCAAAAGCGCTGGCCTGCGCGGCCCGGCCCATCCCGACCGAGCCGGGGGCGAATTTTACCTATCGACCCGCGGGGCGGAAAACGGGCTTGACTGGCCCGGGGCTCTGACGCAATCGGGCGCGAACGTGTACTCTTCAGGGCACAAAATAGTGCTTCTGTGGAGAAATAGCGGTGTTCAAGGGCTCGATTACGGCGTTGGTCACTCCTTTCGCGAACGATTCGGTGGACGAAAGCGGATTCCAGAGGTTGGTGGAGTGGCAGGTCAATGAGGGGACGGCGGGACTGGTGCCGTGTGGGACGACGGGTGAAAGCCCGACGCTGTCTCACAAGGAGCACAAGCGGGTGGTGGAGCTGACGATCGAAGCCGCCAACCGGCGGGTGCCGGTCATCGCCGGGGCGGGCTCGAACAACACGACGGAGGCCATCGATCTGGCCGTGCACGCGGAGCGGGCGGGGGCGGACGCGGTGCTCATCGTGGCGCCTTACTACAATAAGCCTTCGCAGGAGGGCATCTACCAACACTTCAAGGCGGTGGATGCGGCCATCGGTATCCCGATCATTGTCTACAACATCCCACCGCGCAGTGTGGTCGACATTTCGGTCGAGACCCTGGCACGAATTTTTCGTGATTGTCGGAACGTCGTGGGGGTCAAGGATGCGACGGGAAATCTGGTGCGGCCGTCACTCGAGCGGGCGGCGTGCGGTCCGGAGTTCAATCTGCTGTCGGGCGAGGATATGACGGCCTTGGGCTACATGGCGCACGGTGGCCATGGATGCATCTCGGTCACGTCAAATGTTGCTCCCCGGTTGTGTGCGGAGTTTCAAGCAGCGTGTTTGCGGGGCGACTTCGCGACTGCACTGAAGTATCAGGACCGGCTGACAGCGTTGCATCGGGCTTTGTTCCTGGAGCCGAACCCTGCGGGACCTAAGTATGCTTTGCACGTACTCCGGCGCATGCAGCCGGACGTCCGGCTGCCGTTGGTTCGGGTGTCGGCTGGGGTGGCGGCGGAAATCGAGTCGGCGATGCGGCAGGCGGGGGTTGTCGGTTAGGGAAGGACCGCCGGATATGGGGGAGCTGGATGAGGGGCCGATCATTGTTCAGGACGTGGAGCATGTGACTCACGCGGACACGCCGGAGGATCTCATTCGCAAGGGGCGGAATCGAGCAGCGGGTGTTGGCTCGGGCGGTGGCGTATCACCTGCAGTCGCGGGTGTTTTTGGATGGGCATCGGACGGCGCTGGGGACGTTTCACCGAGTGACGCGATGATGGCGCGGAGTATTGAAGATTAGCCGGCCCCCGCTGTGACTTCGGGATTTGCCAACCGGACAGCGCCTTCTCGCTCCAGTGCCAGACCACCCGGTGTCCGGCGCGACTTGGGGACGTGGATGTCGATTTATCTGTGTCCCTATCTAGATTTGTCATTGGCAGTTAGGGACGCAGATAATATTTTATCGGTGTCCCTAAATTGGGAGCCTCACGTCATTGAGCCAGACCATCATCGGCAGAGTCGCGGAGCAAGGCGAGTTGGCGGAGGTTTATGCATCCTCCCAGGCGGAATTTGTCGCGGTGTACGGGAGACGTCGGGTCGGGAAGACTTTTCTGGTCGTGAATTCGTTTCAGACCCGCAAGGGAAGTTATTTTCAGACTACGGGCATCAAGAATGGCGCGATGAGGATTCAGCTGGAGCGATTCGCGCAGGAGCTGGGTCGGAGCTTTTTCAGGGCGCGCCGTTGCAGGTATCACCCGACTGGATGGGGGCGCTGCAGCAACTGACGGATGCTATTGCGCAGCAGCCGATGTCGCACAAGATCGTGCTTTTCTTCGACGAGCTGCCCTGGCTTGCGACCCCGAAGTCTGACATGTTGTCGGCACTCGAGTACTTCTGGAACCGTCATTGGGTCAATGATGGTCGTATCAAGCTGGTGGTCTGCGGCTCCTCGGCGTCCTGGATCATGCGCAAGATCATCAAGAGCCGCGGCGGCCTGCATAATCGTGTGACCCGGCGAATCAACCTCAAGCCTTTCTCTCTCAGAGAAACCGGCGAATTTCTGCGGCATCTGGGCTATCCGACGAATCACGAACAGACACTGCGTGCCTACATGGCAGTGGGTGGGGTGCCGTTTTATCTGAAGCAGTTCAGGAAAGTCCATTCTGTTGATCAGAACATCAGCCGGCTCCTGTTTGCCCCGGACGGAGCGTTGTTCGATGAGTTCGTGGAGATCTTCGCATCTTTGTTCGACGAGGCGGAGAAATACGAGGAGCTCATGAAACTCGTCGCCGCACGCCAGGAGGGCGTTTTTCGGCAAGAAATCGAGGCGAAAAACAAGCTGACCGGGAAAGGTGGGACGCTCTCCAGAAGACTCGAGGACCTGGAAGCGGCCGGCTTCATCGCAAGTCTGGCGTCATTCGGAAAGAAGAGCCGTGGCACGCTTTATCGGCTGAGCGATGAATACTGCTACTTTTATTTGAAATGGATCGAGCCGGTGAAACAACAGCTCAAGTCCGATACCGAAGCCGCCTACTGGGGCTCACGTATCGGCACTCCCCGCTATCACGCCTGGCTGGGTTACGCGTTCGAGAATATCTGCTATAAGCACCTGGCTGAGATCCGAAAAAAACTGGGGATCACAGGTTTCGCGCCTGTCTCGAGCTGGCGATGTACGGCAGCCCGTGGGGGGGAAGGGGGAGCGCAGATCGACCTCCTCTTCGATCGAGATGATGATGCGATCACGTTGTGTGAGATCAAGTTCTCTGAACGCCCCTTCTTGATCGATAAGAAATGTGCGCAAGCTTTGGCGCGCAAGAAAGAGACCTTCGCCAAGTCAACCCGAACCCGAAAGCAACTATTCCTTGCATTTATTGCCGCACACGGCATTGAAGAGACCCTCTACGCGCACGAACTGGTCGACGGCGTTGTCACGTTGAGCAATCTTTTTTGATTCAGGCGGGTGCGCTTTGGCCAAAAAAAGCGGTCAGTTCCCCAGCCACTGCCAGAGGTTGCTCCTCTGGGAGAAAGTGCCCGCAGAAAGCAATCGTGCCACCCTGCACCTGTTCGGCAAAAGCCCTCAATGGAGTTGCCATGTCCGGGATCGACCCCTGATCAGAGCCCAGGGCCAGCACCGGCATTTGCAGTTTTCCCTTGGAGGACAGCTCGCGGTTCTGTTGGGCGGATAAGGCCGCGGCACGGTAGTAGGCGAGTCCGGCGCGTAAGCCGCCCTCCTTTTTGAAGACGCGCAGATATTCCTCCAGGTCGGTGTTGGAGAACGTTTCGGGATTCGCCGTTTTACGGCGCAAAAACCAATCGAGATATTCGCGCTCTCGGCCGGTGATCAGGATCTCCGGCAGGTCTACTATCGTATGAAATGCAAAGTGCCAGGTGCGCCATGCCCGCTCTGGGGCGATCGGTAGGGCCTCGGGTAGGGTGATGCCTGGAATTCCCGCATCCAACAGGGCCAGGCGCCGAACTTCGCTGCCGAACAGCGCTGCATAAGAAAAGGCTACCCACGCGCCTACGTCATGAGCGGCAAGGAAGCACTCGCTGATGCCAAGCTGCTCGAGCAGACCCTGCACGGTGACTGCGAGAGTCTGGGTATCATATCCGGCCGCCGGGCGATCGGAATCACCCTGCCCGGGCAAGTCCAGCGCGATGATCTGGTAGCTCGTGGCCAGCAGCGGCATGACTTTGCGCCAGGCGAACCAACTCTGCGGAAACCCGGCGAGAAGCACCACGACATCGCCGTCAGGCTTGCCACCCACGACGTAGTGCAACCTGACACCCTGCACGGTCTGGAACCGGTGCTCGAAGCCGGCCAATTGGGGCTCGGGTCGAGAGGCTGGCAAAGCCTCGATCATCCTGACTGCCGCGGGTTGGGATGCGGCTGCTGATTTTCGCTCTGTCATGAGTAATGCTCCGTCAGACCAAGAATTCCACCGGCCCTATTGGAAGTGATCACTTCCTAAATAGGCAAAGGCTCAGGCGAGCAGCCGTAGTGCTTGATCCACGGCGGCGGTCATTTCGGCACGAGTCCTGCCGAGCTTGCCGATGACCCGAAAACCTTGTAACAAGCACAGCAGGGCACGAGCCGTGGCATCAGCATCGATCCTCGCAGGGATGGAGCCGTCGGATTGACCCAGTCGGATGAGATCCCGCAACAACGTTTCGAGGCGCTGCAATGCCCTCGTCACGCGGGCGGCCATGTCTGAATCGAAGGTGGCCAGCTCCGTCGCGCTGCCCACCACGAGGCAGCCGCGCCGGCCTTCGATGCCGTACGATGCCTCGGCATAGAAGCCCAACAGGGCCCGGAGCTTGTCGAGCCCGTTCTCCGCGGCATCCAGTAACCCTCGCAACCGCGTATTGCGGAGATGGGTGTAGCGGTCGAAGGCGGCGAGGAAGATCGCACGCTTGTCGCTGAACGCCTTGTAAATGCTGCCAGCCGTGAGCTCCATCGCTGAGCTGAGATCCTCGAGCGAGGCGGCGTGATACCCGCGCTCACGGAACACCAACAGCGCTCCGTCCAGGGCCGCTTCCATGTCGAATTCCCGAGGTCGGCCAGGACCGCGGCGTTGCGTTGTCGCTTTCGAGGGTGTCGCCATGAGAGGGATATTAGGAAATATTCATTTCCTAATCAATCCCGGGATCCACAGGAGCAATCCTGGCGAGGAGTGGCCGGAGCGGTTGCCGGGCGATATCCGCAGGTGGAAAAAGAGAAGCGCTACTTCGTGCTGAAGTCCGGAGTTGACGCGACGCATTGCATCAGGAACTTCCTCCGCACTGGGACGTTTCTGCCGGCACAGGGCTTGGACGTTGCACATGTCGATCGCACCTATTCCGAAGGCCGTAGTATTCGATATTGAAGGCACTCTCGTGGACTGTTTGAGTCTGACACTCGAGAGTTGGCGTCAAATCCTGCAGGAGGCGGGATACCAGGTGAGTCATCAGGATCTGCAGCCCTGGTTTGGAATGGATGGCATGTGGATGCTCAATCGTCTGCTACCGCGAGAGTCTTCCCAGACCAAAGAGTGTTTGGTCAAGGCGCAGGGTGAGCGGTACCGGCGCCAGTTCCTGCAGCGCGCGCAGCCGTTCGCGGGCGTCAGGAACCTGTTCGCGACCCTCAAACAGGATCGCGTCTTGATCGGGATCGCCACGACCTGTCAGAAGGAGGAGTTGGCTCTGTATGATCAGCGGCTGGGCATACGGGATCT
>Ga0207695_10005538_pt1 | contig 16703 bp, 14 predicted proteins | sample KBSC54metaG_FD_184354 | JGI IMG/M metagenome (GOLD analysis project Ga0207695, IMG submission 184354) | Corn rhizosphere microbial communities from Kellogg Biological Station, Michigan, USA - KBS C5-4 metaG (SPAdes) (version 2) | ecosystem: Host-associated > Plants > Roots > Rhizosphere > Soil... | reverse complement strand
AGCGACAGCTCCGCGGCGATGGCCGCCACGCTGGCTGCAGCGGCGATCAGCACAAGGGTCAGGATCGTCCCTCGGCCCTCGTCCTCGCGCTCGGCGCGGGCGCGGATGTCGTCCGGGCTGTGGCCGATGAACGCTGCGCTCACCGAGAGCATGAAGGCGGCGCAGACCACATCCCAGCCGACGACGCCGTCGGTGACGCCCGGCAGTCCCGGCGCGAACTTGGCGAGCCCGAGGCCAACCGTCGTCCCCAGGAAGAAGGCGCCCAGCAGGCGCGGACGGCTGGCGAAGACGCCCCACCAGGGCCGCCGATCGTCCGCCTCGGCCATCGCGCCGCTCTCCCAGCCGTCGAGAAGGCCACCATCGCGCGAGTCCGGACCCTGCGCCAGCGACCGACCCTGAACCGCCCCTCCGCCCAGGACGTTGTGAAGGCTCGCGATAGACACGCGAGGAGAGCATTTTCATGCGTAGGTTCACGGCCCTCGGCGCAGCCGCGCTCCTGGCCGGCGCCGGGACGGCCCAGGCGCAGGACGTCCCGCCCCCAGCGCCGCCCGCCGTGGCGGAGGGTGCGACGGACGCTGCGCTCCCGCCCGCTGCGGCGGAAGCCGCCAAGCCCGCATCTGGCCACGCGGCCAAGGCGACCGCCAAGAAGCCCGGCGCGGCGGAGACCGTCGGGGCCACGGTCGGCGGCGTGCTGGCGAGCGCCGCCGGCTCGGCCGCGGGCGGACCGCTCGGCGGCGCAGCCGCGGGGCTGGTGGGGCAGCGGGTCGGCTCCGGCCTGGCGAGCTTCGTCCAGCGCCTGTTCGGCGGCGGCCATAAGGCCGCAGCCGACTCCCCGGCCGCCGCCGCCGCGAGCGAACACGCGACCGACGCCGCTCAGGCGCCGCCCGCGCCTGAGCCTGCGCCCGAGTTCGCTTCCGCGCCAGCCGGCTCAGCGCCTGCGGAGGCGCTTCCACAGCCCGGGCCACCGTCGGTCGCGGCCGAGGCTCCGCCCCTGGAGCGGACCGGCGCCCGGCCGCTCAGCGCGCCGCCTGCACCGGATTGAGCCTGGCGATCCCACCGCCCGGCAGTTGGGTCTCATAGGGCCCGAAACGCGCATCGGGCTGCATGTAGTCGGTCGAGACGTACTGCGCGCCGGAGGCGAAGGCTGCGGCCTGACGCGTGCGGTCGTTCTTGCGCGCCTCGTAGGTGTCGGCGTCGGCGCGGGTGCGCACGATGTATCCCGCCTTCACGTCGTCCCGGATCCGCGTCTGCAGCTCGATCGGCTCGTTCAGCGTCAGGTAGGCGGCGGCCGGGCTGTCCTCACTGGGTGAGTTGATGAAGCAGACCCGCCCCTCCAGCGACTTGCGGGCGCCGCGATAGACGGCGACCACGGGGGGACTCTCGTCGAGCGCGAACATGAACTTGCCGCGCGCGCTCCTGAGCCTGGGCCAGCCGCCGGCCCGCACCGCCTCGCGGAGGGTGGCGTGGCGGCCCTGGACCTTGTCCGGCGTGATCAGTTCGCTTTCCGGAAACACCGAGCGGATCTCGGCGTCGATGGCGTCCATGGCCTTGGCGTCGAACGGCAGCAGCTTGACCGCGCCCGCAACCTTCAGCTGGTCCTGCTTGAGGTTCATGATGATCAGGATCGGCACGTGGTCGGGGTGGGCCTTCGACCACCGTCGGATCTCCTTCAGGCAGTCGACGAACAGCGGGCAGACCGAGCGGTAGTCGACGTCCGGCACGTGGATGACCTTCAGCCCCGGCCTGGCGTAGGGCGTCAGGTCATAGGGCGTCGTATCGGGGACCAGCTTACGGAACAACGGGCTCGTGTAGCGGCCGCCTGCCGGATCGTAGACGTAATCGAGCTCCAGCTGGCGCGCGCCATCGTTCAACTGTTCCGTCAGCGGCTTGTGGCTGTAGTCGAGCTCGGTCGCCGCCTTGGCGTTGGCCTTGCGAAGGAACTCCATCTCCTTGGGCGCGATCGCCATCTTGTAGGAATTGTGCGTGCCGACGACCTGAATGGCGTTCATCGGCAGGGCGTCGACGAGCGCGCGCGTACAAGTCGGCCCGCCCGACGGGTGCTCCAGGTCGCAGCCGGCGGAAACGGCGAGCGCGGCGGCGAGTGCGGCTAAGAGCATTGATGGCCCTCCCCAGGCCGCCATGGTGCAGCCTCGCGGCCGCGGAGGCTAGCTCCAAGGGATCTCGCGCGGCGGATCCGGATAGCGGCCGGCGAGGATATCCGGGAGAAGCTCGGCGATGCCGATCGGATGGACCGTCTCCTGCGCCGTGCGCAAGTCCGCGAGGCTCCACCAGCGGATGTCGTCGATCAGGGCGCGCTCGTGGGGAAGCCAGCCCTCGCGGCTCGGCTCGCCCCCGTCGCAACGGGCGACGATGTAGCTCTCCTTGATGAGCAGCGTCTCGCCCGGCTGCAAGGCGAGACGGCCCTCGCGGCGCCAGACCACCGGACCCATGGTCGCATCGACGAAGCCCGCCTCCTCGGCGATCTCGCGCCGCGCCGCATCGGCGACGCTTTCACCCGGTTCGAGACCGCCGCCGACGGTGAACCATTCGCCAGGCTCATCGGGCGCGCTCGCCAGCCGCCCCTTCATGAGGAGCAGCCGTCCAACCGGATCGAACAACAGCACCCTGGCCGCCCGGCGCTCGCGCATGGCGCATTCTATCCACAGAATCCCGCCAGGCGATGCGTCGCGCTATGAAAACCTTAAGGTGTAGGGCGCACCTTCACTCGTCATTGTAGGCGTAACCCAAGGCCCGGCCATGCCCGAGGAAATCCGCACCAGCAAGCATGATCTGGTGGCTCGCGTGGCCACGCTGGAGCTGCTCGTCGCCGATCTCGTCGACCTGCTGTGGCGCATCGATCCCGCCGCCATGGACCAGCTGGCGCTCGAGGCCGACAAGGACCTGCAGATCCAGCACAACCGCATCCCCCTCCCCGCCGGCGAGACCCAGCGCCTACGGCTGTTCAGCGTGCTGCAGGACCGCAAGCGCAAGCTGCAGCACCGGCGCGCCCGACAGGGCGAGGCGGCTTGACGTCCCCGCCTCAGGCGGCGGCGGACACGCCAAGGCCGACCCGCTCCCGCACAAGTGATTCGGAGCTATGGACGCGCCCCGAACCCCGGGCGTAGGCTTCCCCGGTCTGGGCGGTTGCGCGCGCCTGGTTGGTTGGTCACGCGACCGCTCTCAATCGCGCCATGGATGCGTCGAACTCCGGCTTTCGGGGGCGTCTGTGGCGCCCTCGGTGATGGGAGAACGACCGTGCCTATCCAATCTGCGGGGTCCGTCCGCGCCCTAGCGCTCGCGGGCCCCACGAATTCCGGCAAGACAAGCTTGATGCAAGCCCTGCTCGTGGCCACCGGGACGGTGTCCCGGACCGGCGGCGAGATGGTCGGCGACGCCAGTCCCGAGGCGCGAGCCCGCGGCCACTCGGTCGAACTGAACCTCGCCGGCTTCGACTTCATGGGCGACCACTACCAGGTTGTGGATTGCCCCGGCTCCCTGGAATTCTGCGCCGACCTCGATCGCTCGCTTCCCGCAGTCGATCTCGCCGTCGTCGTGGCCGAGCCCGATCCTGCGAAGGCGGCGCTGCTGCAGCCGACCCTGCGCGAGCTGGAGCGGATGAACGTCCCCCGCGCGCTCTTCATCAACAAGATGGACCAGGCCCGGGGTTCGCTGCAGGGGCTCCTGGAAGCGCTGGCGCCGGTGAGCAGCGCGCCGCTTGTCGCGCGCCAGATTCCAACCTTCGAAGGCGAGAAGGTCACCGGCTACATCGACCTGGCGCTCGAGCGCTGCTTCGTCTACCGGCCGGGCGAGCCCTCGCAGCAGATCGATATCCCGAGCGACCTGCAGCAGGCCGAGGCGGACGCCCGCTTCCACATGCTCGAGCAGATCGCGGACTTCGACGATGACCTCCTCGAGCAGCTGCTCTCCGATGCGACGCCGAGTCGTGACGCGGTGTTCGCGGACCTCGTGAAGGAGATGAACGAGGGCCTGATCGTGCCGGTGTTCTTCGGCTCGGCCGCCAACGGCTTCGGCGTGCGTCGGCTGCTGAAGGCGCTCCGCCATGAGACCCCCGGGCCCGAACGGGCCGCCGAGCGGCTGGGCGTGGAGAACGGCGCCTACGTGCTGAAGACCGCCCATGCCGGCCAGTCCGGCAAGCTCGCCTATGCGCGCGTGTTCGGCCAGGCCCTGGCCGACGGCGCCGACCTCACCTTGTCCAGCGGCGAGCACAGCCGCGCCGGCGGCCTCTTCGCGGTGCAGGGCGCGAACCTGAAGAAGGTCGCCTCGGCCCCGGTCGGCGACATCTGCGCGATCGGCAAGGTGGAGCAGGCGCACGCGGGCGAGATCCTGTCGCTCACCGGCAAGCCGCAAAGCCTGCGGGCTGCGGCTCAGGTGCGTCGGCCGCTGTTCGCCGTGGCGCTCTCGGCCAAGAACCACAAGGACGATGTGCGCCTCTCCTCATCGCTCGCCAAGCTGGTCGAAGAAGACCCCGGACTGCTGCTCACCCATGACCAGGAGGCCAAGCAGGTGCTGCTGGCCGGCCAGGGCGAGGGCCACCTGCGGCTGGCGCTCGAACGGCTGAAGCGCCGCTATGGCGTCGAAATCGACACCGACCAGCCCCGCACGCCGTACCGCGAGACCATCCAGAAGGCGGTGACGCAGCGGGCGCGCCACAAGAAGCAGTCGGGTGGCCATGGCCAGTTCGCCGACGTCACCATCGAAGTGAAGCCGCTGCCGCGCGGCTCCGGCTTCGTCTTCCAGTCGCGGATCGTGGGCGGCGCGGTGCCCAAGCAATGGGTTCCCGCCGTCGAGGCCGGGGCCCGCGACGGCCTCACCAAGGGCCCGCTCGGATTCCCCGTCACCGACCTGGAGGTCACGCTCACGGACGGCATGACGCACCCGGTCGACTCCTCCGAAATGGCCTTCCGGACCGCCGGGCGACTGGCGATCGAAGAGGCCCTGGCGGCGGCGGGCACCATCCTCCTGGAGCCGATCGAACGGCTGGTGGTCTATTCGCCCTCGCCGGCGGCTTCCAACGTGACCTCGGCGCTCACCGCCCGGCGCGGCCAAATCCTGGGGCTTTCGCCGCGTGAGGACTGGCGCGGCTGGGAACGGATCGAAGCCTACCTGCCGCAGAGCGAGCGGCAGGATCTGATCGCCGAGATTCGCGGCCTCACCCAGGGGCTGGGCGCTTTCGAGGCTGACTTCGACCACATGGCCGAGCTGCACGGCCGCCTGGCCGAGCTCGCCGCCCAAGCCGCGGCGAAAGCCGCGACGCCGGCGCATTGAGCCGAGCACCCCTCCCCGGCGCGTGACGGCGCTGGGGAGGGAAATGCGGGCCTTCCCTTTGCGTCAAGCTGCGATAGGCTCGCGCGCAAGCGCGGGACGACGTCGCGCCGGTTCGGGAGGAGTTCCATGACTGCAGTCGCCGCGGGCGCGAGGCCCGCCGCCACGCCGGGCATCGCCCAGCTCGCCTTCACCTCGCTCGCGGCGTCCAGCATCGAGTGGTACGACTTCTTCATCTACGGGACAGCCGCGGCGCTGGTGTTCCCCAAGCTGTTCTTCGCCGCCACCCTCCCCCCCTACGTGGCGCAGATCGCCGCCTTCTCGACCTTCGCGGTCGGCTTCATCGCCCGGCCGGTGGGCGGCATCGTCTTCGGACACTTCGGCGACGTGCTCGGACGCAAGCGCGCCTTGGCGACCGCGCTCCTGATGATGGGGCTGGCGACGACCGGCGTCGGTCTCATGCCGTCGTACGCCACCATCGGCGTCGCCGCGCCGGTCATCCTGATCGTGCTGCGCTTCCTGCAGGGCCTGGCCGTCGGCGGCCAATGGGGCGGCGCGGCCCTGATCGCCATCGAGAATGCGCCTGCGCACCGCAAAGGCTTCTTCGGGAGCTTTGCGCAGATGGGCGTGCCGGCAGGCGTCGTCTCGGCGAACCTGATCTTCCTGATCATGGGTTCGGTGGTCGCGCCCGAGGCGTTCGCCGCCTGGGCCTGGCGGATCCCCTTCCTGCTGTCGATCGCCCTCGTGGGCCTTGGGCTCTACGTGCAGCTCAAGCTGGAGGACACCGCCGAGTTCAAGGCGCTGCAGGCCGAGGCGGAGAAGAAGAAGGTGAAGCGGACGAGATCGCCCGTCCTGACGGTCATCGCCCGACACCCGAAGGAGGTGCTGCTGGCCGCGGGCTCGTTCGTGGCGGCGAACGGCACCTTCTACGTGATGATCACCTATGCGGTGGCCTACACGACGGGAACCCTGCATCTGCCCAAGACCTCGATCCTCTGGGCGGTGATGCTGGGCAGCATCATCTCCGCGCCCGTGCTTCCGCTGACCGCGGCGCTTTCCGACCGGCTGGGCCGCAAGGGCGTGTTCCTGGCGGGCGCGGCGCTCGAACTCGCCTGGGCCTTCCCGTTCTTCCTGCTGCTGAACACCGGCTCGTTTCCGGCCATGGTTCTGGCGCTGGTGGGCGGGCTCGGCTTCAACAGCGTCATGTACGGGCTGCAGGCGGCGATGATGACGGAGATGTTCTCGACCGAGTTCCGCTACTCGGGCGCCTCGCTGAGCTATCAGATCGGCGCGATCTGCGCCGGCGGCTTCGCTCCGATCATCTCCACGGCGTTGTTCGCCCGCTATCACACCGCCATGGCCATCTCGGCTTACATGGCGGCGCTGTGCGCCATCTCCTTCCTCTCCGTGCTCTTCCTGGCCGAGACCCACAGGCGCGAGGACCGCACACCAGCCAAGGCGAAGACGGCCGCCTAATCCAGATCGCCGCCGGCCTTCCCCGGGATGAGCGGACGAGCCTAGCGCGCCGCGGTCTGCGCAGTCCGCCAGTCGGCGGCGGTGACGGTGTAGAGCTGGACGACGTCGGAGAGCTGCTGACCCTGCGCCTGGACCGTCGCCTGCCGCGCCCGCGTCAGCTGACGCTGGGCGTCGATCACCTGCAGCAGGGTCCCGCCGCCCAGGCGGTAAGCGGTCTGGGAGTCGCGGGCGTTGGCCTCGGCGGCCGTCTGGGCGCGCATGAGGCTCGCCATCTCCTCCTGATCCGTGGCGAGCGCCGCCAGGACATCGGAGACCTGCACGAACGCGCGGATCACCGTCGCCTGATAGCGGGCGAGCGCGGCCCGCGCCTCCGCCTCCGCCTCCTTGCGGTTGGCCTTCAGCGTGCCGCCGTGGAAGACCGGGGCGGCGACGCCGGCCAGGAGCTGCCAGCCCGTGGCGCTGTAGTTGAACAGCTTCTCCGGCGTCAGCGCGCTCTGGGTAATGTTGGCCGAGAGGCGGATGTCTGGATACTGCGCGGCGACCGCGACGCCCACGTCGGCGGTGGCGGCGTGCAGCTCGGCTTCGGCGGCGGTGATGTCGGGCCGGCGCCGGATGAGCTCGGAGGGCAGGCTCACCGGCATCACGCCGGGCTGGGCGAAACGGGCCATGTCGAAGTCGGGGGCCGCCCATTCGGCGGGAGACTTGCCGACCAACAGCGCCAGCTGGTGGCGGGCGGCCGCCAGGTCGCGCTCCAGCGGCGGCAGCAACGCCTCATCCTCGCCGAGCTGAGTTTCGCCGCCGGAGGTGGCCGACGGCGCCTCGGAGCCCGCCCGCTGGGCGGCGTGAATCATGTCGAGCAGCTTGCGATCGTCGGCGACCACCTGCTGGACGGCGGCGATCTGGCTCCTCAGGCTCGCGACGCGCATGGCCTGCAGGGCCACGTTGCCGGAAAGCGTAAGATAGGCCGCGTCCGCCTGGCGGGCGGCCTGCTCGGCCCGCGCGCCCGCGGCTTCGCTCGCGCGCCGCTTGCCGCCGAACAGATCGAGGTCATAACCCACTGTCCCGCCGACCGAGTAGAGGTTGATCGTCGGGTTGGAGAGCGAGAGGCCCGGAAAGCCCTTGAAGCCGAAGGCCTGCAGGTTGATCCGCTCGCGCTGCGCCAAGGCGTTGAGGTCGACCTGCGGCAGCTCGGCCCCGCGGGCGGCGGCGGCCTGCTGGCGCGCCCGCTCGAGCGTGGCGTTGGCCTCGGCCAACGTCGGGCTGCCGGCGAACGCCTCGTCCATGACCCGGTCGAGCTCCGGCGAGCCGAACGACTTCCACCACGGCCCCGCGATCCGTGCGTCCGGCGCGATCCTGACCGCCTCGGCGATGGGATCCCCGGCCATGGCGTAGCCCGCCGCGGCCGCGCCCTTCGGAGCCTCCGGGGTCTTGAAGTTCGGCCCCACGGTCGTGCAGGCGGCGAGCGCGAGCGCAGAGGCGCAGGCGCCGAGGAGCTTCCTATTCAGCGGCGGCATGGACGGGTTCCCCGCTGGCCTGAGCTTTCGGCGCCCGCATGAGCAGGAGCAGCGGAATGCACGCGAGCGTGATGTAGAGCATGATGTGGAAGACGGAGACATAGCCGACCATTGCGGCCTGGCGGGTGACTTCGTTGTTGAGGTTCATGGCCCCGGCCGTGGTGCCGGGGTTCATCATCGGCGGCAAAGTCGCCTTGAACACCGGGTTCGAGGCATCGAGCTGCGCGGCGAGGTTCTGGTGCGCGCCCGCCGACTGCGAGACGACCTGCGCCTCCATGATCGAGATGCCGATGCTGGAGCCCAGGTTGCGGATCAGGGTGTAGAGCGATGAGCCCTCCGGCCGCAGCACCGGCGGGACGGTGGCGAAGGCGAGAGTCGAGAGCGGCACGAACAGAAAACCGATGCCGAAGCCCTGGATCAGGCCGGAGACGATCACGAAGCGGGCGTTCATCGACAGATCGAAGTGGGTCATCTGCCAGAGCGCGTAGGCGTTCAGGGAGAGGCCGAAGAGTAGGATCAGCCGGGTGTCGATGCGCCCGATCAGCCGGCCCACGAAGAACATCGCGATCCATGAGCCGATGCCGCGCGGCATGGTCACCAGGCCGGAAGTCAGCACCGGGTAGCCCATCAGGCTCTGCAGCATGGGCGGCAGCAGCGCCATGGTGGAGAACAGCAGCACGCCCACCACGAAGCCGAAGGCCGAGGCGGTCACGAAATTTCGGTCACGGGCGAGCTGGCGATCGAAGAACGGATGCGACGAGGTCACGGTGTGGGAGAGGAAGATCCAGCCCGCGACGGCGGCGAGGATTGCGTAGGTGGTGATCTCGGCGGAGTGGAACCAGTCCTGGCTCGGACCGCGGTCGAGCATCAGCTGGATCGAGCCCACGAAGATCGAGAGCATGCCGAAGCCCAGGAAATCGAAGGGCTTGCGGCGGACGCTCCGGTCGCCGGAGATGAAGAACCAGACCCCCAGCAGGGCCAGGATGCCGACCGGCAGGTTGATGTAGAAGCACCAGCGCCAGGAGAAGTTGTCGGTGAGGTAACCACCCAGCGCGGGGCCCAGGATCGGCCCCAGGATCGCGCCGCCTCCCCAGATCGCCATCGCCTGGCCGTGCTGTTTCGGCGGGTAGATGTCGAGCAGCACCGCCTGGGAGAGCGGGATCAGCGAGGCGCCGGCCAGTCCTTGCAGCAGGCGGAAGATCACGATCTCGGGCAGCGAGGTGGCGATGCCGCAGAGCATCGAGGCCACGGTGAAGCCGGCGATTGAGACCAGGAACATCTTCTTGCGCCCGAGCCGGTCGGCGAGCCAGCCGGCGAGCGGCGTCATGATCGCCGCCGAGACGATGTAGGAGGTGAGCACCCAGGTGACCTGGTCCGCGCTCGCCGAGACGCTGCCCTGGATGTGCGGCAGGGCGACGTTGGCGATCGTGGTGTCCAGCGAGTTCATCACCGTCGCCAGCATGATGGAGATGGTGATCGGCCACCGGTTGGCGGTGTCTTGGGCCTCCGACACGGCGCGCGCCTCAGCCGGCGCGGCCGGGCGCGCGGACGTCGACCTTGACCTTGGCGGAGAGTCCGGCGCGCGCGGCCATGCCGGGCGGCGGGCGATCGAAGTCGACGCGCACCGGCAGGCGCTGCACGACCTTCACCCAGTTGCCGGTGGCGTTCTGGGCCGGCAACGGCGAGAAAGCCGAGCCGGTGCCGGGCGCGAAGCTCGCCACACGGCCTTTCAGGTGGGCGTCGGGATAGGCGTCCACGTGGATGTCCACCGGCTGGCCGACCTTCATGTGCGCGAGCTGGTCTTCCTTGAAGTTGGCCTCCACCCAGGGCTGGCCGGAGAGCAGGAAGAAGCCGGTCTGGGAGGCGTTGAGATAGGTGCCGAGCGGCATCTGGTCAACGCGGGTGACGATGCCGTCGGATGGCGCCACGACCGTCGTGTAGGAGACGTTGAGCTGGGCGCGCTGCAACTGGGCGCGGGCCTGCAGGACGGCGGGGTAAGCGTCGTCGCCGACGTTGGGATTTCCGCCGAGGACGGCGAGCGCCTGGGCCGCCTGCTGCTGGGCGGCGGCGAGCTGGTCGCGAGCCGCCTGGGTGGCGTGGACCGCCTGGTCGACCTGCTGCTGCGAGGCGACGCCGGCGCTCGCGAGCTGGTGCTGACGGCCAGCCTCGCGATTGGCGTAGCTCACCGCCTCCTGGGCCAGACGCACGTTCGCCTGTTGCTGCTGATAGGCGGCGCGTTGGGCGCGGAGCTGCAGCTCCGCGGCGGCGAGTTGCGCCTGGGCGGCCTCGGCGTTGGCCTGATAGTCGCGGGAGTCCAGCCTGAACAGCACCTGGCCCTTGCGGACGAGCTGGTTCTCGCGGACGTAGATGTCCGTCACCCGTCCGCCGATCGACGGCGCCACCGGCACCTTGGCGACCTGCACATAGGCGTCGTCGGTCGACTCATAGCGGCCGCCGGTCAGGACGAAATAGCCGACCGCCGCCAGGATCAGCAGCGGTCCTGCGATCATCAGCGGCCAGCGCCAGCGGCGCAGCAGGCCCGGCTTGCCGGCGTTCGGATCGACTTCGGCGTTGCCTTGGGCAGGGATCGCCTCGGCATCGCTCATGTCACGCATCGGGGGCCCCGGACGTCTTGGACGGACAAAGCAGGAGGGGCGCGCGCAAGGCTGCGGCGCCGGCTCCCGTTGCCAGTTCAGATAGTGTGCGTTCCTTGATGATCAAAATGATATGTCGTCACGGAATGAATGAGCCTGGTGCATGAATTCGCCTGACCTCAACCTGCTGCGTGTCTTCGACGTCATGCTCGAGGAGCGCAACGTCACCCGCGCGGGCGCCAGGCTGGGCCTTACTCAGTCGGCCGTGAGCCATGCCTTGAACCGCCTGCGATATTCACTGAACGACGAACTCTTCGTGCGGGGTCCCTCCGGCATGCAGCCCACTCCGCGGGCGCTCGAGATGGGGCCGCAGGTGCACGCCGCCCTTTCCCAGTTGCAGTCGGCAATCGTGCTCTCCGATTTCGATCCGGCCGTCAGCGAGCGGCGCTTCACGCTAAGCGCCGGCGCTTACGCGTGCGCCGTCCTCGCGCCGGCTCTGGTCGGACGCCTGGCGCGTGAGGCGCCGCTCTCGGAACTCGCCGTGGTCGAGCAGGCTCCCGACATCCTCGAGCGGCTGGACGCCCGCCGCGTCGACTTCCTCGTGGGCGGCGTCCTGGAGGCGCCGGAGCGCTTCGCCCGCGACGTCATCCTGACCGAGACTCTGGTCTGGGTGGTGCGCGCTGGCCACCCGCTCGCCACCGGAGGGCCGGTGGATCTCGCCAAGCTGAGCTCCGTTCCGCATGTGGTGGTCGCCCGCACCGCCGGCCCGGAGGCCGGGGCGCAGCGACGGGGCTTGGTCACCCAGGCGAGCTGGGAAGACGCCGGCGCCTTCGAGACCGCCCTCGCCGGGGCGGGCCTGAAGCGGCGCATCGGCGTGACCGTGCCGGACACCTACTCGGCGCTCGCCATCGCGGCCCGGTCCGATATGGCCACGCTGATGCCGCGCCGCCTGGCCCAGGTCTCCGCCCAGAGCGGCCGGATCAGCCTGATCGAGGCGCCCTACCCCTCACCCGCCGTGGAGGTCGCCTTGCTGTATCTGAAGGAGCGGCTTAACGAGCCGGCCGTCGCCTGGATGCGTGGGCTGATCGACGAGCTGGCCGCTGCGCTCTAGGCGCGCGCTGGCTCGACGGTCTGGAGCGGCCGCCGCCGCAGATAGAACTCCATCGCCAGCAGGTTGGGGACCCAGCACAGGAACGAGATCGCCCGGTAGCTCTCGATGTATGGCAGGCCGGTGATGAAGACGATCGGCAGGTAGAGCCGAAGGGTCACGGCCGCGAAAGTGAGCGCGAACGAGCGGAGCATCCATCGACGATGCTCATCGAAGCGGCGGGCGAGCGCCATCCGCCAGGCCTGCGCTGTCGCCGTCATCCAGACGAGCGCCAGCAGGCCGAAGCCTGCGGTCGCGATCGGCCCCGCCGTGGAGCCCAGCGCGAGGAGCAGGGCCGCGGACCCGCCGACCAGGCAGGCAGAGACATAGGCGCGGCCCGTCCATCGATGCAGGCGCGGGCGGCGCGCCCGCAGCCAGGGGACGAGCTGGAACGGTCCGATCAGCATCGCCGTGGCGGCAAGGCTCGCGTGGACGACCAGCCACGGCCTGGCGAACGGGTTCTCCGCGATGCCGGGCGGCGCGACGGCGCTGGGCAGGAGATAGTGAAAGGCGTAGAGCGCCACGCCTGCGCTCAGCAGCGCGACAAGGGCCCACCCGAGACTCCCGAGCCTGACCGGCATGGCCACCTCCGCCGCGAGGCTGCCGCGCGGCGGAGGCGCTGTCCAGTGAAGCCCCGGTAATCTACGCCGGCTCGGGCGCAGGCTGCGGCGACGTCAGCGCATCGTCGATCTCGCGGGCGCGGACCGCGGCGGGCCGGCTCATCAGCCGGTCGATATAGGCCCTGAAGACGGGCCTGGGCTCGATCGCGCCGAACTGGATGAAGAACCCGAGCTCGGAGCCGAAATAGACGTCGGCGGCGCTGAACCGGTCGCCAAGGATGTAGTCGCGGCCCTTCAGGGCCGCCTCGGCCGTGTCGAGCGCCGCCTCGATGGAGCCGTAACCCGCCATCCGGCCCTGCTCGGGCTTGGTCTCGAAGCCCAGCATCTTGTTGGTGACCGCCGCTTCGAGCGGTCCCGCGCCGAAGAACAGCCAGCGGTAGTAGGTCCCGCGCGCCTGGTCCGTGACGGCCGGGGCGAGGCCCGCCTGCGGGAAGGCGTCGGCGAGATAGGCGCAGATCGCGGCGCACTCGGTCACCACCACGTCGCCGTGCTTGATGGCCGGCACCTTGCCCATCGGGTTGATCGCCAGGTACGCGGGCCCTTTGAGGGTCGTGGCGTAATCGAGGATCTCGGTCTGGTAGGGCTGGCCGACCTCCTCCAGCATCCAGCGGACGATCCGGCCGCGCGATTGCGGGTTCGTGTAGAAGACGAGTTCGTCAGACATGGCAGGCCCTTTCATGGCTGTTCGGAGCCTAGCGCGTCCCGCTGACAACCTCGTGTCAGCAGATCGTGAGCTAGAACGGGGGCTCAGGCGCGCCGCGTGGCGGCGATGTAGCGACCGACGGCGGTCTCAAGCACGCCGAGCGGCAGCGAGCCGGAGAGCAGCACTGCATCGTGGAACTTGCGGATGTCGAAGCGGCCGCCCAGCGCGGCGCGGGTCCGGTCGCGCAGCCGCAGGATGCTGATCTTGCCGACCATGTAGCTGCAGGCCTGGCCGGGCCAGACCGCGTAGCGCTCGATCTCCTGCTCCGCGAGCGAGGCGGGGTCGCCGTCGGTGTCGGAAAGGACGGCGGCGGCCTTCTCGCGGCTCCAGCGCAGGGCGTGGATGCCGGTGTCGGTGACTAGGCGGCCCGAGCGCAGCAGGGCGTCGTGGATGTAGCCCAGCTCGCCGGCCGGATCGCTGGCGTAGGCGCCCATCTCCTGCGCCAGTTGCTCGGCGTAGAGCGCCCAGCCTTCGACGTAGGCGCCGAAGTCCGCCACCTTGCGCAGCATCGGCAGGTCAGCCTGGCGCTGCAGCGACTGCTGCAGGTGATGGCCGGGGATGCCTTCGTGATAGGTGGTGGTCGGCATGTCCCACCAGGGCGCCTCGGCGGTGTCGCGCAGGTTCAGCCAGTAGATTCCGGGCCGCGTCCCATCGAGGCTGCCGGCGGTGTAGTGCGTCGAGGCCCCCTGCTCCGTCTCCTTGGGAATGCGGCGGATCTCGAGCCCCGCCTTCGGCAAGGCGCCGAAATAGCCGGGCAGCCGCCGCTGCATGGCCCGGACGAGCTGGTCGAGGTCGGCGATCAGCTTCGCCTTTCCGGCGTCGGTATTCGGGTAGACGTACTTCGGGTCCTTGAAGAGCACGCGGTAGCGCTCGGCGACGCTGCCCTGGCTCATGCCGATCTTCCTGAACAGGACGTCGGCCCGGGCCGAGAGCTGCGCGCCGACGTCGAGGCCCAGCTTATGGACCTCCTGCGGCGTCATGCGGGTAGTGGTCCGGGATGCGAGCGCGGCGGCGTAGTAGGCCTCGCCGTCAGGCAGCCGCCAGACGCCGGGCTCGTGGACGGACTTCGGCAGCAGCTCGGTCAGCAGGGCCATCTGCCGCTCGAGCGCCGGAGTGACCTTGTCGCGATAGATGGCCGAGGCCTGGCCTTGCCAGTCGCCCGCGATCCCCTTGGCCTTGGCGCGATCGGCCAGCGAGGTGACGAGCGTCGACTGCTCGGCAGGCACGCGCATCGTCTTCATCTGGCCGAGCGCGGCCTTCAGGGCGAAGTCGGGAGGGATGACGCCGAGGCCCGCGTCGCGGCGCACCCGCTCTATCTCCTGGTCCATGACCCGCGCGAGCTCGGACAGCCTCGCCAGATAGGCCTCGCAGTCGGCGCGGGTCGCGATGGTGTGCTGGGTCGCCATGAAGTCCGGCGCGTCCTGGTAGGCGCCGGTGATCTGGCTCAGCACATAGGGCGAGCCTGCGCCCTCATCCCCGTAATGGAAGCGGCGGTTCGCCGCGTCGGTGGTCTCGAGGTCGTAGAAGACGGCTTCGTAGTTCACCGCCGGCATGCCCGAGAGGACCTTGCGGTCGAGGCCGGAGAGCCGGGCGAGCTGGTCCGCGGTGCGCCGTTTGCGGCGCTCGAGATCGGCGACGGAGGCCTGGTGCAGCTTCGATTTCAGGTCGGCGTGGGGCCCGATGTCCAGGCCAAGCGAGGTGGCGAGCTCTGGCGAGTCCGCCAAGTCCTCGGCGAAGAACTGGTCCAGAAGCAGCGAAAGCCTCTGCTCAGCGCCGGGCGTAGCGGATGCTGGGGCCGCCACGGCGCGAGCGGCGAGCGCCGCGCCGCCGGCGGCCGTAAGGAGAAGGTCTCGACGATCGAGCATGCGGGGTCCCGGCGGTTGCTTACGACGCTGGATGGGCGGCTGAAAAGCTGAGACGCTCGCGACCATGAGCGAGATCCTGGGCCGTAGCCGAATTCCCCCACTTCCGTCCCAGCCAGCGGGCGTTCCTTGGCCCACCGCCGCCTGGCCGGAAGGCCCTCTCCCGGAGCTCTCGCAGACCGGTTTCGGCGAGATGATCGCGGCGGCGTTCCGGGACCGCGCGTCCGAGCGGCTGGGCGAGACGCACGCCCTGCTGATCGCCCAGGGCGGCCGGCTGGCCTTCGAGCGTTATGGCGAGGGGTTCGGGCCGGACCAGACCTATCCCTCCTGGTCGATGGCCAAGAGCATCACCCATGCCCTGGTGGGGATCGCCGTCGGCGACGGCCGGATCGACCCTCGCGCGCCGATCGATGCGCCCGAGTGGCGGAGGCCTGGCGATCCGCGCGCCGCCATCACGCTCGATCAGCTGCTGCGCATGTCGAGCGGCCTGCGCTGGATCGAGGAATATGTGCCGGGCGAGCCGTCGAACGTCATCGAGATGCTCTACGGACCGGGCCAGGCAGACGTCGCGGCCTACGCGGCCTCGGTCCCGCTGGAGCACGCGCCGGGCAGCTTCTTCTATTATTCGAGCGGGACCACCAACATCGTGAGCCGGGCGCTCGCCCGCGCGATCGGCGCCTTCGGCCCCGACTTCGAGGCCTTCATGCGCCAGCGACTGTTCGAGCGCATCGGCATGCGAAGCCCGGCCCCGAAGTTTGATCCGGCGGGGACCTTCATCGGCTCGTCTTTCTGCTTCTGCACGGCGCGGGACTTCGCGCGCTTCGGCCTCCTCTACCTCAGGGGCGGCGTCTGGGACGGCCGGCGCATCCTGCCGGAGGGCTGGGTCGACTCTGCGCGCACGCCCACCTGGCAGCAGGCGGGCGCGGAAGAGGCGGACGGGCGCTACGGCGCCCATTGGTGGCTCGACCGTGGCGGCGAGGGCTCGTTCGCGGCGCTGGGCTACGACGGCCAGTGCACCATCTGTGTCCCCGACCTCGACCTGGTGCTCGTGCGTCACGGCGCGACGCCGCTCGACAAGAAGGAAAACCTCCGTCTCTGGGTGGCCGAGCTGGTGGAGTGCTTCCGCCGGGCTAACTGACGGCCTCAGCTCTGCGCCCCGCTCCGGTCGCCATCGTCTCCGGCCACGGATCGACGGTGACGCGGCGCATGTGCCGGCGCTGGCCCGGGTAATCGTTCAGCGCGAAGTGCCAGACCGAGCGATTGTCCCAAAACGCGACCGAGCCCTTCGCCCACTGGAACCGGCAGGTGAAGGCCTCGTAGCGGCAGTGCTGGAAAAGGAAGTCGAGGAGCGGCTTCGATTCCCGCGCCGTCCAGCCGTCGAAGCGGATTGTGAAGGCCGGATTGACGTAGAGCGCCTTGCGGCCGGTCTCCGGATGCGGGAGCACCACCGGATGCACGTACTCGCCGGCGAGGCCTTCGGCTTCGGCGATCGCCATCGAGGATC
>Ga0207695_10005536_pt1 | contig 16704 bp, 14 predicted proteins | sample KBSC54metaG_FD_184354 | JGI IMG/M metagenome (GOLD analysis project Ga0207695, IMG submission 184354) | Corn rhizosphere microbial communities from Kellogg Biological Station, Michigan, USA - KBS C5-4 metaG (SPAdes) (version 2) | ecosystem: Host-associated > Plants > Roots > Rhizosphere > Soil... | reverse complement strand
CTGCGCCAGGCTGCTGAAGCCCGGCGGGCTGATGATCGTGGCCACCCTCAACCGGACATTGAAGGCCTTCGCCCTGGCCAAGGTCGGGGCCGAGTACGTGCTGCGCTGGCTTCCGGCCGGCACGCACCGCTGGTCGAAGTTCCTGAAGCCCGAAGAGATCCGCGGCTTCCTCGAGGGCGAACCGGTGGTCGTCGAGGGCCCCTTCGGCGTCGTCTTCGACCCGCTCTCCGGCCGCTGGAAACAGAGCCTCGACGCGGACGTGAACTACATGATGACCATCGTCCGCGACGCGCCGAAACCGCGCTCGTCCCGGCCCAGGCGGGCGCCCAGGTCCAAGGCCGATGATTGATAGGCTTTGCGCGCCGCCCTACGCTTGCTGAACGATGATAAGGAGGCGCCCCCCATGCAGGGCCTGATGATGGACTGGCCGCTGACGCTGCCGTCGATCCTGGAGCATGCGGCGCTCTACCACCCCGAGCGCGAGGTGGTGGCGCGCACCGTCGAGGGCCCGATCCACCGCTACGGCTACGCCGAGGCGCTGGCGCGCACCAAACGGCTCGCCAACGCCCTGCTGGCGTTGGGCGTCAAGCCCGGCGATCGGGTGGCGACGCTTGCCTGGTCGACCCACCGCCACTTCGAGCTCTACTTCGCCGCCACCGGCATCGGGGCGGTGCTGCACACGATCAACCCGCGCCTGCATCCGGACCAGGTGGCCTGGGTCGCCAACCACGCGGAGGACACCGTCCTCCTGTTCGACATCACCTTCGCGGGCCTGGCGGCCGAGACGGCCCCGAAGATGCAGACCGTGAAGACCCTGGTGGCGCTCACCGAGCGCGCGCACCTGCCGGCGGACGCGCCGGCCGGAACCCTGGTCTACGAGGAGCTGCTCGCCAAGGCTTCGCCGGACCTCGCGTGGCCGAGCCTCGACGAGAACGCCGCCTGCGGCCTCTGCTACACCTCCGGCACCACGGGCAATCCGAAGGGCGTGCTCTATTCGCACCGCTCGACTGTGCTGCACGCGCTGGCCTGCGGCCTGCCCGACAACTTCGACTTCTCGGCGGCGGACGTGATCATGCCCTGCGCCCAGATGTACCACGCCAACGCCTGGGGCACGCCTTACGCCGCCCCCCTGGTGGGCGCGAAGCTGGTGCTGCCGGGCCGCGCGCTGGACGGCCGGTCGGTGGCCGAGCTGATCGAGACGGAGGCCGTCACCTTCGTGCTCGGGGTGCCGACCATCTGGGTGGGCGTGGCCGAGCACCTGGAGCAGGCCGGCAAGACGCTGAACTCCGTCAAGACCATCGCCATCGGCGGCTCGGCGCCCACCGCCGCCCTGATCGAGCGCATCGAGGGCCGGCTGGGCGGCAAGGTGCAGCAGATCTGGGGCATGACCGAGACCAGTCCGCTGGGCGTCATCAACAAGCCGCTGCCGCAGCATGCGGGCGAGGACGCGGCCGCCTCGCTCCAGCGCAAGCTGAAGCAGGGGCGGGGCCTCTGGGGCGTCGAGCTGCGCGTCGTCGACGAGGCGGGCGAGCTCCTGCCGCGCGACGGCAAGAGCGCCGGCCGGCTGCAGGTCAAGGGGCCCTGGGTGGCCTCGGCCTACTTCAAGCACGACGGGGCCGCCTCGTTCACCGACGACGGCTGGTTCGACACCGGCGACATCGCCACCATCGATCCTGAGGGCTACCTGCGCCTCACGGATCGCGCGAAGGACGTGATCAAGTCGGGCGGCGAGTGGATATCCACCCTCGATCTGGAGGACGCGGTCTGCTCGCATCCCGCCGTCGCCATGGCCGCCGCGGTCGGCATGCCGCATCCGAAGTGGGACGAGCGGCCGCTCCTGCTGGTGACGCTCCGGGCCGGCCAGAGCGCCGATCCCGAGGCGCTGAAACGCCATGTCGCCGAGCGGGTCGCCAAGTGGTGGGTCCCCGACGAGGTCCGCATCGTCGAAGAGCTGCCGATCGGGCCGACCGGCAAGGTGCTGAAGCGCGAGCTGCGTGACCGGCTGGCCACAGCCCGGCCGGTTCCGGCCGAGTGAGAACAAGCTGAGCCGAACCGCCCTTCCAATCGTGCGTTTGCGCCACCAGGTGACAGTGTAAGCCTGAGGAGATTGCGAACGTGCCGCGGAAACGGCCGAAGGGTGTTCTCGCCATGGGGTGGGCCTGCATCGAAGCGGCGGCCACCGGGCGGACCGAGCACAAGCCGTTGGCCGAGGACTATCCGGAGCACGTCGTGCGCCGCACCAGCTTCACGGCCGGCGGCGGCCATGGCTGGACGATCTCGGCGCTGCACACCCCGCGTGAGACCCCGCCCGCCTGGAAGATCGTGGTGATCACCGGCGCGCCGTCCTGGGCCGAGTACTGGGCCGAGACCCTGGCCGAGCTGCCGCCGGATCGCGAGATGATCGTCGTCGACCGGCCGGGCTACGGCGCCTCCGAGCCGCTGCATCCGGTCACCGACATCGCAGTCCAGGCCGAGGCGCTGGCCCCGGTGCTTGCGGCGCCGCAGGGCCAGCAGGTGCTGCTGGTCGGCCAGTCCTACGGCGCGGCGATCGCGGCGCTGATGGCCGCGGCCAATCCCGGCAAGGTGGCTGGCCTCGTGCTGCTCTCCGGCTTCTTCGGCGAGCCGGGGCCCACCGCCCGCTGGCTGCTCGACGTGGGCTCCAGGGCCCTGAAGGTGATCCCCCGCGACCTGCGCCACGCGGTGATCGAGGCGAGCGGTCAGAAGGCGCAGCTGGCGCGCGCCGAGCGCGCGCTCGGCCGCCTTTCGATCCCGATCCACATGATCCACGGCGACAAGGACGATTTCGCCCCGATCGAGATCGCCGAGCGCATGGCCCGCGAGACGGTGACCCGCCGGCCGATCCGCTTCGTGCGCGCCGACGGGGCCAACCACTTCCTGAACGACGGGCCGCCGGAGCAGCTGATCGCCGCGCTCGAGGCCTGCATCCCGGCCCGCAAGGCGTGGACCTTCCGCTGGCCGCAGATGCCGAAGTTCGCGATGCCCGCGTTCCGCCTGCCGCAGCCGCAGCCCACGACGCAGACCGCGCGGGCGTCCTAGACCACCGCCTGCGACCAGAGCCCGGTTGTCACCGCAAAGCCGATCACCACCAGCCAGGGCGGCAGTCTCGCGATCGCCAGGAACACCCAGGCGGCGGCGACCAGCGCCCAGTCGCTGGGCCGCTGGACGGTCGAGGTGAGCACCGGATTCCACAGCGCCGCGGCGAGCAGGCCCACCACGACGGCGTTCAGGCCGGCGAGCGCGCCGCGGGCCGCGGGCAGAGCCTTCAGCCGGTCCCAGAACGGCAGCACGCCCACGATCAGCAGCAGGCTCGGCAGGAAGATCGCCGTGACGCAGACGAGGCCCGTGCGCCAGCCCGCGGCGGCGTAGGTCTGGGCGGCGCCCACGAAGCCCGCAAACGAGAACAGCGGGCCCGGCAGCGCCTGCACCGCGCCGTAGCCCGCCAGGAAGGTGTCACGGTCGAGCCAGCCGCGGCCGACGATGTCGCGGTCGAGCAGCGGCAGCACGACGTGGCCGCCGCCGAACACCAGCGAACCGGTGCGGTAGAACACGCTGGCCAGCCCCAGCAGGGGGCTCTGCAGCTTGCCCGCGGCGAACGGCAGCACCACCAGGAGCAGGGCGAACGTCGTCAGGGCCGCGCCCGAGACCGCCGGGGGCACCTGGTGGGTGGCCGCATCGTCCGGGACGTCCGGGGCCGGCTCGCGCAGCCAGGCCAGGCCGAACAGCCCGCCGGCGATCAGCGCGAAGATCTGCGGCGCTGAGCCCGCGCCGTGCGAGATCAGCACGCCCGCGCCCGCGCCCAGCGCCATGCCGGCCCGGATCGGGCCTACCGCCAGCCGCCGCGCCATCGCGATCAGCGCCTGCAGCACCACCGCCGCGGCGGCGATCTTCAGGCCGTGCAGCCAGCCGCCGCCCCATTTGTCGGTGAGCTCTGGGGCAAGGTAGGCGAGTACGATCATCGCCGTGGCCGCCGGCAGGGTGAAGCCCGCCCAGGCCGCGACGAGGCCGAGGTAGCCCGCGCGCCGGAGCCCGATGGCCATGCCGAGCTGGCTGGAGGCCGGGCCGGGCAGGAACTGGGCCAGCGCCAGCAGGTCGGCGAACGCCGCCTCCGACAGCCAGCCCCGCCGCTCGACGAACTCGCGGCGGAAGTAGCCCAGGTGCGCCACCGGCCCGCCGAACGCGGTCAGCCCCTGCTTCAGGAAGGCGAGGAACACCTCGCCCGGCCCGCCGCGCTTTGCGGCGGGCGTCTGCGCGATGGTGGGCTCGGCCTCGGCCATGGCTTCCCTCTAGAGGCGATGGCGCCCGCCCTGTCGACTTGATTTTGCGCAAGCTTCCCTCGGGAAACCCCTTGGCCCGGCGATCTGAACGGCGATAAGGCTTCTTGCGACGAACGCCCGAAGGGCGGATCCAAGTTGGGAGGGAAAGCCATGAAGGCCGCAGTCCTGCGCGAAGTCAGAACGCCGCTGCAGATCGAGGACGTGCAGATCAACAAGCCCGGCCCGCACGAGGTGCTGATCCGCACCGCCGCCGCCGGCGTCTGCCACTCCGACCTGCACTTCATCGAGGGCTCCTATCCGCATCCGCTGCCGGCCGTGCTCGGCCACGAGAGCGCCGGCGTCGTCGAGGCGGTGGGGTCCGAGGTGCGTACGGTGAAGCCGGGCGATCACGTGATCACCTGCCTCTCGGCTTTCTGCGGCCACTGCGAGTTCTGCCTGACCGGCCACATGAGCCTGTGCGTGTCGCCGGAGACCAAGCGCGCGCCCGACGAGGAGCCGCGCCTGAAGTCGGACAAGGGTCCGATGGTCCAGTACCTGAACCTCTCCTCGTTCGCCGAGCAGATGCTGATCCACGAGCACGCCTGCGTGGCCATCCGGCCCGACATGCCGCTCGACCGCGCCGCCCTGATCGGCTGCGGGGTGATGACCGGCGTGGGCGCGGCGATGCATACGTCGAACGTCCGGCCCGGCGACACGGTGGCGGTGATCGGCCTGGGCGGCGTGGGCCTCGCGGCCGTCAACGGCGCGGCGATCGCCGGCGCCAGCCGGATCATCGGCATCGACATGGCGCCCGGCAAGGAGAACATGGCCAAGGCGTTCGGCGCGACCGACTTCATCTGCGCCAAGGACACCGACCCGGTGAAGGAGGTCATCGAGATGACCAAGGGCGGCGTCCAGCACTCGTTCGAGGCGATCGGCCTGGCCAAGACCGCCGAGCAGGCGTTCAACATGCTGCGCCGCGGCGGCACCGCCAACGTGATCGGCATGATCCCGGTCGGCCAGACCATCAGCCTGATGGGCGCGGCCTTCCTGGGCGAGAAGCGCATCCAGGGCTCGCTGATGGGCTCCAACCGCTTCCCGGTCGACATGCCGCGGCTGGTCGACTTCTACCTGGCCGGCAAGCTGAAGCTCGACGACATGATCTCGCGGCGGCTGAAGCTCGAGCAGGTCAACGAAGCCTTCGAGGAGATGAAGACCGGCGCCGTCGCCCGCTCCGTGATCGTCTTCGACGCGTAGGCAGGAACCACGGAATCCACGGAAGGGGCGCTCTTCGGGCCGCCCTTGCGTGTTGGCCACGGATGCGCACGGGATGCGCTTGCGCGCGCCGGCGCGCGTTGCGGCGCGAAGGTGCTAGGCCGTCAGCCTGGCCTTCCGCATCCGCAAGGTCGCGACGAGGCCGCTTTCCTGCCAGTCGTAAGACAGCGCGCCGTCCAGATCGCGCGTGATGCTGCGCGCGATCAGCTGGCTCCCGAACCCATGCATGTCCGGGGCGCCTGAAATCGCCGGACCGCCGGTTTCGGCCCAGACGACGAGCAGGTCGTCGTCATCCGTGGTGCTGGAGATGTCGAGGATCCCGCTTTCGGCCGACAGGGCGCCGTGCTTCACCGAATTCGTCGCCATCTCGTGGATGACCAGCGCCAGGGTGGTGGCGGTCCGCTCTCCGACCCCCATCCTCGGCACCGCGACCCGGATGCGGCGGGCGAAGGCGCCGGGATCGTCATAGGGAGCGAGCAGAACCGAGAACAGGTCGCCCAGCAGCGCCGCCTTGCCCTCCTGGCCCGGCAAGGGACGAACCAGGTCGTGGGCCCGGCCCAGGGCCCTCAGGCGTTCGGTCAGGACTTGCGCCATGTCGGCCGCCGATGTCGTCGACCGCGAGGTGATGTGCGCCAGACCCGTGGCGATCGCCAGCAGGTTCTTGACCCGATGGCTCATCTCGCCGGCGAGCAGCTCGTGACCTTCCTCGGCCTGCTTGCGTCCGGTCACGTCCAGGAAGATGCCGAACATCACCCGATCGACGATGCCTTCATCGGCCCCTTGGCCGCGGGCCGAGATCCAGCGCACCTCGCGGCCCAACATGATGCGAAAATCGATTTCGTAAGGTCCGGCGACCGAGCGGGTCGCCGTAAAGGCCGCGCGCACTCGATCGCGGTCGGCCGGGTGGATATGGGCGGACAACTCCTCGAAGGCGACCTCCTCCGAGCAGGGCAAGCCCCACAGGCCGAAGGCGCGCTCGTCCATGGTGAAGCGGTCCGTGTCGACCTGCCACGACCATAGCGCGACGTTGGCGGCGTCGATCGCCAGGCGCAAATGCTCCGGTCGCCAGACCCGGGAGGCTGCTTCCTGTACAGACAAGCTATTGAACTCCCGGAAAAACCTCGCTGCCGGGACCGACGGCTGCGGGCACCCTAGTCACATCCGCGCCCTCTGGGCTATCGACACCTGTCGGCGCGTGCCGCCGGCTTTCGAGGCGTGCGCCCCGCGTAGGCCATTGCCGCGGTGACGCCGCCCGGCCCCGTCACCGAACAGATCCGGCTCAGCCGTGCAGCACCTTGCGGATCTCGGACAGCGGATCGCGCTCCACCCGGCTCTCCAGGTCGAAGATCTTCGTCGCCCGGCCGCGCGCGTCATAGGCCGGCCACCCCGGATCGCCGGTGCGGGCGAAGGCCAGCCACGCCGAGCTCATCTGGTCGGCGAGCCTCTGCGGCTCGTCGCCGCGGCCCACGAAGTTGCGCGCCTTCTCGACGTTGTCGAACACCAGCGGGATCTCGATCGCATGGGGCGAGCGCAGCCGCCCCTTCGCGACCGGCGTCTCCCAGGTGAGCAGGTACATGAAGACCGGCGCGGCGCCTTGCGCGGCCTTGCGCTCGGCGAGCTTCACGGAGTTGCCCCACATGCCGCTGACCGTGCCGATCGCCGAATAGATGTGGGTCTCGCTGTAGTCGGGATAGGCGCGCCGGAGCGCCGCCACCAGCTCGTCGGCCCGCTCGCCCGCCACGCCCTTCGCCTGCTTGGCGATGTCATCCTCGGTGAAGGCGCCGAACCGCGGATGGCTGAACAGGAACAGGGTGTTCTCGTCCTTGTTGGTGCCGATCAGCAGCGGCACGTCGGCGTTCAGCGGGCTGGCGTCCGGCTCGAAGGGATCGCGCGGGATCACCTCGCCGTCGCGCACCGGGGTGTAGAGGCGCATGGCCTCGCCCGGGAGCTTCACCGAGGCGTGCGAGATGGTCTCGGTGGACAGCGCCGCCAGCGCCTCGGGCGTCGAGACCCCGAGCTCGGCCAGCAGCTGCCGGGCGACCTCGGCGGCGTCCGCCTTGGGCTTGGCGGTCAGGCCTGGCCCGGACTGGATGATGGCCTTGTGGAACAGGCCGCGGGCCGAGGGCATGGCCAGGAGCAGCGACACCTTCCAGCCGCCGCCGCTCTCGCCGAAAATGGTCACGTCGCCCGGATCGCCGCCGAACGCCTCGATGTTGTCGCGCACCCATTCCAGCGCCTGGACGATGTCGATCATGCCGGCGACGCCGGATTTCGCGTACTCGGGCCCGAACGCCTCGCCCAGGTGCAGGTAGCCGAACACGTTCAGGCGGTGGTTGACGGTGACCGTCACCACGTCGCCTTTGCGGGCCAGCGCGCCGCCGTCGTACATCGCAGCGCCGCCTGACCCGTTGGCGAAACCGCCGCCGTGCAGCCACACCATCACCGGCCGGCGCGCGCGGTCGAGGCCGGGCGTCCAGACGTTCAGGAACAGGCAGTCCTCCGACGAGGCCGGCTCGTCGGGCGCCGGCGGGTCGCCCGGCGAGGTGCGCCGCTCGCCGGGCGCGAGGCCCGACTGGATGGCCGGCGCGCCGTACTGCGTGGTCTCCAGCGGCTCGCTCCAGGGCGCCGGCCGCGCGGGCGGCTTGAAGCGGGCGAGCCCGGTCGGCGGCGCGCCGTAGCGGACGCCCTTGAACACCGAGAGCCCGTCCTCGCGATAGCCGCGCACCGGCCCGTTCGAGGTTCCGACCGCATCGGTGAGCGCGCGCGGCGCCAGCGCCAGATCGTCCGCCATGTCCATCTCCCGACAATGGGCGCGTCATCGTCGCGCGCCCTTGCCAGGCATTCTGGCGCCGATCCCGAGCTAGCGTCCAGCGAGGCTGCCGAGCGAGGTGTCTTGGTGGGTCTGGATCGACTTCAGATAGGCGATGATCGAACGCACATCCTTGGGGGAAAAGCGGAACTCGGGCATGGCGGGGTGACCCGTCAGCAGCCCCTCCGCGAGCGCCTCGGCGAGGTCGTCGATCTGATAGCGGGTATGCAGATTGCGGAACGGCGGCGCCGCCTTGTCGGGACTGACTCCGACGGCTCCGATGGCGTGGCACCCGGCGCAGTGGCGCCGGACCAGCATTTCCCCGCGGGCGAGCTCGGCGGGCTGGGCGGCCGCCGATCCGCCGACGGCGAGCAGGGCGAGGAGGACCAGGGCGCCGCGCATGGCCCACCCGAACACCGTGCGGCGCGACGAGCCTTGATCCGGATCAAGCCGCCGTCTTCGGCCGCGCTCCATTTCGAGTCTTCGGGATGAACCGGCCGGCGGCCGACGTTGGACCCCTGTCGCAAGAATCAGGAGCTCCGAAGGGATGGCACGTTACTCGGTGCGCCGCGCCTCATGGCTGCTCTGGCGCTGGCAGGTGGAGCTCGACGGCCGCATGCCGGCGGGCGGCTTGAGCCTGAGCCGGCGCGGCGCGCGATGGGCGGCGCGCACCTATATCCGCAAGACGCGCGAACAGCGCCTCACCGCGCCCGAGCGCCCGCAACCCGCCGAGGCGCGCCGCGCGCCCTAGCCGCGTCGCGGCCGCCACGTGATCCGGACCTTCTTCACCCCGCGCGTTTCGGCCGCATGACCAGCCACGGCGTCGGCTGGGCGCGCCATTCCCAGACCGCCAGCAGCTGGTCCAGGTGCGGCAGGGGCTTCAGCCAGGGCGGCAGCTCGAAGGTCTTCGGCTGCTGGTCGACGCGCAGGATCTCGTGGGTGGGCGAGAACCGCGCGACCATGGTCGCCATGGCGCCCGGCCGGTAGAGGTCGTGCGTCTCGACGATGATGCTCATGCCGGCCAGCGCCGGGCTGAGCCCCGGCTGCAGCACGTCGACCTCTGCGCCCTCGGCGTCCAGCATCACCAGCGCCCGCTTGCCCTTGAACGCCTCGAACCCGTCCGGCTTGAACTCGCCGCCGATGATCACCCGCTCGGCGACGCCGTTCTTGGCCGCGAGCTCGGCGCAGGCTTTGCGCGCCCTTTCGTCGATGTCGTAGGCATGGACGGTGACCGCGGGCATCAGCCGCGCCAGGCCCACCGCGTAGTAGCCCTCCGCGCAGCCCACATCGATCACGCAGTCCAGCCCCTCGGCCGCGAACGCCGCCAGGTGCGGGTGCAGCTCGGATTCGTAGGTGCCGAGCAGCCGCGGGACCAGGGCGCCCTCGGTCGCCGCGCCGACGTACTCCATGCCCTTGAACGGCCCGCCCCAGATCGTCGTGCCCTGGTGGCGCATGAAGGTGTTGGCCAGCATCTGCGAGCGCCAGCGGCCAAGCAGACGAAGCAGCTGGTAGACCAGGTCGGCTGGCGGCTCGGCGGGCCAGCCCTGCACCATGGCGCGGGTCAGGTTGGCCACGTGGGTCGTGAGGCTCATGGCCGCGGGCTTAAGCGCCGCGCCCGGGCCGGGCAAGCTTCGGGTCTCGCGACGGATCGCCTGGCCGAGCGCCTCAGATCAGGCCCAGCACCTTCTCCTTGGGCCGGCAGAGCGCCGCGCCCTTGGCGGTCACCACGATCGGGCGTTCAACCAGGATCGGGTTCTCGGTCATCGCCTTGACGATCGCCTCGTCGCTGACCCCAGGGTCGGTGAGGCCGCGCGCCTCGGCGTCGGTGCCGCGCACCCTGAGCGCCTCGCGCGGCGAGACGCCCATCTGCTTGAACAGGTCCTTGAGCTGCGGCTCGGTCCAGCCCGCCTTCAGGTATTCGATCACCTTCGGCTTCAGCCCCTTCTCCCGCAGCAGCTCCAGCGTGCCGCGCGAAGTCCCGCAGTTCGGATTGTGGAAGATGGTGATGTCGCTCATGGGCTCACCGCTTAGCCAAAACCGTTCCGATCACCAAGCAAACCGCGCCGACTTCAGCACCAGGGTGGTGTCGGAGACGTCGAACGGCATCAGGTTCGCGGGCCGCGGCGGCAGCGGCGTCGCGCCGGCCGGCCAGCTCTTCACGTCGACCGCGGTCTGCACCTGCAGCCGCCCGGGGCTGATCGGCCGCAGCACCAGGTCGAGGCCGTTCGGGGCGACGTTCCAGACCACCCGCTCGGCGGCGCCCGGCGCAAGCGTCACGTCCTGGGGCGCGCCCTGCGCCTCGCGGAGCGCCAACGGGGTGTTCGGCGTCAGGTTCAGGACCAGCGTCCGCGCCCCGGCCGGTGGCGTCACGTGCAGCCGCAGGTCGCCGTCGGCGGCCCGTGAGAAGGCGATCGTCGCGGCCGGCGCGGGGAGGTAGCGCGCCGGCGCCGCCTCGGCCCCGCGCAGGGGCCAGGTGTTCGAGACGGTGATCCGCCCGCCGTCGCTCTTCAGCACCGCGTCGGACCACGGCGAGCCGGAGCCGCGCGGCCGGTAGCGCCAGGCGTGGCCGCTGTCCTGGTCGATCAGGTACTCGACATAGGCCAGCTGCGGATAGCGCGGCGAATAGGGGTCGGCGAACCGCACGACCGCGGTCAGCGCCAGGCCGAGGATCAAGAGCGCCGGGCCGAGCAGCCGCTCGGGCGGCGCGCCTTCCGCCGGCTGGGCGAGCGGCCAGACGATCAGGGCGGCCAAGAGCACCGGAAGCGCGAGCAGCTCGACCAGATCGAGGCTGGTGTAGGCGCCGTGCGTCAGGCCGCCCAGCCAGCCGAGCACCGCCGCGGCCAGCGCCGCGAGCACCGCCAGCGCGACCGGACCCCTGCGCGCGCCTGCGTCGGTGGCGACCGCAGCCAGCGCCGCCAGCGCCAGCGGCCAGGCGATCACGAAGGCGGCGAGCGGGGCGGCGATCTGCGCGGCGATCCCCAGGACCAGGCCGAAGATCAGCACGCCGGACCAGGCGCCGGGGCGGCTCACCGGCCGGCCATAGGCTGCGACGCCGATCACGGCGGCGGCGACGCCCAGCCCCAGGCCGAACGGATCGAACCCGCCGAACAGCGAGCTGGCCAGGCCTGCGGCCAGCGGCAGGAAGGCGATCTGCCGGCGGCCGCGCGCGAGCTCGGCCGCCGCGGTCAGCAGGAAGCCCAGGCCGATCAGCACCAGGGCGATCTCCCAGCGGGTGACCTGGGCCAGCAGGAAGCGCTGCGGGATATAGCCGAACCCGGCGCCGGTCGCCCGGCGCGCGAAGTGCAGGATCGCCGCCGCGCCGAGCACCGCGAACAGGCAGGCGCCCAGGCCCCGCAGGAGGTCCGTCCAGGGCCACGGCTCGGCCCGACGCGCGCGGACGATGGCGATCGCGATCAGCACGGCCGAGACGGCCAGGATCAGCCATCCGATCAGCGGCGCATAGGCGAGGACCAGGTTCCCGAACAGCTGGCTGTAGACCACGTCCGGCGTGCGGGCGGGCAGGGCGGGGGCGAAGGCCGCGGCCTGCGCCACCCCCAGCACCTGCTGGCCCATGTCCTGCAGCGAGCCCTGGTCGAGCGTCGCCGGGATCGAGGTCGGCGAATGGTAGTCGAACTGGCGTCCGGTGAAGGCGTAGTTCAGCCCCGCGATCCCCGCCTTGCGCGAGATGGTGAAGTCGGTGTCGTTGGGCATGTGCTGGTAGATGAAGACGGTCAGCGAGGACGACGACGGCCGGGGCGCGGCCTTGCGCATCAGCGCGATCGCGCCGCCGTTGCCGGCGCCGGTCTGGAACATCTGCACGCGGCCGGCGTCGCCGCGCGCCTCCATGTTGATCAGGAAGCCGACATGCCGGGCCGCCGGGTCGCGGTTGAAGAAGGCGTCGGCGCCCAGGAGCCCGGCCTCCTCGCCGTCGGTGAACAGCACCATCACGTCGCGGGCGGGCGCGCCCTTGGTCTTCAGCGCCCGGATGACTTCCAGCGCCGAGACCACGCCCGCGCCGTCGTCGGCCGCGCCGGAGGAGGCCGGCACGCTGTCGTAGTGGGCCATCAGCGCCACGGCGGGCTGGCTGCGGTCGCGCCCCGGCAGGACGCCCAGGATGTTCTCCACCTCGCCGCCCAGGAAGACGCCCTTCGCCCGGGGGCTGGCGTAAGCGGCGACGCCGCGGCGGACCTGCGGGGAGAGCCCGAGCTGCGTCATCCGCTGCAGCAGGTAGTCGCGGACCTTGTGGTTGGCCTCCGAGCCGATCGGGTGCGCGACCGGCGCGATCGCCCGGTCGTCGACCATCGCCCGCTCGGCGGAGAAGGCGCCCGGCGGCGCGCTGGCCGGCGCCGGGGGCGGCGGCCGCAGGGAGGCCCAGGCCAACGCGCTTCCCACGATGAGCGCCAGGACCAGCGCGACCAGACGTTGCATGAGCGCCCTCCCCGAGCGGTTGCCCGGGGCCGAACCTAGCCTTGCCGTGGCGAAAAGAAAAACGCCCGCTGGTCAGGGCGGGCGTCGCACTCTCCTCGAACGAACGCAGGCGTCAGGCGGCGATCGCGCCTTCCTGGGGATCGCGAAGCACGTAGCCCCGGCCCCAGACCGTCTCGATATGATGCTTGCCGTTGGCGGACGCGGCCAGCTTCTTGCGCAGCTTGCAGATGAACACGTCGATGATCTTCAGCTCGGGCTCGTCCATGCCGCCGTAGAGGTGGTTGAGGAACATCTCCTTGGTCAGCGTCGTGCCCTTGCGCAGCGAGAGCAGCTCCAGCATCTGGTATTCCTTGCCGGTCAGGTGCACGCGCAGGCCGTTCACCTCGACCGTCTTGGCGTCCAGGTTGACCACGATGTCGCCGGTCTTGATCACCGACTGGGCGTGGCCCTTGGAGCGGCGGACCACGGCGTGGATGCGGGCGACCAGCTCGTCCTTGTGGAACGGCTTGGTCATGTAGTCGTCGGCGCCGCCGGAGAAGGTCTTCACCTTGGTCTCGATCTCGGCCGTGCCGGAGAGGATCATGATCGGGGTGTTGATCTTGCCGACCCGAAGCGTGCGCAGCACGTCCATGCCGCTCATGTCCGGCAGGTTGAGGTCGAGCAGGATCAGGTCGTAGTCATAGATCTTGCCCAGGTCGACGCCTTCCTCCCCGAGGTCGGTGGTATAGACGTTGAACCCTTCGGACTTCAGCATCAGCTCGATGCTTTGGGCCGTCGCGCTGTCGTCCTCGATCAACAGTACGCGCATAGATCTCTCCTACCCTTGACCCTGACCGCCCCGCGAATTCTGTGAATCCGCCCCGATGCTCGCCGTTAACTTGCCAGCGAGTTAATTTAAGACTGGTTAATGAGTGATGTCCCCGCGAGCCGAATCGTTAATCTGATTTGAGATTCGGCTTCAAGCGGCTCCGCGCCGCCCGCGACTCCGCCGGCCGTTGAATCTTTTGTGATTGGACGCCGGCCCCGAAGCAGCCTTGCCCGGTCAGGCGGCGCGGGAGGCCCCGGCGGCTTCCGGGGCGGCGAGCCAGGCGGTCCAGCGCCGCAGCTGCGCCTCGGCGGAGGCCGGCGGCGCGCCCTCGGCCGGCTCCCCGCCGGCGATCAGCCGGGCGATCCGCCAGATCGCGAGCGCCGTCTCGAAGGAGTAGAGTCTGGCCAGGCTGACGGCCCCCCGGCGCGCGGGCGTCGCCTCGCCCGGGTCTGTCACCAGCCCCTCTTGCGGGGCCCCGAAGCGGCGGCAGACGCGCGCGTTGGAGGCGCCGAACGCCGCCCGCAGCCGCGCCTCGACCCAGGGCGGATTGTCGACCGCGTCGACGTGGGCGGCCATGGCGGCGACCGCGGCCTGCTCCGGCCCGGAGAGCTCGCGCTGCATGCGGTTGCGGTAGAAGCGGCCGAGGTTGAGGCGCGGCGGGTCGCGCTCGTTGGCCCGGGCCCGCAGGTGCTCGGCGGGGATCACGTCCGGCGGCGCGCCGATCGCGGCCAGGAAGTCGCTGACCGTCGAGCCGCCCGCCAGGGCGTGGTAGTTGCGCGCCACCACCTTCGCGCCGTCCAGGCCCGCCGGCCCCTCCAGCGCGCGGGCGAAGTCGAACTGGAAGCGCCATTCCTTGCGCCGCACCGCGCCGTGCTCGACGGCCTCCTCGACGAACGCGGCGTACTCCTCGCCGAAGCCCTCCTTCAGGCACTGCCGATAGAGCGAGGCGAGATAGCTCGCCTGGCTGCGCAGATAGACGACGAAGGTCACGCCGTGCCCGGTCTCGCGCGCCAGCGCCGCCAGCGGCGCCAGCGCCTGCGGGTTCGCCAGCAGGCCCTCGAAGTCCTCGCTCGAGATGATCACGTCGCCGGCGAAGCCCTGGATCTCCGGGCGCAGCGCCTCCAGCCCGCCGACCAGCGGATTGAACCGCCGGTCGCGGCTCAGCTGCCAGGCGATGTTGTGGTGCCCGATCACCTCTCCGCGGCCGCTCCGCGGCGCCAGGAACCCGGCCGCCTTCAGCCGCTCGGCGTGTGTGCCCAGCACCCACTGCAGCGAGCTGGTGCCGGTCTTGTGCAGGCCGCAGTGGACGAAAAGCATCGGCGCGCGATCCAGGGGAGGGTCCGGCTGCACATAGGGGTTCCCGGCCAGGCGGTGAAGCGGGAATCCCACACCCAGCGCGGGTATCCACAGGCAAATGGCCGCTGGCCCGCCGCGCCGGCCGCGGCCGCGATCTTCACCACCCCTTAACGACGAACGCCGAATTCTGAGACCCGAGTCTCCGAGGGGCGTTCGTGCAGAGTCTGGTGGCCGCCGTCGAGCGGCTGGATCCGTTGACGGTGTCGGGGCGGGTGGCGGCGGTTCACGGCCTGCTGATCGAAGCCCGCGGCGGCCTCTCCCGCCTGCCGGTCGGCGCCCGCGCCGAGATCGAGCGCTTCGGGGCCGGGCCGTTGCCGGCCGAGGTGGTCGGCTTCCGCGAGGCCCGCGCGCTCCTGATGCCGTTCGGCTCGATCGAAGGCGTCGCGCCCGGCGCCGGGATCCGCATCGAGCCGATGGGCTCGGCGGTGCGCCCCACCAAGGGCTGGCTCGGCCGCATCGTCGACGCCTTCGGCGCCCCGATCGACGGCAAGGGCCCGCTGCCCAAGGGGAACGCGCCCTACGCCCTGCGCGCCGCCCCGCCGCCGGCCCACGCCCGCGCCCGGGTCGGCGAGCGGCTCGACCTCGGCGTGCGCGCCATGAACGTCTTCGCCACCTGCTGCCGCGGCCAGCGGCTGGGCGTGTTCGCCGGCTCCGGGGTCGGCAAGTCGGTGCTGCTCTCCATGCTGGCCAAGAACGCCGAGTGCGACGCCGTCGTCGTCGGCCTGATCGGCGAGCGGGGCCGCGAGGTCCGCGAGTTCATCGAGGAGACGCTGGGCGAGGAGGGGCTGAAGCGCGCCGTGGTGGTGGTCGCCACCTCCGACGAGCCGGCGCTCAAGCGCCGCCAGGCCGCCTACATGACCCTCGCCATCGCCGAGTTCCTGCGCGACCAGGACCTCGAGGTGCTCTGCCTGATGGATTCCGTCACCCGCTTCGCCATGGCCCAGCGGGAGATCGGGCTGGCGGCCGGCGAGCCGCCGACCACCAAGGGCTACACCCCCACCGTCTTCACCGAGCTGCCGAAGCTCCTGGAGCGCGCCGGCCCCGGCCCGGTCCGCCCGGACGGCACCCGCGCCGGCCCGATCACCGGCCTGTTCACCGTCCTCGTCGACGGCGACGACCACAACGAGCCGATCGCCGACGCCGTGCGCGGCATCCTCGACGGCCACATCGTCATGGAGCGGCCGATCGCCGAGCGCGGCCGCTTCCCGGCGATCAACGTCCTGAAGTCGATCAGCCGCACCATGCCCGGCTGCCAGCGGCCGGACGAGCGCGAGCTGGTCGCCCAGGCCCGCCAGCTGATGAGCGCCTACGCCAACATGGAGGAGCTGATCCGCATCGGCGCCTACCGGGCCGGCTCCGACGCCCAGATCGACCGCGCAATCGCCCTGCACGAGCCGCTCGAGGCCTTCCTCGCCCAGGACAAGGACGAGACCATGAGCCTCGACGTCGCCTTCGCCGGGCTCGCCGGCATCCTCGCGAGCGCAGCGGCATGAGCTGGTCGGCCTCGCTGATCAAGCTCGCCGCCTACGAGGCGGAGGTCTGCCAGGGCCGCCTCGCCGACGTCGCCGCCCGCCGTGGCGAGGCCGAGATGCGGCTCGCGGTGCTGGAGGCCGAGGGCCTGGCCGAGCTCGCCCGCGCCGAGGCCGATCCGATCTCCGGCCTCTACCAGGCGGCGTTCATGCAGGCGCTGCGCGCCCGCAAGGCCGAGGCCCGCGCCCGCATCGCCGCGCTCGCCGCCGAGGAGCAGGGCGCCC
>Ga0207695_10005532_pt1 | contig 16712 bp, 16 predicted proteins | sample KBSC54metaG_FD_184354 | JGI IMG/M metagenome (GOLD analysis project Ga0207695, IMG submission 184354) | Corn rhizosphere microbial communities from Kellogg Biological Station, Michigan, USA - KBS C5-4 metaG (SPAdes) (version 2) | ecosystem: Host-associated > Plants > Roots > Rhizosphere > Soil... | reverse complement strand
ATGGTTGGGGCTATGAGCTTTGCAAGCAGTTCTGCTTCTATAAAGATTGGCGAACATATTGCGTTTGAAATTTTTCAAACAGGTAACAATGTGGATAGTAACTTTTTAAGAGCTTTAGCGTGTAATTGTGGTGACGAAAATTTTGAAATGGCATTGCAATTGCGTATTAAGCCTTTTGCAGTGGACAGGGAAAAAATAGAAGAAGATGTCGAGGAAGCGCTTAATAACACTCTCAAAGAATTATTATTTGAGCAAGACGAAAATGGTAAAACGCCAGTTGATCTTATAGAAGAGCGTGCTAAGGCTACGGGCAATCCAGATTGTATGGCGTTGTATAAATTTTATAATGATACGAAGTGGGATATTTTAAGCGCAGAACATACAAAAAAAGAAAGAGAAATTGAAGCAGCAATGGCACGTGCTCAATAATACGATTTTTAATAACCCTAAGAGACTTCTATGAAAACAGCACAAATGTTGTTATTCGTATTGATTGTTGTTGCCGGCAATTTATGCGCAGATCAAAAAATTGATAGTGTGCAAGCAGGTCGCATATTCCGCAATAATATATGTTTTGTTGCGAAGAATTGCGATTACCTTTCCCGAGACATTCAAGAAAGGCTGCTACGAGGGGGCTCGGAACAAACAAGAGACCTAAAACTTTCTGCTATAGTATCGACTTATACCAGTAGTATCCAAGGAAAAGATCTTTTTGATTATGCAAGAGCAAAGCAATGTGAAAATTGTGGACCATTTCTTGCAAAAGAAAAAGATATTCGATTGTTCGTTGAGGTGATTAATAGGTTAGAAATTGGTGATTTAACAATGGAAGTTTTCGAGAAAAAAATCACCGAAGATCCTGAATTTGAACATCAGCTTGCTGCTGTTTTGAAAGAAATACAATCAAAAAAGAATGATTAAAAAATAGCGACAGAGATTTTTTTTGTGGCTGATTTTGGTAAAAACAAGGGCTTGGTATTTTCCAGGCCCTTTACTCTTGCTATAAAGGCTGAAAGATGCAATTTGATGGGGCCTTTTGCTGTAAATCTTACTCTATGATACTATTATAATAATAGAAATATAGGGGGCAATTATGAAATATCCAATAATAATAATCTCATTCTTGATCGCTTCTCTTGTGCTGATAATGCAGTTGGGTGTTTTTTCACCTCGGTATGATAGTGCTGATAAAGTTGCAAAAATCGCACATCAAATGCGTGACGTTGCGTTCTCTTGTCGGATGCTCTCATCTGAGCAAGTGCAGGCACAACAACAGCAATTTTTGAATGATAATAAAACTGCAACTATTGATGATTTGGTTAAAGCTATAGAAATGCAAATTAACGGCCAGAACATTATCACATTGCTTAGATCTTTTAAGTCTGATGCGTGTGATGAATACGCAGCATCGATTGAGTCAGCGTATGGTAGAGGTCAGCAGGCAATCAATAAAGGTTTTGGTGGTACATCAATAGAAACAATGATGTATTGGCGCTTGTTGTAAGGTACATAAAAATGTTTTGTGGGGTGGTTCGTTATGAAAAATATAAAAATGTTATTACCGTTGTTATTAGTTGTTATGGGTGCTGTGAATGCTGATGATGAGGCTGTCAGTCGACGGATAAAGATAAAACAAAAAAATAAAGAACAGACAAAAGAAAGTAAAGAAAGGGTGGCAGCGTGGGCGCAGTATTTTGAAGAAGAAGCAAAAAGTTGTGACACAGGTCAGTCGCCTGCATACCCCAGCAATCCTGATCATCAGGTTTTGACTGTATCGGAATGGTGCCAAGCGTTAGGGCCAAATGCTGAAGGTAAAACACCTATGGTATTGGCCTTTGAAAAAAGCAAGAGTGGTTATCTTTGCGATCTTCCTTTTATGTCGGATGACTATTGTGATAATTGTTATATTCGTGGAAAATCATTGTCTAATATAGCACGTATGATGCATAAGCTTGAGAAAGATGGGATGGGAAATATGCAATTAAGTTTGACCTAAAAATGGTTTCACGCTAATAGCGGATGATCATTTAAAAAATGAGTAGCTTAATTATCTAAATAGTGGTCCAGCCAAGAAATTGCCATTTTATGGGGTTTTTGATTGATTTAATTCTATATGATAAGATTATTATAGAAGATAAAAACTGTGAATTTTAATTTTTAGGGAGGTTTTTATGAAAACTGCAAGAATGTTATTGTTTATGACTGTAGCGATGATCTCAATAATTGGTACGATTAGTGCCGTAGATTATAAACGTGGAGAAGTTGATTCTGATGGCAGAAATCTTTGGCACAAAGTGGCAGAAAGATGTGCTGATGATGATTTTAATACTGACTCACTTATTCCAAGAACAATAGAAGTATCGCCGCAACAAGGAGAGAGATTGGTGAAGTTGACGCAAGAAAAAGATAATAATGGTAATACGCCTATGGATATTGCTGCAGAAAAATTAGGACAAACTTTTAGTCCTCGGTGTTATGAGCTAATGAAAAGGTTTGCCGAGGCAAAAGAACTTCAAGAAAATAATTAGTAAGCTTTGCATAGTATTTTAAAGAAGGGCTTGGAGAAATCCAAGCCCTTCTTTTTTAATTCGCTTAAAAATCAACAGAAATAACAGCACCAATTGTTGGAATCAGCGCAACATTTTTACCATTAAATGGTTGTCGTGTAAATAAACCTATTTCTGGGCGTGTGCGCATATCTGGATAATGGTAGCCAAAATCGTATGTAAACTTGGTGATCATGTGATGCATGGTAAAATCATCAAGGCGTGGTGAAGTGTTTGCAATATTGTTAGAAAATTCTTGTGTTCTTAATGCGTAGTCAGCACTGCCTTGTTTAAGGTACTGGTATCCAACTTTGAATGAGAGTCCCGCTAAAAATCGATACAGTTCAACATACAAGTTAAATCGTTGTACCAAACCAGAATCTTTGAATGTTTCAGTTTTTGCGAGCAACAACAATTCTGTTTGCTCAAGATCGGTTTTGATTCTGCGTGCGCGTGTGTGACCAAAGATTTGCGTTAATTGTACGTCGATACCGCATTTAAAGTTAGTTCCGAGTGTTAAATCAAGCCCAAGACCAAATGGCATGGAAACTGCACCGTCATAACCATATGGCACTGCAAAAATTAAATTTTCATTTTCACGCAATCCGGTTGGGAACCCGATACCCCAGCGCCAGTTAACGCGCACATTTTTCAGGAATGGTTTATTTTGTCTAAAATCGCGGAACCATTCAACAAGCAGTGTTAAATCACCAACGCCAGTGCGTTGCCAACCGCTAATGTCAAGGCAGCCAAGCTGTTGTGTTATTTCTGCCAAATGATCAGTAAGCAATTCGTGTACTAGTTTGTCTAAGTTATCAACGTTAGGTGTTTGATCAATAAAGGCAACATCTTTGAGTGTCATTTTATACACAGGCAGATAGAGGCCAATCCGCCAATCATTAGCAAAATAAAAATTAGCAGCGAATGCTGTAGCAAAATTCAATTGCAAATCACCGTCAACATTAAAGCGTCCGCGTATGCCGTTGTCAGAATCAAGCAGAGCTGATCGCAGTTGTGCTATTGGGCTATCTTCAGGAAAGCCTTCGAGCATAGCGAGCGCATTTTGTTGGCAGTTCCAGATGCGCAGTGGGTTTGCTACGCTGCCTTCATCATTAAAGCCTTTAGCGTTGTGAAATCCACCTTCAGCGTAAAAAGCAACTTGCCACCAATGAAGGTTGTTAAATGTTGGACGAATCAATGTATCATACGGCCACATCGTATTAACAATATTCATTGCTTTGAGAGAGTTGCTCATAAGAGCGAGTGATAGTAAAGCTAGTGAGAGCGCTACCTTAAAACCTTTTTTTCTGCCCGTCATTGCAGCATCCTATAATATTTCTAAAATTTTATGATATTTCTTATTCAAGTGTTTGTGTATTAAAATTTCCTGCAGCAATCCAACTTCCTGAAGCGGCACTGCGTGAAAAATAATTTATTTCCGATCCTTGTTGAAAATTTATTGCTACGGTTGAACTACGATCTCCAACATTACCAACTCCCACGCGGGGTACCAGTAATGCTGATGTCAACATTGCTATCGGCAGAAGATTAACGTTTTGATTTCTTGTTGCAAAATAAAGAGCTCCATCTGTGGCAAAATTACTTCTAAATTCACCGAAAGAGAGTAAAAATGAAGGAATATTTTTTACAAAAAGATCGTCAAATGCTTGGACTGTTGTGGTGCTTACTGCTTGGTTAGCCGCAAGAGGTTGTACCGCAAATCTGTTAATGCGAGATTGATTAAGTCCAACATCAGCAGTAAGAACATAAAAGTATCCGCCAGCAAAGTTAGTGATATTTTGTAGGCGATTGGTTGTTGTTACAGTGTACAGTGCGGTAGGTGCTCCTGCATTTTCTCCAATAGCAATAGCAGTCCAATCAGCATCAGCTTCATTAGTTATAGCACGAATATCTTTGCCGTTGCCAATGCGCAGCAGTCCATCTGTTGTTGCAAGAATACCAAGAGCTTGTGAGAATATACCATCAAGAAAACCACCTCTGTGTGCTACGCCATTATGGCCAACGGATGCTATTGTGATTACATCAAGAGTGTTGGTGCCAAAATCTGAAGTATTGAGGTTGATGCGGTCGACTTTATCATGAGTAATAACATATAAGAAATTATAGTTTACAAGATCTCCACCATAGATCAGCTTTTTAACAAACGTGTAATTGCCAATGGTTTTAAAATTCATTCCCGCGGTAAGTCCAGTAAGGTTATCACTTAGTTCAGTTAAAGGATTCCAGCCGGTACCATTATCGCGTGTTAATACAGCCAGGCCATTTGATCCACCAACAAAAAACCAGCCATTTGATGTATTGCGCCCCGTTTCAAGAGCAGTAATTGGTCCAATTTCATCGAGCACGCCTCCAGAAATAACAACCGTTTTTGCAGCGACATTGCTGGTGATTGCTCCATCGGTAAATTCTTGAAGTTGATTAAAATCAGGACCAGTTGTTGGAATAATAATTCAATTACCATTCAGTATTCCTGTTTGCGCAAGCAGAATGTTTCCAATACCTCCTGCTGCTAACATGGAAATATTTTGCAATCCGGGAGTATTTGGTAAAAAGGTTTGCATGCCTTGTATGCCACCGTTCTCAAGTGAGAATGTTGAGTCCAAAATTGTTGTTAACGGTTGTAACCCTTCTGGAGATCCATCCGACCACACAGTTCGTTTGATGGTATTTACTGTATTGGCTGTTGTGCCAGAAGCAAGTATAAAATTGCCATCAAACGGGTTAAGTGCAGCAGCAAAAATATTATCAGTTGTTCCTGCTGCTCGCTGCCAGCGTGTCCATGATGTTATTTTTCCTGCAGCATCAAAAATTGCTTGTGAAGAATAAACTCCGGGGGTATTTTCGCCAACAAATGCAAAGACTGTGTCATCGCGCACAATAATATTCACAATCGGTCCAGCAGCTAATTGTCCACCACCAACTTGTGCGGCGGTATCAGTTGATTGTGTCATTTCGTTTTCATTTGTAGCAGGCTCACTAATAGCCCGTCCTATTAAGCGCGGAACACTTCCACTTCTAAAAACATTCACCGGTTGTGCGTCTTTTTGTGCAATCATGCCTTTTGCATTACCAGCATTCACCAATGGTAATGCAAAAACGGATTGTTGCGTGGAAGCAGGCTTGCCATTGCCACCAACAACAATTAAATAGTTAAGTGCTGTGCTAGTATACATACTGTTGATTGCGTGGATTGATACTTGCTGGCTTGAGCCTTGTGCGCCAATAATGCTGCTGGTGTTACCAAGATTAAACACGCTATCAGGAGCAATTTTTTGCAGCGCAATACCACCATTTTCTGTAAATGCGCATACCGCAACAGCACGTGTGCCATCATTTAAGCCACCGCCAGCGGTTGTTTCTAGTCCAATAAAAAGTTGTTCAAGAGATGGATCCCAATGCATAGCAACTTGGTTGGTTGCAATGTTGCTGAGCGGATTGTTGATTGCTATTGCTGGGGAAGTGGGGTCAAGCAGCAATGCCTGTGGTTCGATAATTGAACCAGTATTTACATTAAGCTCACTAAAAATTCTAAATCCTGAATGATCACTGCCTTCAGGAAGACTGACAATTCCGCGTATCAGTAAAGCAATACCACTATTGCGGTCTCCAAATTCTCCACCATTTGGTTTGACTGCAGCAAACACATGACTTTTTATATTTGTTGTAAGATCAATAATGCCAGGAGAAACATTGCCTTGTGCATCATGAACGTCTTGTGAAAATTCAATTTCTATGTTTGTCGGACTGGTAATTTTTTCCAAAAGAAAGACTTTTGCAGGATTATTTGCTACCACAACAACAGGCATATCTTTTGTGCCAAGACCATCTTCTGCAGTGAGGGTTCCAAGCGCAACTACTTCTTGCCCATACAGAGGATTGGGCGCATTGACAGCCCCGCCCAAGGTAACTGTTTCTGGGGCAAGTGGAATGAATGCTTTTGATGCGCGAGGAAGATATGATAGGGCAAAGTCTTGGTTTGCAGTTAAATGTGCATTTGTACCTTCATAAAAACTGCCGTTTGAACCGAAAATATTTTTGTTAACATTAAACGAAAAGGTTTGTCCTTCTGGTGCATCTTTATCGCCTTCTATGAGGTCTGCGCTTGTCAGATAAAGGGATAGTGAAAGTGTTAAAAAAGAAATACCTATTTTTTTGTTCATATTCTCTCCGTGTTGCTATAAAAATGATTGCTATTAATGTTTTCCGAGTCTTTTTTGAAAAGCGCTCATCCTGAACCTGTTGAAGGATCAAGCGCTTTATTATCTTAACCCAATCTTCACTTCGTTCCTATTGGGTACCCATTGGAAGGAACTGAAAATGGGTCAAGCTAATGAGCGCATGGGAGAACATAATGATTACTGCTTAGTTTACGACGATTTTGAAAAACTACCACCCCAATTAAAGATGCATTTTGATGCCGTAAGGCATTCTGTGCATTATTATCTATTTCCAATTATCAAGATTTATGATATATATTTTAATTATTAAGTTTATTAATTTTTTCAAATTGTTACACGTAAGAAATTATACAATGCATGCAAAAATATTTTCTGCAACAACCATAGGGGTTGATGCTCATTTAGTGGAAGTTGAAGTTGATATTTCTTTTGGATTGGTCAATTTTTACATAGTCGGATTACCTGATACTGCAATTAAAGAAAGTAGCAAGCGTATTTTAACATCTCTCAAAAATGCGGGCTTTCGACTCCCTGCCAAACGTATTACTGTCAATTTGGCACCAGCAGATTTAAAAAAAGAAGGAACATTATTTGATTTGCCGATTGCTATAGGTATTTTACTCGCAAATCAATTTTTAGAAGTTCCCAAAGACTTTTTGCAAGAGACGCTGTTTCTTGGAGAGTTATCGCTTGATGGAAGTATTCGTTTTATAAAGGGTGCACTAGCAATAGCATTTGATGCGCAAAAATTAGGAAAAAAACGTATTGTTGTGCCAAAAGCAAATATGCAAGAAGCAGCTTTAATTAAAGATTTAGAAGTAATCGGTGCAGACCATCTTGTTGAATTAATCGCATATTTACGTGGTGAACAAGATATTAGACCTGCGCAAAATGTTTTTAATGAACATCTTGCCGCGCAGAAAGGTGATATGCTTGATTTTGCGCAAGTTAAAGGCCAACATATGGCAAAAAGAGCATTGCAACTTGCTGCAGCAGGGCATCACAATATTCTTTTTATAGGATCTCCTGGTTCAGGCAAAACGATGCTTGCAAAACGACTTGAATCTATTATGCCGCCAATGACGTTCAAGGAAGTATTGGAAACAAGTAAAATCTACTCCATTACTGGTAAACTTACTAATCAATCATTATTAACAAAGCGCGCATTCCGCAATCCTCATCACACTATTTCGCAAGCAGGACTTGTTGGTGGTGGTACGTATCCTCAGCCTGGTGAAATAAGTTTGGCACATCACGGAATTTTATTTTTGGATGAACTGACAGAATTTAGGCGGGATACATTAGAAGCATTGCGGCAGCCATTAGAAAGTAAAACTGTTTCGATATCGCGCGTTGCACAGAGCGTTTCATTCCCCGCATCGTTTTTACTTGTTGCAGCACTTAATCCTTGTCCGTGTGGTTTTTTTGGTGATAAAAAACGGCAATGTACCTGTTCTCGCCAGCAGATTGTTAAATATATTGGTAAGTTATCGGGACCATTGTTGGATCGTATCGATTTGCAAGTGCACGTTCAATCTATTGAATATGATTCAATAAAAACTACGGCAGATACGCAAAGTAGTGCAGAATTATATGAAAAAGTACTTATCGCACGAGAGATACAAGAAAAAAGATTTGGCGCCGTGGCGATTTATAATAATTTTATGACTGCTGATCAGGTTGAAAAATATTGCATTTTAACTCCTGCGGCAGAAGCTATTATTAGAAAAGCTTTTGATAAATTGAATTTGAGTATGCGTGGCTATCACAAAGTGCTTAAAGTTGCGCGTACTATTGCTGATTTAGCTGCATGTGAAGAAATTGATGTTGCCCACATTCAAGAAGCTATTATGTATCGTTCGCTTGATCAGTATCTGGAAAAAGAGATAGGATAAGTACATGATACTTAAACCCCTGTTTCGTTAAGACTTCACAGGAGGCCCCATTATAGGAGAAGAGTTTGATGATACTTGGAATCGGTGTTGACGTGGTCGACATAGAGCGATTTGCGTTGTGGCATACCTATTCAGAAAAAAAATTGTCACGAATTTTTTCAGCCGAAGAAATTGTTTATTGTCTTTCGCAACAAAATAAAAGCGCTGAACGTTTTGCGGTACGTTTTGCAGCTCGTGAGGCGTTGTATAAAGCGCTTTGCTCCGCATATCCCAATAATAAACTTCCATTTCTGACTTTATGTGCACATACTACAATAAAAAAAGTAGAAGGGCGGCCGTATGTTGAGTTGGCAAGTATTGCATATATTGATGTTGATTCTTTAGTTATTCACCTTTCATTATCGCATTCGCGCACGCAGGCAACGGCTTTTGTTATTATTGAAAAAAAGTGAAAAAATCAGATTGGTTATTACTCGTTTTTTCAGCAGTTCTTTATGCACTACCATTCTTATGGAGTGCTCATGTTTGGTGGCTTATCTTTATATTTCCTATTCCATTATTGTATTTAACTCGTATACAAAATCTTTCATTTATGCATGGATTTGTGTGGGGTGTTATTGTTTTTTTACTCCATTTGAGTGGTGGCATATGTGTTGTTACACGCTTAGCAGGTGAATCGTGGTTAATCGGTGTTTTGCTGGGCATGGGTATGATTTTGTATCAAGCGCTGTTTCCCGCAATCATTTTTTGGTGTACTGCGATAATTATACGGTTTTTTCAACTCCAATCGCCAGCACTTCGTTTGTGCATCTGGCTTAGTGCATTAGCTCTTTTTATTTTTTGGACTGATCAGTATTGCATGTGGGTTTTTGGTATCCAAGAAGGATACCCATTAATGCATCCACTGCTACCCCTTGCGCAGCAGCCATGCCTGCTTGTGTTGTTGCCTATCATTGGCAAGCAGTTGCTCACAATGCTTTTGTTGTTGGTTCCAGCAAGTTTTGTTCTGCTCATATGGTATAAAAATTATCGAGGATTGTTTTTGTTTGAGAGTGCATGTGTTCCATGGTTGTTGTGTAGTTTGATGCATGTTCCGCACATACAACAGCCTAATTGGTATAGAAAAATAAAAAGTTTACCATGGATGGCTCATTCATGCGTGGATAATCCAGTTGTAACGATTAAGGTTGTTGGTAATCAGTTAAAAAAAATTATTGCCCAGTATCCAGAGGTAGAGGTAGTTGTCATGCCAGAATCGGCATTTAATGTAAGTAATTTTGAATATTTACCAGAGTTATTGCAATTATGGAATGCATATCATTTAAGCAAGCCTATACACGTTGTTTTTGGGACATGCCGCGCAAAAGAGGATAACTATTATAATTCATTACATTGGGTGAGTAATGGAGTACTACAAAAATGTTTTGATAAAAAACATGCAATGCTGATTACCGAGAGACTGTCGGATTGGATGGACATTGATTACATGCGCACTATTTATTTTAAAAGTGATTTATCAATAGCGCGATCATCTAATAATCGTACGCAGTTGCACATGGTTGCTACTGACTTTGTTCCGTATATTTGCTCAGAACTTTTTTTTAATCATGTGCCTGACGATAATTATTGTCAGGCTCCTATTATTGCCATAGTTAATGATACATTGCTGGAGGGTAGCTATATCCAGAATCTTTTGGTTTTATTAGCACGGTTCAGGGCCATGCAATGGCAGCGTGACATAGTATATGTCTCCTATACCCATTCATTGTTTATAAACAAACAGGGGATAGGTAAAGAAGTAAATGATTAGCGGAATTTTTTGAAAAATTTGTATGGCCTTGCCATTATTCTTTTGTTGATCCGGTAACAACAAGGTTACCGTGCTCATCTTCTCTAATTTCAAAATGACGGTCTTTACAGAGAGACTTATCGTTAGGTTTTACTACTTTTTTCTTGGTAATAATACGCCTTGTACCAGGAGCTTGTTTTCTAGCAAAAACCTTTTTTGGTTTTTTTGTACTTTCTAATGGTAAATCAGTCCACGAGATGGGAACTTTTCTCCATGTAGCTTTTTCAAAAGCGTGAGCACGCTCTTGTGTTGTTGGGTTTTTAATGAAAAATATATTTTTTAAGCAAAAACTCCAGGTGATATCAGGAATTTCATATTTCCCGGGGACAAAGCTACACATTGATCTTGGTTTTACTAATTGTTTGTAAAGAGGCTCATTGTCTCCATCTGCAAATTGTATGGCAATGCCAAGGGAATGCTGGGTATTATTGAAAAAGCTAAATTCGTATCCATATAGGGGAGCTGCCAATGTTGCGGTCATGATAGCGAGTATTTTTAGATTATTCATGTGTTTATCCGGGTATAAAGAGGGGGACTCAATCAATAGTCCCCCGCAATACAATTTATTTTGATAATAATGTTAGGAATTTAAGATTCCCGTCTTCATCTTCAACTATGTCGATATGGCGACTTTTTACCATTGTATAGCCAATTGATTTACCGATAGCTGAGAAGAATGCGCCCAAGCTGTAATCACTGTTCGCAAGTTCTTTCATAACTTCTGCATTTGCAGTTTTTTTGGCAGCAGCCGCAACAACGTCTGCTGCTGCATCAGCTGCCACTGAGGCGCCACTCGTTGCGTATGCTGCGCCAGCTTTCAGAGCAGTTTTTGCTGTGTTTTCAGTGAAGTTACCAAGAGCTTCAGCTAAGTCTATAGCAACCTGATATCTGTCTGATGGCACCCAAGAAAGAGAAAGAGCTCTCCATGGAGCATTGTTTATGTTTTGAGGATTGAAAGCACGGCCATTTTTGTTGTACCATTCAGAGAAGATTGGATCTTGCATATAGTAGAATTTATCTACGACAAAACCGACTTTTCTTGATGAAATATCAGGATCACCTGGTCTGAATTGTCTTCTCTCGTGTGGCGGAATAATGCGTTGTTCGAGCGGTTCATTGATGCCTTGATACTTCATACCAATGGCTATGGTTCTATTTGTGTGATTGGTGAATGAATATGTCCACGCGTGTACTTGAGATGACATCCCAAGTGCGAGTGTAGCTACAAGAGCTATTTTGAGATTGTTCTTCATAACGACTCCTTAAACATAGTACTTTAATCGACTTTTATGGTCTATTCTAATATGATTTTAAATAAAAACTGCAACGATATGCAATGATTTGTTTAGGTATTTATTCATTTTGAATTTTTACAAAATGGAAATTTAGTTCGTGTAAACAGTTCAATACCGTCACTCTATGCGCCATAAATAAGTTAAAGTACCCAGAAAAATGCTATAATTCGTGTAAAAATGAGAGCAAATAATGAGGGTTTATTTGACAAAGCCTTAAAGAGAGCTTATAGTGATAGTATCTTTAGAAGAGAAAATATATAAAAATATGACGCGGGGTAGAGCAGCCTGGTAGCTCGTTGGGCTCATAACCCAAAGGTCGCTGGTTCGAATCCAGCCCCCGCAACCAATTTAAAAAAACCATTACTAATTTAGTAGTGGTTCTTTTTTTACGTCTAAGTATCTTAGAAAGGGGTCCCCGCGTTGAGCAAAGCGGTACGTGGGGTCAAAATCCAGCCCCCGCAACCAGCTTTCGCTAAAGCTTCAGCTGGCACGCCATTTCTTTAAATGATTGATATTGATTGAAAGATAGATTTGCAAAAAAAGCGAAAGCTGTCCGCCGACTGCGTGCGCCATAACTTTAGTGGCGGTGTAAGCTTCACCGTGTCCTTCGTAGTTTTAACGAAGTAGGATGCGAAGGCTGGACCGTTAAATTAAAGAAACCACCTAAAAAAAAGGTGGTTTTTCTTATTTTCAGGGCCTCTATTATTAAATTAGTAGGGGTTTTCTGTTTCAATAGAGGGGTTTTTTCTAGGACTTCTTCTGAGAGTTCTCGGTTGTGGTGATTTTTTCATAGCAGATCTATCTGTTGCAGGTGATTCTATAGCCATAGGTATAGGTAGGTGAGTGGTCGGCGTGGTTTCAACATCAATCACGACCTCTGCTATAACTGGTGTGGAGCGAGTAGGATGAATCCTTGCTGGCGCAACAGAGATGGGCTGAATGGCATGTCTTTGTGTCGCTGAAAGATGTCTAATCAAAAGCTGCCGGGTTGCAAAAAGGGCAGCTTCTTGTTGCTGCATTATGGGAAAGAGGTCTATGGCAGAACCTGATTGTAGTTGTGCAGACTGTATGTTCCGCTGGATTAAGTTGTTAAAATAAACATCCTTATTGATGTTTTCTTCTACTTCTTTTTGGGCAAGGGCTGCATTTTTTTGTATTTTTTCTAAAAATACTACAACTTTTTTTTTATTTTCTAGAACATCTGATTCGGCATGTTTTTTTTGCAAAATAGGGCTAGGTTTGGTGATTCCGATGGGCTTGTCGAAAGGTTTCATACCATTAATGCTTAATGGTAGAGTGTACAATGAGCACAGTAAGATCACTTTCTTCATAGAATTTACTCCTTAATTGAAACAATATACTTATGAGCCTTTTTTAAAATATTCTTTGAGTGGTCGTATGTAAGTTGCCCAAGAGCTTCTTTATAAGACAACCATTTATAATCGGTGTGTTCATGCGAAAGAGTGACATTTTGGGTATTGGTTCTGCCGGTAAAAAAATAGACAGTCTTTTGTACAATGCTTTTATCGTACATGAGAAATGTATAGCTACAATCGCTTTCAAAATTTGTATCAAGATCTGCGGTTAAGCCTGTTTCTTCATATAATTCTCGCAAGGCTGTTTGCGGTTTTGTTTCACCGGGTTCCATTGTTCCCTTTGGAAAATCCCAATGTCCAGCGGTGTAATGGAGTAGAAGGTAAAGTGGTTGATCGTTATCTTGAAAATAGGTAATAATTCCTGCAGAATACATTTGTTTCATGTGTTTTTACTTTAAAAAATGAAGTTGTATGTTAAATAGCGTGCGTGAATAGTATAACAATGCCAAAAAAATAAAAGCAAGCGGACCCACCCATAACCATAGTCCTATTTTTGTGGTGAAAAATAATGCAGCGGTTGATGGCATACACAATATAATCAGGTGTGCACATGCATAATATAATAACGAGAAGAAAAAGCCGTAGCAGGTCAGTTGAGCGAGGTAGACTCCTGCAAAAGATAAAAATGATAGTAGATAGATACGAAACTTGTATTTTCTTTGTAAAACAATGAGAAAACTAACTGTTTGTACAATGCTTGATAGTGTTGTTGCAATAGCTAAGCCAACCGTTTGGAACTGATCTATAAAGAGCATGTTAAGAATAATATTAACTGCAGTTGCCCCCAGTGCAATTATGGCGGGGATCCATGCTGCATGCATGGCATAGAAAATGTTGAGTAATATTTTGTTTAAAGAAAAAAAGAACAGTCCGACTAAAAAAGCGAGTAAAATATTGCCAGCTTCTTGCACCTGCATTATCGTAAATTTTTTTGAAAGAAAAATTGTTGAAAAAATTTCTTCTGAAAAAAATGCCATTAATAATGCAATGGGCATAGTTACCCAAAAAATAAGCTTGGCTGATTCAAGTAGGTAGAAGTGTAATCGCTTTGGATTACGCGCATTTATCCGTGAAAAATGCGGAAGTAAAATAGTAGAAAAAGCAACTGCAAAAACTCCTAAAGGGATGCCAACAAAACGATTTGCGTAAAAGAGTAGAGATATTGATCCTGGCGCCAATAGTGATGCAAAGCTTGTGTCAATAAACAATGCAACTTCCATTAAGCTAACGCTTGGCAGACACAGCAAAAATTTCCACATAACACGTGCAAAAAGATCGAGATCTTTACGTGTTATTTTCCCAAAGAAAAAGTGAAATCTAAAGTACATTATCAGGTGTAAGGCACAGTGAACAAATCCAGCAAACACTATAAACCAACAGAGAGAGGTAACTGATAGATTGAAAAAAAGAGCCGTGCACAATCCTGCGATAAAAATGATATTAACTATCACCGGAGCAATTGCAGGAACAAAAAAATGACCAACTGCATGAAGAGCTCCCCCCAAAAGGGCACTGCTTGATATAAAAAAAATAAAGGGCATAAGAATGTGCAACATTGGAATGGCATCAAGTACTTGTTGTTCAGAAAAGCCTGGTGCAATAAATAGTATGATGTTCTTGGCATATTTCATGATAAGAGCACACAGCAAAAGTACTATTCCCTCAAAGATTATAAAAGCAAGAGACATTAATCCGGCAACTGCATTTTTATTATCATGTTGAATTGTGCTGACTACAGTTGGAATAAATGCAGCAGAAAGGGCGCCTTCGGCAAAAATTTTGCGTAAAGAATTAGGAATTTTATACGCGGTTAAAAATGCATCAGATAATCCACTTGCCCCCAAATACCGAACCATAAGAACTTCACGTACTATGCCAAAAAATCTGCTCAGCAATGTTGAGCTACCAACTTCTATTGTTTTTTTGAGGATTGTTTTTTGCGAGAAGGCGTTGGTAGATTGATCTGTCTTGCTTTTTTCAGAATATGAAGGGATGGAGTATTCGTTTTTTATTTTTTCTTTTTGTTGATTTGGCATGGTCATCCTGATGCTTTGAGTTCGTATTGATTTAATTTGTAACTAACTTGCCTTCACTCAATGTGTATACCATATCCATTCTTTCTGTAACATAGTCATCGTGACTGCTGATAATAATTCCCATTTTCCATTCCTGATGACATGATATTAAAAGATCGACAATCGCTTTTCCTGTTGCAAGGTCCAGGTTGCCGGTGGGTTCATCTGCAAGTAAAAATGCTGGTTCGTTAAAAAGAGCGCGAGCGATGGCAACTCGTTGCTGTTGTCCGCCAGAAAGTTCACCTGGTTTATTATCTTTTTTTTCCAAAAGTCCAACTTTTTTGAGTAAAAATTCCGCTCTTTTTTCACAATCGCTTTTTTTGCGACCGTTGATTAAGCCGGGGAGTATTACATTTTCAATTACAGAAAGTTCTCGCAATAAATGAGGGGACTGAAATACTAAGCCAATTGACTTATTTAAAAATTGTGAAAGGGCGATTGCCGAAAAAGTTTTGAGTGAAATATCATTAAATAAAACTGTTCCTTTTGTAGGGGTATCAAGACCAGCAATGATATGCATAAATGTTGATTTGCCTGATCCAGAGATGCCAGTGATGGCATAACTTTTTTCTTGCATAAACATACTATCTATGTTATTAAGAACTATGATTTCGTCTTCGCCTTGCATAAATTTTTTAGAAATTCCTTGTGTTGCTAGCCTGTTTTTATTCATCATCCTCCTCGTCTCAATTGTCTATCTTTTCTGATATTATAAGTCATAAATTCTCTTTTCATAGCAAAAAACAGCATAAAAATGATAGTGTTTTGGATAAAGGCTATTTGGTAAGAATTTTTAGCTCCCCCCACCTACAATTATTGAGTTGTCTTATGCTTATCTCATAAACTGAACTTGTAATGAACAGCACAAAATAAAAATTAGGGGGAGTGATAATGAAAAGTGTTGTCAATCAAAAAAAGGTGAATATTTCTCCAGAGATATTGCCAGTTATACCAACTATGGATGTTGTTGTTTTTCCACAAATCATAGTGCCACTGCTTGTTCTTGATGAAAAAATCATTACGGGGATCAACCGTTCAATAGAAGAAAAAAAGATGGTATTTCTTCTTGCAGCAAAAAACGGTGTAGATCCTCAGGGTTCAATTAGTACTGATGACTTATATGCTGTTGGTACTATGGCAACCGTGATGCGCTTGATTAAAATGCCTGAAGGGGGAATTAAAATCTTAGTTCAGGGTGTTTGTAAGGCGCGTGCACTTGATATTATGACGAATGATAATGTTCTGCAGGCAAAAGTACAAAAAATTGAAGTGGAAGAAAGCAATAGTTCAGATTTAGCAGCGTGTGTGCAAAAGATCAAAAAAATTGCTGATCAAATGGCAACGTCTGGCTATACGTTTAGTCCTGACTTTCACATTATCTTGTCAAAGATGAATGATGCAGGCAAAATTGGTGATTTTATTCTTTCTCACCTCAATCTTAATGTTGATGACGCTCAAAAGCTTCTTGAAACAGACA
>Ga0207695_10005531_pt1 | contig 16713 bp, 10 predicted proteins | sample KBSC54metaG_FD_184354 | JGI IMG/M metagenome (GOLD analysis project Ga0207695, IMG submission 184354) | Corn rhizosphere microbial communities from Kellogg Biological Station, Michigan, USA - KBS C5-4 metaG (SPAdes) (version 2) | ecosystem: Host-associated > Plants > Roots > Rhizosphere > Soil... | reverse complement strand
GGCGTCGCGGCGCCGGTCTGGGCGGGAGGGAGGTCGGTTTGGGAATTCATGGGCGGGATTATAATGCGCCCCCATGTCGAATGTACCTAAAAGTCCCGCGCCGACGCGGGCCAAAGCGCCGTCGGCCCGGCACCCGGATGGTGCGGCCGATGCGCGCGAGCAGCAGGGCCGGCCGCCGCGCCAGCAGCAGGAAAAGCAGGCGGGCCAACCGCCGCGCGGGCCGCGCGGCGACGAACGCCGCGGCGATACGCGCCAGCCGGCTGCGGCGGCGGATGCGCCCCGCGCAGCGGATGCTCGCTCCCCGCGCCGCGAGCGTCCGCCGCGCGCCGCCGTCGCGCCCAATCCCGTCCCGCCGATCACCTACCCCGAAAGCCTGCCCGTGTCGGGCAAGCGCGACGAAATCGCGCGCGCGATCGCCGGTCATCAGGTCGTCATCGTCTGCGGCGAAACCGGCTCGGGCAAGACCACGCAGTTGCCGAAGATCTGTCTCGATCTCGGTCGCGGCCTCGGTGCCGGCGGCACGGGCCTGATCGGCCATACGCAGCCGCGGCGCCTCGCCGCGTCGTCGACCGGCCGCCGGATTGCCGAGGAACTCGGCACGCCGTTCGGCGAGGTGGTCGGCTACAAGGTGCGCTTTACCGACAACCTCGCGCCGGGCGCGTCCGTGAAGCTGATGACGGACGGCATCCTGCTCGCCGAAACGCAGACCGACCCGCTGCTGAAGGCGTACGACACGCTGATCATCGACGAGGCGCACGAGCGCAGCCTGAACATCGACTTCCTGCTCGGCTACCTGAAGGAAATCCTGCCGAGGCGGCCTGACCTGAAGCTGATCGTCACGTCCGCGACGATCGACGCCGATCGCTTCGCGCGCCATTTCGGCACCGACGAGCGCCCGGCGCCCGTGATCGAGGTGAGCGGGCGGCTGTATCCGGTCGAGATGCGCTACCGCCCGGTGGCCGAGGATCGACCGGCCGTGAAGCATGCCGAAGGCACGGCCGGCCGCGACCGCGTGAAGACCGCGCGCGAGGCCGAGCGCGACCTGATGGACGCGATCGTCGACGCGGTCGACGAGTTGTGTCGCGAAGGCCCAGGCGACGTGCTGGTGTTCCTGCCCGGCGAGCGCGAGATCCGCGAGGCGGCCGAGGCGCTGCGCAAGCACCATCCGCCGCACACCGAGATCCTGCCGCTGTTCGCGCGGCTCTCGGCGGCCGACCAGGACAAGGTGTTCAAGGCGTCGAACGCGCGCCGCATCGTGCTCGCGACCAACGTCGCCGAAACGTCGCTGACGGTGCCGGGCATCCGCTACGTCGTCGACACCGGTCTTGCACGTGTAAAGCGCTATTCGTACCGGAACAAGGTCGAGCAGCTGCAGGTCGAGTCGATCTCGCAGGCCGCCGCGAACCAGCGCGCGGGCCGCTGCGGCCGCGTGGCCGACGGCGTCTGCATCCGCTTGTACGAGGAAAGCGACTACCAGGCGCGTGCGCGCTTCACCGATCCGGAAATCCTGCGCTCGTCGCTCGCGTCGGTGATCCTGCGGATGAAATCGCTGCACCTGACGGCGATCGAATCGTTCCCGTTTCTCGAGCCGCCGCCCGGCCGCGCGATCGCGGACGGCTACCAGTTGCTCAACGAGCTCGGCGCGGTCGACGACGACAACGCGCTGACGCCGCTCGGCCGCGAACTCGCGCGGCTGCCGCTCGACCCGCGCGTCGGCCGGATGATTCTCGCCGCGCGCGACCAGCAATCGCTGCGCGAGGTGCTGATCATCGCGAGCGCGCTGTCCGTGCAGGATCCGCGCGATCGGCCGATCGAAGCGCAGGAGCAGGCGGACCAGGCGCACCGCCGGTTTGCCGACGAGCGTTCCGAATTCCTGCAGTGGCTGAAGATCTGGGCGTGGTTCGAAGAGGCCGTCGCGCACAAGAAGTCGAACCGCCAGCTCGTCGACGCGTGTCGGCAGAACTTCCTGTCGCACCTGCGGCTGCGCGAGTGGCGCGACGTCCATTCGCAGTTGCTGACCGTCGTGCGCGAGCACGGCTGGCGGCTCAACGAAGTCGAGGCGACCTACGAACAGGTCCATCTGGCCCTGTTGACGGGCCTGCTCGGCAACCTGGGCCTGAAAGCCGACGACGATCCGCATTACCTCGGCGCGCGCGGGATCAAGTTCTACCTGTGGCCGGGCTCCGTGCTCGCGAAGAAGGCCGGCCGCTGGGTGATGGCGGCCGAGCTCGTCGAGACGAGCCGGCTGTACGCGCGCTGCCTCGCGAAGATCGAGCCCGAATGGGTCGAGAAGATCGGCGCGCACCTGCTGAAGAAATCGCTGTCGGAGCCGCACTGGGAAAAGCGCCCGGCGCAGGTCAGCGCGTACGAGCGCGCGACGCTGTACGGGCTGCCGATCTACCACCGCCGGCGCGTCGCGTTCGGCAGGCAGGATCCGGCCCGCGCGCGCGAGCTGTTCATCCGCGGCGCGCTGGTCGAAGGCGAGTTCGACACGAAGCTCGCGTTCTTCGCGCACAACCGCAAGCTGCTCGCCGACATCGAGCAGCTCGAGCACAAGTCGCGCCGGCAGGACGTGCTGGTCGACGACGAGCTGATCTACGCGTTCTACGACCAGGCGATTCCGGAAGGGATTCACACGGGCGTCGCGTTCGAGCGCTGGTATCGCGACGAGGTGAAGCAGGGCGGCCAGCCCGAGGACAAGCTGCGGCTGCTGTACCTGTCGCGCGACGACCTGATGCGCCACGAGGCGGCCGGCGTGACGACCGAGCTGTTCCCGAAGCGCGCGACGATGGCCGGCGTCGAGATGGCGCTCACGTACCACTTCGAACCCGGCACGCCGCGCGACGGCGTGACGCTGGCGGTGCCGCTGTATGCGCTGAACCAGGTCGACGCGCGCCGCTGCGAATGGCTCGTGCCGGGGATGCTGAAGGAAAAGGTGCAGTTGCTGCTGAAGTCGCTGCCGCAGAAGCTGCGCCGCCACTGCGTGCCGCTGCCCGAGTACGCGGCCGGCTTCGTCGAGCGGATGGGCCGCGAGCGCTTCGGCGCGGGCGGGCTCGTCGAGGCGCTGATCGCCGACGTGCGCGGCGAGACGCAGGTCGCGATGAAGACGGCCGACTTCAAGCTCGAGACGCTGCCCGCGCACCTGTTCATGAACTTCAAGGTGATCGACGAGCACGGCCGCCAGCTCGCGATGGGGCGCAATCTCGCGCAGCTTCGCCAGGAACTGGGCGCGCGGGCGCAGCAGCAGTTCCAGAAGATCGCCGCTGCATCGACGATCTCGACCGGCGGCGAGGCCGATGCCGGTCCGGCAGCCGGCCAGGCCGCGGCGTCTGCCGCCGCGGCCGGTGCCGCCGGCCGCGGCGCGAAGGCCGGCAAGGGCGCGGCGCCGCAGACGGCGGCTGCGGCGGAAGCCGGCGCGACGGCGCTGTACGAGAACCTGACGACGTGGAATTTCGGCAAGCTCCCCGAGCTGCTGGAGATCCGCCGGCGCGGCCAGACGCTGTACGGCTACCCGGCGCTCGTCGATCGCGGCACGCATTGCGACGTCGAGGTGTTCGATTCGCCGGAGGAGGCCGCGCGCATCCACCGGGCCGGCTTGCGGCGGCTGTTCGCGCTGCAACTCAAGGAGCCGATCAAGTTCCTGGAGAAGAACCTGCCGGGCCTGCGCGAGATGGCGATGCAGTACATGTCGCTCGGCACGCAGGACGAGTTGCGCGACCAGCTGATCGACACGGCGCTCGACCGCGCGTGCCTGCAGGATCCGCTGCCCGATGACGACGCGAGCTTCCATGCGCGGCGCGACGAAGGCCGCAGCCGCCTGAACCTGCTCGCGCAGGAAATCGCGCGGCTCGTCGGGCAGATCCTCGCCGAATATGCGGGGCTCGTGAAGAAACTCGCGCAGGCGAAGCCGTTCGCGCAGGCCCACGCGGATCTGCAGCAGCAGCTCGCCGCGCTGGTCGGCAAGCGCTTCGTGATCGACACGCCTTACGTGCAGCTTGCGCACTTCCCGCGCTACCTGAAGGGCATCGCGCTGCGGATCGACAAGCTGAAGGCCGATCCGGCGCGCGACGCGAAGCAGTCAGCCGATCTGCTGCCGCTCGCCCAGCAGTACCAGCGCGCGGTGTCGCAGCGCGGCGGCGTCGCCGATCCACGGCTCGCGGAATTCCGCTGGCTGCTCGAGGAACTGCGAATTTCGCTGTTCGCGCAGGAACTGCGCACGCCGATGCCGGTCTCTGTCAAGCGTCTGCACAAGGTCTGGGAGTCGATGCAGCGTTAGCGCAACATCGGTTTTCCGGGCCCGCATCGGCGGCCGGCCCCGGCCGCCCGTACGGAGCATGCCGCGCCGGCCTGTCCGGCCGCCGCGGCATGCGTCGAAGTGGCGCAACGCCGATTTCCGTCAACCGGCGAGGCCGGTTGAGCGTTTTACAATGACGGTTGTTCCACGACGTGAGTCTTCATGCCCACTTTCCTTTCCCTCGGCCGCACGCTCGCGCTGGCCGCCGCCGTACTGGCGCCCGCCGCGCACGCGAATAACGTGATCGTCCTCAATTCGGCCGAAGCGACGCTTTCCCTGATCGATCAGCAGACCCGCGAGGTCGTCGGCACGATGCCGACCGGCAAGGAACCGCACCACCTGATGGCGGCGCCCGACAATTCGTCGCTGATCGTCGCGAATTCGATCTCGAACAGCCTGATGTTCCTCGATCCGAAGACGGGCAAGCTGCAGCGCACCGTCGAAGGGATCGACGATCCTTACCAGCTCGGCTTCTCGCCCGACCGCAAGTGGTTCGCGGCGGCAGGTCTGCGGCTCGACCGCGTCGACATCTACGGCTACGACGGCCAGAACCTGCACCTCGCGAAGCGCGTGCCGCTCGCGGTGATGCCGAGCCACCTCGCGTTCACGAAGGACAGCAAGACGCTGCTCGTGTCGCTGCAGGTGTCCGGCGAGATCGCGGCGATCGACCTGCCGACCCAGACGGTCAAATGGAAGATGAAGGTCGGCAACGTGCCGGCCGGCCTGTGGCTCACGCCGGACGACAAATTCCTGCTCGTCGGGATGACCGGTGCGGATTACGTCGCGGTGGTCGACTGGCGCAACCAGAAGGTCGTCAAGCAGATCTACACCGGCAAGGGCGCGCACAACTTCCGCTCGCTCGCCGACGGCACGCACGTCGCGGTGACGAACCGGGTCGCGAACACGATCAGCATCATCGACGAGAACACGCTCACCAACGTCGGCGACATCACCGGCCTGCTGCCGGGCCCCGACGACATGGAGCTGTCCGCCGACAAGAAGACGCTGTGGGTGACGTTCCGCTTCGCGAAGAAGGTCGGGATCATCGACCTGGCGTCGCGCAAGCTGGTGCAGACGATCGCCGTCGGCCGCTCGCCGCACGGCATCTACTTCTACGACCGCGCGCCGTGGAAGGCGGCGAACGGCGCGTAACGGGCGGGGGCGAACGATGCTGCACCTGATCGATGCGTTCGTGTCGGACATCCAGACCTGGCTGTACGTCGACGTCGTGCAGCCGCTCCTCTTCAAGTTCAACCTGATGGACTATGACGAGGACACCTACGACGCGCTGTACTGGGTGATCATCGGCGCGCTGCAGATGGTGCTAATGTTCGCGCTGCTGCGCCCGCTCGAGGCGCTGCTGCCGGTCGAACGCTGGAAGAACCGCCGCGCCGTGCGGGTCGACGTGATCTACACGGCGATCTCGAAGCTTGGCATCTACACGCTGTTCTTCTTCTTCGCGCTGCAGCCGGTATTCGACAACTTCCAGGCATGGCTGCGCCTGCACGGCGTCGCGAACATCAACCTCGACTATCTGTGGCCGGGCGTGACCTCGCAGCCGATCGTCGCATTCGCGATCTATCTCGTCGTGCTCGACTTCGCCGGCTACTGGTATCACCGCTGGCAGCACAAGTTCGGCATCTGGTGGGAGCTGCACGCCGTGCACCACAGCCAGCGGCAGATGTCGCTGTGGTGCGACGACCGCAACCACCTGCTCGACGACGTGATCCAGTCGTGCTTTTTCGCGGCGATCGCGCTCGTGATCGGCGTGACGCCGTCGCAGTTCGTCGTGCTGACCGCGTTCACGAACTTCATGCAGAGCATCCAGCATACGAATGCGCGGCTGTCGTTCGGCCGGCTCGGCGAGCGCCTGCTCGTGAGCCCGATCTTCCATCGGCGCCACCACGCGGTCGGTTACGGCCACGAAGGCACCAAGTACGGCTGCAACTTCGGCGTGCTGTTCCCGTGGTGGGACATGATGTTCGGCACCGCGTCGTGGAACCGCACGGTCGAGCCGACCGGCATCCGCGAGCAGGTCGACGGCGTGTCCTACGGCGAAGGCTTCTGGGCGCAGCACGGCCTCGCGTTCGTGCGGATCTTCCGGCGCCTGTTCCCCGCGAAGCGCGGCGCGGCGTCGGCCTGATCCGGCCACACTCCCGTTGAGCGGCTCTTCCACGCGGCCCGCATGCGCTTTGGCGCATGCGGGCCGCGTGGTTTATCCTTTCCCCGTTTTTCTCCGTCGATACAGGCTCGCATGAACGATTTGCTGCGTTCCTTCGTCCGGGCATTGGCGAGCGCATTGCACCCGCGCATGCTCTGGCTCACCCTGATGCCGTTTCTCGTCTCCGCCGTCCTGTGGGGCGTCTTGTTGTGGTTCTCGTGGCAGACGCTGCTGGACCTCGCGCGCGGCGCGCTCGACGGCTTCGTGCTGACGGCCGCGCTGTATCGCGCGTTCGACATGATCGGCATGTCGCAGCTGCATGCGGTCGTCGCGCCGTTCGTGGTGGTGTCGCTCGCGATTCCGCTGATCGTGCTGACCGTGCTGCTGCTGATCGCGACGATTTCGATGCCGGTCGTGATCAAGCACCTGTCGAACCGGCAGTTCGCGGCGCTCGAGCCGAAGCGGGGCGGCACCTTCTTCGGCAGCGTGTTCAATTCGCTGTGGGCGGCGCTGGCCGGCGTCGTCGTGCTCGTCGTCACGATCCCGCTGTGGCTGATCCCGCCGTTCTTCGCGCTGCTGCCGCCGGTGATCTGGGGCTGGCTCACGTACCGCGTGATGACCTACGACGCGCTCGCGCTGCACGCGAGCCGCGACGAGCGCCGCGCGCTCGTGCGGCAGCATCGCTGGCCGCTGATCGGCATCGGCGTCGCGACCGGGCTGCTCGGCACCGTGCCGACCTTCGTGTGGGTATCGTCGGTCTGGATGATGGTGTTGTTCCCGTTCGTCGCGGCGGCCATGATCTGGGTTTACGCTTTCATCCTCGTCTTCTCGGCGCTGTGGTTCGGGCACTATTGCCTGCGCGCGCTGGAGGACCTGCGCGCGAGCGCGCGCGCCACCGCAATCGACATGGGGCAGGCATGAGCATCGGCATCATCATCATCGGCGACGAAATCCTTTCGGGCCGCCGGCAGGACAAGCATCTGGCGAAGGTCGTCGAGCTGCTCGGCGCGCGCGGCCTCGCGCTCGACTGGGCCGAATATGTCGGCGACGATCCGGCGCGCATCACGGCGACGCTCGCACGCGCGATCGCGTCGGGCGACATCGTGTTCTCGACGGGCGGGATCGGCGCGACGCCGGACGACCACACGCGCCAGTGCGCGGCCGCCGCGCTCGGCGTGCCGCTCGAACTGCATCCGGAAGCGAAGGTGCTGATCTCGGAGCGGATCCGGGAAACGCATGGCGATCCGGCCAAACCGGTCGACTTCGACTCGCCGGAGAACCAGCACCGCTTCAACATGGGCGTGTTTCCGGTGGGCGCGACGATCATCCCGAACGGCTATAACCGGATTCCCGGCTTCTCGGTCGGCGATCTGCATTTCGTGCCGGGCTTCCCGGTGATGGCCTGGCCGATGATCGAATGGGTGCTCGATACGAAATACGCGCACCTGCATCACGCGACGCCGCACGCGGAGCGCTCGCTGTACGTGTTCGAGCTGCCGGAATCGACGCTCACGCCGCTGATGGAGCGCATCGAGCGCGACTTCCCGGGCGTGCGCGTGTTCAGCCTGCCGAGCGTCGGCGATGCGGAGCGCGGCGGCATCTACGCGCGCCGTCACATCGACCTCGGCGTGAAAGGGGAGCCGGAAGCGGTCGCGGCCGCGTTCGTGAAGCTGCGCGAAGGCGTGCACCTGCTCGGCGGCGACGTCGTCGAGCCCGACACGTCGCGCGCCTGATCGGGAGCGCGCGTACAAAAGGCGACGGGCCGCGCAACGCGGCCCGTCATCGGCATGTCATCGCCCGGCTCGACGATGAGGCTGTCGCAACCGGTCGGGCACGCGCGCCGTCAGGCGCCGATCCACGGCAGTTTGCGGAAGCACCAGCCGTCGACCGTCTTGCGGTGGCCTTCGGCGTCCTTGGCACCCTCGAAGCCTTCGAGCAGGTCGAACGCCTTCGTGAAGCCGGCCTGCGACGACGCGACCGCGGCGAGCTTCGAGCGCGCGGCGCTGCGGCACAGGAACAGCACGGGCGTATCGGGCGCGATGGCCGCCTTCAGTTCGTTGACGAACTCGGCGTTCGGCACGCCGCCCGGGTAGCGCGTCCATTCGAGGTGCAGATACTGGCCGTCGCCGACGAGCGGACGGCCGATCCAGTCGAGCTCGGCACGGGTGCGCACGTCGACGAGGCGCGCCGACGGGTCGAGCTGCAGCAGTTCGAATGCCTCGACCGGCAGCAGCGCGCCGGCGTAGTTGAGCGCGCCTTGTGCGCGGCGTTCGTCGGCCTTCGCGTAAAGCTGGTCGAGCGTACTCATGGTGGGAGTCTCCTGATCGGTCAAACGAACATTCTAGCGCGGCGACGCAGCCCGCACGGCCGTATGCGGTAAGGTGGACGCACCGCACACGCGTTCACCAAAAGAGTGCAGAATGGCGCGCATGCACCAGAATGATTCGGTGGACGCGGCACATCGCGGCGATTGCACCATCCCGGTGCTTCCGGTTGATGGCCGGTGCGGCGCCAGGCCCCGGAATCGCGCAGCGCAGCCCCGTCGCGGCGAGCGCCGGCGCGATTGGTGCCAGTCTTGCGCATGGGTGGCACGGAAGCTGCTTTATAGAATTCGGTCGAATCGGGGCGCGCTGCGCCAAAGCAAGACCCCGATCAGCTCGATAAACGAGGCGGTTCCCAGTCCGCCGGAATTGTTCAATCAGGAGAAGAGGTTATGAGTAAAACCGTCGCCGACGTCATGCAGCTCGTGAAGGACGAGGACGTCAAGTTTGTCGATTTCCGCTTCACGGATACGCGCGGCAAGGAACAGCACGTGTCGGTGCCGGTTTCGGCGTTTGACGAAGACAAGTTCGAAAGCGGTCATGCATTCGACGGTTCGTCGATCGCGGGCTGGAAGGGCATCGAGGCGTCGGACATGCTGCTCATGCCGGACCCGAGCGCCGCATTCGTCGACCCGTTCTATGAAGAGTCGACCCTCGTGCTGACCTGCGACGTGGTCGAGCCGGCCGACGGCAAGGGCTACGAGCGCGATCCGCGTTCGCTCGCGAAGCGCGGCGAAGCGTACCTGAAGAGCACGGGCATCGGCGACACGGCCTACTTCGGTCCGGAACCGGAATTCTTCATTTTCGACTCGGTCCAGTGGAACACGGACATGTCGGGCTGCTTCGTGAAGATCAACTCGGAAGAAGCGCCGTGGTCGTCGGGCAAGGAATTCGAAGGCGGCAACACGGGCCACCGTCCGGGCACGAAGGGCGGCTACTTCCCGGTCGCGCCGGTCGACACGTTCCAGGACATGCGTTCGGAAATGTGCCTGCTGCTCGAACAGCTCGGCATCCCGGTCGAAGTGCACCACCACGAAGTGGCGGGCCAGGGCCAGAACGAAATCGGCACGAAGTTCTCGACGCTGGTTCAGCGCGCCGACTGGACGCAATGGTCGAAGTACATCATCCACAACGGCGCGCACTCGTACGGCAAGACGGCGACGTTCATGCCGAAGCCGGTCGTCGGCGACAACGGTTCGGGCATGCACGTTCACCAGTCGATCTGGAAGGACGGCCAGAACCTGTTCGCGGGCAACGGCTACGCCGGCCTGTCGGAACTGGCGCTGTTCTACATCGGCGGCATCATCAAGCACGCCCGTGCGCTGAACGCGATCACGAACCCGACGACGAACTCGTACAAGCGTCTGGTCCCGCACTTCGAGGCACCGGTCAAGCTGGCCTACTCGGCACGCAACCGTTCGGCATCGATCCGCATTCCGCACGTGTCGAACCCGAAGGGCCGCCGCATCGAAACGCGCTTCCCGGATCCGATGGCGAACCCGTACCTGTGCTTTACGGCGCTGATGATGGCCGGCCTCGACGGGATCCAGAACAAGATCCATCCGGGCGAAGCAGCGGACAAGAACCTGTACGACCTGCCGCCGGAAGAGGATGCAAAGATCCCGACCGTCTGCGCGGGCCTCGACCAGGCACTCGAAGCGCTCGACAAGGACCGCGAGTTCCTGACGCGCGGCGGCGTGTTCACGGACGGCATGATCGATGCGTACCTCGCGCTGAAGGAGCAGGAGCTGGCGAAGTTCCGCATGACGACGCACCCGATCGAGTTCGAGATGTACTACTCGCTGTAATCGGCGATGGCGCTTCGATTCGGCGCCGTTTTGCCGGTTCGTTCCCGTCGCGCAGCCTGCGGCGGGAACGGCGGAGTCTGAAAGGGGCGGCGTCCAGCCGTCCCTTTTTTGTTCCGACGACTTTCATTTTCTGGCCCGTTGAGGCGCGACAAGCACGCAGATGGTTCTGAAGAATCTGATCAAGGCGAAGACGGGGCAGCCCGAGCGGCTGACGGACGACGAGCGGCTTGCGCGTTCGGGCCTGCTTGCGGGGCTGGAAGCGCTGCCGACGGTCGTGATCGTGCTCGACCGCAAGACGCTGCGGATTGCGTTCGCGAACCCGTCGGCGGAGGCGATGCTCGACATCTCGCGCAGGCAGCTCGCGCAGCGGCCGTGGGGCGAGATTTTTCCGAACGCGAACGAGCTCGCGTCGACGATCACCGCGATCGGCGAGGAGCGCTTTCACGCGACGCACCTCGACACTGTGCTCGACCGGCCCGGCCGCGAACCGCTGCACGTGCACGCGATCGTCGGCTTCCTCGAGACCGCGCCCGATTTCGTGCTCGTCGAGCTGTTCGAGAACGAGCGGCAGTCGCGCACCGATCGCGAGGAGCGCATTCACGACCTGACCGCGGTCAACAAGCAGTTGATCCGCAACCTCGCGCACGAGATCAAGAACCCGCTCGGCGGAATTCGCGGCGCAGCCCAGCTGCTCGAATTCGAGCTCGGCGAGCGCGAGCGCGGCGAGCTGCGCGAATACACGCAGGTGATCATCAAGGAGTCCGACCGCCTGCAGACGCTCGTCGACCGGTTGCTGGAGCCGCACCGGCATCCGCACATCGTCGGCGATGTGAACATTCATGAAGTGTGCGAACGCGTGCGCGCGGTGATGCTCGCGGAATTCCCGCGCGGGCTCACGATCGAGCGCGACTACGACGTGAGCGTGCCGGATCTGCGCGGCGACAAGGAGCAACTGATCCAGGCGCTGCTCAACATCGTGCGCAACGCCGCGCAGGCGCTGCGCGAACGGATCGCGCAGGGCGACGCGAAGATCGAGCTGCGCACCCGCATCGCGCGCAAGATCACGATCGCCAAGCGCCTGTACAAGCTGGCACTGGACTTGCACGTGATCGACAACGGGCCCGGCATTCCGGAAGAGATCCGCGACCGGATCTTCTACCCGCTCGTGTCCGGGCGCGACGACGGCAGCGGCCTCGGCCTCACGCTCGCGCAGACGTTCGTGCAGCAGCACGACGGGATGATCGAGGTCGAGAGCCGGCCCGGACGTACCGAATTTCAGATTCTGCTGCCGCTCGATCATTGAGCGGCGACAGCACGATTCACCGGATTCACCCATACCTGACCGACCTATGAAGCCGATCTGGATAGTAGACGACGACCAATCTATCCGCTGGGTGCTTGAAAAGGCACTCGCCCGGGACAGCTTCGCGACGAAGAGCTTCGCGAACGTGCGCGACGCGCTGGCCGCGCTCGACCACGAGACGCCGCAAGTGCTCGTGTCCGACATCCGGATGCCGGGCGGCTCGGGCCTCGAGCTGCTGCAGGCGATGCACGAGCGGCTGCCCGGCCTGCCAGTCATCATCATGACCGCGTTCTCCGATCTCGACAGCGCCGTCGCGGCGTTCCAGGGCGGCGCGTTCGAATATCTCGCGAAGCCGTTCGACGTCGACAAGGCGGTCGAGCTGATTCGCCGCGCGGTCGAGGAAAGCCTGCGCGGCGGCGCGCCGCAGGACGAGCGCGTCGCCGAGGCGCCCGAGATGCTCGGCCAGGCGCCCGCGATGCAGGACATGTTCCGCGCGATCGGCCGCCTGTCGCATTCGGCGGCGACCGTGCTGATCACCGGCGAGTCGGGCACCGGCAAGGAGCTCGTCGCGCGTGCGCTGCACCGTCACAGCCCGCGCGCGAACGGGCCGTTCATCGCGCTGAACACCGCGGCGATTCCGAAGGACCTGCTCGAATCCGAACTGTTCGGCCATGAGCGCGGCGCGTTCACCGGCGCGCAGACGACGCGGCAGGGCCGCTTCGAGCAGGCCGAGAACGGCACGCTGTTCCTCGACGAAATCGGCGACATGCCGTTCGACCTGCAGACGCGTCTGCTGCGCGTGCTGTCGGACGGGCAGTTCTATCGGGTCGGCGGACACAACCCGCTGCGCGCGAACGTGCGCGTGATCGCCGCGACGCACCAGAATCTCGAATCGCGCGTGCGGCAGGGGCTGTTCCGCGAGGATCTTTACCACCGGCTCAACGTGATCCGGCTGCGCCTGCCGCCGCTGCGCGAACGCAGCGAGGACATTGCGCTGCTCACGCGCCACTTCCTGCAGAAGAGTGCGCGCGATCTCGGCGTCGAGCCGAAGCGCGTGTCCGACGATGCGCTCGCGTACCTGACGTCGCTGGCGTTTCCCGGCAACGTGCGGCAGCTCGAGAACCTCGCGAACTGGCTCACCGTGATGGCGCCCGCGCAGACGGTCGAGATCAAGGACCTGCCGCCCGACCTCGTGCCGGCCGGTGCTCCGGTCGTCGCGACGGGCGACGGCGCGGATGCGCGCGGCAGCGGCGGCGATGCCGCGCTCGCGCAACCGATGATCGGTGCGGCGCCGGTAGTGTCCGCGCCTGTCGCGGCCGCGCCGAGCGGCGGCGCGCCGGCCGGCTATCCGGTGTGGGAGCATGGCCTGCGCACCGAAGTCGCGCGGCTGTTGCGCGAGAACTCGGCCGACGTGATGGACGAGCTCGCGCGCCGCTTCGAGGCGGCCGTGATCCGCGAGGCGCTCGACTTCACGCGCGGCCGCAAGGTCGAGGCCGCGGAGCGGCTCGGCATCGGCCGCAACACGATCACGCGCAAGATCCAGGAACTGCACCTGGAGCCCTGAGCACGATTCGCGGCATGCGCGGGCGTCGCGCATGCCGCGATCGGACATAATCGCGGTTTGTACGCAGTTTCCCAATCCGCCGATCCGCAATGTCCGATTCCTTCCGCTGGCCCGCCGGGGCCGACCCGTTCCGTTTCCTCGAAGCGCTCGACAGCAAGCGCGCCCGCACGTGGGTCGACGAGCAGAATGCGCGCACGCGCGCCGCGCTGCGCGACGACGACGCGTTTCGCGCGCTCACGGCGCGTCTCGCGAAAGCGTATCTGCCGCGCGAACGCCCGGTGATTCCGACCCGCTGGCGCGACTGGGCCTACGACCTGTGGCAGGACGATCTCCATCCGAAGGGGCTGTGGCGCCGCACGCGCTGGGACGACTGGCGCGCCGGCCGGCCGGCGTGGGAAACGCTGCTCGACGTCGACGCGCTCGGTGCCGAGGAGGGCGAGTCGTGGGTGTTCGAGCAGGACGCGATCCTGTATCCGGACGGCGATCGCGCGCTGCTGTCGCTGTCGCCCGGCGGCGCCGACGCGGTCGTCGTGCGCGAATTCGATCTCGTCGAGCGCCGTTTCGTCGACGGCGGTTTCACGATCGACGAGCCGGGGCATCACACGATCGGCTGGATCGACCGCGATACCGTCTACGTGAGCTGGGATCGCGGCGAAGCGCATGTGACCGCGGCCGGCTATCCGTATGAAGCGCGGCGCTGGGTGCGCGGCACGCCGCTTGCCGACGCGCCCGTCGTATTCCGCGGCGAACCCGACGATATCAGCGCGGGCGCGGGGTTCGATCCGATCGACAATCGCCACGTCGCGTGGCGCAGCGTCGATTTCTTCGACGCGCATGCGTACCGGCTGACGGAAGCGGGCGAGTGGGCGCGCTACGACGTGCCGACGCATGTCGAGGTCGGGTTCTGGGAAGGCTGGCTCGTGCTGGAGCCGCGCCTCGACTGGGATTGCGGCGGCGTGCGCCATGCGGGCGGCTCGCTGCTCGCGATCCGCGAGCAGGCGTTCCTGGCCGGGTCGTGCGAGCTCACGACGCTGTTCGCGCCGCAACCGTCGACGTCCGCCTGCACGTGGACGCACACGCGCACGATGTTGATCGCGAGCTGGCTCGACGACGTGCACAACCGCACGATGCTGTGGCAGCCGCGGCAGGCCGACGACGGCACGTGGACGTGGGACGCGCGGCCGTTCGACTGGCCGGGCGACGCGCAGATCGACGTCGAGCCCGTCGAGTCGACGCTGAACGACGAGGTCTACGTGGACGTCGACACCTATCTCGATCCGCCCGAATGCTGGCTGGCCGATCTTGCCGATCGTGCGGCCGATGCGCCGTCGCGCCGCGTGCTGCTCGACCGGCCGCCGGTGCAGTTCGATGCGGCCGGGCTCGTCGTGCGTCGTGCAAGCGCGCGCTCGCGCGACGGCACGGTGGTGCCGTACACGCTGATCGGGCCGCGCGATGCGCTGGACGCACTCGATGCACCCGGCAGCGCCGCGCGCGTCGCGCGGCCGTGCCTGCTGTCGGGCTATGGCGGCTTTGCGATCCCGAACCTGCCGGGCTATAGCGATGCGTTCGGCATCGGGTGGCTCGAGCGCGGCGGCGTTTTGGCGTTCGCGCACATCCGCGGCGGCGGCGAGTTCGGGCCGCGCTGGCACGTCGACGCGCAGCGCGAACACCGGCAGCGTTCGTTCGACGACTTCATCGCGGTGGCCGAGGATCTGGCTGCCACCGGCGTGACGACCGCCGCGCAGCTCGGGATCGAGGGCGGCAGCAACGGCGGGCTGCTGGTCGCCGCGTGCATGGCGCAGCGGCCGGAGCTGTTCGGCGCGGTGCTGTGTCGCGTGCCTCTGCTCGACATGCGGCGTTATCCGAAGCTGCACGCGGGCGCCGCGTGGCTCGACGAATACGGCGACCCGGACGATCCGCGCGAGGGCGCGGCGCTGGCCGCGTATTCGCCGTATCACCGCGTGCGCGAAGGTGTCGCGTATCCGCCGCTGCTGTTGACGACGTCGACGCGCGACGATCGCGTGCATCCCGCGCATGCGCGCAAGATGGCCGCGCGCATGCATGCGCTCGGTCACGAACGGGTGTGGTACTGGGAGAACACCGACGGCGGCCACGGCAGCGCCGACGATCTGGAACGCGCCGAATCCGACGCGGCCGAATTCGGGTTCCTGTGGGCCCATCTCGGGCCGGCGCCCGCGCGGCGCTGAACGCGCGCGGGCTACTGCGCGATCAGCCGACGACCGCGACGACGGGCGTGTGGTCGGACGGCTGTTCCCACGTGCGCGGCGTGCGGTCGACCTCGCACGACGTGCAGGTTGCGGCGAGCGCCGGCGACAGCAGGATGTGATCGATGCGCAGCCCTGCGTTGCGGCGGAACGCCATCATCCGGTAGTCCCACCACGTGAAGGTCTTCTCGGGTTGTTCGAAGCGGCGGAACGCATCGACGAAGCCGAGCTCGATCAGCTTCGCGAAGTGCGCGCGTTCCTGCGGCGACACGAGGTTCTGGCCTTCCCATTTCGCGGGATCGTGCACGTCGCGGTCTTCCGGCGCGATGTTGTAGTCGCCGAGCAGCGCGAGCTTCGGGTGGCGCTGCAGCTCGGTGCTCAGCCATGCGTGCAGCGCGTCGAGCCACTGCATCTTGTAGACGAACTTGTCGGAGTCGGGCGCCTGGCCGTTCGGAAAATAGGCGGACACGATGCGCACGCCGTCGATCGTCGCGGCGACCACGCGCTGCTGCGGATCGTCGAAGCCGGGGATGTTGCGCACGATGTCCGATTCGTCGACGGACAGCGTGTCGCGCGCGAGGATCGCGACGCCGTTGTAGGTCCTCTGGCCCGTGAACCAGCTGCGGTAGCCGATTGCTTCGAGATCGGCGCGCGGGAATTTCTCGTCCGGCAGCTTCAGTTCCTGCAGGCACAGCACATCGGTGCCGCTTTGCGCGAGCCAGTCGAGCACGTGCTGCTTGCGGACGTTGAGCGAGTTGACGTTCCAGGTGGCGATTTTCATGAACGGGAATGGGCGTGCGGGGTGAATGCGAAGGCCGCCATCTTACCGCGAGCACGCGGCGCGAACGCGCGCGATGCGCGACGCGGCGAAGGTGTCGCGCATCGCTGGATCGGGGAGGGGAGAAGAAATTGTGACAAAAGTGTTGACGTAAGTACTCCCTCACCCTATAATTTATTTCTCTGACGCGGGGTGGAGCAGTCTGGCAGCTCGTCGGGCTCATAACCCGAAGGTCGTAGGTTCAAATCCTACCCCCGCA
>Ga0207695_10005527_pt1 | contig 16719 bp, 13 predicted proteins | sample KBSC54metaG_FD_184354 | JGI IMG/M metagenome (GOLD analysis project Ga0207695, IMG submission 184354) | Corn rhizosphere microbial communities from Kellogg Biological Station, Michigan, USA - KBS C5-4 metaG (SPAdes) (version 2) | ecosystem: Host-associated > Plants > Roots > Rhizosphere > Soil... | reverse complement strand
CGGTCTACGCCGGGGCGATCGACATCGGCGGGCGGGCCTACAACATCCCCCCCAGCAGCTTCTCCAACGGCGTCTACGACCTCGACGAGCTGGAACTCGCCCAGGGCCTGTCGCTGAGCTCCCACACCGGCGGCGCTTTCGACTTCGACGTCACGGCCACGATGTTCGACTATCTCCGCAGCCACCAGAGATCGCCGACGCTCGCCCTGCCCGCAGGGTTCGCCGGCGGGCCAGGCTCGGACGCCGAGCTCGACGGCACGGGCTGGTACACGTTCGACGCCAACGGCAAGTGGCGGCCCAACGATAGCCATACCGTCACCTTTGGCGCCCACCAGGACAGCTACCGGCTGGACAATCCGAAGTTCGCGCTCGGCGACTGGCGCTCCGGATCACCGGGCGCCACCCAGGTGCTCAGCAAGGGGCGCACGACGACCCAGGCGGCTTGGGCCCAGGACTCCTGGGCGGTCACGCCGCAGCTCAAGCTGACCGTCGGCGGGCGGTACGAACACTGGCGCGCCTCCGATGGCTTGAATTTCTCGGCGGCGCCGCTCCTCGACACCCATCAGCCGGACCTCCGCAAGGACGCCTTTTCCCCCAAGGCCGTGCTGGCCTGGTCGCCGATGGCTGGTTGGACCTTCAAGGGCTCGGTGGGCGTCGCCAACCGCTTCCCGACCGTGAGCGAGCTCTATCAGGCGGTGACCACGGGCACGATCCTCTCCGTACCCAATCCGAACCTGAAGCCCGAGCGCGCGCTTTCCAGCGAGCTTTCCGCCGAACGTGACTGGTCGGACGGCAGCCTGCGGGCGTCGCTGTTCGACGAGCGGGTCCAGGACGCCCTGTTGTCGCAGACGGCGCCGCTGAACGGCTTCACCGTCAGCTTCGTGCAGAACGTCGACAGGACCCGGGCCACGGGGGTCGAAGTGGTGGCGGACCAGAAGGACCTGTTCGTCCCGGGCTTCGAGCTCTCCGGCTGGGCGACCTACCTGGACACCGAGATCGAAGGGGACGCCGCCTTCGCCGCGGCGGTGGGGAAACGCCTGCCGCAACTGCCCAGGTGGCGCGGCGCCGTGGTGGCCACCTACACCCCTGCGGCCCTGCCGAAGCTCGATCTGACGCTCGCCGCCCGCTACAGCGACCGGTGCTTCGCGACCATCGACAACAGCGACCGCTACGCCAACACCTACCAGGGGTTCGGCGCCTTCTTGGTGATGGACGCCCACGCCCGCTACGCCCTCAACGACCACGTGGCGGTCGGCGTCGGCGTGGATAACCTCAACGCCCGCAAATACTTCCTATTCCACCCGTTCCCACAGCGGACGGTGATCGTGGATCTGAAGTACACCTATTGAACCCGCACGCTGAGAGCCTCGAGTAAGACCACGTCATGAACCGCCTTCCGATCGCTGTGGCCCTGGCCCTGGTCGCCACGCCGCTCGCCGCCCGCCCTGCGTGGACCGTCGAGGTCCTTTCCCCCTGGAGCCGGCCGGCGGTCGCCGGGACCAACGGGGTGGGCTACATGGTGCTCGTCAACCACGGGCGCGTCGCCGACGCCCTGGAAAGCGTCGAAAGCCCCATCGCCAGCCGCGTGGAGGTGCATTCCAGCGCCATGGCCGGCGGGATGATGTCCATGAAGAAGCAGGACCGGGTTCCGATCGCCGCGGGCGGCCGCGCCACCTTCGGCCCAGGCGCCTACCACCTGATGTTCATCGGCCTGACCCGCACCCTGAAGCCCGGCGACCAGGCGCCGGCGACCCTCATCTTCGCCAGCGGCGCCAAGGTCGCGGTGCGCTTCACTGTCAGCGCCGGCATGGGCCCGCCGCCAATGCCCGGCATGGCGCACTGAGACGCCTCGCCGCAGGTCCGCTTTCTGACCAAATTGTAACGCCCGGCCGGCGCCTTCGCGGGGCATGGTCGCGCCACAACAACTTGCAAGGCCCTCTCTTCATGAAGACCCATTGGCTCGGCGCCGTCGCGGCCGCCGCCCTCCTCGCCGCCGGCCCGGCCCTGGCGCAGACTACCGTGGCGCCGATCATCCGGGTCCACCCGGCCCCGCCGAAGGCCAAGCCGAAGCCCAGGCCCAAGGCCAAGGCCAAGATGGCGCCGCAGCCGGTGGCCAAGGCCGAGGCGCCCGCCGCGCCTACGCCGGACCTGTCGAAGGCGGCGCGCATGGGGACCTGGGGCTTCGACCTGGCCGGCCGCGACACCTCCGCGTCGCCGGGGCAGGACTTCTTCCAGTACGCCAACGGCGGCTACGAGAAGACCCTGGTGATCCCCGCCGACCGGACCAGCTACGGCGCCTTCGATTCCCTGGCCGAGCTCTCGCAGGCGCGCCTGCATGGCCTGCTGGACAAGACCGCCGCCAACCGGGCCGCCACCGGCGAGCAGGCCAAGGTGGGCGTGCTCTACCGCAGCTTCATGGACGAGGCGAAGGTCGACGCCCTGGGCGCCAAGCCGATGGCCGCCGACCTGGCCGCCATCAAGGCCGAGAAGACCCGCAGCGACATCGCCCGCGAGATGGGCCGCTCGCAGAAGGTGTTCGGCGGATCGATCTTCGGCGCCTCGGTGCAGGTGGACGGCAAGGACCCCGACCACTACGCGGTCTATCTCAGCCAGGCGGGCCTCGGCCTGCCCGACCGCGACTACTACCTGGAAAAGAGCTTCGAGGCGCAGAAGGCCAAGTACGAGGTCTATGTCGCAAGGATGCTGACCCTGGCGGGCTGGCCGAAGCCCGCGGCCGAGGCCAAGGCGATCGTCGCCATGGAAACCGAGATCGCACAGGCCTCCTGGACCCGCGCCGAGCAGCGCGACGACAACAAGATGTACAACCCCTATGACACGGCCAAGCTGCCGGCCCTGGCGCCCGGCTTCGACTGGCCGGCGTTCATGGCCGGCGCGGGCCTTTCCAAGGCCACACGCGTGGTGGCGCAGGAGAACACCGCCTTCCCGAAGATCTCCGCCATCTTCGCCAAGACCCCGATCGAGACCCTGAAGGCCTGGCAGGCCTTCTACCTCGCCGATCAGGCCGCCCCCTATCTATCGAAGCCCTTCGTCGACGCGCGGTTCGACTTCCGCGGCAAGGTGCTGACCGGCCAGCAGGCGCAGCGGCCCCGCTGGAAGCGCGGCGTCACCCTGGTGGACAACCAGATCGGCGAGGCGCTGGGCAAGGTCTATGTCGACACCTACTTCCCGCCGGAGAGCAAGGCCAAGATGCTGGCCCTGGTGGGCGATATCCGCACCGCCATGAAGGGGCGCATCGAGCGCCTGGACTGGATGAGCGCGCCCACCAAGGCCAAGGCCCTGGAGAAGCTGGCCCAATTCACCGTGAAGATCGGCTATCCCGACAAGTGGCGCGACTATTCGGGGCTGGCGATCAAGGACGGCGACCTCTACGGCGACGTGAACCGCGCCTCCACCTTCGACTGGGACTTCCGGGTGGGGCGGTTGGGCGGCCCGGTGGACCGCTCCGAGTGGGGCATGACGCCCTCCACCATCAACGCCTACTACAACCCGACCGGCAACGAGATCGTCTTCCCGGCCGCCATCCTGCAGCCGCCGTTCTTCGACCCGGACGGCGACATGGCGGTGAACTATGGCGCCATCGGCGGGGTGATCGGCCACGAGACCACCCACGGCTTCGACGACCAGGGACGGCACTATGACGGGCACGGCCGGCTCACCGACTGGTGGACGCCGGAGGACGCCAAGAAGTTCGAGGCCGAGACCGTCAAGCTCGGCAAGCAGTACGGGGCTTTCGACGTGCTGCCGGGGGCCAAGATCAACGGCGACCTGACCATGGGCGAGAACATCGCCGACCTGGGCGGGCTGCTGCTGGCGCTCGACGCCTACCACACCTCCTTGCACGGACAACCAGCGCCGATCATCGACGGCTTGACCGGCGACCAGCGGGTGTTCCTGGGCTGGGCGCAGGTGTGGCGGGGCAAGACCCGCGACGACGCGCTGCGCCAGCAACTGGTCTCCGACCCGCACTCGCCGGAAAAGGCGCGTACGGACGTGCCCATGCGGAACGTCGACGCCTTCTACACCGCCTTCGGAGTCAAGCCGGGGGACCCGATGTATATCGCGCCCGCCGACCGCGTCCGGATCTGGTGAGCCTGGCCCCGCGGTTTTGACTCAGTTGTCAGAACCGGGCGTGGGGCAAAAATTTGGCCCGCTGCGGGGGATAATCGCAGCGGGCCGGCTTTGAGCAGTCGCTCTGAACAGAGCGGGCGTTTCCTCCCCGAAACGCCGGAGATCCAAGGTCTTGCGCCTTCGTGTCTCTCGCAATCGGGAAGAGATGGCAATTTTTGACCCGAGTCAACGCCCCGGAGGTTGTGCCTTGGCATGACGCCACCGGCGTTTTTCGCGAGCCAGGGGAAATCGCTACCGATTTTGACGACCTCGTCAAAGAACCTGTTTTTTCAGGGATGCCAGCGGCGGGCAGACGACGTCGAAGACGAAGTCCGGCCGCGAAATCGTCACCGGTCCGAGCCCCGCGGCGGTGAGCGCGGCGGCCGCCGCGGCGGCCCGCTCCGTGGCGATCAGCAGCCCATGCGGACGTGGCGAAGCGCCGGCGGCGACAAGGGCCTCGACGACCTTGGTTTCCCGGGCGGCGCCGGTGGCAGGCCAGATCAGGGTGGCGCTGGCGCTCGCCGTGGCGCGGGCCTCGACGGCGCGCAGCAGGCGCTCGGCGGCGTCGAGCTGACCCGCACTCCACGCCGCCTTCAGGCTGGCGGCGAGCTGCGCCTGGCTTTTCAGGATCAGGCCGTCGGAGAGCACCTTCAGCCCATTGGCGGCGAGCGTCGCCCCGGTGGTGGTGATGTCGACGATCAGCTCCGCCGCGCCCGAAGCCGGCGCACCCTCGGTGGCGCCGCCCGACTCGGTGATCCGGTAGTCCGCCACCCCGTGGCGGGCGAAGAACCCGCGGGTCTGGGCCAGGTACTTGGTGGCCACCCGCATGCGCCGGCCGGTGCGCGCCAGGTAGTCGTGGGCGACCTCCTCCAGGTCGGCCATGGTGTCGACGTCGAGCCAGCTCTTCGGCACGGCGACCACCAGGTCGGCGCGGCCGAAGCCCAAGGGTCGCAGCATCAGCACCCGGCTCGCCAGGTCGCTGCGCTCGCGGAGCAGGTCCTCGCCGGTGACCCCGAGGTGCGCCTCGCCGGCGCTGAGCGCGTCGGCGATGTCGCCCGCCGACAGCAACCGCACCTGCGCGCCCGGCAGGCCCTTGATCTCCGCCAGATAGCCCCGCGCGCCGCCGCCGACGGCGAGCGGCAGCCCGCAGTCCGCCAGCCAGGCCTCGACCTGTTCCTTCAGCCGCCCCTTGGACGGAATGGCGATGATTAGGGCCGTCATGCCTCGCCGCCCGCGAAGGCGCGCCAGGGCCGCACGACGCAGCCGACGGCGCGGGCCTCGGCGGCGCCGCCCAGCCGCGCCAGCAGGCCGTCGTAGCGGCCGCCGACGGCGACCGGCCGCGCCTCGCCGAGCGCTGCGCTGCGCACCTCGAAGGTGATCCCGTCGTAGTAGTCGAAGGCGTGGCCCAGCGCCGGCGCAAAGCGCATGCGCTCCGCCGGGACGTCCGCCAGGGCCCCCAGGCGCTTGCCCCAGTCCTCGAGCGCGGCCTCCAGCGCCGGCGACTTGCCGCCCAGCGCGCGGACCTGCTTCAGGCCGTCCGCGGGCGCTTCGGAGATCGCCATGAAGGCCTGGATCGCCTCGGCCTGGGCCTTGCTCAGCGACGGCGCGGCGGCGGCTTCGGCCCGGCGCACCAGGCGCGCGGCGATCTCGCCCGCGCCACGGCCGCCCACCGGCTCGACGCCGGCGAGCGCCCAGACCTCCTCCAGCATCGCCGCGGCGTGCGGCTCCGAGAGCCCCGACAGCATGGCCGCGAGCTGGCCCTGGGGGACGGCTTGCGCCGCCTCGCCCGCCCGCTGCAGCTCGGCGTTCAGGAGCCGCGGCCGTCCCGCCACCCGCGTCAGCCGCGCGGCGAGGAGATCGGGCAGGCGCAAGGACCCGATGAAGGCCGCGAACAGCCCGACATCGCCCAGCCAGAGCGTCAGGTCGTCCCGCCCGCCGGCCAGCGACGCGCGCCAGGCCAGGCCGGTGACCTCGGCGTCCGTTTCGACCCGCGCACCATCCGCGGGCGCGAACAGCTCGACGCCGAGTTGCACGAACTCCTCCGGCGCCTCCCCCTCCGGCGCCGAGCGGAAGGCCGGCCCCTCGTAGGCGTAACGTCCCGCCGGGGCCCCGCCCTCGATGTGCCGGCGGGCCACCGCGACGGTGAAGTCGGGCCGCAGGCACGCCTCGGCCCCGCCCTCGGCCTGCACCACGAACAGACGCGTGCGCATGGCCTCGCCGGCGAGATCGAGCAGCAGGTTCAGGGGCTGCAGGATCGGCGCGTCCACGGCCTCGGCGCCCGCAGCGTCCAGGGCCGCGCGGATGGCGGCCAGCACCCCAGGCGGGACCGGCGGCTCGACCCTCACGCGCCGGGGTCCCGCGCCGCCGCGTCTTTGGGCGCGTCGACGATCTTGCGGACCGCCGAGACCAGTTCGCCGCGCGAGACGGTCACCTGGCCCGGCCGCTCGGCGCGCCAGGCGGCGTTGTCGGCGACGCCGGAAGCCAGCTCGCGGCCGAGGTCGAGGTCCTTCAGCGTCACCGTTCCGGCGGCGAACTCGTCGCCGCCGATGATCACCGCGGCGGGCGAGAGCCTGCGGTCGGCGTACTTCATCTGCGGGCGCATGCCGGAGGTCCCCAGATAGACCTCGGCCGCGATCCCGGCGGCGCGCAGCTCGCTCGCCACCGCCATGTAGTCGGCCATCCGCTCCTGCTCGAGCACCAGGACGACGACCGGACCGCGCGCGTCTGCCGCCAGGTCCCGGCCGGCCGCCCGCAGCGCAGCGGCCAGCCTGGTGACGCCGAAGGAGAAGCCCGTCGCCGGAGTCCGCTCGCCGGTGAAGCGGGCCACCAGGCCGTCATAGCGCCCGCCGCCGCCGATGGAGCCAAACCGGATGGGCTGACCGCGATCGTCCGTGGTCTGAAGAAGCAGCTCCGCCTCGAAGACCGCGCCGGTGTAGTACTCCAGGCCGCGCACCACCGAGGGGTCGAAGAGCGCCCGCTCGGCGCCGACGCCGAGGCCGCCCAGCGCCGCATGGATCGCCGCCAGCTCGGCCAGCCCTTCGTCGCCTTCGGCGGAGCCGCCGACCACGCTTGCCAGCCGGTCGAGGGTCTCGGTGCGGTCGCCGGCGCCGGCAGCGGTGAAGGCCAGCACCCGTTCGGCCGCCTGGGCGGTGAGGCCCGCACCCTTGGTGAAGTCGCCGCTCTCGTCCTTGCGGCCCTCGCCCAGCAGCAGGCGCACGCCGTCCGGGCCCAGGCGGTCGAGCTTGTCGACGGCGCGCAGCACGACGAGCTTCTGCGCCTCGCTGGTCACCCCGGCGGCGGTCATCAGGCCGTTGAGCAGCTTGCGGTTGTTGATCTTCACCACCGCCGCCCCGGCCGGCAGGCCGGCGGCCTCGAGACCCGCCACCGCCATGGCGATGATCTCGGCGTCGGCCTCGGGCCGCGCGGAGCCCACAGTGTCGGCGTCGCACTGCACGAACTCGCGGTAGCGGCCCGGCCCCGGCTTCTCGTTGCGCCACACCGGCCCGAAGGCGTAGCGGCGGAAGGGCTTGGGCAGGGTCTCCCAGTTCTGGGCGGCGAAGCGGGCCAGGGGCGCGGTGAGGTCGTAGCGCAGCGCCATCCAGGTCCCATTGCCCTCGGCGTCGGGGTCGTCCTGCAGGGCGAAGACGCCTTCGTTGGGCCGGTCGGCGTCGGGCAGGAACTTGCCCAGGGCGTCGGCGAACTCGAAGGCGCCGGTGTCCAGGGCTTCGAATCCGTAGCGCTCGTAGACCTCCGCCACGGCCGCCAGGATCTTCCGCTCGGCGGTCAGTTCGCGGGCGCGGCGGTCGATGAAGCCGCGTGGGGTTCGGGCTTCGGGGCGCGTGGCGTCGGTCATGGCTCCGCGCTTAGCGGTTGGCGGGCCGTCACTCAAGGAAACTGGGGGCTGCATCGTCGGGTCCTCAAGGAAGGAGGGGCGACGGACGAAGCTGAAAGGTTCGAGCCCCGTCCGCATCGGCGGGGCTTCGGAAGCGGTCGCTTTAGGCCAAGCGTTCCCGAACCGAACCCGCCAGGGTCGGATGGTGGTGGTGGCCGTGGTGGTGCGCGAAACCGGTCATGGGGCGGGCTCTATAGCTGAGAGGGGCGGAGAAATCCACCACAGGACCGCGAGACCTCGAGCTTCGCTCACCCCGGCATGGTCTTGAACATCAGCGTGATGCGCAGGTCCGCGCGGCGTCGCGACATCGGCCGCGCGACATGCGGGATCGTGCCCGCGAAGACCGCCAGGCGATTGGGCTTGGGATAGATCGCCGCCAGCACCTCGTCGCCCGCGGCGTTGAACAGCAGGGTCTCGCCGGCGAAGTTCGGGCTCCAGGTGGGATGCGGGTAGTAGATCGAAGTCAGGTGGGTCTCGATGTTGGAATCGAGGTGCAACCCGCCCTCGATCCCGCCGGACATTCCGTTGGCGTAGCAGCGCGACAGGGCCTGGCCGGCAAGCGGCCCCTTCTTCAGCTCCGACCACATCTGGGCCAGGATCGGCGCGGACTGAGCGAGTTCGTCTTCGATGGCCGTCAGGTCTCGCGCCTCGCGTCCGTCCGTGCGGTAGCCCGCGAAGTGCTTGTAGAAGTAGCGGTCGGCCTCGGGGCCCTCGGCGGAAAAGCCGCCATAGGCCCAGCCGGGCCGGTTGAGGAAATTCCATACCGCGGCGTGCTCGGCCGGCGCCAACAGGTCGTCGAACACCTGGACCTTGCCGGCGCTCATGGCTTGAGCTTGCCGATCAGCCGCGCCGTGGAGGCATCGTGCGCGCCCGCGGGCCCGCCTTCCAGCTCGTCCAGCACGCGGCTGGCCAGGCTCTTGCCCAGCTCGACGCCCCACTGGTCAAAGCTGTTGATCCCCCAGAGCACGCCCTCGACGAAGGTCTTGTGCTCGTAGAGGCTGAGCAACGCCCCGAGCCGCTCCGGTGATAGCCGGTCCATGAGGATGAAGGCCGAGGGCCGGTCGCCCGGGAAGGTGCGCTGCGGAGCCAGGATCTCAATCTCGGTGGCAGGGACGCCCTTGGCGGTGAGCTCGGCGCGGACGTCGGCCTCGCTGCGGCCCACCAACAGGGCCTCGGCCTGGGCCACCGCGTTGGCCAGCAGGATGCGTTGCGCCGCCGGATCGCCCTCGGAGGCCTCGCGCACGGCGATGAAGTCCACGGGGATCACGTCGGTCCCCTGGTGCATCAGCTGGAAGAAGGCGTGCTGGACGTTGGTCCCGGCGTCACCGAACACCGCCGCGGCCGTGGCGTGCGCCACGGGCCGGCCCAGGGCCGTCACCCGCTTGCCGTTGGATTCCATCTCCAGCTGCTGCAGGAAGTTGGGCAGGAGGTGCAGCCGCTGGGCGTAGGGCACGATGGCGCGCACCGGCCGGCCCATCCCGTTGCGGTTGAAGATGTGGGCCAGCGCCAGCAGCACCGGCGCATTGGCCGCCAGGGGCGCGGACTGGAAGTGGGCGTCCATGGCGGCGGCTCCGGCCAGCAGGGCCTCGAAGACCTCGCCGCCGAGGCCAATCACGCAGGAGAGGCCCACCGCCGACCACACCGAATAGCGACCGCCCACCCAGTCGCGGAAGCCGAACACCTGCCCGGCGGGAACCCCGAAGGCCTGGGCCACGTCCGGCGCGGCGGAGACGGCGACGAGCTGGGCGTCGGCGGCCGGCCCCAGGGCGGCGCGCAGCCACGCGCGGGCCGCCAGGGCATTGGTCATGGTCTCCTGGGTGGTGAAGGTCTTGGACACCACCACCACCAGTGTCTCGGCCGGGTCGAGGCCAGCCAGCGCCTGCGCGAGCTCGGCGGGATCGACGTTGGCCACGAAGCGAAGCTCGATCGAGGGCTCGACCGGCCGCAGCGCCTCCCAGACCAGCCGGGGCCCGAAGTCCGAGCCGCCGATGCCGATGTGCACCACCGTGCGATAGGGCTTGCCGCCCGCGGCCTTGAGCGCGCCCGAGCGAATGGCGTCCGCGAAGGCGGCCATGCGGGCGCGCATGGCGTCCACCTCGGCGGAGACCGACTCGCCCTGGGCGCGGAAGTCGCCGCCCTTGGGCGCGCGCAGCGCCATGTGCAGGGCCGCGCGGCCCTCCGAGGCGTTCACCGCCTCGCCGGCGAAGAGCCGCCCGCGGGCCGCCTCAACGCCGCCGGCCCGCGCGAGGTCGAGGGCGACATCCAGGTCCGCTAGGGACCAGGGCTGCTTGGAAAGGTCGAGTTCGAGGCCGGCCGCCTCCAGGACGAGACGCTCCAGCCGTTGCGGCTCGGCGTCGAACAGGGCGGCGATCCGCCGGCCGTCAGCTCCGGTGGCGGCCGCCTGCAACCGGCCCCAGGCCGTCTCGATATCCGACAAAGCCTGGTCCATCCCCTAGAACCCCGCGGCCGAGGCGTAGCGCACGCTGCAGCCATAGGGCGCGCTCACCGGATCGGCCACCGGGCGGCCGGCCTTCAGGTCGGCGAGCGCGTTGGCGACATAGTTCTTGGCGCCCTTCAGGCTCTCCGGATCGATGTAGGGCCGGTCGTCGATGCCGCCCATGTAGACGACGCGTCCGGCGCGATCGATGACGAACATGTGCGGCGTGGCCCGCGCGCCATAGGCCCGCCCGATCCGGCCCTCGCCATCCAGCAGGATGGCGGTGGCGTGGGAGCCCACCTTGGCGCGCCAGGCCCGCGCGGTGGCGGGGGTGAAGTAGCCTTCGCGGCCCGGCGCGGAGGAGGAGATGGTCAGCCAGACGACGCCGTCCTTCACCGCCTTCTTCTGCAGGGCCTGCATATTGCCCGAGCCATAGTGCTTGCCGCAGTAGGGGCAGCCGCTGGAGGTCCATTCCAGCACCACGATCTTGCCGGCGAAGTCGGAGAGCGAGCGCGTGTGGCCGTCGGCGTCCATCGCCCGGAACGGCGGCGCGGGCTGGCCCAGGGCAGGGAGGGCTAAGGCCAGGCCCGGAGCGAACAGCGCCAGCCCGCCGGCGGCCAGCGCGAGGCGACGGGAGATGGCGGTCATCGGACGAAACTCCTTACTCAGCGGCGATCCGCGGCCTCGACGGCCTTGACGACGATGTCCGGCGTCAGGATCGAGGGCAGGATAGCGGCCTCGCCCCCACCTGTCCCGTAGAGCAGGTAGAGCGGCACCCCCGCCCGGCCGTGGCTGGCCAGCTCGGCGGCGATGGTCGGGTCGCGCTTGGTCCAGTCGGCCTTCAGGTAGGCCACCCTGTGGCGGGCGAAGGCCTGCGACACCTCGTGGGTGGAGAGCGCCACCTTGTCGTTGACCTGGCAGGAGACGCACCAGGCGGCGGTGTAGTTCACGAACACCGGCCGGCCCTCGCCGCGCAGTTCGGCGAGGCGCGCGGGGCTGTAGGCTTCCGTCTGCAGTTCGGCGGCCTTGTCCCTGGGCCAGGCGATAGCCGCGATCGACGCGGTCACCAGCATGAATACGACGATCTCGGTCACCGTGAGCAGGCCGCTGGAAGAGCCTCGCCGCTGCCGCATCCCCAGCAGCCAGGCGGCCAGCGCCACCAGGATCGCCGCGGCGAACAGCTTGGCGAGGTCCTCGGAGCCCGCCTGCTGGGCCAGCACCCAGGCCAGCCACGCCGCGGCGCCGTACATCGGGAAGGCCAGCGCCTTGCGGAAGGTTTCCATCCAGGCGCCGGGCCGGGGCAGGCGTGACAAGAGGCCAGGGGCGAAGGTCACCAGCACGAAGGGCGCGGCGAAGCCCACGCCCAGGGCCAGGAAGACGGTGAGGGCGGCGGCGGCGGTCTGGGTGAGCGCCCAGCCCACCGCGGGGCCCATGAAGGGCGCCGTGCAGGGCGCCGCCACCACCACCGCGAGCGCGCCGGTGAAGAAGGCGCCCAGCGCGCCGCGCCGGCCAGCAAGGCCGGAGCCCGCGCCCTGCAGCGAGGTCCCCACCTCGAACAGGCCCGAGAGGTTCAGCCCCACCGCCAGCATCAGCAGCGCCAGCACCGCCACCACCGGCGGCGACTGCAGCTGGAAGCCCCAGCCCACGGCCGAGCCCGCGGCCTTCAGCGCAATGAGGGCGGCGGCCAGGCCCACGAAGGTCAGGACCGAGCCCGCCCCGAAGGCCAGGCCCTGGCGGCGGGCCTCGGCATGCTCGCCGCCGCCGTGGCCGGCGAGCGAGGCCGCTTTCATGGCCAGGATCGGGAAGACGCAGGGCATCAGGTTGAGGATCAGCCCGCCCAGGAAGGCGAACAGCGCCGCCGCGGCCAGGCCGAGGCCGGCGTCTCCCCCGGCGCGGACCGGCGGCGGGCCCAGGCCGGAGGCGCCCGGCGGCGGCGCTCCGGGGGCCGCGGCGACCTCATAGGCCTTGCCGGCGACCGAAAGCACGCCGGCGATCGACGCGGGCGCCTTGCCGCCCTGGAAGGCGTAGCCGGGCGAAAGGGTCAAGGTGAGGCCGTCCGGACCGCGCTCGATGGCCTGCGGCTTGGCGTGGTCGATGACCGTGGCGTCGAAGGGGTAGAAATAGGCGCCCGCCAGGTCCGCGCCCTTCAGCGCCGCCCCGGTGATCGCCAGTGCGACGGCGGTCCCGCGCGGCTGGAACACCGCCGCCAGGCCCACGGGCTTCGGCGCGGCCGCCAGGGCCGCGGCGATCGGTCCGGCCCATTGCGGATCCGGGGCAGCGGGCCCGGCGGTCACCGGCAGGGTGAGGCTGAGGTCGTCGTCCTCCGGCACGCAGACCTCGGCGCACACCAGCAGCGAGACCTTGCCCTGCACGGTGACCTTTTCGCCGGGCTTGGCGCTGGCCGGCGCCGTGAGCGCCACCGGCAGCAGCACCTCGCCCTCGTAGCCGTAGTTCATCAGCGGCCCGACCGGAATGCGCTTGGGCGGCGCCCAGATGAAGGGCCCGGCCTGCCAGCCCGCCGGCAGGGTCCACTTGACCTGGGTGGGCTCACCGCTGTCGCCGGAATTCCTCCAGTAGGTGTGCCAGCCCTTCTGGATCTTCTGGTCGAGCGCGATGTGGATGGTCTGCCCGGGCGCGACGCCGGTGCGGTCCGCCACCAGGGCGGCGGCGACGTGCCTGGGCGCGCCGGGAGGTTGCGCCACGGCGGGAAGCGCTGTCGCCAGCGCCAGGAGCGCTCCTGCCAGGACCCGCATCATCGCCTCGTCATGCCCCGCCCGTTGGGCCGCTATATGGCGTGGGTTTCGCCGAGGCGCAAAGCGAGGCTCGACTTCACCGGCCGCACCCGGCCATCATCCGCCATTCGGATTCCGCAGCCTCGAGGTTACGCCTGTGCCCGCCGCCTTCGACGATATCCAGATCGGACAGGTGGTGTCGCTGGGCGCTGCGGCCGTGGAACCCGAGGCGCTGGCCCTCTTCGCGAGCGCCTTCACCCCCGGCTGGACGGTGGATCGGGGCGCGCCGGACGCCATGGTCTACGCCCTCTGGGCGCGACTGGACGCGGTGGCCCACACGAACTGGCCGCAGACCAAACGGCTGGGGGTCGATGCGCTGCGCTGGGTGCGCAACCCGCCGGCGGGCGAACTGCTGCGCGGCCGAATGACCATCATGGCCAAGGACCCGGTGGGCGAGGGCAAGGGCATCGTCATCGCCCAGCACGACCTGCTGGACGAGGCCGGCCGGCTGGTCTTCTCCTGCCTGACCCGGAGCGTCTTCGCCCGCTGAGGGGTCGCTAGGCGTTCGCGGCCACCGGCTGCTGGGCCTGGCGGGCGAGGGTCAGCGCCACGAGGCGGTCCCAGCAGAGCAGCGAGATCAGGTGGGCGTAGATCTGGCTGAGCGCGCCGTTGTCGCGCAGTTCGACGAACTTCTCGGCCGGCAGCTTGTTCAGCTTCTCCTCGGAGACCCCGAAGTACTCGGCGATCACCTGCGGCTCGCCGGCCTGGCCGTTGGCGTCCACGGGGGTAAATGTGGCGGTCTTGGTCTCGAACAGATCGAGGTCCTTGAGAATCTGCACGAAATTCATCGTCCGCTGCCGCTCGAGCTCGAAGTTGTTGCAGAACTCGATGCAGTTCTTCGTGTACTGGCTGGGCTGGCCGTCCGCCTCGAAGAACGGCAGGTCGGGGTTCTTGTCGACCACGAACTCGGCCGCGCGGTCGACGCACAGCACCATCTGCTTGGCGTTGTCGTCGTTGGCGAACACGAACGGGTAGCGGCGGATGTAGGCCGGCACATAGGCCCCTGGCTCGAACAGGCCGTCGTCGCGCAGGAACATGTTGTCGCCGGCCTGGAGGCCCATCACGGCGATCGGCATCTTGTCGTCGCCCACGAAGATGATCGGGCCGGTCATGGCCGCCGGCGGGAATTCGCCCACGGTCAGCGGGATGGCGTGGCCGACCTTGGCGAAGCCAAAGGGGCCGTCCATGCTCTTGACGCCCATCTTGCCGTGGATCTCCGACGAGAGCGGCTCCGGCTGCGAATAGAAGAGGACATTGCCGGTGATGGCGGGGGCGTTGGTCGTCATGGAGCGCCTTAAGGAAAATCGAGGAGAACCGCGCGGGCCGGATGGGCCCTGCGCGGGAAGTCGCCGCTTCTAGCCGATCAGGCACGGACGGGCAAATGCGGCCGGCTGTCCCGCCCTGTTGTGCGGGCCGGCTTGCGCCGCGCCATCCCAGAGGCTTTGATCTTGGCCATAGGAAAACGGCCGCAGAGCCACGCCCATAGTCGGAGGACCATTAAGTGCCCATTTTCTATCCGGACATCCTCGACCAGAAGACCGCGCCGCGCACCTTCACCTACGGCGACAAGGATGTGATGCTCTATGCCCTGGGCGTGGGCATGGGCCGCGACCCGATGAACGAGACCGAGCTCGCCTTCGTCTATGAGAAGAGCCTGAAGGTGATCCCGACCGCGGCCACGGTGCTGGCCTCGGCCGGAGGCCGCCCGGCCCGCGGCGCCGACCAGGTGGAGCAGAAGCCGGGCCATAGGCCCAGCCAGATCAACTACCTGATGGTGGTGCACGGCGAGCAGAAGGTGGAGCTGCACCGGCCGCTGCCGACCTCGGGGACCTTCACCGCCCAGGGCCGCACCATCGGCGCCTTCGACAAGGGCAAGGACAAGGGCGCGGTGATCATTAACGAAACCACCTGGACCGACGAGGCCGGGGAGAAGGTCGCCACCCTAACCGGCTCAACCTTCGCCCGCGGCGACGGCGGGTTCGGCGGTCCGTCGGAGGGCCAGCCGGAACCGCACGCGATCCCTGGCCGCAAGGCTGACCTCTCGGTCGACATCGAGACCCGCGAGGACCAGGCGCTGCTCTATCGCCTGAACGGCGACCGCAACCCGCTGCACTCCGACCCGGAGAGCGCCAAGCGCTCCGGCTTCCCGCGACCGATCCTGCATGGCCTGTGCACCTACGGCATCACCTGCCGCGCGGTGCTGCAGGCGATCACCGGTTTCGACCCCGACCAGATCATGAGCCACCAGGCGCGGTTCTCCGCCCCGGTGTTTCCCGGCGACACCATCACCGTCGATCTCTGGAGGGACGGGCCGTTGATTTCCTTCGAGGCCCGCGTCAAGGAGCGCGGCGCGACGGTGATCAAGAACGGCAAGACCGTGCTAAGGGCCTGACCTCGACCGCCAAGGCAAAGCTGGAGTGCGCGTGATCCGTTCCCTGTTCCTGGCCGGCGCGGCCGTCCTGATGCTCGGGGCCGCGCCGGCGCATCGCGCGCCGGTCGATCCCTCGATGGCGGGGCCGACGCCGGTCAAGCTCACCGGCTATCTCACCGCGGCGGACATCGACGGCCAGACGGTGATCGGCCCGCCGCCGGCGCCGGACTCCCCGCGGGGCCAGGCCGACCGCAGCATCTATCTGGAAACCCGCAAGCTCGCCGGGTCCGAGCGCTGGAAAGCGGCCACGAAGGACAACGACCTTTGGACCGGCGGGGCGTTGGAACGCTACGCCTGCGCGCTCGGGCGGCCCATCGACGGCAAGGCCCTGCCCCGCACCTACCGCCTGCTGCAGCGGGTCGAGCTCGACGCCCGCATGGTGGGAACGCCGCCCAAGGACCACTTCAACCGCATCCGCCCGCTGATCGGCGACGACCGGCCGGTGTGCATCAGGCGCGAGGCCTGGATGAGCACCAACGCCTCCTACCCCTCCGGCCACGCCATGACCGGCTGGGCCTGGGGCCTGGTGCTGGGGGAACTTGTCCCGGCCAGGGCGTCGGGCCTGCTGGAGGCCGGGCGCGAGATCGGCGACAGCCGGGTGATCTGCGGCGTGCACTACCAGTCCGATGTGGAGGCCGGCCGGATGCTGGGCGCGGCCATGGTGGCCCGTGAGCACGCCAACGCGGCGTTCCGCGCGGACTTCGCGGCGGCGAAGGCGGAGCTGGCGAAGGCTGGCGCCGCTAGGGCGATCAGCTGCCCGACCTCCTGACCACGGCTGTCATCCCGGTTTCGCGGAACGCGAAGACCGGGACCCATAGGCTCCGATGGTCAGCGGCGAACCTGAAAGCGTCGTGATCCTGGGTCCCGGACAAGCGCTGCGCGCTTTCCGGGATGACAGCTAATTTGGACGCCTCGCCGAGAACACGACGTGCGGCCGAAGCGGATGGTCCGCAGCCAGCTTCGGATGGTCGAAGTCGCGCCAGGGCTGCGGCGTCATGCCGATCCGGCGCATGACCGCCTGAGAGCGCAGATTGCTGCG
>Ga0207695_10005524_pt1 | contig 16736 bp, 16 predicted proteins | sample KBSC54metaG_FD_184354 | JGI IMG/M metagenome (GOLD analysis project Ga0207695, IMG submission 184354) | Corn rhizosphere microbial communities from Kellogg Biological Station, Michigan, USA - KBS C5-4 metaG (SPAdes) (version 2) | ecosystem: Host-associated > Plants > Roots > Rhizosphere > Soil... | reverse complement strand
CGTCGCGCCGGAACGCCTCCACGTCGGCGTCCTGACGATCCAGATAGCCGGCATAGGCCGCGTCGATCTCGATCTGCTCGCGCACCTCCGGCGACCAGCCGGCGAGCTGCGGCCACACCCGTGCGATGTCGTCGAAGCCGATTTCGCGGTAGGCCAGCAGCTGGAAGATGTCCCGGCGCTGACCGTCGAAGTTCACCTGGAACCCGGCGCGCCGCGCCTCGGGCGGCGTGAGCGTGAACTGGCGCGCCAGGCTCCGCGCGTCGGCCAGGGCGTCGGCCTTGCGCGCGAAGATGGAGGCCCGGGCTTGTCCCACGACCCCAAGCTCCACGCCCCGCGCCGTCAGCCGTTGGTCGGCGTTGTCGGCGCGCAGCCGCAGGCGGAATTCCGCCCGGCTGGTGAACATCCGGTAGGGCTCCGTGACGCCGCGAGTGACGAGGTCGTCGATCATCACCCCGATGTAGGCCTCGTCGCGCCCGAAGCTGGCTGGGTCGAGCCCGCCGGCGGCCCGCGCTGCGTTCAGGCCCGCCACCAGGCCCTGCGCCCCAGCCTCCTCATAGCCGGTCGTGCCGTTGATCTGGCCGGCGAGATAGAGCCCCGGCAGGCGCTTGACCTCCAGCGCCGGCGTCAGCTCGCGCGGATCGACATAGTCGTACTCGATGGCGTAGCCGTAGCGGCGCACCCGCACCGCCTGCAGGCCCGGAATGGTCCGCAGGAACAGGTCCTGCGTTGCTTCCGAGACCGAGGTCGAGACACCGTTGGGATAGACGGTGTCGTCGTCCACGCCCTCCGGCTCCAGAAATATCTGGTGGCTGGTCCGGTCGGGGAACCGCACCACCTTATCCTCGATCGAGGGGCAGTAGCGCGGACCCTTGCCGCCCAGCCGCCCGCCATAGACCGCCGACTCGTCCAGCCGCTCGGCGATGATCCGGTGTGTCTCGGCGTTGGTGTAGGTGACTCCGCACTGCACCTGGGGTGTGGTGATCGCGCCGGTCAGGAACGAGAACGGGGAGGGGGTGTCGTCGCCCGGCTGCATCTCCAGGCCGTCCCAGGCGATCGATGACCCGTCGAGGCGCGCCGGCGTGCCGGTCTTCAGCCGCCCCATCTGCAGGCCCAGGCCATAGAGGCGGTCCGACAGCCCGATCGCCGGCGCCTCGCCGATCCGGCCGGCCGGGATACGCGCCTCGCCGCGGCAGATCACGCCCTTCAGGAAGGTGCCGGTCGTAAGCACGACCGCCGGCGCCCGGTAGATCTCCCCGGCGGCGCCGATCACACCCGCGACGCACCCCTCCTCGATGACCAGATCTTCGACGGCCTCGGCGCGGACCTCCAGGCCCTTATAACCGAGCACCTCCGCCTGCATCGCGGCCCGGTAGCGGGCGCGGTCGATCTGGGCGCGCGGGCCGCGGACCGCCGGCCCCTTCGAGCGGTTGAGCAGGCGGAACTGGATGCCTGCAACGTCCGCCAGGCGGCCCATCAAGCCGTCGAGCGCGTCGATCTCCCGCACCAGATGCCCCTTGCCCAGGCCGCCGATGGCCGGGTTGCAGGACATCTCGCCGATGCTCTCGATCCTATGTGTCAGAAGCAGCGTCGCCGCGCCGGCGCGCGCCGCAGCGGCCGCGGCTTCGCAGCCGGCGTGACCTCCGCCGATCACAATGACATCCCATCCGCGCATGGCCGTCGGTGTACCCGATCGGTCCGGTCGGGTCGAGGCGCGCGGCCGGTGTTTCACGTGAAACACTCCGGCAGATCGTCGCGCCGATGTTTCACGTGAAACATCACTTGCCGATGCAGAAGCTGGAAAAGATCACGTCCAGCACGTCTTCCGCGCCAATCCGACCCGCCACCCGCCCCAACGCGCGCGCCGCCAGCCGCAAATCTTCTGCTGCAAGCTCGGCGGCCTCAAGCTCTGCCCGCCCACGCTGCAGGTGCTCCAGCGCCTCGGCCAGCAGGGCCGCATGCCGCTCCCGGGTCACAGGTGGAAATTCGGCGCCCGTGAGCTCCTTGATCACCCGCGACGCCAACGCGGCGCGGACTGCCTCCACCTCACCGCTGGCCGCCTGCGCCAAAACCGGTCCGGCGCCCGCCGCCGCCGCCGCCTCGGCGGCCAGCCTGGCGTCGCGGCCCGGCGCCTTGTCGTTCTTGTTCAGCACCAGCACATCGCCCGGGCGCACCAGATCGGCGCCCTCCACCCAGGCCGAGGAATCTGCCGACCCATCAACGACCCACAGCCGCAACGCCGCCGTTTCCGCCCAGGCGCGCGCCCGGCGCACCCCCTCCGCCTCGATCGCGTCGGTCGCCACGCGCAGACCCGCCATGTCGGCCACCAGCACCTTGTAGCCCGCGACCACCATGGGAATCTCGATCACGTCCCGCGTCGTTCCGGGCGTCTCCGTCACGATCGCAGCGTCCCGCCCGGCCAGGGCGTTGAGCAGGCTGCTCTTGCCGGCGTTCGGCGCGCCGATGATCGCGACCCGGTAGCCGTCCCGCACGGCGCCGCCGCGCCGCACATCCGCCAGCGCCAGCGACAGCTCGGCGAGAAGGCCGTCCACCACCGACGCCGCGCGCCGGGCCACATCCGCGGGCAGCTCCTCGTCCGGGAAATCCACCGCAGCTTCCAGGAAGGCCAGGGCCTCCGTCAGCCGCTCGCGCCAGGCCCCGTAGCGCCGCCCCAGTGCGCCATCCAACTGCTGCAGCGCCTGCAGCAATTGTGCGTCCGTCTCCGCCTCGACCAGATCGGCCACCGCCTCGGCCTGATCCAGGTCCAGCTTCCCGGCCTCGAAGGCCCGGCGCGTGAACTCCCCCGGCTCCGCCAAACGAAGCCCGGCCGCCAGCAAGGCGCGCGTTACCGTCCCAACCACGGCGACGCCGCCGTGCAGCTGAAGCTCGACGCAGTCTTCGCCGGTGTAACTCCCCGGGCCGGGCATCCACAGCACCAGCCCTTGATCAATCGCCGCCTGATCCGGACCCCGCAGCCGGCGCACGGTCGCGCGCCGCGGCGATGGGAGCCCGCCCGCCAGCGAGGCGAGGGCGCGGCCCGCGTCCGGGCCGGAGATCCGCACCACCGCCACCGCCGCCTGTCCAGGCGCGGTGGCCGGCGCGAAGATCGTGTCCCTCATCCGCCGGTCTTGCCGCCTCCGAACCCTTGGCTGGCGGCGGCTGTCATCAGCTTCATGAACTGCCCGGACGCCTGGCCCCCAAGCGTCATCCAGGTCTTCAACAACTCTTCCGGGGCGAGCAGGGCGATGTTGGCGTCCAGCCGCTTCTTCATCTCGCCGACAAGGTGTTCGTTCAGCGTGTGCACGTCCGGCAACCCGAGGAAGCTCCGCGCCTCCTGCGGCGTGCAATCGAGCTCGATGCTGACCTTCATGGGCGCTCCCTTCCTGTCACTCGATCGTGTTATGGCCATCGGACGGCGACTGCGCCAGTGGAAGCGCGTATGTCGCGAGCCGAGGAGGGACACATGGGCGAGATGATGACGATCAGGACGCCGGACGGGGAGTTTGCCGCCTATGTGGCCAAGCCGTCGGCCGAAAAGGCCCCGGCGATCGTGGTGATCCAGGAGATCTTCGGCGTGAACGCGGTGATGCGCGCCATCACCGACGACTTCGCGGCCCAGGGCTTCCTGGCCATCTGCCCCGACCTGTTCTGGCGGATCGAGCCTGGCATCGACATCACCGACCAGAGCGAGGCCGAGTGGAAGCAGGCCTTCGCGCTCTTCAACGCTTTCGACGTCGACCTCGGCGTCAAGGACATCGCCGCCACCATCGGCCACATCCGCCAGCACCCCAACGCCGGCGGCAGGGTGGGCGCCGTGGGCTTCTGCCTGGGCGGCCTGCTCGCCTTCCTGACCGGCGCCCGCACCGACTCCGACGCGGCGGTCAGCTACTACGGCGTGGGCATCGAGAAGCACCTTGGCGAGGCCGAAAAGCTGAACGATCCGCTGCTGATGCACATCGCCGAGGAAGATCAGTTCGTGCCCAAGGAGGCGCAGGCGCTGATCATCGCCTCCCTGAAGAACCATCCCCAGATCGAGATCCACACCTACCCGGGCCGCGACCACGCCTTCGCCCGCAAGGGCGGCGAACACTACGACGCCGCCGACGCCGAGAAGGCCGGCGCCCGCACGCTGGCGTTCTTCAAGAAGCATCTCGGGTAGCTTTTCCTCCACCACAAAGCGGGGAGGTGTCGCGCGCCGCAAGGCGGCGCGTGACGGAGGGGGCGGCGCGCTGAACCCGGGACAGGATTGACTCCTCGCCCGACGGAGACCGGCGGGCAGCCTTGCCCCCTCTTCGGGGCAGGGGAGAAGATCCGGCTTACGTATTCATCGACTGGAAGAATTCGGCGTTGTTCTTCGTCTGGCGCAGCTTGTCGAGCAGGAACTCGATGGCGTCCTGGGCGCCCATCGGAGCCAGGATGCGGCGCAGCACGTGGGTCTTGGCGAGCTGGTCCTTCGGGGTGATCAGCTCGTCTTTCCGGGTGCCGGACTTCAGGATGTCGATGGCCGGATAGATGCGCTTGTCGGCCACCTTCCGGTCGAGCACGATTTCCGAGTTACCGGTGCCCTTGAATTCCTCGAAGATCACCTCGTCCATCCGGCTCCCGGTGTCGATCAGCGACGTCGAGATGATGGTCAGCGAGCCGCCCTCTTCGATGTTCCGCGCGGCGCCGAAGAACCGCTTCGGCCGCTGCAGCGCGTTGGCGTCGACGCCGCCGGTCAGCACCTTGCCGGATGACGGCACCACCGTGTTGTAGGCCCGGCCCAGGCGGGTGATGTTGTCGAGCAGGATCACCACGTCGCGCTTGTGCTCGACCAGGCGCTTGGCCTTCTCGATCACCATCTCGGCCACCTGCACGTGGCGCGTCGCCGGCTCGTCGAAGGTCGAGGCGATCACCTCGCCCTTCACCGTCCGCTGCATGTCGGTGACTTCCTCGGGACGTTCGTCCACCAGCAGCACGATCAGGTAGCATTCCGGGTGATTGGCCGCGATCGCCTTGGCGATGTTCTGCATCATGATCGTCTTGCCGACCCGCGGCGGAGCGACGATCAGGCAGCGCTGGCCCTTGCCGAGCGGCGCGACGATGTCGATCACCCGGCCCGAGCGGTCCTTCAGCGTCGGATCCTCGATTTCCATGTTCAGCCGCTCCTCCGGGTAGAGGGGCGTCAGATTGTCGAACAGCACCTTGTGGCGCACGTTCTCCGGGTTCTCGAAGTTGACCATCTGCACGGTGGTCAGGGCGAAGTAGCGCTCGCCTTCCCGCGGGCTGCGGATGCCGCCCTCGACGGTGTCGCCGGTCCGCAGACCGAACTTCCGGATCTGCGAGGGACTGACGTAGATGTCGTCGGGCCCCGCCAGGTAGTTGGCCTCCGGGCTGCGCAGGAAGCCGAAGCCGTCCTGCACCACCTCGAGCGTGCCGGAGCCGAAGATCTCGACCCCCTCCTCGGCCAGGGTCTTCAGGATCGCGAACATCATGTCCTGCTTGCGCATGGCGTTCGCGTTTTCGATGTCCAGCTGCTCGCCGAAGGCCAGCAGGTCGGCCGGCGACTTCTGCTTCAGGTCCTGCAGCGAGATCCGGGTCAGGCCCAGCTCGACGATGGCCTTCGACGCGGCGGTGGGCTCGTTGGTTTCAGCGCCGCCGTCGCCTTCGAAGGCGCCCGCGGCTTCGGCCGCCTCGGCTTCGAGGTCGGCGGGTTCGATTTCAGTGATGTCTGACATGGTGGGTATCGTTCGGATGCAAATGGGGCGTGGTCCGCCGGGGAGCCGGCGGCAGGTGGGTCAGGTTGCGACGCGGCGGCCGCGGGAGCGGTGAACGCGCGACGATCGTTGTGGGGGCCGGCCCAGCGGCGCCTTGACGGCGGCGGTCCGGCGGAAGGCGGGAAAGCGACGGAGAGGAGTCGCTTCGGGACTCTAGCGGAAACATATGCCGCCCGGCGCGTCAAGGTCCGCCGCGCCAGTTGCGGCAAACCGCGCTGTCACCAGGCGAACTTGGTGGTGATGGCGAGGACCATGACGATCGCGGCCAGGAACGGCAGTTCGTTGGTCATCCGCCAGAACCGTTCGCTGCGCATTCGGCGGCCAGCCGCCAAGCCTTTGCGCGCTACCCCAAGATAGTGATGCCACCCCGTCAGGAAAAGCACCCCGGCCAGTTTCACGAGCATGAAGGGCCGCAGCAGGAAGTCCCAGCCCCAGGCCAATCGCGTCGAATCGAACCAGACCAGCGCCAGTCCCAGAGCCCAGACCGCCACCATCGCAGGGTTCATGATGATCCGCAGCAGCTTCGATTCCATGGTCGTGAAGGTCACGTCCAACTCAGAACCGACCGACGCGCGAGTGTGATAGGCGAACAGCCGAGGCAGGTAGAGCAGGCCCGCCATCCAGGCGATCACCGCGATGATGTGCAGTCCGATCAGCAGGTTGTGCCAGAACTCCAGGTGTTTCACCGCGCCGCCTCCGACACCTTGGCGCGCAGCGCGCACCGGCCGTAGGCCGCGGGGCAGGCGCCCGATCCGCCCGGGCGCACACCGGGCCGGGCGAGCGCCGTCTCCACCAGCTCCGCCAGGCCTTCGATGAAGGTCGCCTCAATCCCCAGGGCCGGAACGCGGAGATAGGGGGAGACACCGATCGAAGCCGCCAGCTTGCCGTAGTCGAGGTCCAGCTCGACCAGCGTCTCCACATGCTCCGAGACGAAGGCGATCGGCGAGATCACCACGCCCAGTCCCTCCCGGCCGGCCTGCTCGATGGCCTCGATCGTCGAGGGCCCGATCCATTTCAGCGGCCCGACCCGGCTCTGGTAGCAGATCTGCCAGTCCCAGCCGCCGCCAAGCGATCCGGCCACCGCCGCGCAGGTTGCCTCCACCTGCCATCGGTAGGGATCCCCCGACGCAGAAATTCGCTCCGGCAGCCCGTGGGCCGAGAACAGCAGTCGCACCTTCGGCGGCCGGCCCGCTGAGGCCCAGGTCCGCTCGATCAGCGCGGCGTGCGCCTCGATCAGCTTCGCGTGGTCGAAGTAGCAGCACACGGTCCGCGCCGGGGCGCCGCGCCAGGCCGCGTTCCACGCCGCCAGCGATGACCCGGAGGTGGTAGTGGAGAACTGGGGATAGAGCGGCAGCAACACCACTTCGTCAGGCGCGAAGGCCGCCACCCGCGCGGCCGTCTCCGCAACCGTCGGGCGCCAGTAGCGCATCGCGATGAAGCAGCGCATCTCGTCCCCTGGCCGCGTCGCGTTCAACCGAGCCCGCAATGCCTCGGCCTGCGCCTCCGTTTCCGCCAGCAGCGGCGAGCCGCCGCCCATGATCGCATAGTTGGCGATCGCGCTCTTTTCCCTGGTGCGTGAGATCAGCTCGGCGAGCGCGAACCGCAGCGGCCCCGGGGCGGCGATGATGGCCGGATCGAGGAACAGGTTGCGCAGGAACGGCCGCACTGCCGCCGGTCCGTCGGGTCCGCCCAGATTGAACAGGACGACCGCGATCCGGCTCATCCGTTGCGCCAGGCCGTGACCTGAGCCACAGCGGCGGCCAGGTGCTCCAGCGGCGTATCCGGCAACACCCCGTGCCCGAGGTTGAAGATGTAGGGGCCCCCTGACCATTGCCGCAGCAAGGTCTCGATGCGCGCGGCCAGGGCCGGCCCGCCGGCCCGCAGCAGCAGCGGGTCCAGTGCGCCCTGGATGGTGACGCCGGAGGTCTGCAACCGCTGCCCGAGGGTCGCCGGCGCCTGAACGTCCAGCCCGACGCCCTGCACGCCGCTCTCGCTGGCGTAGCGCTCGACCAGGGCCCCGGCGCCCCGCGGAAAGCCGATCACCGGCGTATCGAGCCCCTGCTCCCGCAGGTAGCCGACGATCCGCGCGTGCGGCCGGATCACCAGCCGGTCGAACACGTCCTCCGGCAGCAGCTCGGCCCAGGATTCGAAGATCTGCACCGCCTGGGCGCCCGCCCGGATCTGCATGGCCAGATAGCGCCCCGTCGCCTCGGTCAGGATCGAGATCAGACCCTCGACCTTGGCTGGCTCGCTGAACGCCAGCGCCCGCGACGCCGACCGGTCGCCACCGCGCCCCTCCAACATGTAGGTCGCCACCGTCCAGGGCCCGCCGGCGAACCCGATCAGGGTCCGGTGCGGCTCCAGCTCGGCGCGCACACGCTTCAGCGTTTCCCCTACCGCAGACAGTCGGCCCGCGGCCGCCTCGATCTCCCGCTCCATCGCCGCCAGCTCCGGCAATGCGCCCAGCCGCGGGCCTTCGCCGGTCTCGAACCAGACCTCCTGCCCCAGCGCCTTCGGCAGCAGCAGGATGTCGGCGAACACGATGGCCGCGTCATAGGCGAACCGCCGCATCGGCTGCAGCGTCGCCTCTGCGGCCATCTCAGGGTCGAGGCAGAAGGCCACGAAGTCCTTCGCCCGGGTGCGCAGCTCCCGGTATTCCGGCAGCGACCGGCCCGCCTGCCGCATGAACCAGATCGGGGGGCGCTCAACGCGCTCGCGATCCAGCACACGAAGCAGCAGGGGCTTTTGGGACGCGGAGTCTGGGGCCGGGGTCATGTGACCCTTAAACCGGCTTGGCCCGCCCGGCTCAAGGCCCGGGTCCGTCCACCGGCCAACCCTTATCCTTAAAGAAAGGTTAAAAGGGTTTTGAAGAGAAGGTTAGGGGCGGGAGTCGTGGGGATGGATCAGGGCTGATTCCGAACGGCGCCCTGGCTGTCACGATTTTGTCCCAATCTTGTCCGGTCCCCAACGCCGGCTGTGAATTGCGGGGAGAACCGGGCAAACTGCTCTTGGCGCTCGGGAAAGCGGAAGGACGACTGCGGATGCTCCGGGTTCGGTCGAATTTGTCCAAAAGGTGGCTAACAGGTGGCAGCGCGGCGCCTGTCGGTCTCGGCGCCCTGGGGATAGGGGCGCCGATAACCGGGGCGGTCATACACGGGCCACCCGCCGACGGCTTCGAGCGCCTGAATCGTCCACCTGCGGCGGCCCGTTTCGGGGCTTCGGTTAACCTTTCGTTAACCCTCCGTTCACAGGTATATTTCGTCGCGCCGAGGCTCTCATGACGCCAGGCCGGCTCGCGACCTATTTCCACGTCCATCTGGTCTCCGACTCCACCGGCGAGACGCTGAACGCCCTGGCGCGGGCGGTGTGCGCGCGGTTTACCAACGTGCTGCCGATCGAGCACATCTACGCCCTGGTGCGCTCGCCCCGGCAGCTGGAGCGGGCCCTGGAGGAGATCGCCAACGCGCCTGGGGTTGTGCTGCATACGATCGTGGATTCCGGCCTGCGTGGGGCCCTGGAATTGGGGTGCCAGCGGCTGGACATGCCCTGCATCGCTGCCCTGGACCCGCTGGTTTCGGCCCTGTCGCGCTATCTCGGCGCGCCGCTCTCCACCCAGCCGGGCGCGCAGTACACGCTCGACGCCGACTACTTCAACCGCATGGAAGCGCTGAACTACGCCCTGGCGCACGACGACGGTCAGGGCGGGCAGGACCTGGAACGGGCGGACGTGGTCCTGGTGGGCGTCTCGCGGACTTCGAAGACGCCCACCTGCATCTACCTTGCCCATCGCGGCGTCAGGGCCGCCAACGTGCCGCTGGTCCCCTCGGCCGAGCCGCCGGCGCGGCTGCGCGATCTGAAGGGCCGGATTCCGGTAGTGGGGCTGACCCTCGCGCCCGACCGGCTGCTGGAGATCCGTCGCAACCGCCTGAAGAGCCTGAACGAGACCCGCGACAGCAGCTATGTCGACTCCGACGCCGTGCGGCAGGAAATCGTCCAGGCCCGGCGACTGTTCGAGCGCCAGGGGTGGCCGGTGATCGATGTGACCCGTCGCTCGGTCGAGGAGACGGCGGCGGCGGTGATCAACATCCTGTCGGGCGGCCGCGGCCAGGTGGAAGTCCTGCGGTGACCGAGCTGATCCTGGCGTCCAGGAGCGCCTCCCGCGGCGCCGTGCTGCGCGGCGCGGGCATCGCGTTCAAGGCGATGGAGTCCGGGGTCGATGAAGCAGCGGTGAAGGCCGAGCTCGCCAGGATCGGGGCCGATCCCCGCCAGGTTGCCGTGCAGCTGGCCGAGCGCAAGGCCCTGGCGGTGTCGGCGCATCGGCCCGGCCTGGTGATCGGGGCCGATCAGACCCTTGAGCTGGACGGCGCCCTCTACGACAAGGCCGGGACCGTTGACGAGGCCCGCGCCAGGCTGAGCCAGCTGCGCGGCCGCACCCATCTGCTGCACGCGGCGGTCGCCGTCGCCAGCGGCGGCGAGGTTCTCTGGCGCACCGTCGAGAGCCCTCGCATGACCATGCGCGCGTTCTCCGACGGCTTCCTCGACGCCTATGTCGCCGCGGCTGGCGACGCCCTTACCGCGTCGGTCGGCTGCTACTACCTCGAAGGCCTCGGCGCGCAGTTGTTCGAGCGGATCGAGGGAGACTATTTCGCGATCCTCGGCCTGCCGCTATTGCCGCTGCTGGAATTCCTGCGCGGACGGGGGACGCTGGCGGCATGAGGCCTGGCATTTCGGGAACGACGCGCGTGGCCGGCGTTGCCGGCGCGCCCGTGACCCATTCCCTCAGCCCTCTGATCCACAACGCCTGGCTGGAGGCCGCCGGTCTCGACGGCGTCTATGTGGCCTTCACGCCCCCCAGGGACGGCTTCACCGCCTTCGCCCAGGGCCTGCGCGGCGGCGCGGTGCGCGGCCTCAATGTCACCGTGCCCTTCAAGGAGGAGGCGCTGGCCCTGGCCGACGCCCCCAGCCGACGCGCGGAACGCGCCGGCGCCGCCAACCTGCTGCTGTTTGAAGCCGACGGCCGCATCGTTGCCGACAACACCGATGGGATCGGCCTGCTGGGCGCCCTGGCGATTCAAGCCCCGGGATTCGACGCCGCAGCCGGTCCGGCGCTGATCCTGGGGGCCGGCGGCGCTGCCCGGGGCGCAGCCGCGGCGCTGCTGGAAGGCGGCGTGCCGGAGGTCCGGCTGCTCAACCGCACCCACATCCGCGCCGAGGCGTTGGCGGGCGCCCTCGGGCCTGCCGTCCGGGTGTTCGACGAAGGCGATGCGGCCGCGCTCGCCGGCACGGGGCTGATCGTCAACGCCACCACGCTGGGCCTTGGCGGGGGCGCCGGGCCGGTGGTCGACCTGGCGGCCGCGCCCGCCTCGGCCGTGGTGTTCGACATGGTCTACCGCCCGCTGCGCACCGATTTCCTGGCGCGCGCCGAAGCTCTCGGGCTGCGTACGGTTGATGGCCTGGAGATGCTGATCGGACAGGCGGCCCCCTCGTTCAAGGCGTTCTACGGCGCGCCGCCCCCGGCCATCGATGTGCGCGCCCTCTGTCTTTCGGTACTGGAGCGCAAGGGATGATCGTCATCGGCCTCACCGGCTCGATCGGCATGGGCAAGTCGGCCACCGCCGCGATGTTCAAGGAGGAAGGTTGCCCGGTGCTGGATGCCGACGCCCAGGTGCATGCGGCCTATGCCCCCGGCGGCGTGGCGGTCGGGCCACTGGAAGCGGCGTTCCCAGGCGTCACCACGCCGGAGGGCGGCGTCGACCGCGCCAAGCTCAGCGACCTGGTGGTCGGCAACCCGGCCGCGATGGACAAGCTGAACAGCGTCGTCCACCCGCTGCTCCGGGGCAGCCGCGCCGCCTTCTTCGAGGCGGCCAAGGCCCGGGGCGCCGACATGGTGGTGCTCGACATCCCCCTGCTGTTCGAGACCGGCGGCGAGAAGACCGTCGACGCCGTGGTCGTGGTCTCGGCCCCGGCCGACATGCAGCGGGCCCGGGTCCTGGCCCGCGAGGGCATGAACGAGGCCAAGCTGGACGCCATCCTCGCCCGCCAGATGTCCGATGTGGAGAAGCGCGCCCGCGCCCACTACATCGTCGACACCAGCCAGGGATTCGACCACGCCCGCGCGCAGGTCCGCGACATCATCGCCGCCTTGCGCAAGAAGGGCAAAGCAGGCCAGTGAGACTCGATGGCGCGTGAGATCGTCCTCGACACCGAGACCACCGGGCTCGACCCCCGCACCGGCCACCGGCTGATCGAAATCGCCTGCATCGAGCTGCACGACCTGATCCCGACAGGCCGGTCGTTCCACCGCTATATCGACCCCGAGCGCGACGTGGAGGCGGAGGCCGAGCGCGTGCACGGCCTCTCCACCGCCTTCCTGCGCGGCAAGCCCAAGTTCGCCGAGCCTGACGTGGTCGAAGCCTTCCTGGAGTTCGTCGCCGACGCCACCATGGTGGCCCACAATGCGGCCTTCGACCGCAACTTCATCAACGCCGAGCTGGAGATGGCCGGCCGGGCCACCTTCCCGGACCACCGCTGGACCGACACGCTGGGGATGGCCCAGCAGCGCTTCCCCGGCATGTACAACTCGCTGGACGCGCTCTGTAAGCGGTTCAAGATCTCGCTGGCCGAGCGCGAGAAACACGGCGCCCTCGTCGACGCCAAGCTGCTCGCCAACGTCTACCTGGAGCTCAAGGGCGGCCGCGAGCGGGGCCTCGACCTCAGCCCGGTGACCACACGTCCGATGATCGGCTCGCTCGGCCAGGTGGGCGGCTACGGCCCGCGCCCCCGCCCCCTCGCTCCTCGCGCCACCCCCGAGGAGCTGGCCGCCCACGTCGCCTTCATCGCCGGCGTCTTCAAGGACGGCGGCGTCTGGGCGACCTTTGCGGTGGAAGTCGCGGCGTAGCTACACCATCTCCGCGCGCACCTTGGCGCGCAGGACGTCGATCGGGGCGAGGCCCTTGTCGGTGCGGAAGTGCCAGTAGGTCCAGCCGTTGCAGGCCGGCGCCGACTGGGCCATCGCGCCCAGCTTGTGGATCGAGCCGCTCAGCGAGCCCATCACCAGCGAGCCGTCCGCGCGCACCTTGGCGGCGTGCTGGCCGCGCGGGCACCAGACCGTGTCGCCGGCGCGCAGCAGGCCGGCCTCGACGATCTGGCCGAACGGCACGCGCGGTTCGTCCTTCTTCGAGCCGGTGATCTCCAGGTCGGCCGGCGAGGCAGGGGCTACCTGGTCGATGCGGGTGCGGGCCAGGGAGACGTAGCCGGGGTTCTGCTCGATGCCGATGAAGCGGCGGCCGAGCCGCTTGGCCGCCGCGCCGGTGGTGCCGACCCCGAAGAACGGGTCCAGGATCACGTCACCGGGCCGGGTGGTGGCCAGGATCACCCGGTGCAGCAGCGCCTCCGGCTTCTGGGTCGGGTGCGCCTTGGCGCCCGCGGCGTCCTTGATTCGCTCCTCGCCGGTGGCGAGCGGCAGGGTCCAGTCCGAACGCATCTGCACGTCGTCGTTCGCCACCTTCAGGGCGTCGTAGTTGAAGGTGTAGCGACGCCCGCCGCGGCTCTTGGCCGCCCAGATCAGCGTCTCGTGGGCGTTGGTGAACCGCACGCCCTTGAAGTTCGGCATCGGGTTCGACTTGCGCCAGACCACGTCGTTCAGGATCCAGAAGCCGGCGTCCTGCACCGCCACCCCGACCCGGAAGATGTTGTGGTAGCTGCCGATCACCCATAGGGCGCCGTCGTCCTTCAGCACCCGGCGCGCCTGGGCGAGCCAGGCGCGGGTGAACGTGTCATAGGCCTCGAACGAGGCGAACCGGTCCCAGTCGTCGTCCACCGCGTCGACCTTGGAGTTGTCCGGACGCAGCAGGTCGCCCCCGAGCTGCAGGTTGTACGGGGGGTCGGCGAACACCAGGTCGACGCTCTTCTCGGGCAGCTTCGCCATCTCGGCGATGCACTCGCCGAGGATGATCCGCCCTGGCGCTTCCGCGCGCTTGCCCGCCATGACCTACTCCGGAAACTAGGCCGGAAGCTTTGCGGGAAACGCAGTTAAGGGGCCGTTTAAGCGCCCCAATCGAGCCAGGCGCCATGGGCCTGGACGACGGCCAGCCGGCGGTCCTCGCCGCCCGGCCAGAGTCTCAGCCGCAGCTCCATCGGCGCGAGGCCGCCGGCAGGCTCCATCGTCAGCCAGGCAAGCGGCGCGTCGGCGCTCGCCGATGCGCCCAGCAGCTCGACCGCGGCGCGCGCGTCGGCCTGCACGGCCTCGGGCATGTACTGCCAGAACACCGAGTGGAAGATCACCGTCGCCGCGCCCGCCTGCGGTGCGATCCGCCGCACCCAGTCCAGCGCCTCGGCCGTCTCGACCTCGACCCCGGCCGCGAGGGCCATGTCGATGGCGGTCCGGATGCGGCTGACCCGTTCGGGCTGGTCGGGCCAGACATAGGCCAGCAGGCGCCGCTGCTGCGCGGGATCGGCGAGGCGGATCGGTTTGCGGTCGCAGGCCTGGCTCTCGATCACCCGGACCGTCGTCGCCAGCGGTCCCGGCGCGCCGCGCCATTCGGCGTTCAGGGTCAACGGCGAGGCCGGGTCGCCCCAGGCGCCGGCCGCGCCGTAGTCGTAGCGGAATTGCGGCCAGAGCTGGTTCAGGCCGGCGCTGGCGCCGAGTTCGAAGCACCGCAGCGGCAGGCCGGTCTCGGCCGCGATGGTCAGGAAGCCGGGCAGCAGGCAGGCCGAGCGGCGCACCTCGTTGGTCTGAGGCTCGTGGCCCATGAAGGCCTCGATCCGCGGCGCGTGGGCGTCGATGGCGGCGCGGACGGCGCGCCACGCGATGGCCGGGTCCGTCGCCGGTGGATAGGCCGCGGCCAAGCCCTGGTCGCCTCCGTCCAGCACCAGGTCGTTGAGCGCACCGAGGAAGCGCAGGGCCACGGCGTCGGTCACCAGCGTACGAGGGGCCGCCGCCTCCCACGGTGCGAAGAGGCGTCGCACCGGCGGAGCCAGATCGGTCGCCGCCGCCTCGCACAGGCCGGCGTAGAAGGCCGCGCCGAACTCGCGGCAGGCGGTGGCCTGGATCAGGAAGGCCGTCGCGAGAGGATCGCTCATGCTCCCGGCGTCGCGCGGCCGACAGTCTGCGGTCAATCTTGATTGAGCCGTTCAATCCGCCGCGAAGGGCAGTTCCTCCTGCATCGCGTCGGCGTAGACCAGCATCGGATCGCGGCCCATCAGCGCCAGCTTCACCGGGCCCCAGGTCCGGCGGTGGATCGGGCAGGGGCCGAGCCGCAGCAACGCCTCGGCGTGCGCCGCCGCCCGGTAGCCCTTGTGGCCCGAGAAGCCGTAGCCGGGATAGACATCGTCCATCTCGGCCATCAGCCGGTCGCGGGCGGTCTTGGCCAGGATCGACGCGGCGGCGATCGAGGCCGAGATCGCATCGCCCCCGATCACGGTCTTGACCGGGCAGGGCAGGGCGAATGGGTAGTTGCCGTCCACCAGGGCGAACACCGGCGCCATGGCCATCGCCTCCACCGCCCGGCGCATGGCCAGTCCCGTGGCGCCGATGATGTTGAGCTGGGCGATCTCCTCCACCGAAGCGAAGCCGACGCCCCAGGCGACAGCGGTCTCCTTGATCTCGATCTCGAGGGCGTAGCGCCGCGCCGCCGTCAGCTTCTTGGAATCGTTGACGCCCTTGGGGATCTTGCGCGGCTTCAGGATCACCGCCCCGGCGCTGACCGGCCCGGCCCACGGGCCGCGGCCCGCCTCGTCCACCCCGCACACCGGCGCCGGGCACTCCTTCTCCAGCCGCAGGTGCGGGGCCCTGGCCATCAGCGCGCCATCCCCGTGACCTCGCCATGGCGGAAGCAGGTCGTCACATGGTCGTTGACCATGCCCACGGCCTGCATGAAGGCGTAGACGATCACCGGGCCGGTGAACTTGAAGCCTTTGGCTTTCAACGCCTTGGACATTTCGCCGGCGACCGGCGTCTGGGCCGGCACCTCGCCGATCGACGACCATCGGTTGACGATCGGCTTGCCGTCGGTGAACGCCCACAGGAACGCCGAGAAGTCCTCGCCGCGCTCACGCATGTCGAGATAGAGCCGCGCCCCGGAAATGGCCGCGTCGATCTTGGCGTTGGAGCGGATGATGCCGGCGTCGGCCATCAGCCGCGCCCTGTCCTCGGCCCCGAACCGCGCCACCTTCTCCGGGTCGAAATCGGCAAAGGCGGCCCGAAAAGCATCGCGCTTCTTCAGGATGGTGATCCAGGACAGCCCGGCCTGGAACCCGTCCAGCACCAGCTTCTCCCAGAGCGCCCGGCTGTCGTACTCCGGCACGCCCCATTCCTCATCGTGGTAGGCGACGTAGATCGGCTCCCTGGGACTGGCCCAGGCGCAGCGGGTCCTGTCGGCATGGTCGGCCATCGCCCCGCTCTGCCGAAGAATCAGACCCGCTGCAATGCGTCCCTTCATTCTCCTCCCCGCCCTCTGCGGGGCAGGGGAGGAGAAGGCCGTCAACTCTCCAGCGGCAAGCCCGCTTCCCGCCAGGCCTTCATGCCACCGTCCAGGGCCGCCGCGCGCACGAACCCCATCGTCCGCAGCGTCGCCGCCGCCAGGGTCGAGATGCGGCCGAACTCGCAGGCCGTCAGGATGCGGGCGGTGGGGTCGGGCAGTTCCTGGACCACCCGCAGCTCCAGCTGGCCCCGCGGCAGGTGCCGGGCGCCCGGGATGTGGCCGGCGGTGAAGGCGTCGCGCTCGCGCACGTCCAGCACGATGAACCCCGGATCGCCGCCGCCGGCCAGACGCCGCGCCAGCTCGGTCATCGACACGAACGGAACCACCGCCGCGGCCTCGGCCAGCAGTTGGGTGACGGTCTTGCCGCCGTTCATGTTGGTGCGCAGCGCCTCGGTCAGGTGGGTCGGCGCGTCGAGGTTGAGATGCGTCATCATCTCCACGAACTCGGCCAGGCCGCGCTTCTGCAGCCGAGGATTGCCGGCGATCTCGGCCCCCAGCGTGG
>Ga0207695_10005517_pt1 | contig 16743 bp, 14 predicted proteins | sample KBSC54metaG_FD_184354 | JGI IMG/M metagenome (GOLD analysis project Ga0207695, IMG submission 184354) | Corn rhizosphere microbial communities from Kellogg Biological Station, Michigan, USA - KBS C5-4 metaG (SPAdes) (version 2) | ecosystem: Host-associated > Plants > Roots > Rhizosphere > Soil... | reverse complement strand
AAAAAAAGCCTCAGCCGGGCTGGCCGATTTTCAAAAGCAGCTTGCGGGTTTCCTCGGCCGGTTCCCTGCCGAACTCACCCTCGAATTCGTGTTGCGCCTGTTGCCATAGCGGCAATGCCTGCTCCAGCCGCTGTCGACCGTCGGCTGTCAGTGACATGACGTTCTGTCGGGCGTCTGCCGGGCTGGCCGCGATATCGATCAAGCCGTCACGCTGCATCGGCTTGAGCGCGCGCACCAGGCTGGTGCGATCCATCACCATTGCTTCGGACAACTCGCGCATGGGAATGCCTGGCTCCTCATCCACCAGCAACAGGATGGTGAACTGGGTGCTGGTCAACGCCACCGGCGCCAGATACCGCTCATACAGGCGTGTGAGATAACGCGCCGCCTGCCGGGAGGCAAAGCAATTGCACATATTCGCGCGACTGGTCGTGTTCATGGGGCTCAATTTAATGTGCATATGCACACATGTCAATAGCCCGGATGGAGAAAACGATGGCATCGACAGAAAAAACAACGGCGCGGAAGGGTCCGCGCCGTTAGAGCCGTTTTTTGGGGAGGGTTGAGAGGCACGGTTTCTCAATACCCCGGGCCGACGGGGAGGGTGTCGGTGGAGTACGCAGAGAAGTTTCCCATGAGGCCATGACAGGCAAGTGACGTGAAGTATGACGATATGTGCTTATGCCCAAGCCAAATACTTATGCACATAAGCCGTCTGGCGGCGCTTTCCGGGCGGGACATTTCGGCTACGTGAGGTTGACGTTGTAATAAATTGATTTAATTGATCTTTTTTCATTTCATGCAGGTTTCGACGTTTTGCACCCCAGCAAAAGGCCGCCGCGCGCCAATCTTCCCCACAGAGTTATCCACAGCACTATCCCCCGCCGGTGGATACAAACGGCAGCTGGACACGGCGGCGTATGGGCATAAGGGACAGGCCCCAGGTCTGCTAGGATTGCCGGTTCCATTGAAAGCCGATCCCTGACCGTGAAAGAACAGCTGCGCGAACTGCTGCTGCAGGCCATCCGTGCCCTGCAGAACAACTCCACCCTGCCCGCCGAGCTCGAAGTGCCCAACTTCGTGATCGAGCGTACGCGCAACCGGGATCACGGCGATTTTGCGGCCAATACCGCCCTGTTGCTGGCCAAGCCGGCCGGGGCCAAGCCGCGTGACGTCGCGCAGAAGCTGGTCGAAGCCCTTTCACCCGAATCGATGCAGCAGCTGCGCATCGACCGGGTCGAGATCGCCGGCCCTGGCTTTATCAATTTCTACCTGGGCGCAGGCATGGCGGCGGTCATTGCCGAGCGCATCTTCAAGGAAGGCGCGGCTTACGGCCGTAGCCAGACCGGCGCGGGCAAGACTGTAGGCGTTGAATATGTCTCGGCCAACCCAACCGGCCCGCTGCATGTCGGCCATGGCCGCGCCGCGGCGATCGGCGATTGCCTGGGCCGCGTGCTTGAAGCAACCGGCTGGAACCTCAAGCGCGAGTTCTACTACAACGACGCAGGCGTGCAGATCAACAATCTGGCGATCTCGACCCAGGCGCGTGCGCGCGGTATCGCGCCCGATCAGCCCGGCTGGCCCGAAGACGGTTATCGCGGTGATTACATTGCCGACGTCGCACGCGCCTACCTGGCCGGTGAGACGGTAGTCGCCGATGGCCACGCCGTCGTCGGCGCCAGGGACGTCGAAAACCTGGATGCCATCCGCCAGTTCGCGGTCGCCTCGCTGCGCCACGAACAGGATCTGGACCTGAAGGCCTTCGGCGTCAGCTTCGACACCTATTTCCTCGAGTCCTCGCTATACAGCGACGGCAAGGTGGACGAAACCGTGCGCGAGCTAATCGCCCACAACCACACCTACGAGGAAGGCGGCGCGCTATGGCTGCGCTCGACCGATTTTGGCGACGACAAAGACCGCGTGATGCGCAAGTCCGACGGCAGCTACACGTACTTCGTGCCCGACGTCGCCTACCACCTCAGCAAGTGGCAGCGCGGCTACGAACGCGCGATCACCGAGCTGGGCTCGGACCACCACGGCAGCCTGGCACGCGTGCGAGCGGGCCTGCAGGCGCTCGATTGCGGCATCCCCAAGGGCTGGCCGGAATACGTGCTGCACCAGATGGTGACGGTGATGCGCGGCGGCGAGGAAGTGAAGATTTCCAAGCGCGCCGGCAGCTACGTCACCCTGCGCGACCTGATCGAAGAGGCCGGCCGCGATGCGACGCGCTACTTCCTGATCGCGCGCAAGGCCGATTCGCAGCTGGTGTTCGATATCGACCTGGCGCGTTCGCAGACCAACGACAACCCGGTCTATTACATCCAGTACGCCCACGCCCGCGTATGCCGCGTGCTGGAAGAACTGGCCGAACGCGGCTTGCCGGCCGTGGACACCCAGGCGGGTATCGAGCAGCTGGCCCAGCTCGACAGCGAGCACGAGCAGATCCTGCTTACCGAGCTATCGCGCTATCCGGAGATCGTCGAGGCGGCGGCCGGCAATCTGGAACCGCACCTGATCGCGCAATATCTGCGTGAGCTCGCCGGCGCCCTGCACAGTTACTATCACGAACACAAATGGATCGTGGACGACGCCCAGCTGCGCAATGCGCGCATCACGCTCGCCGTCGCCACGCGCCAGGTCATCCGTAACGGTTTGGAATTGCTGGGACTCAGTGCCCCGGAGAAGATGTAAATGGCAGCACGCAAGGGTAAAGGCCGGCAGGCCGTGCGCAACAGCAGTGGCGGCATGCCGGGCTGGGGTTGGGCAATCATCGGCATCCTGATCGGCGTGGTGTTGATGTTCCTTGCACGCGGGCACCTGCCTATGGGCGGCAAGTCGGCCGATGTGCCGCAACCCAACCCGCAGGCCACCGCGCAGCGCGGCAGCGATGTCGGCGCCGAACAGCCGCCGGCCGTCGACGCAAGCGCTCCGAAGAAGCCCCAATACGATTTCTATTCGGTGCTGTCGGAAAAAGAAGTGCGTATCCCGGATGCGGTGATCAGCGCCCAGGCCAAGGCCGAACAGCAGCAGAAGCAGCAGGCTGCACAACAGGCCGCCGCCGCTCAACAGCAGGCCGCGGCTCAGCAGAAGCCGCCGGCAAACGCACCGGCCGCCGAAACACAGACCATTACCGCTGCGCCAGCCGCACCGACGCAGCCCGCTGCTGCCGCCAGCGGCAATGGCTATTTGCTTCAGGTTGGCGCATTCCCGAATGCCGCCGACGCGGAAAGCCTGAAGGCCAAGCTGGCCCTGCAAGGCTTCATCGCCAATGTCGCCACCGTCAACGTCAACGGCCAGGCCTATAACCGCGTGCGCCTTGGGCCGTTCCGTTCCGCCACCGAGCTGGAATCGGCGCAGCAGCGTTTGCGCTCGGCCGGCATCAATGCGATCGCGTTGAAAGAAGGCAAGTAAGACGGATAGGCAAGATCGAAAAAGGGCGCCCATGGCGCCCTTTTTTATGCCGCAACCATCCGGTCGGCCAAGCGCCTAGTTTTTCCGCTTCAACCGGATCAGCCCTGAGATATCGTCGTCGCCATAACCCTGGCTCATCAGCTGGGCATAGTCAGCCAGCGAGCGCTCGATGACGTTGCGGCTGGTACCCGCCTGCTCGGCGATGCCACGCACGATTTCCAGATCCTTGTGCAACAGCGCCAGCTTGAAGCCCACCGAAAACTCGTTGCGCAACATGGTGGCGCCGCGCTTTTCCAGGAACCAGTTTCCGGCGGCGCCGGCACCCAGCGTGGGAATCAGCCGCTCCGGATCAAGACCAAGCGCTTCGCCCAGGGCAAGGCCTTCGCAGACCGCCTGCGCAATGCCCGCAACCACGACCTGGTTCACCGCCTTGGTGGCCTGACCGGCGCCGACATCGCCCAGATGGGTGACGCGCAAGGCGTACGCCTCAAGCACGGGACGCGCACGTTCGAGATCAGCCGCGTCACCGCCGACCATCACGGACAGCTTGCCGTTCTTCGCGCCTTCGACGCCGCCGGAAACCGGTGCATCGATGAAATGCGCTCCGACCTCGCGCAACTTGGCGGCAGCTTTTTTCGCGGTATCGGGCGATACGGTGGAATGATCGATGACGATGGCGCCCGGCTTGAGACCGGGTATCAGGCCATCGATCGTGCCAAGCACGTCAGCGTCAGCGGTGACGCACAGCGCAATGACATCGCACTGAGCCGCAAGCTCGGCCAATGACGCCGGCGCGACAACACCGAGCTGTTCGGCCAACGCCTGCGCCTTGGCGTACGTGCGGTTGGACACTGCATGCAGCAGACCTTTGTCCTTCAAATGCCCTGCCATGGGTGCGCCCATGGCGCCGAGTCCGATAAAGGCTGCTTTGATGGTCATGGAGATTCCGGGAAATCGGGTATGGAGGGGAAGGAGTCCATTGTAGGACGCGCGCGGCGAAACCGCGCCAGGACATCAAGCACTCAACCATCACAAAATCCCCTCTACGTCGTCATTCCGGCGTAGGCCGGAATCCAGTGGCGTTATGGGTGGATTGTCGCCGCCACGTCAGAGCGTGGACAGGCTCGCGAAAACCAATAACCGAAGCCACTGGATCCCGGCCTGCGCCGGGATAACAGTGAAACTGGAGTTATTCGTATAAAGATGGATTAACGTTCGTCCGACCGATGCGCATCGTGCGTCACGAACGGATGTGCCTTATCGGGCATATCCAGCCAGTGCGGGTTTTCAAGCGAGCGCTGCATGTCCGCCACGCCGCTCTGCCAATGCTCGCGCATGGTTGCCGCGCTGAATTCGTAATCCTTGTAATGCCCTTCGTACGGCTTGTTGCGATAGATCAGATGGATCAGGTTCGTCATCGCTCCACTGGCACGCATCTCCGCGCGCTTGTACGCCGGAGAGTCGTGCTTTTCAGGAGGCACCAGCGTCATCAGGTCGTGCAGCATGCGCCGCTGCTCCTGATCCATGCGCATGTACTCGGTAATCATGCGCGTGCGGCTGGAGTACTGAATCTCTTTCGAGCGCTCGGTCACCCCGCTCATATCGCGCGGCAATTCGCCTTGCGCGTTCCACAGGTCAACCTGGAATACAAGGGTGTCGTGGCAGGGACGCTCGGCCAACACCTTGTAGAGCGGCGTATTGGAAACCATGCCGCCGTCCCAATAGAACTCGCCATCGATTTCCACGGCGGGAAACCCGGGAGGAAGCGCACCCGATGCCATGAAGTGCTCGGGCCGAAGCTTGCCATGCGTGTTCTCGAAGTACGCGAAGTTGCCGGTACGCACATTCACCGCACCCACCGATACGCGCATCTCACGCGGATCGTTGATGCGATCGAAATCGGCCAGCCGCTCCAGCGTGGCGCGCAGCGGTGCCGTGTCATACCAGCTGGTCGTCGCCGGCGAGATGTGCGACTGCAGGAACGGCGGCGGCACGCGCGGCACGAAAAACCCGACCTGACCTTCGATCAGCGTCCGCCATGCCGCCATGGCGCTCAGGCCGTTCTGCCAGGGTAGCGGCCAGTTCGCCGGATCGAACGGCGAGGATGGAAACGCCGGTAAGGGCGTCTGGCAAATCGCGCGCCAGAATTCATCCAGCTTCTCGACGCGCCTTTCTGGTGGGTTGCCCGCGATGATGGCCGCGTTCAACGCACCGATGGAAATGCCGGCGATCCAGTTGGGCCGCAACGCGGCCTCTTCCAGCGCCTGATATACGCCGGCCTGGTAAGCACCGAGCGCACCGCCGCCCTGGAGAACCAGGGCGACAGTGCCATAGTTGCGAGCGACCGAGTCGCCCACTGTCGCTGCGACTGAAGCGCGCAGTTGGCTGCTCTTATCGCGGCTCATGGCGTTACTGCATGTACCAGCCGTGGCTGACCACGATCGACTGACCGGTCAACGCAGCGGACGGGAAAGCGGCCAGATACAGCGCGGTCTCGGCAATGTCCTCGACCGTGGTGAAGACGCCATCGACGGTGTCTTTGAGCATCACGTTCTTGATCACCTCGTCCTCGCTGATACCCAGCTCCTTCGCCTGCTCGGGGATCTGCTTCTCCACCAGCGGCGTGCGTACAAAGCCCGGGCAGATCACATGCGAACGCACATTGTGCGCGGCGCCCTCTTTCGCCAACGTGCGCGCCAGGCCCAGCAGGCCGTGCTTTGCCGTGACATAGGCCGATTTCAGCTTGGACGCCTCATGCGAGTGCACCGAGCCCATATAGATGACCACGCCGCCGCTGCTCTTGCCGGTGCCGTCATCCTTGTACATATGCTTGAGCGCCGCCTTGGTGGTCAGAAAACCGCCGTCGAGGTGGATCGCGAGCATTTTCTTCCAGTCGGCAAAGGCAAACTGGTCGATCGGGTTGATGATCTGCACACCGGCATTGGAAATGACAATGTCCAGATGGCCGAACGCAGCGACCACCTTGTCGGTGCCCGCGTTGACTTCCGCTTCGTCCGTGACATCCATCGCGATGCCGATCGCCTTGCCACCGGCGGCGATGATTTCCGCTGCCGTCGCATCGGCGGCCTGCTGATTGATATCGGCAATCGCCACCGCCGCGCCGTTCTTGGCATAAAGCTCGGCAATCGCCTTGCCCAGACCGCTGGCCGCACCGGTAATCAGCGCAACTTTGCCTTCGAGACTCGCCATAAACACTCCTTCGTAAGCTTGGGGGAAAAGCTATCTGAGTTATTGCGGGAGCGACTTCAGTCGTTACCCACGGTTATGTCACAGCTTGTCGCTACTGAAGAGAACCTCGAAAACCGTAACGTCGGCCACTGCGCGGCCTGGGAAGTCGCGCCTTCGGCGCTGTAAAGGGTAAACAGGAAAAGCCAAGCCTCGCTACTCAACGCTTTTTGCTCTCTCTGTTTACTGTTGACCGTTGACCATTGACCATTTACAGGCCGCGCAGCGGCCGGATTCACCCTGGGCTTTTAGAGGTTCCCGGAAGTCGCTCCTAGATTCTTCAATCGGCCTTGTCGGAAAGGTACGTGTAGCCCGTCAGGCCCTGATTCAATGTGGCATAGAGCTTGTCGGCCGCTTCGCCCTGCACGCCCGCCGCCGCGATACGTTCGCGATAGCTGCCGCGCATGGCTTCCAGATCGTAGCCGACATAGTCGAGCATGAGGTCCGTGGTGTCGCCGCTGCGCTTGTGCGCAAATACATACGAATCGCCGTCGACGCGCACATTCACCGCGTCGGTATCGCCAAACAGGTTATGGATGTCGCCCAGCGTTTCCTGGTACGCGCCGACCATGAAGATGCCCAGCTGATAGCTTTCACCCTCGCGCAGCGCATGCAGCGGCAAGCTCACGTCCACGCCTTCGGCATCGACGTAGTGATCGATGCGGCCATCGGAATCGCAGGTCAGGTCGACGATAACGCCACGTCGGGTGGGCTCCTCGTCCAGGCGGGAGATCGGTGCGATCGGGAAGATCTGCTCGATTGCCCAGATATCCGGCACCGATTCGAACACCGAGAAATTCAGGAAGTACTTGTCGACCAGCTTCTCGTCGAGTTCATCCAGCGCCTGGCGATGCGCACGCTCGGCCGGCAGCAGGCGCAGACGCACTGCGTTGGCGATGGCGTAGTACAGATCGTCCAGATGCGCGCGGTCGTCCAGCGACAACTGGCCCAGTGCATAAAGCGACTGGCCTTCGGCGAGATGATGCTGTGCTTCGTGAAACAGCTCCAGCGTCGGCCGCTGATCCAGCTCACCGTAGGTTTCGCGAAGGCGACGCAGCACGGCGGGTTCGTCGGGGCGCGGCGGCTCGATCTTGCCGTCGGAGACTTCTTCCACTTCGGTCACGTTGGCGATCAGTACCGCATGGTGTGCGGTCATCGCGCGACCGGCCTCGGTGATGATATGCGGCGCGTCCAGGTTTTCCTCGGCACACACTTCGGCCAGCGCCTGCACGATCGTCGCTGCGTATTGCTCCAACGAATAGTTGATCGAATTGCTGCTGCGCGAACGCGAGCCTTCATAGTCCACGCCCAGGCCACCGCCGACGTCGACGATCTCCAGCGGGATGCCCTTGCGGCGCAACTCGACAAAGTAGCGGCTCGCTTCGCGCATGCCCGCGGCGATGTCGCGCACGTTGGACATCTGCGAGCCCATATGAAAATGCTGCAGCTTCAGGGTATGCGTGAGCCCGGCGCGATCGAGACGCTCGATAAGGGTCAGCACCTGGCTGGGCGACAGGCCGAACTTGCCTTTGTCGCCACCGGTGTTCTGCCACTTGCCGGCGCCAAGCGTGGCCAGACGCACGCGCACTCCGAGCAGGGGCTCGACCGCCAGCGCCTTGGCCTCACTGAGTACGTGTTCCAGCTCGGAAAGCTTCTCGATCACGATATGCACGCGCAGGCCCAGCTTGCGGCCGATCAACGCGAGGCGGATATATTCGCGGTCCTTGTAGCCATTGCAGATCACGATGCTGCCGGGGCGGGCCATCGCCAGTACGGCCATCAACTCCGGCTTGGAGCCGGCTTCCAGGCCGAAGCCTTCGGTGCCGGCAGCCACCAGCTCGCCGGCAACGCCGCGCTGCTGGTTGACCTTGATCGGATAGACGGCCGTATAGCCGCCCGAATAGCTCCACTCGTCGATCGCCTTGGCGAAGGCGTTCTTGAGCCGGGCCAGGCGGTCGGCCAGGATGTCTGGGAAGCGCACCATCAAGGGCAGTCGCAGGCCCTCGGCGCGCGCGCGCTCGACGATGGCCGGCAGCGACAGGGCCGGGCCATGGGCGCCGCGGGGGCGCATGACGATGTGGCCGGCGTCGTTGACGTCGACGTAGCCGTCACCCCAATGGGCAATCGCATAGGTGTGACGGGATGCAGCGGAATTCCAGGGGTTCGCCATGAGACTGAGATCTCCTTGTACCAACGGACGATGACGTCGCAGCGGCGAGCCTTGACGGAACAACGAGCCCCCGACCGGAAGCCTCGCACGCCGCGGGGCCGATGGGCTTGTCCGGCCGACGAGCGTGTTCCGCGGGTCGGCCGAACCGCTATTGTAATAGGCCAAGCGTGACAATGTGGCTGCGGCGCTTTTTCGCGGCGGCGCGTGCGGGCCACCTTTCCCGCTACAATGGTCGACCTTTACCGTTCCTTTACCGTACGCCAGGATTCTCTGTCATGTCGCAGCTCAGCTGGTTCACCGAAGCCCATCAGGCTTCCGGCTCTTCCATCGGTTATCGCGTGGAGAAGCTGCTTCATGCGGAGAAGACCGCGTTTCAGACCATCGAGATCTACCAGACCACCGATTGGGGCAACCTGATGGTGATCGACGGCTGCGTCATGCTGACCAGCCGCGATAATTTCCTGTACCACGAAATGATGACCCACCCGGCGCTGTTCACGCATGCCCGCGCCAAGCGCGTGGTGGTGATCGGCGGCGGCGATTGCGGCACGCTGCGCGAAGTGTTGAAGCACGAAGAAGTCGAGCACGCGGTGCAGGTGGAGATCGACGAGCGCGTGACGCGCCTGGCCGAGCAGTACTTCCCGGAACTGTGCGAAGCCAACAACGACCCGCGCGCCGAGCTGCTGTTTATCGACGGCATCAAGTACATGGCCGAAGCCGAGCCTGATTCGCTCGACCTGATCATCGTCGATTCGACCGACCCGGTAGGACCGGCCGAAGGCCTGTTCAACGCAGCCTTTTACGCCAGCTGCCACAAGGCCTTGCGTCATGGCGGCATCCTGGTGCAACAGAGCGAGTCGCCGATCGCCCACATCGAGTTGATCAAGTCGATGCGCGCCGCCATGCGCACGGCCGGGTTCAACGCGGTCAAGACGCTGCCGTTCCCGCAGCCGTGCTACCCCACCGGCTGGTGGAGCTGCACCATGGCCCGCAAGGGTGGCGATCTTTCCGGCTTCCGCGAACGCGGTGCCGCGAGCAAGAATTTCCCGACCCGTTATTACAACGCCGACATTCACCGCGGTGCGCTGGCGCAGCCGGAATTCATGCGCGAGCAGTTGGGCGACTGAGCCTGAGGAGGCGTAAAGCCGCTCGCTTTCGCTCGCTGTAAATGGTCAATGGTAAACAGTGAAGAGCCAGCCCTCACCCGGCTGGCTTTTTCCATTTACCGTTGACCATTTACGGGCCGCGCAGCGGCCGGGCTCCCACTCAAAAAAGCGTCGGCCTCACCTTGGGCATCAATACCAGCACCAGGGTCGCCAGCGGGCCGAAGAAAAGCGACAACAGAAACCAGATTAACCCGCTGCGGTTCTTGCCTTGCGCCAGGCCGGCGTTGAGCAATGCCAGGGTTCCCCAACCGACGAACCAAGGCGCTCGCCCGTCGGCGAACATGGAAAGCTGATCCACTTTTTATCTCCTGCAGCTGCGGCGGCCCGGGAGCCTCGCGAAAGGGCCATGCTAGCAAGCCTGATCGCCGACGTTCGCTGTCGATCGACCCTTGAATCAGGCGAGCTGAAGGATGGCCGCGGTTGTGGGAGAACCCGTTCAGAACATCCTCAATTCTGGCCGGCTATGCTGGCGCCTTTGTGACAGCCCGATTTCATGGAGAACTCTATGCGTGGACTGCGCCCTCTGGCCCTGACCCTGGCCTGTGCGCTGCTGGCTTCGCCGGCCCTGGCGGCAAAATCGCCGGATAAAACGGATAAAAAGCAGGTTACCGCCCATGCCCAGGCCATGATCGCCTTCCAGCGCGACCTGGTCAGTGTCGTGGCTCCGCGGGCCGATGCCGCTCCGTTGCTGGGTGCGGCCCTGCTGGCACGGCCCCTACCCAGCCAGCCCAAGTACAACGATTTTCATACCCTGATCGACCGCGCAGCGGCCGCAGATGGAGCCGGCCCGGCGGTGAGCTGGGTCCGGATGAGCGATTGCGACCCCAAGGGCGATGCCTGCCCCAATGCCGACGCAGTCGCCAAGCTGCGTGAGCAGGCGGCGGACAACGCTGCCGTATGGATGCTGCAGTTGGGCCTCGACCAGCGCGATGGCAAGGACAAGGATGCGCGGGCCGACCTGGCCAAGGCAGCGGGCGCCAAGCTTTACGACGATTACACCGGTGCCAGCCTCAAGGCCATCGCCGACGTGGTCAGCGTCCTGCCGCCACCGGCCGATACGGTCGACGCGGCCATGTCGGCCGGCCCCAACGGCGTGCAGATGCTGATCGTCTACAGCGTCATCAGTACCCAGCCGCAGCCCGGTCTGCAGGCCACGGCCAAACTGTGCGAAGGCGCGGCCAGCGACGCAGCCCTCAAGGACGACTGCCTCAAATTGGGCCGCACCCTCGAATGGGGCTCCAGCCCATTGGCGCGCTCGCTCGGGCTGCATATCCGCGAAGTGCTGGCTGATGACGACACCCAGCGGGAAGATGCCAAGCGCCAGCGCCGCAACCTGATCTGGCAGGTGCAGAACTTCGCCCAGCTGTCGACCCGCGCGCCGACCGACAAGGCGATGTCGCAGCATTTGCTGGCGCTGGCCCGCAACGGCGGCACCGAAATGAGCATCGTGCTGGCAGCGCTGCGCGACTATTCGATCCCGCTGGAGGCGCCCAAGGAAGACGCGCCGGCCCCAGCCCCCGCGCCGGCAACCTCCACACACTAAAGGCGGGATTCCCGCTTCGTCGTTACATCACCGGCATATGGCCGGTGATGTAACGACGCCATCTCGAAAAGCGTCCGGCTTTCGCCGGAATGGCGAATAGGAACGGGTTTTACCCGTTCCCCATTGCGCCAAGCCTGTGTACCCTTCCCCCTACCTTCCAGAATGCGGAGCGGCGCATGCTTAACGTGCTGGTGGCAAGCAGCAAGGGTGGTTGCGGCAAGAGCACGCTGGTTACCCAGCTGGCCTCGCACTGGGCTCAGGACGGCAAGCACACGGCTATCGTCGATGTGGATCGTCAACAGTCCAGCTTCCGCTGGGCCGCGCGCAGGCCCGAGAACGTGCCGGGCGTGCTGGCCGTCGAGGGCAATCGCAAGGCCGTCGAAAAGCTCCCCGAAGACACCCAGCGCGTGCTGATCGATACGCCTGCAGGCTCGCATGAGCGCGAACTTGAGCCTTATATAGAGCACGCCAGCGTACTGCTGGTGCCGGTGCTGCCCTCGCCGTTCGATCTGGACGCCACCCTCGATTTCCTCACGCACCTGAAGGAAATCAGCCGCATCAAGCGCGGCAAGCTGCCGGTCGGGCTGATCGCCAACCGCCTCAAGCCGTGGACCCGGGCCAGCCAGGACGCGGTCGAGCAGCTGAAAGAACAGTCGCCCTTTCCGGTCGTTGCGCAATTGCGCGACAGCCAGGCCTATGTGCTGCTTACCGCGCTTGGCAAAGGTATCTTCGATTACAACTCCGAGCAGGTGCGCGGCCACCAGGAAGACTGGAAGCCGATCCTGCGCTGGATCAAACGCCAACAATAAAAATCATCCGGCATCGGTTGCCGGTCACGGAGTCACCTTATGCACGAACTGATCCTGTTGCGTCACGCCGAAGCCCAGCCGGCCAAAACCGGCGGCGAAGATCAGGGGCGACGATTGAGCGGCCGTGGTGAGCAGGAAGCCAAGGCAGCCGGTGCATGGCTGCTATCGCACGGTGTGAAGCCCGACCGCGTACTGTGCTCGCCCTCCGAGCGCACCCGCGCCACGGCCACGCTGGCCCTGGCGGCCATGGCCAATGCGCCCGAGTCGCAGATTGCCGACGAAATCTACGATGCCACGCCTGGCGAATTGCTCGCCCTGCTCGACCAGCACGACGATGCGGGAACTGTCATGCTGGTCGGCCACAATCCGGGCATCGAACGCTTGGTGGCCCTGCTGGTGGAAGGACGTTCCGACGAATTTCGTGGCATGCCCCCGGCCGGCCTGGCCGTATTGCACCTGCATGGATCGCTCGAGCCGGGCAGTGCCCGACTGGATGCCTTCTGGTCTCCGTAACAACCCGCGCCACTTTCCTTCGTAGCCTGATGCTGGCGGGTGTGTTCTGCGCCGGCTCGATATCGACCAGGGTACAAGCGGCGGATTTCCGCATCGACAGCCAACGCTCGCACGCTGAATTCGGCGTGCGGCTGCTATGGGTCCGCCAGATTTCGGGCCGCTTCGACCAGATCGGCGGAGAGGTCACCCTGAACGCCCAGCGCGATATCGCCACCGTCGATGCACGTATCGACGTCAACAGTGTGCAGATGGGTTCGGACCGCTTTCGCCGCTGGGTGCTGGCATCGGAATTTTTCGACGCCGAGCACTACCCGACCATTCGTTTCGTCTCCGCACCCGTCGCTGTCAGCAAACTGGAAGAAGGGGGCGACCTGAACGGCTGGCTGACCTTGCGGGGGATCACCCAGCCGGCGGTATTCCAGATGCTGCCTGCACACTGCAAGCTCGACTCGGAACACAGCTGCGCGATCGAACTGCGCGGCAGCATCCAGCGCAGCGACTTCAACATGAGCGGCCACCGCACCGCCGTGTCCGACCGGGTCGACCTTGGGCTACTGATCGAACTCGATCGAGAAAGCTGATCCCCTGCAAGGGTTTCCCCAGCAAAGCCTTTATCATGGCGCCCATGCGACAGCGCCACCTTTTTTTCTTCGCCTTGCTTGCTGCCATCAGCCTGTTATCGGGCTGTAGCCTGTCGCGTGCACGTGTTCTCAAGGCCGACGCAATCGTCGCCGCCGACGTCGACCATACAGTGTCCTGCGATCGCGCCGATCATTGTGCCGCGCCGTCGTCGCTGCTCGACGCGGCGCAGAGCGCGATGGCCGAATCCACCGATGCGCAGCCCATGAATGTGGTCACCCTGCTCGGCGACAGCGAGCCGGCGATGGTCGCGCGCCTCAACCTGATTCGCGGCGCCAGGCAATCGATCGACGTGCAGACCTACATCTGGGACCAGGACGATGCCGGGCAACTGGTGCTGGACGAGCTGGTCAAAGCCGCGCAGCGCGGCGTCAAGGTGCGCATCCTGGCCGACCAGCTGTCCTCGTTCAACGACCTGGACCTGCTAAGTCGCCTAGCCCGCGTCCACAGCGATTTCGAAGTACGGATGTACAACCCGACGTTCCATAAGGCGCAGACGCCGCCACTGGAATTTGCCGCCAGCATCGTGTGCTGCTTTCTCAAGTTCAACCAGCGCATGCACAACAAGCTGATCCTGATCGACGGCAGCATCGGCATCACCGGCGGGCGCAACTATCAGGATCGTTATTTCAACTGGGACAACGAGTTCAATTACCTCGACCGTGACGTCATGGTTGGCGGCGCCGCGGCCAAGGCGATGGCACACAGCTTCGATCTGTTCTGGCAGCACAAGCGGTCCAAGCCGCTGACCCAGTTGCGCGACGTCAATTCGCGCATCCTCGCGACACCCGGGCCGATTGCATGGCCCCAACCGCATTACGAACATCCGTCGCGAGTCGCGCGCGTACTGCAAGAGGCCGGTGACAACGACTGGATCGAAGACAACATCCTGGCCGACAGTCTGCGCACCAGTCAGGTCGAGTACTTCAGCGACCTGCCGGCCAAGACCCAACAACCGCAAAAACGCGACGCTCGCGAATTTACCGCGCGCGTCATGCGCCTGGTCGGCGGCGCGAAACACGAAGTGGTGCTGCAAACGCCGTATCTGGTAATGAGCAAACGCGCGCAGAATATCTTCAAGCGCCTGCGCGAAAGCGAAACACCGCCGCGCATCGTGGTGTCGACCAATTCGCTCGCCTCGACCGATGCATTTGCGGTTTATGCGCTGTCGTACAAGCACCGCAAACGTTATCTGAAGAACTACGGTTTCGAGATCTACGAAATGAAGCCGCATGCCGAGAGTGCCGTCGAAGCCTATGCCGACGCCAGCAGCGATGACGGCCCGATGGCACCGGAGCAACAGGCTGGCGGAAACAAGGGCAGCAGTCACCGTCGTTCTGCACTGATCCGCAACACCGAAAGTCGCGCCCTGCTCGGCAGTGCCCGCAGCAACCTCCCCGCACCGCTCTCCAGCGAAGGCCGCCGCTTCGGCCTGCATGCCAAGTCCATCGTGGTCGACGACAACTTCGCCATGGTGGGCTCGCACAACTTCGATCCCCGCTCGGACCACTACAACACCGAAGCAGGCGTCATCGTCTACGACCGTCGCTTTGCCGACCAGCTGCGCAGCGACATCCTCGACAACACGCAACCGGACAATGCATGGGTGATTGCGCCGCGCAAGGCGAGCATTCCCGTACTGGGCAAAATCAACGAAGCACTGAGCGATATCTCCGAAAGCCTGCCGCTGTTCGACCTGTGGCCGTATCGCTACGCCACCAGCTACGACCTCAAGGCGGGATGCACACCGATGCGCCCGAGCGATCCGGGTTTCTTTGCCTGCTACGAACCGGTAGGCGACTTTCCCGACGTCGCCCTGTCAGGGAAGCTGATCTATACGCGGGTGATTACCGCGTTTGGGGCGGGGGTGCAGGGGGTGCTTTGAGAGCGAGGAGTGAGTGGAGAGGAGTGAGGAGTGAGAGAAAGCAGGCTCTTGCTCTCTCTCACTCCTCACTCCTCACTCCTCTTCACTCACTCCTAAACACCTACCTCTCCAGGATCGCCGTCACACCCATCCCGCCGGCGGTGCAGATCGAGATCAACCCGCGCCCGGAGCCCTTCTGTTCCAGCATCTTCGCCAGGGTGGCGACGATACGCGCGCCGGTGGCGGCGAACGGGTGGCCGACGGCCAGGCTGGAGCCATGTACGTTGAGCTTGGCCGGATCGATCGAACCGAGCGGCGCGTCCAGACCCAGGCGGTTCTTGCAGTAGTCGGCCGATTCCCATGCGCGCAGCGTGCAAAGGACCTGCGCGGCAAAGGCTTCGTGGATTTCGTAGAAGTCGAAGTCCTGCAGGGTCAGGCCGTGGCGCTTGAGCATGCGCGGCACGGCGATGGTCGGTGCCATCAGCAGGCCTTCGCCATGCACGAAATCGACAGCGGCGACCTCGGCGTCACGCAGGTAGGCCTGAATCTTCAGGCCGCGCGCCGCCGCCCAGGCTTCGGAGCCGAGCAGGACAGCAGCCGCGCCATCGGACAAGCCGGTGGAATTGCCGGCCGTCAGCGTACCCTGGCCCGAGCTCTTGTCGAAGGCGGGGCGCAGGCTGGCCAATTTTTCCATGGTCGAATCCGGACGCAGAAAGCCGTCACGCTTCAAGCCACGGAACGGGACCACCAGATCCTCGAAAAAGCCGGCGTCATAGGCAGCCGCCAGCTTGTGGTGGCTGTCCAGCGCCAGCTGGTCCTGCGACTGGCGGTTGATATGCCATTCGCGCGCCATGAGTTCGCAATGGTCGCCCATCGACTTGCCGGTACGCGGCTCGGCCACGCCCGGGAAGGAAGGCTTCAGTTCTTTGAACGAAAACCCGCGTGTGGCGGCCCGCAGCTTGTCCGGGAAGGTCTTGGCGCGATTGAGCGCCAGCAGGCGCTTGCGCAGGCGTTCGCCGAAAACGATCGGCACGTCGCTGGTGGTGTCCGAACCGCCGGCTATCCCCGCCTCGATCTGCCCGGCGGCGATCTTGTTGGCGATGATGATGGCGTTGTCCAGCGAGGTGCCACAGGCGCGCGCGGTAGTGATACCGGGCGTGGTCGGGGCCAGGCCGGAGGACAGCAGTGCCTCGCGGGCCAGGTTCCACTCGGAGGAGTGCTTGATCACCGCCCCCATCGCGACCTCGCCCAGCTCGACGCCATGCAGGCCGAAACGCTCGACCAGGGCACCCAACACCTTGACCGACATGCCGAAATTTCCGACATCGGCATAGGCCGTGTTATTGCGGCAGAACGGAATGCGTACGCCACCGATCACACCG
>Ga0207695_10005513_pt1 | contig 16753 bp, 13 predicted proteins | sample KBSC54metaG_FD_184354 | JGI IMG/M metagenome (GOLD analysis project Ga0207695, IMG submission 184354) | Corn rhizosphere microbial communities from Kellogg Biological Station, Michigan, USA - KBS C5-4 metaG (SPAdes) (version 2) | ecosystem: Host-associated > Plants > Roots > Rhizosphere > Soil... | reverse complement strand
AATAAAAGTGCAGCCGAGCACACATACCGTCTTTTTCGAAAACATTTATGGCGATAACCCGGATATCCGCACACAAAACGTTTTGGCAAAAGCCGATCCGTTTGCTATAGAGCCATTGGAAAGTGTAGAAGCCCAAATATTCCATTTGGGACCGTTACTGGCGGATGACATGTCAACCGATTTTATTAAGGCGGTATCCAAAAAAGGGAAAGTGTCGTTGGATGCGCAGGGCTACCTACGAAAAGTCGAGAATCAAAAAGTGCTGGCAATTGACTGGCCAGAAAAAACAGAAGCGCTGCAGTATGTAGACATTTTAAAGGTAGACGAGGCAGAGATGGCCGTTTTGACCGGATACAAACAGGTAAGTGATGGTGCAAAACTTTTGTCTGATTGGGGCGTTAAGGAAGTGGTCGTGACAAACGGCAGCATGGGTTCTACCATTTACAGTGGCGGAACTTTTTATAATATCCCTGCATATAGACCGAAAGTAATAGTGGATGCAACCGGATGCGGTGACACTTATATGGGCGGTTATTTATATCAACGTGTAAAAGGAATAGGCATACAGGAATCCGGCGAATTTGCCGCAGCTATTGCAAGTCTTAAAATGGAATCGCCCGGGCCGTTTAAAGGAACTGAAGACGATATCATCCATCGTTTATCAAAACCCTTTTAAGGTTAAGAACGGTTTAATTTTCGAACTATTAACTGCTATTTATTAAATTTACTTAATTTAGTAAAGGTCGGATAGCATCCTGATGAAAAAAGCCATTATCATTATTCTGGTGGTACTATTTTGTACTTCTGTTTTTGCACAGGATTCACTAAAATATTACAACAATCTGCGTATCAATACAACCTCTTCAGGAATGAAGGCACTTGGCAGCTGGGGCATTTTAAACCTGGGTGCAGGAGCTATATGGGGTTGGAATGGCAAAAAGACTACTATCTACATTGATTTGAGTGGCACTCAGGTTACTTCTTCCAAAACGATTAGTCAGGAAGGGCAATATTTCTTCCAGATGAATACTATTTGGGGTGCCGCCGACTTTGGAATAGCAATGCTTGGATATGTAGGTGTTCAAAAATACAGGAGGAAAAATCTTAACGCTGCGGAAACATTGGAGCAGCAAAAAAAACTTGAAAAGATATTTCTAATAAATGGAGCACTCGATATTGCCTATTTAGGTACGGGCACTTACTTGAAATTAGCTGGCGACTCCAGGAAATCGCCCATTATGAAAGGTTATGGAGAATCCATACTTATGCAGGGCGGCTTTCTTTTAATCTTTGATGGCATCATGTACCATGCAGAAAAAGGAAATGGCAACCGGCTTAGAAACTTTCTCGAAAAGCACCCTATTTCTTTTGACGGTCATTGTATCAGCACAGTGATAACCATGTAACTACGTGTTGTTTTCTAAGTAACAATCCTGTGCATTATTTTTTGCATAACTGCTGATGGTTATATTTGATTATGCATTTTTTCAAGCCAATAAACCTAAAATGCCTGTTTCTTGCTCCAGTCTTCAGCTGCCAGGCGATATTTTGTTTTGCTCAACAATCTGCAATTGGTACCACAACTGTTACCAAATGGCAGTATGGCAAAAATGGCGCTGTTTCGATCACTTATGATGACGCATCGCGAAATCAATTTTTAAAAGCGTTACCGGTAATGGAGAAGATAAAAATGCCAGCGACTTTCTTTGTGATTACGGGTCCTATTACCGGCTCAAAATACCACGGCAAATTTGTGGGACGGCCTGTCGCTGAGATCATCAAAGAATCAGCCACTATCGCAACCAATGATCAGAATTTTTTAGAGCGATGCTCGGCTGCGGGCTACCTGGGTTATAAAGGCACTATCGGCTTTCATACCAAAGCGGGTGGTTTATATGATTCAGGCAAAAAAGATAAAGCATTTAAATTGATGGATTCATTGTATTCAAAAGTTCGTCACGGTGATTTCAAACCGGGCTACGAACCTTGCCCTGAATATAAGGAAGCTGAAGGTTCCACCTGGGAAGAGTTCAAGAAGGATGCCGCAGAGGGTTATGAAATCGCAAGCCACTCCATTACCCACGCTACCATGCCGGGTTTGGATGAAGCGAATATTAAATACGAATTGGAGAAAAGCAAAGAAGAAATATTGACGCATCTCGGACCAAAATATACCTTCTCGTGCGAGGTGCCTTATGGTTATGAAAACGAACGTGTAATGCAAATCGCTTACAAGATATATCCTGCATTGCGCAACCGCATGCCCGAACCTTGGTTAAAAGAGATTGATCGCGCCAGCAAAGTGACACCCGGGCCAAATACTAAGGACTATGTACAATGGCAACGAGGCGGAACCACAAAGACCCCTTTGCCACTGATGAAATCATGGGTGGATACTACAGCCAACAGAAAAGACACCTGGCTGGTATTGGTATTTCATGGGATAGATGGTATGGGTTACGAAGCGCTTTCCAGCACCATGCTCGATGAGTACTTCCGTTATATCAGAAGCAAAGAAGATAACCTTTGGGTAGCCACATTTGGCGACGTGACCCGTTATATGCGCGAGCGCGAAGCTTCAAAAATAACCGCTGTCAATAAGGACGGAAAAATAACCGTCTCTCTTAATCATTCGCTGAATAAAACTCAATACTATTTGCCGTTAACCCTGAAAACTTATGTGCCTTCGGGCTGGAAGAATGTGAAGGTGATGCAGGGTAAGGATGTCCAACAGTTATTGATAAAAAAGGATAATAAGGGTAGCTATGTTTTGTACCAAGCAGAAGCGGGTATCGTCGCAATTAACCTTTTTAAAATAAATTAATCCCCATTATCTCTTTTATGTGACAACGAAAAGTTCAATAGCACTGTATACTTCGCTCGTACAGGCACGCCATACTTTTTGCCTGGTTGCCATTTTCTGGATTGTTTAACAACCCTTACCGCTTCCTCATCACATCCACCACCAATACCACTCAAAACTCTCACATCTGTCAAAGCCCCGTCTCTTTCTACAAAAAAAGTTAAAATAACAGTCCCTTGTATATGATTATCTTTAGCGAATCTTGGATAATCAAGGCTTTGCCGCATGTCTTTATAGAAGGCGTCTATTCCTCCTGTAAAATATGGTTCTATTTCGGCATTGTAAAAAGAATACTTTTTCCCTGATTTACTATAGCTTATGCCTCTTTTCAGCCTTCCCTTGGTGTAAATACACATATAATTAATAGAATCATTGAGTTGCCCATGCACCTCTCCATCGTATGTTCCATTAATTATGTTTCCTTCTTCAATAACATTTTTAAATTCGGCATCATATTTTACATAATAACCACTATCGTTTTTAACCAATACTCTCCCAGTAGAATCTCTCGATTCATTTATAATTATTTCATTATACTTACCACACACTCCCGAAATATACACCTGACCGTTTGGAAAGTATTCAGTTACATCACCGGAAGGTTTGCCATTTATGTAGTTTCTGATAGCTTTTCGATGCCCATTAGGAAAGAATTCGATAGAAGAACCGTCAAGTTGTAGTATCGGTCGATTGTTATGAGTTTTACCAATCATCTTAGGTTTCATGTCCTTGTAATAATCCTCCACTATGTACAGATTCATTTCTTTTGGGTCATCTGTTGATGGAGTTAACATACGATAAAAATCAGCGCTATCTTTTACGGTGACAGGACGATCTATACCCGTTATTGATTTCATATAATAAACAACCGTATCAGCTTTTTGGGCATTTGCTGATAATCTAAAAACTATCGCAATAATTAGGGTAAGAAAAACTTTCGTTGACATATGTGATAAAGTACCATCTAATATAAGTCTTTTATTTTAATGGCGAAAGCAAGCAGGCATCACCCTACCGAGCACTATTTATGAACAAAAAAAATCGTGAGCCTTTTGCTCGAAGTCGCTATCGACTTCAAACTCAAGGCTCACGACTTAAGACTTAACTACTCATCTTTGAAAGTATCGTCAGCTATTCCACTATTTATAGAAACATCCTTTACTTTAAATTCTATCGGCTGGCCAACTACAGTTGTTTTTTCGTTATAAGGTATTTTCACACCATTCACATCTCGATAATCCGACCAATCATATACAGTGCTTCCGCCTGCTATATCGATATACTGCCTGATCTTCAGGCCGGTCTCTCTGTTATAATAATAGCGCATTTTAACCCCATCAGGTTGAGTAATGTACAATAGGTAAGCCAGTTCTCCGTTTACTACCTGTAATCTCGGATCTAAACGGACTGTATAACCCTTCTTAGCAAAATCAAGCTCAGGGAAAAGACGGGTACGTGCCCTCAGGTACTTTTTGCTCAATGTATCCAGCGGAACTTTATTATTCATTTGTCTTAATAGCACACTATCGCCATTAACCACAATGCGGTTTATCACCAGGCCATTATAAGACGGCGCAACCATATCTAAATAAACTTTATCTGATGACTTATAACGCATTGTCTTTTTAACAGGAACTCCCTGTATATCTCCTTCTGAAGTAATAATGAGATCATCAACGCCTTTGACTTTAGTCACGCTACCTATCGCGTCAAAATATTTATTGACAACGGTGCCGGCTGTTGTGCCAGGCTCAACTAAAACACTACTAAACGAGTTGTTATCAGGATTGATATCCGGTAGTTTATGCTCGGGATCGATGATGGCATAAAGCACTTTTGAGGTTGATTTATACAGAAATGTCCAGGTACCACCGCGCTGCCATATTTCAGCCGGCAATTTTATCGTACCTGTTTTACCGTTTTCCTCCTTAACAAATATAGTGACAGGCAAAGCCATTTCTTCCTGGTTTTCCAGGGTGATCAGCGATCCTTTTTCAGGGTTTTTATCTACGTACTCTATACTTTTTACCGCTTGATCCAGCTTCCAGGTTGTCGTAAACCATTCCTTCCAAAACCATCCCAGGTCCTCTCCCGCTGCATTATCCATGGTATGAAAAAAGTCCCATGGCGTTGGGTGTTTAAATGCCCAACGTTTTATATAGGTACGGAAGGCATAATCGAAACGCTCCCTGCCCAAAATCTGCTCACGAAGAATAGTTAAACCCAGTGCCGGTTTTTCATAAGCAGCATAACCTAAATAGTCAGCCTGGATCACGTCAGGAATATTCATGATTGCATCTGCCTCTTGTGGAAACATACCGGGCGCTCCCTTTTGCTCATCACGTGGCTCATAGTACTCGCCGTTATTGAATACTTTGGTATCTACCTGGTTAATAAAGGTATTGAAACCCTCATCCATCCAGGCGTATTTGCGCTCGTTTGAGCCAACGATCATCGGGAACCAGTTATGACCAAACTCATGATTGGTGACTTCCCATAGCGCACCTCCTTTATTGTTCGATCCGCAGAAAACTATGCCGGGATACTCCATGCCGCCCACGTTGCAGGATACATTGGTTGCAACCGGATAAGTATATTCAAACCATTTATTCGAATAAAGCTCAATACAGCCCTTCACATATTCGGTCGATCTTCCCCAGGCTTCATTTCCTGCACTTTCGACCGGGTAAACAGATTGCGCCAGCACTTTTTTTCCGCTCGGCAAATCGATGCGCGCTGCATCCCATATAAATGCCCTCGAGGCGGCCCACGATACATCCCGTGAGTTTTTACAGAAGAAATGCCAGGTTAAATTGGCTTTTTTGAGATAAAAATCTTTATTGTCTATTTCTGTCGAATCTTTTATCGTTATGGTTTTATCACTACCTTTTGCCTTCGTCAACCGGTTGATAATTTTAGGCGCCAGCACTTCATTGGGATTAACCAACTCGCCCGAGCCTACCACAAGTAAATCAGACGGCGCAGTTACGGTAAAGTCGAAATCACCATATTCCAGATAAAACTCACCTGCGCCCATGTATGGAATTACGTTCCAGCCGGTAATATCATCATAAACCTCCATGCGGGGATACCACTGCGCAATGGCATATATCCAACCGTTTTTGCTTTTCATACGCCCCATACGGTCAGTGCCATATTGCGGAACATCAAAGGCATAATCGATCTTTATCTTGATCTGCCCGCCGTTACCGCCTAATGAACTTTTAAGCTTGATCTGCAAACGGGTATCTGTTACAACGTAATCAGTCTTTTCTTCCTTGCCGTCTTTGCCAATTAAGGTTATCGATTTGATCTCATCGCCATTGGTAAACTCTTTTACGCCATTCCGACCTCCATCTACAGTACTTGTCGATGCTCCGCGAGAATCGGTCTTATAAATATTCTGGTCAACCTGCAGCCAAAGGAATGGCAACGGGCCGGGGCTATTATTGGTATAAGTAATAATATCAGTACCGCTTACGCGATGTTTAGCTGTATCAAGGGTAACATTTAATTTGTAGTCCGCACGGTTTTGCCAGTACTTCGATCCCGGAGCGCCGCTTTGTGCGCGTTCATCACCATTCTTTGGTGGGTAGAACAAAGGATCAAATACTTTATGCTGATCATACTTTGATGGTGTTGTGTCTTGTGTGGTTTGTGCGTTTATCCGGCCCGCAATACCCAGTGCTAATAAGGCAACAATAACTTTTGTGAATCTCATGGTCATAGATAAAAAACGCAAGATATTAAAAAATGATAGCAATTTTCTATGCCTTTTACGTATCGAAACGGTATTGGTTTTTTTGTATTTTTGCACTCGTTTGGAAAATCTTGATTCAACATACATCCAATCGCAGTCCCGATCAATGGATATATCAGTAGTAGTACCTCTGTTTAATGAAGTAGAATCGTTACCGGAACTTACATCATGGATAAGTCGTGTAATGCTTGAAAACCGTTTCACTTATGAAATTATCCTTGTTGACGATGGAAGCAACGACGGTTCCTGGGATATGATTCTTAAGCTGCAGCAGAGCAATCCATTTATCAGGGGGATAAAGTTCAGGCGCAATTATGGCAAATCAGCTGCGCTGAATGTAGGTTTTGCGGCAACAAAAGGAAAAGTAGTCATTACTATGGATGCCGATCTTCAGGATAGCCCGGATGAAATACCACAGCTTTATCGCCGCATTACCGAAGATAATTATGATTTGATATCCGGATGGAAAGCCAAACGCTACGATCCGATATCGAAGACTATCCCTACTAAATTCTTTAACGCAGCAACCCGGCGCATGTCAGGTATAAATAACCTCCATGATTTTAATTGCGGCTTGAAAGCTTATCGCAGCACCGTGGTTAAAAATATCGAGGTTTATGGCGAGATGCACCGCTACATCCCGGTGATCGCCAAATGGGCCGGTTTTTCAAAGATTGGTGAGCAAATTGTAGAACACCGCGCACGAAAATATGGCAAGACCAAGTTTGGCATGAGCCGCTTTGTAAATGGTTTTTTAGACCTGCTTTCTATATTTTTCGTAGGGAAATTCGGCAAACGCCCGATGCATTTCTTTGGCAGTTTGGGTGTTTTGAGCTTCTTTACAGGCCTTATTATCGCTATCTGGATGATCTGGGAAAAGCTTTATTCAATTGCGCACAACGAACATTACCGTGATATAACCGCACAACCCCTGTTTTATATTGCACTTGTTGCAATTATAGTAGGTTCTCAGTTGTTTTTAACCGGGTTTGTTGCCGAACTGGTGTCGCGCAGCTCACATGACCGGAACCATTACCAGGTTGAGGAAACGATTTAATTCAGTTATTAGTTGATTATGTTAGATTAGGTTGATTAAGTTAATACAAAAAACTATAACAATGACAGATCGTTAATACATCGCTTTCAAACCCAATAAACTTAATCTAACTCAATCAACCACTCACTACCCAAATGCTTTTTTCCATTATCATCCCATTATACAATCGTCCGCAGGAAATAAAAGAATTACTGGAGTCGCTTACTTTTCAGACTTACAAGAATTTCGAAGTGCTTGTTTTGGAAGACGGTTCGGTAAATGATGCGGCAGTTATAGTTAAAACTTTTCAGGATAAACTGAATGTCCGCTACTTTGTAAAAAAGAACGAAGGCCAGGGCTTTACCCGCAATTATGGTTTTGAACGGGCAAAGGGTGATTATTTTATCATTTTTGACTCAGACTGCCTGATACCTGCCGATTACCTGCAGATAGTAGATGATTATCTTAAAACCAACTGGCTGGATGCCTACGGTGGACCGGATGATGCCCACCCATCGTTTACCCCTGTGCAAAAGGCAATCAGCTACTCCATGACCTCACCATTTACGACAGGTGGTATCCGTGGCAACAAAAAAGCGATAGGGCAATTCCATCCGCGCAGCTTTAATATGGGCATTTCGCGCAAGGTTTGGGAAACGGTCGGAGGCTTCATCATCACACGTTCTGGCGAGGACATAGAATATAGCATCCGCATCCATTCTGCCGGGTTTAAGATCGGTTTAATAGCAGACGCCAAGGTTTATCATAAACGCCGCACAGACTTTATGCAGTTCTATAAACAGCTACATTTTTTTGGCCGGGCTCGCATTAACGTGTATAAATTCTTTCCTTCAGAATTGAAGGCTGTGCATTTTTTTCCGGCAGTTTTTACCCTCGGAATTTTCTTTACCCTGATAGCCAATATTTTGGCATGGCCCATAGCTGAATTATGTAACTTTGCGTACGCCTTGTTCGCGTTGTTGATATTTTTTCACTCGTGGTGGAGAAACAAGTCGGTAAAAGTTGCATTTTTGAGCATTATTGCCGCCTTCACTCAATTAACCGCCTACGGGTTTGGATTTATGCAGGATTTTTGGAAGCGTGTTGTATTAAAAAGATCGTAAGCCGAATATGTATCACCCTTTCTCCGTTTTGGATATCCTCAAAACTTCCTGGTATCTTTTTAAAAGGAACTTCATTACCATCATAGTTTTTTCGGTTATATCTTTTATTCTGCTGTCCTTACTGGGAATACTCATTGAAATGCTCATTGCCCCGGAGGCATTCGCAGGCACAATGGTAGTATCTTTCCTGCTTATACTTACACAGGCGTATACTACTTTGGGATTATATAAACTGATCTTCACGCTTATCGACAGTGAATACTATGAATTTGAATTTAAACAGGTATTGCCCGGCTTTAAAATGCTCATTAGCTACCTGGCGGTAGCCTTTATTCTGGCTTTTGGGATCACCAACTTCGCTGTATTGGTTGAGTATCTTGAAAAATACCCACTACTTGATAACATCATTAAAACGGTCGGCGTTATTGGAGCGCTCTATCTGTTTTTAAGAATCATGTTCTTCAATACCTTTATTGTAGACGACCATTCAGGACCGATTGAATCGCTAAAACAAAGCTTCAGATTAACCAAAGGCTACCTACTTAAAGTATTAGTAATACTGGGGATCATATTGTTCTGTATTGGCTTACCGGCCAAAATATCACAGTACTATCCGCTTGTTTCTGTGACAATTATGTTCACTTATCCGTTTGTGAATATTATACTGGCAGTTACTTACCGGAAACTGGTATATAGTCACCAGGATTTGGACGACAACCTTAACGAAACGAATTGAGTTATGGGACTGAAGGCTGCATTGAGCAAAGTATTTGCCGCCCGGGTGAATAAAGATTTGGATAAGATCCGGAAAAACTCTGTCGCGTTGCAGCACAAAACTTTTCAGCATTTAATTTCAAGTGCAAAAAATACGGTTTTTGGGAAAGATCATCATTTTGACACGATCGGCTCGTATGAAGATTTTAAAAAGCAGGTTCCAATCCGTGATTACGAAGACCTTCGGCCATATATCGATCGTATAACACACGGCGATCCGGATATTCTTTGGCCGGGCAAACCGGAATATCTTGCTAAAACATCGGGCACAACCTCAGGCATAAAATATATCCCGATCTCAAAGGAAAGTATGCCGGAACATATCAAAGCCGCCCGTAATGCCTTGCTAAGCTACATTCACGAAACAGGGAGGGCTGATTTTGTGGATGGTAAGATGATATTTCTGCAAGGCAGTCCGGTATTAAGTAAAAAAGCAGGTATTTCCGTCGGGAGACTATCCGGCATCGTGGCGAACCTGGTTCCAAAGTATTTGCAAAAGAACCGTCTACCGAGTTACGCCATAAATTGTATTGAGGATTGGGAACAAAAGATAGACGCCATTGTTGATCAAACACTGCATGCCGATATGCGCCTGATATCAGGCATACCGCCATGGTGCCAGATGTATTTTGACCGACTGGCAGCCAAAGCAGACGGCAAGAAAATAAAAGACATCTTCCCAAACTTTAAACTGTTTGTATACGGCGGGGTGAATTTTGAACCTTATCGTGCCCGGATAGAGGAAAGTATCGGTTTTAAGATCGACTCAATAGAAACCTACCCCGCTTCTGAAGGCTTTATCGCCTTCCAGGACTCGCAAAAAGAAAAAGGCTTGCTATTGCTTACTGACTCAGGCATGTTCTATGAATTTGTTCCTGCCGACGAGTTCTTTAATGAGAACCCTACCCGGCTAAGTTTGCAGGAAGTAGAACTGGATAAAAATTATGCTTTGATCCTGAACACCACCGCCGGTTTATGGGGATATAGCATTGGCGATACGATAAAATTTGTGTCGAAAGATCCTTATCGCATCGTTGTAACGGGTCGAATTAAGCATTATATCTCTGCTTTTGGCGAGCACGTGATAGGCGAAGAAGTTGAACAGGCATTGATGAGTGTTGCCAATGACGAAGGTATAGATATTGTTGAATTTACAGTTGCACCGCAGGTGAACCCAGCTAAAGGAGCCCTGCCTTACCACGAATGGTTTATTGAGTTTGGCAAAAAGCCAACCGACATCCAGACTTTTGCGTTAAAAGTGGACAAAGCGCTACAAAAGAAAAATATTTATTATTTTGACCTGATTGAAGGTAACATTTTACAACCTTTGATCATCCAAAGTCTCGCGAAAGATACATTTATCAACTATATGCGTTCTCAAGGCAAATTGGGGGGGCAGAATAAAGTACCGAGATTATCCAACGATAGGAAAATCGCGGATGAGTTGGGGAAGTATATTGTTGAATAGAAAGAATATCGAAGTTGAATAAAAAGAATATAGCAATATTAGGCTCTACCGGGAGTATCGGAACGCAAGCGTTAGAAGTAATAGCTGAGAATCCTGCCCTGTTTACAGCCTATGTGCTAACCGCCCAGAATAACGCCGAGCTACTAATACAACAGGCATTAAAGTTTAAGCCTGCTTATGCCATTATCTGCAACGAGAAATATTACAATCGGGTAAAGGAAGCGCTTGCCTCAACCGAAGTGAAAGTATTGGCGGGAATCAGCACTATAAAAGATATAGTTAGTGATCCGGCAATCGATATGGTGCTTACGGCCATGGTCGGTTTTGCTGGATTGGAGCCGACTATTAATGCGATCAAAGCAGGAAAAGACATCGCATTGGCAAATAAAGAAACATTGGTTGTTGCCGGTGAATTGATAACCGGCCTGGCTAAACAGCATAACATCAACATTCTTCCTGTCGATTCGGAGCACTCGGCTATTTTCCAGTGCCTGGTGGGTGAAGAATATAAATCTATTGAAAAGGTTATCCTGACTGCTTCTGGTGGACCATTCAGAGGTAAAAGCCTGGAATATTTAGCAGGCGTAACACGCGAAGATGCGTTAAAGCATCCCAACTGGGTAATGGGCGCCAAGATAACCATTGATTCGGCGTCACTAATGAATAAAGGGCTGGAAGTGATAGAGGCTAAATGGTTGTTCGATTTGGATATTGAGCAGATCGACGTGATCGTTCATCCCCAATCCATCATTCATTCAATGGTGCAATTTAAAGATGGTTCCATCAAGGCGCAAATGGGCCTGCCAGATATGAAGCTGCCGATACAGTACGCACTGACTTATCCCGGCAGGGTTGAAAACAATTTCAAACGGTTCGACTTTATTAATTATCCCAGTCTTACTTTTGAGAAACCTGACATAAAGACATTTCGTAATCTTGCATTCGCGTTTGAGGCCTTAAAACAAGGCGGAAACATGCCATGCATTATCAATGCTGCCAATGAAATTGCCGTGGCAGGCTTTTTGAACAACGGCCTTAGCTTTTTGGCAATGAGTGATGTGATTGAAGAATGCATGTTGAAAGTTGACTATCATGCCAAGCCAAGCCTGGAAGATTATTTGAATACGGATAAAGAAACACGCATTTTTGCGCAAAATTTAATTAAACAAATTCCGTTAAGGACATTTACAAATTGATATAAATAAGGAATGAGCATAGTGATCATGGTGGGCCAGCTGCTGCTGGGCCTTTCAATTCTGGTAATATTACATGAGTTTGGCCACTTTATAGCGGCACGTGCGTTTGGTATAAAGGTGGAGAAATTCTACCTCTTTTTTGACGCCTGGGGTGTGAGCCTGTTCAAATTCAATTATAAAGGTGTTGAGTATGGTATTGGCTGGCTGCCTTTGGGCGGCTACGTAAAAATTGCCGGTATGATCGACGAATCGATGGACACCGAGCAAATGGCCGGTCCGCCGCAACCCTGGGAGTTCCGCTCAAAACCAGCCTGGCAGCGTTTGATCGTTATGCTGGGTGGCATTACGGTAAATATTATCCTGGGTATCCTGATCTTCTGGGTACTTACACTGAAATATGGTGAAACCCAAATGCCTAATGACAACCTCAAATATGGTATCGCTCCTGGTGCTATTGGTAAAAAGATCGGCCTTCAGCCGGGCGATAAGATTACAGCTATAAATGGAAAACATGTCGAGTATTTCGACGAGCTTTTAAGCTCAAAAGTATTGCTGGGCAACAGTGTCCTTACCGTTGAGCGTGCTGATAAGGAAGTGTCGATCACTGTGCCGGGTACTATACTAAATGACCTTTCTGATTATGGCGATCATGGTATCGCTGAATTTGTAAAACCAAGGATGAAATTTGCGCTTGATGATATATCGCCTAAGAGTGGAGCCGAAAAAGCTGGCTTGGTTAAGGGCGATAGTATTTTAGCCGTCAACGGCCAGAAAACCGCATTTTTTGACGAGGTGCAAACGGCACTACAGAATAACAAGAACAAACAGGTTGAGCTGACAATTAGCCATAACAATGTACAACGCCAGCAACAGGCACAGATATCAAAAGACGGAACTTTGGGATTTCTTCCTAAATTGGATTTCCCTGCAGAAAAGACTATTCATTTCGGTTTCTTTGAGTCACTTCCAGTTGGCGCTTCAAAGGCATGGGGAACTTTCACAGGTCAGTCTAAAGTCTTAGGCAAAATATTTACTGGCCAGGTAAAGGCCCGTAAAGCGATATCGAGCCCTATTGGCATTGCGGTTATGTTCGGCAGCCATGTAGATTGGGTGCGTTTCTGGAACCTGGTAGGCCTGTTATCAATGGTATTAGCATTGATGAACTTGCTGCCTATTCCGGCATTGGACGGCGGCCATGCTGTGTTCCTCCTGGTCGAAATGATAAAAGGTAAACCATTGAGCGATAAATTCCTTGAAAGGGCACAGATCGTAGGCTTTGTATTACTGATATGCCTGATGGTGTTCGCATTCGGAAATGACATTGTAAAACAGATCGTGAAGAAATAGATTGGTTAAATGGTGAGCGGTTAAGTGGTTGAATGATTAGCTATAAGTAAAAAAAGCGCCTTGATTGTCTAAATCAAGGCGCTTTTTTTTATCGATATGAAATTACATAGTTGAAGAATCCGGAGTATTATAAATTGAAGGTTCTTTCTTGAGGATCGCTGCGCCGATCAACCCAATTACGACACCTAGGACGCTGTATATAAATACAGTAGCGATTGCGCCTAAAATAGGCCCATATTTTTTAGCGATATCCATCGCATGATCCACCTGGTCACTGGACATTTTTCCGGAGTCTGCCATAGCCTGCCGTTGTTGTTCCAACGCTTGTGCAAACACTTCAGGACTTAAGATTGAAAGATAAATATATACAAATATGGCGGTTAGTATCCCGGTAAATATGCCATATAACATACCGGTGAGGAAAATGTCGCCAAATTTGATGTAGCCGCCCATTTTATCCCGGTGTTCCTTTTGTGCTAACAGCAAAAAAACGATTAGAACTATGTAGGTGACGTACTTTATCGGTGAGATTGGACTGAGCCTTGCAATCTCGATAGCATACGTAATTACAATAGCTACTAAGACATAAATTAAAGACCATTTAATGGCCACCTTGGCTGAACTCGGCGCTGCTGTTTGTTCCATTTTGCGTGTTTTAGGTTTTGATAATTTGTTCTAATATACTAATTAGAGATTATCAAAACTTTAAAGACCTGGAACAATCAACAAATAAAACTTGTAATAAAATTACTGAACGCTATTTACATTGATCGCTTCATAGCCTCTCGCAGGTCTTTTAAACAGTGCTCCGAAGATCAAAGCAATAACAAATATGAAGATAATTGATATTAGTTGCGATTCTATCTCCTGCCCTATGGTTATCTTATCCTGCGTTTCAAACTGGCTTCTGATTTCCTTTTGTTTTTGTGCGATCTGCTGGGCATTGGCGCCACTCTTTTTTAAAGCGACGGGTGTCGCTTCGAGCAATACATTTTCAATTTTTGTGTTCATTTGAGGTTCAATCAACCGTGCAAATAACTGATCCCTACCAACAAAGATGATAAAATAAGCAACCAGAAACATGATAAATATACCTGAGGTAGCCACCCTGAAATTCCAATCCCATTTCATTTCAGTCCTCAATTTATAAACCATGATAATAGCGCATGGGATAGGCAAAATAATCGAGAATATATAAGGCACTCCTATAACCCCAAGAGGAGATTTAACAATGGTAGTGATCAGGTAAAAGCTTATAATATTAAAAGCAAGCAGGACCAGTCCTAATATTAAACCATTAATTATCGAATACTTTTTTAAATCCCTGCTGATAACTATTCCCATCTAAAATCTAATTAAAACTGATCAATATCTCCAAAACCGCCATATCAAAATCCTTCTCGATCGCACTGGCGGCAACCTTTTCTTTTTCGTACTCGCCTGCCGCCACACCGCGGAAAAAGCACATCAGCGGATAAAATATCTCTTTGATCTCCGAATCGCCCGGCAATGCCCTGGCAACACGACTGATCTCTGATACCGGGCTTTCCATTAAAATCTGGTTCTCGATCACCGGCTCGTAAATGCGGTACTCATCCTGGAATTCATCTTCATCAACCAATAAAAACTCTTTCAGGTAGTCGCTTAATTCAGGTTCAATGTCCTCGTCTTCACATTCGTTCAGGTAAAGCAGCAGATTCAATAATTCTGTTCCTCTGTCTAAAGTCTCCTCTTCAATTTCTTCCCATTCCTGTGATTCCAGGTAATCCTCTTCCAGCTTTTTTACATCGGCGCTGAAGAAATTTACCATCAGCAAGTCAAAGAACACTTCGCGGAGTGATTCAATATTGGGATTATCATCGAACACCCCATCCAGCATATCTGCCTTACTCAGGAAATCTTCGTCTGACGCAAATACATCATCGAACCTGGCAATTAGCGATGCGGCATCCAGATGGTTATAGCTCGAAAAGGCGGTCAATGCTGCTTTTAAAGCCGACTCTATTTTGGGATCGATCATATCTTAAGATTTAAATTGCTTATTGTTGTTATATGTTAACAAAACTGAGCCCTTAAGTTTTTTCCCGATGAAAGGAGAATTATAAGATTTCGATTTATTATTTGATTTGTCGTATACCCACTCCGCATCTTTATCCAGCACAACCAGGTTTGCCTCCTGTCCCTCAGCTATCACAGGCACTTCCACATTCAATATCTTACGCGGATTGATCGCCATTTTTTCAATGATCATTTCTAGGCTTAATCCAGCTTCAAGCGCGGTCGCAAAAGCAGTCTGCAAACTGATCATACCAAACTCAGCTACTTCGAATTCTACATTTTTGAACTCTACCTCGTGTGGGGTATGCTGAGATACTATAGCATCAATAATGCCGTCTTTTAAACCCTTTAACAGAGCTTTTACATCTTTCTGCGTACGCAGCGGTGGTTTTACTTTGTACTGGCTGTCAAAGCCCATCAATGCCTCGTCAGTCAATAACAAATGATGAACCGCTACATCGCAGGTCACTTGTAAGCCTTTTTTCTTTGCCTCGCGGATCAGGTCTACCGAACGCTCAGTTGATATAGTGCTAAAATGAATTCTTGATTCGGTGTATTCGGCCAGGTAAAGGTCGCGGGCAACCATTAGTTCTTCAGCTAATGAAGGGATGCCCTTCATGCCCAGTAATGTGCTTACTTCGCCCTCATGAACTTTTGCTTTGCCGGCAATTGCGGTATCTTCTGGATATGATAATACCAGTGCATTAAAGCCTTTGGTATATAGAAGGGCGCGCTCCATTAAGCCGGCATCCTGTACCGGGCGGTTACCGTCGGTGAATGCCTTTGCGCCGCTTTGGTACATGTCATACATTTCGGCCAGGTCTTTCCCCTCTCTTTTATGAGAGATAGCACCCAGTGGATAAAAATCTACCAGGTTGTTTTTTGCCCGGTTCATCAGGTACTCGATCTCTGCTTTTGAATGAACCGGAGGCTGGGTATTCGGCATCAAAGCTACACCGGTAAATCCACCTGCTGCAGCGGCGCGGGTCCCTGTATGCAGATCTTCCTTTGTTTCCAGGCCAAGTTCACCGATATTACAGTTCAGATCAAAAAATCCTGGAGCAAGGTATTTGCCTTTGCCATCAAAGCTTTCGTAATCAGAAATAATAGCCGGGGCAATTTTGGTA
>Ga0207695_10005512_pt1 | contig 16754 bp, 13 predicted proteins | sample KBSC54metaG_FD_184354 | JGI IMG/M metagenome (GOLD analysis project Ga0207695, IMG submission 184354) | Corn rhizosphere microbial communities from Kellogg Biological Station, Michigan, USA - KBS C5-4 metaG (SPAdes) (version 2) | ecosystem: Host-associated > Plants > Roots > Rhizosphere > Soil... | reverse complement strand
CGGCAAAGAGACCGGTGGCGCGTCAGGCCACACCTCGGCCCGCACAGCCGTCAGCGCCGAGCCCACGATCCCGGTCAGCCGCTTCCGATCCACGCCGGCGGCGACCGCGTCCGCGACAGCACGCTGCGCCGCCGCCAGCAGCTTCGCGAGTTCCGCAAGGTGATCGACGTGCGTCGTACATCGGCCGCCGCCGGTCGGTATCGCGCACCGTCGGCCGGCCCTCGTCCAAGCTCCGCACTGGACTGCGGGATCGTGGACGTGGCAGAGGCCGGAGGGCCGAGCGCCGACCGAGCACGGGTGGCCCGATTTGGTCTTGACTGAGCATTTCGTCATGACATGAGCGTATGGGCCGGGTCTGACACAATCCGCGATCACTCCGGTACCAAGACCGCCCGTCCCCCCACCTGCCCCGCCCCCACAGCCGCCATGGCCTCTGCCGCGGCCTCCAGCGGGAACGTCTCCGTGCCCAGGGTCACGCGTCCCTCGGCGGCGAGGGCCATCAGGTCCGCGAGTTCGGCGTGGGTGCCGATCTGGTTGCCGAGGATGGTCAGCTCTCTGTTGATCATGTCGAGGTGCTCGATGTAGGCGCCGCCTCCGTAGCCGACGATCGAGTACGCCGCGCCCTTCGCGAGCATGCGGAGGGCCTGTTGCGGGACCGCGCCTTCGCCGACGAGGTCGAGGACGGCTTCGGCGCCGTGGCCGGTGGTCAGGTCCAGGACGGCGTCGGCCGCCGCCTCGGCGGGGAGCGTGACGACCTCGTCCGCTCCCAGCTTGCGGGCCGTTTGGGCTCGCGCCTCGTCCGGCTCCACCACGACCACGCGGGCGGGGGTCAGGGTCTTGAGCAGCTGCACCGCGATCTGGCCGACGCCGCCCGAGCCGAGGCACACCACCGTCGCACCGATACCGGCGCCGGCGCCGATCCCGGCCGCGGCACTGCCACCGGCCCCCACGAACGGCATCAGCCGCCGCACCGCGTGCATCGCCGTCAGTCCCGCGTCGGCGAAAGGAGCCAGGTGCGCCGGCGACTCGCCCGGCGCCAGATCCAGCTTCACCAGCGCCCGCGCCGACGTCCGCATCAGCTCCGCGTACCCGCCGGGCCAGCCGTCGACGCCGGGAAAGCGCCACGCGGCGCAGTGCATGTCCGCGCCGCGCCGGCACGCGGCGCAGAACCCGCACGTGACCGCCGGGTGCACGATCACCGCGTCCCCGACCGCGAGGTGCGACACGCCCGCGCCGACCGCCTCGATCCGCCCCGCGTTCTCGTGCCCGAGCGTCAACGGCAGCTGTTGAGAGAACGCCGCTTGCAGACCACCGGCGACGATGTGCAGGTCCGTGCGGCAGATCCCCGCGCCGGCGATCCGGACCACCACATCGTCCGGCCTCTCCAGCACCGGCTCCGCCACGTCGACGACCTCGACGGCCCGCCCGAACCCGACCACCTGAACCGCGCGCATCGGCGATCTGCCTACCCTTCCCGCACCAGGTGCACCATCGTGCTGACCGGATCCCCGCCGCCGAGCGCCATGGGCAAGCCCCGGCTCAGCAGCACCGCGCCGTGGTGCACGATCCCGCTCCCCACGTCCCGATACCGCCCGGCGGCATCGACACCGCGCAGCACCACCGGACGCTCCATCTGAGCAAACCGCCGCTCGCGCCGATAGACGAACACCACCGCCTCCGATCGGTCCGCGGCCACATACTCGACACCGCTCAAATCCCCGGAAGCATCACCGTGCGCGTACCGCGTTCCGTGCTGAACAACGGGCCGGATCCGCTTGTAAGCGGTCACCATCTCCCGCGCAGTAGTCAACTCCTCCGCGCTCCACTCCGCCAGATCACCGCCGATCCCCATCACGCCGGCCATCGCCACATGGAAGCGGAACTCCAACGGAATCCGCCGCCCGGTGTGCGGATTCGGCGAATCCGTCACCCACGCGGACATCACCCGCGCCGGATACACCTGCGCGAACCCCTCCTGAATCGCCAGCCGGTCCAGCGCATCCGTGTTGTCCGAGGTCCACACCTGATCGACGCGCGCCAGCACCCCCAGATCCAGCCGCCCCCCGCCACCGCTGCACGCCTCGATCCGCAGCCCCGGATGGTCGGCGCGCAGCTTGTCCAGCAAGGCGTACAGGTTCTCCACGTACCGCCGCCACACGAGGTCGCCCCCGCCCTCACCGGCCTCCGGCCACCCCACCTCCGTGAACGGCCGGTTCATGTCCCACTTCAGGAACCCGATGTCGCTCTCGGCCACCAGCCGGTCCAGCCATTCGTGCACCCAGGCCGCCACATCGGGCCGCGCCAAATTGAGCACCAGCTGGTTCCGGTGCTCGCTCCGCCGCCGGAAGGGCTGGTGCAGCACCCAGTCAGGATGCGCGCGGTACAGATCAGAGTCCGGGTTCACCATCTCCGGCTCGACCCACAGCCCGAAGTCCATGCCGAGTTCGCGGACACCCTTGACCAGCGGGGCGAGCCCGTCAGGGAACCGGTCCGGATTGGGCCACCAGTCCCCCAGCCCGGCCCGGTCCGAGGTGCGCGAACCGAACCATCCGTCGTCCATGACGAACAGCTCGACGCCGATCTCCGCCGCCTGCCGCGCCAGCGCCAGCTGTCCCTCCAAGGAGACGTCGAATCCCGTCGCCTCCCACGAGTTGTAGAGACCGGCCGCAGTTCCTCCGCGTGCGGCAGGACCTGGTCCAGGACGTAGGCGTGCCACGCCTGCGACGCCGCGTCGAACCCGCCGTCCGTCCAGATGCCGGCGCTGACCGGGGTGGTCAGCACCTCGCCCGGCGCCAGCGACCACACCACGCCGTCGGGGCCGAATCCCGCGGCGACGACGACGCGGTCCGCGGACGTGCGCTCGACGGTGAGCCGCCAGCTCCCGCTCCACGCGAGCGCGCAGCCGAAGACCTGGCCGTGCGTCGCGCCCGCGGTGCCGTCGTCGACCATCACCCACGGGTTGGCGTGGTGGCCGGTGATCCCGCGACGGCTGGTCAGCACCGTCTCCCCGAACGGCGGCGAGGACCGGTGCAGCCGCGTTTCGGCGGCCCACCGCCCGCGCACCTGACTCAGCCGGTAGTCGGCCATCGGCGGCAACGTCCAGGACGCCGAGTCGGCTCGCAGAATGCTGATAGACGCATCCGCGTCCGAGCCGGTGTGCCGCAAGACCAGACGCCGCTCGATCACCGGACTACCCCTGCGAGCCCGGTGGCGGCTTTCCACAGCCAGTGGATAGTGGCGGTCGGCGAAGCTCAGAACGAGCTCCGCCGTTTCGCCAGAGTCCTCGATCGCCGCCGAGACGAATTCGAGCTCCAGCTCGCGGGTACCATCCGCGAAACGCACGGAGAGCTGGGCATGCCCGAACTGGAATGCCGAACCGGCCGCCAATTCCAGCGGACCCTCGACATCCTCCTCGAAGGGCCACGCGCCACCGTGCCCGACTGCCCCGAATGCCGGCGCCGCCACGCCGGCCGGAACCGGCATCGCGACCCCCACCAGGGCAGCCGCCTGCTCCAGCCCCAGTTCACGTCCCCAATGCGCCGACAACAAGCGGTCCCGATCGTCCAGCCGCAGCACCGCACACGACTGGCCGGCGGTCAGTACCCAGGCCCTAGCTCCTGAAATCGACCCAGTCCCGGGAATCGACCGAATGAGCGTCATGATTCCCTTTCAGCCCTTGACCGCGCCGCCGGTCAGGCCCTTGACGAAGTGTTTCTGCAACAGGAAGTAGAAGACGACCACCGGCAGCGCCGCCAGGAACATCAGCCCGAACAGCTGGCCGTAGTTGGACTGGTGCTCGCCGAGGGCCCGGTAGACGCCGACGGTCACCGTCGTCCCGCCGACCGGCCCGAGGATGATCAGCGGATCCAGGAAGTCGTTCCAGATCCACACCCCGAGGAAGATCAGCACGCTCGCCGTCGCCGGCCGCAGCAGCGGGAAGACGACGGTCCAGAACGTCCGCCAGCGCCCGGCGCCGTCCAGCGAGGCGGCCTCCTCCAGCTCGATCGGGATCGAGCGGATGAAGCCGGCGAACACGAACACGCCGAAGGGGATGTAGTAGCCGACGTTGAACGCGACCATGCCGGTCAGCGTCGTCATCAGGTGCGTCAGCCGCAGGATCCGCACCACCGGCACCAGGATCACCTGCGGCGGGATCATGAGTCCGGCCAACAACACCAGGAGCGTCGCCCGCGCGAAGCGGCTCCGCGTCCGGCACAGGTAGTGCCCCAGCATCGCCGACAGCACCGCGAGGACCACGATCGACACCGTCGTGATCTCGGCGCTGTTGAGCAGGCCGTCCCAGTACAGGTTGTCCGGCCGGTCCAGCGCCGCCTTCAGGTTGTCCAGCGTCGGCGGCCACGGCACCGACGCCGGGGAGCCCGTGATGTGCTCGCCGGGCTTGAACACGTTCACCACGACCAGGTACAGGGGCACCGCGAACACCGCCGTGACGACCAGCGCGACCAGGGGCCGCACCCACGGCGCGCGGGCGTCGGCCGCGTCCACACCCGACCGCGGCGTCACAGCTCCACCTCCCGCCGTTGCAGCAGCCGCAGCACCACGCTCGACACCACCGCGACGATGATCAGCATCAGCACCGCCATCGCCGAGGCCATCCCGGTCTTGTTCTCGGTGAATCCGGTCTGGATCACGCCGTACGCGACCGTCGCCGTGGTCCCGGTCCCCGGTCCGCCGTGCGTGATCACCTGCACGTAGTCGTACGTCTTGAACCCGGTGATCAGCAGCATCACGGTGTTGATGGTCAGGGCCGGCGCCAGCATCGGCCAGGTGACCCGGCGGAACCGCGTCCACCGGCCGGCGCCGTCGATCGCCGCCGCCTCCAGCAGATCGTCAGGTACGCCTTGCAGGCCCGCGAGGTACACGACCGTGCAGAACCCCAGCAGCTGCCAGCTCGCGATCCACCCGACCGAGTACAACGCGATCGACGGATCGGACAGCCACCCCGGCGGATGCTTCACCCCCATCGACCCCAGCACCGTGTCGAGCAGTCCGCCGTCGGTCAGCATCGCCTGCCACACCACCGACACCACGACGGAGCTGAGCACCACCGGCACGAAGAACACCGTCCGCAGCGCGCGGTAGAGCCGGCCGTTGCGGTTGAGCAGCACCGCGACCGCCAGGCCCGCGACGTTCGGCACGATCACGATGATCAGCGTGAGGATCGTGGTGACCCGCAGCGACGTCCGGAAGTCCGGGTCGCCGAGCAGCTTCACGTAGTTGTGCAGGCCGGTGAACTTCGTGTGCGGCAGGAACGCGTCCGCGTTGGTGAAGCTGTAGCCGAGGCTCAGCACCAGCGGCGCGAACACGAAACACGCGTAGAACAGAAGGCCCGGCGCGCCGAACCCGAGGAAGTACCCCAGGTTCGAGCGCCGAGTTCGTGCCGACGTGCGTGCGGTTTTCCGCGTCGGTTGGCGAGAATCCCGCAGGGTGTCTTGCAGTGCTGTCATGGAGTGGCCTTGTACGTGGTGCCCGCCGTGGTGGCGAAGGTGGCCCGACCACCGGAGACGGTGACGGGGACGGAGGATCCGTTCGCGGTGACGGTCGCCGAGCCGGTGGTCCACGGCAGGACCAGGGTCGCGGTGCCGCCGGCCTGGCTGGTGAGCGTGACCGAGCCGACGGTGCCGCCGCTGATCGCGCTGCTGACCAGGAACGCGCCCTTGGCGAGCAGCGTGAAGGACGCGTTGCGCGTTGTCGGCCAGCACGGGAAGACGCGGATCGCCCCGGCCTCGCTCTGCATCAGCATCGAGTTCAGCGTCTCGATCGAGCCGGAGGTCTCGACCCCGCCACCGCCCTGGAAGTCGGTGTCGTTGGTGGAGCGCCACAGATGCGCGATGGACGCCTTGAACTTCTGGACCAGGTCCTCGGCCGGCCAGCCGACGCGGGCCGCGATGGTGAACTCCTTGCAGAAGCCGTTGTTGGAGTTGCCTCCCGAGGTCACACCCCAGGAGTTCATCTGCTTCAGGGAGTTGATCGCGTACTGCAGGAGGTTGGCGTCTCCGCCGATCGAGCACTGCTCGCCGGGGAAGATCACGCCTTCCATGTTGATCGGCTGGTTGCCGGGCTCGAACTTGTCCGGCAGCGAAGGGTTGTTGATGACCTCGGCGGTGTAGAAGACCGTGACGCCGTTGTAGGTCCCGGTCGGGTAGGCGCTGAGCTTGCTCAGGAAGTCCGTCCAGGTGGCGTGCAGGTTCGAGTCCACGCCGAGGATGACCGACGTCTCCAGCAGGGTGTTGACGACCTTGCGTGCGAACCCGAGGTCCAGGTTCGGGTTGGTGTCGTCGCCGCCTTCATGGGCCGACGAGTGCTGGAACACATAGCGCTTGCCGTCGAACACCGCGAAGTCCCGCCAGAACGCGTCCAGTTCCTTCAGCAGCGGATAGAGCTGCGTCTGGAGGTAGGCGGTGTCCCGGGTGTACTCCCAGTGCCAGATCAGGGGCAGCGCCGCGAAGGTGGCGTTGGACTTCTGGTCGGCGGGGAGCTTCGTGTAGTCCTTCTTGGAGGCGACTCCGACGGTCGACGGCTGCTTCTCGTACAGGTGGAACGGCGCCATGCTCCGCTGGAACGCCGTGCCCTGATAGCCCGCGCTGTGCGTCGTGTTCCGCTGCCAGGGAACCTCGTTGTAGATCAGGCGGCGGTAGGGCTCCGACAGCTCGGCGTGGTTGGAGGAGAAGGCGCCGTAGTACAGCGCTTCCTGGTTGTAGTTCAGGAAGTAGCGGCCGCCCCAGTTGGGAATGTCGTTGGTGAGCCACTGGCCCCACAGCGACGGCGGATTTTGCACGCCGCTGCGAGTCGCGCTGCCGAGCACATACTGCGCGTTGAAGTAGAAGGCCTCCAGCTGCGAGTCGCCGACCACGACGTTGGACCGCGTCCAGAAGTCCTGCCAGAACGCGGCGTGCGTGCTCGCGGCGCTGGTGATCCACGCGGCGTCGATCGCCGTGGACGCGGTGGCCGCCTGATCGCGCAGCTGCGTCGGGGTCGGCGCGGTCGTGGAGCTGGAGACGTCCTGCGCGTGCGAGCGGACGACCGTCACCAGCGTCGCCGTCGCTCCGCCGGCCAGGGTGAACGTCCCGGTGGCAGAGGTCTGCGACGACGTTTTCGAACTGCTGACCTTGGTGAACTTGGCGCCGACGAGCTGCGTCACGGTGGCCGCGGTGGCCTGCATGCTGACGTTGCCGTTGCCGGACGTGTTGTTCTGCCGGGTCAGCCACACCTGTGTGCTGTTGAGCGAGCCCGCGCCGGAAGGATATGCCTTGTCCACCGGGAGCGTGACCGTCGCCGCGAGGGTGACGGAGGAGCTGCCCGACTTGGACGACAGCTGCGTGATCAGGACGTTGTCGTTGTCGGCGGTCCACGACTTCATCGTGACCGTGGCGTTCGACAGCGCGAGCACCGTCGTGACGGCCGCACCGGCCAGGTCCGTGGTCATCGAGTAGCCGCTGGACGCCGCACTCGCGCCGGAGGCCGCGACGGTCAGCTTCCCGATCGGCAGGATCGAGGGCTGCCACACCAGCGGGCTCGTGGTCTTGCGGTCGCTGCCCCAGAAGTCGGTCTTGCCGAAGGCGAAGGTCTGCTGCGTGGCCGAGGAGTCGCCGACGACCACGCCGAGATCGCCGTTGCCCAGCAGCATGCCCGGGGTGTACTTGGCGGTGACGACGCCGGAGATCGGCTTGGTCGTGTGCGGGTTCACGGCGGCGAGCTGGGCCTGGACCGCGGACCAGCTGATGCCGGTCGCGGCGGAATGAGCGCCGGCAACGGCGGCGGAATGAGCGCCGGCAACGGCGCCCGTCGCGCCGGCCGTCTCCGCGGCGGATCCCACCATGACCGCGCCGACTCCGGCCGCCGCACCACCGAGCACGGCCCGCCGGCCGATGAGCGAGGGGCTCTTGGAACTCATCTTTCCTCCCACCTTCCCTTCGGAGTGATGTTGTAGGTGCGGCCCGCGACTGTGGGGAATGTGACTCGGCCGCCCGATCCGGTCTTCCACGGGAGCTGGAGCGTGACGTCACCGCCGGCCCGGCTGTGCACCCGGATGCGGTCGACCACCCCGCCGCGCTGCTCCGCGCTCACCAGGAACGCGCCCTTGGCCTGCAACGTGAAACTCGCGTCGCGCGCCGCCGGCCAGCAGGGGAACACCCGGATCACGCCGTCCTCGCTCTGCATGAGCATCGAGTTCAGCGCCTCGGTGGTGCCGGTGGTCTCCACCCCGCCGCCGCCTTGGAAGACGGTGTTGTTGCTGGGCCGCCACAGGTGCGCGATGGAGGCCTTGAGCTTCTGGACCAGGTCCTCGGCCGGCCAGCCGACGCGGGCCGCGATGACGAACTCCTTGCAGAAGCCGTTGTTGGAGTTGCCTCCCGGCGTGACTCCCCAGGAGTTCATCTGTGTCAGGGAGTTGATCGCGTACTGGAGCAGCATCGGGTCCCCGCCGATCGAACACTGCTCGCCGGGGAAGATGACGCCTTCCATGTTGATCGGCTGGTTGCCGGGTTCGAACGTGTCCGGCAGACCCGGGTTGTTGATGATCTCGCCGGTGGAGAAGACGGTGACGCCGTTGTACGTCCCTGTCGGGTAAGCGCTCAGCTTCGCGAGGAAGTCCTGCCAGACCGGACGCAGGTCGGCGTCCACGCCGAGCACCACCGAGGTGTCCAGCAGAGTGTTGACGACCTTCCGCGCGAACCCGAGGTCCAGGTTCGGGTTGGTGTCGTCGCCACCCTCGTGCGCGGAGGTGTGCTGGAAGACCCAGCGCGTGCCGTCCCACACCGCGAAGTCGCGCCAGAACGCGTCGAGTTCCTTCAGCAGCGGGTAGAGATCGGTGCGGAGGTACTCCAGGTCCCGCGTGTACTCCCAGTGCCAGATCAGCGGCAGCGCGCCGAAGGTGCCGTTGGACTTCTGGTCGGCGGGCAGCTTGGCGTAGTTCTTCGCCGCCGCGACCGGGACCGGAGCCGGAGGCGTCTGGTACAGGTGGAACGGCGGCAGGCTGCGCTGGTACGCCGTGCCCTGATACCCCGCGTTGTGCGTGGTGTTGCGCTGCCAGGGGACCTCGTTGAGGATCATCCGCCGGTACGGCTCGGACAGATCGGCGTGGTTCGAGGAGAAGGCGCCGTAGAACAGGGCTTCGGCGTTGTAGTTCAGGAAGTAGCGCCCGCCCCAGTTCGGGGTGTCGTTCGTGGTCCAAGCCGCCCACAGCGACGGCGGGTTGTGCACACCGGGGCGCGTCCCGCTTCCCAGCACGTACTGCGCGTTGAAGTAGAAGGCCTCCAGCTGCGAGTCGCCGAGCACCACCCGCGAGCGGGTCCAGAAATCGATCCAGAAGGCGCGGTGCACGGCGCGGGCCTCGAACATCCAGCGCTCGCGGATCGCACTCGCCGCCGCGATCGCCTGGTCCCGCAAGTCGTTCGGGGTCGGTGCGGGGGTCGTGTCGGAGAGGTCCTGGCCGTGCGAGCGGAACACGGTCAGCAGGGTCACGCTTCTGCCGCCGGGGACCACGAAGGTGCCGTCCGCCGTGGTAGCCGTCGAGGTCGTCGCGGTGAGCGAGCCGCCCAGGACCACTGTCGCCGAGGCGGTGGAGGCCTTGAAACTGACGTCGCCGTACCCGACGGCGTTGTTCTGCCTGGTGAGCCACAAGGCACCGCCGGTCGCGCCGGCCGCCGCCGGATACGCCGGGTCCACCGGGAGCACCACGCTCGCGGTCAGCGTGAGATCGGCGTCGCCTTCGGCCGAGGAGATCTCGGTGATCAGGACGTTGTCGTGGTCCGCGGTCCACGAGGTCAGGGTGAGGGTGCCGGTCGTGAACGGCAGCACAGTCGTGACCTGCGCGCTCCCGATGTCGGTGACCATGGAGTAGCCGGTGGCCGCCGCGGTGGCGCCGGGCACGGCGACGGTGAGCGCGCCGACCGGCAGGATCGAGTTCTGCCATACCAGCGGGCTCGTGGTCTTCCGGTTGTTGCCCCAGAAGTCGCTCTTGCCGAAGTGGAAGGTCTGCTGCGTGGCGGAGGAGTCGCCGACGACGACGCCGATGTCGCCGTTGCCCAGCAGCATGCCCGGCGTGTACTTGTTCGTGACGACCTTCTGGATCGGCGCGGTCACCTGCGGGTTCACCGCGGCCAGCTGGCGCTTCACGTCCGGCCAGCTCACGCCGGAGTCGCACCATCCCTGGTTCTGCGGCTGGTTCATCTGCTGGTCCGCGGATGCCGGAGCCGCGAAGGCGACCCCGCCGACGGACACCGCACCGGCGGTACCGGCGGTCGCGGCGATCACCGCGCGTCGGCTGATGGCGGTCATGGGCTGTGCTCCCATCAAGTCAGTTCTCGACGACGACCGGTTGGGCGTACTGGGACGAGGCGACAGCCGCCTCGACCATGGCCAGGCTGCGCAGGTTGTCGTGGCATTCGCCGTCCGGCACCTCGCCGGTGCGCAGCGCGTGGACGAAGCCGGCGAGCACCTCGGCCAGCCCGGGGAACTCAGGGGACTGCGGCTCGACCGGCAGCGTCTCGGAGGGCGGTTCGGCCTCGCCCTCCTCACGCGCCGGGGTGAGCACCGGTGCGCCGAGTCCGTCCCAGGTGGCAGAGCCGCCGGCGCCTTCGAGGTACCAGCGGCCGGTCCAGGACGTGAAGTCCGAGCGCGCGGTCCAGCAGCCGGTGAAGGCGAAGTGCAGACCGTCGTCCATCTGGAACAGGGCCTCGGCGCTGTCGTTGCCGGGGTACCAGGACCACGGCGTGCGGTAGGCGGTGCAGAACACCGATTGCGCGTCGGCGCCCGTCACGGCGCGCGCCGCGTCGAACAGGTGGATCGCCATCTCGCGCAGCAGCGGCTCGTCCCAGAGGTGGACGTAGGGTCCGGCGCGGTGCGGGAGGCGGAAGTCGATCTCCAGGCGGGTGAGCGGTGCGAGGCGTCGGGCTGCCTCCTTCAGGGCGCGGGTTCCGGACAGCTGGCGGCGGTCCTGGGTGACCGCGAGCAGCCGGCCGGTCCGTTCGGAGACGGCGCACAGCTCGCGGGCCTCGGCCAGGGTCATGGCCATCGGCTTCTCGGACAGGACCGCGCAGCCGTGTTCGAGGGCTGAGGTGGTGACCGTCCGGTGCGCGGCCGGCGGGGAGCAGTTGAAGACGATGTCGGGGATGAGGCCACGGAGCAGGGCGGCCAGGTCGGTGCCGGTCGCGACGCCGGAACCCGAATCGCCTGCGGGGTCGGAAGCCGAGGTGAGCCCGGCCTCCTTGACCGCCTCCCGCAGCGCCGCCTCGTCCAGGTCCACCCAGCCGACGAGCTCGGTGTCCGGCCGGCGGGCGATCTCGCGGGCCCAGTTCCGGCCCATGAACCCGGCGCCGACGATGAGCGCGCGCAAGGGTCCCGGCGTGGTGATCGTGGCGAACCCGCTCACCGCTCCCACCACCCCACCGGCGAGGGCGCGTCCACGAAGTGCGTGCCGATCGGTCCCGTGGGCGCCGCCCAGCGCACGGCGTTGGCGATCACGTCCTGCACCTCCTTCTGGTGGTACACCGGGCACTCCTGGTCGCCGGCGCCGAAGTAGAAGATCCGGCCGGCGCCGCGGGTGTAACACAGGCCGCTGCGGAACACCTCGCCGCCGGTGAAGGAGGAGACGAACACCAGCTCGTCCGGGTCCGGCACGTCGAAGGGCTCGCCGTACATCTCGTCGTGCGGGATCACCAGCGGCTGCGGGATGCCGGCGGCGACCGGGTGGCCGGGCTTGACCGTCCACACCAGGTGCCGGTCCTCGCCGTGCCGCCAGCGGCGGTCGGCGCTGGTGCCGAGCAGCGAGGTGAACAGCTTGGAGCCGGCGCCGGAGTGCAGGACCACCAGCCCCATGCCGTCGAGCACCCGGCGGCGGATGCGGTCCACGGTCTCGTCGTCCATCTCCGCGTGCAGCAGATGGCTCCACCACAGGAGCACGTCGGTGTCCTCGACGGCCTCCTTGGTCAGGCCGTATCCGGGCTCGTCGTGGGTCGCGGTTCTGATGGCTGTATCCGGAGCGGGGCCCAGCCTTTCGGCCAGGGCCGCGGCGATGGTGCCGTGGATGCCCAGCGGGTAGCGCTCGGCGATCTCGGGACGGGTGAGCTCGTGGTGGTTCTCGTTGAAGACCAGGACGCGCATCAGCTCGACGCCTGCTTGGACCACTCGGAGTCCAGATAGGACGCCGCGTCCTTCGCGGACTTCTTGCCGAGCATCACGTCCTCGACGGCGCCGTAGACCACGTCGACCATCCCCGGCAGCAGCGCGTCGTCGCCGGACTCCCAGCTGAAGGCCTTCACGACGGTGCCGGACGTCAGCGACTGCATGTACAGCTGGTAGGACTCGTTGAACACCGGACCGGTGGAGGCCGGCGGGGTGTAGCCCTTGATGGCCGGGAAGAGCGCGTCGCTGAGCACGTTGTTGTCGAGGTTCGACTTGTCCAGCTGGAAGGCCAGCGCGAACTTCTTGGCCAGGTCCAGGTTCTTGGCGTGCGCGCTGACCTCCAGGCCGCCGCCGGTGTAGGCGGGCATGACGAGCTTGCCGTCGTCGGCGGGCCAGGGGAACACGCCGATGTCGTCCTTGATCGGGCTGGCGTCGGCGGCCGAGGCGAACCAGACGCCCATCGGGTACATCGCGCCGCTGCCGTCCAGGAACGCCTTCTGGCTGTCGGCGTAGTTGCGCGACAGGCCCGCGCGGTCGATGTAGCCCTTGGCGGCCAGGTCGCCGACGCGCTGCAGGGCGTCGACGAAGTCCGGGTCGGAGAACTTCACCTTGCCGGTGTGCCGCTCGACGAGCCAGTTCGGGTCCTGCCGGTAGACCTGCGTGGCGACGGTGGCCGACAGCGGCAGGACCGCGGCGAAGGCGTCGGAGCCGCCGCCGACCTGGAAGGGCAGGACGCCGGCGGCCTTGAGCTTGGCCGAGTCGTCGAGCATCTGCTGGTAGGTGGCCGGCGGGCTCGCGATGCCGGCCTTGGCGAACATCGACTTGCGGTAGTAGACCATCGGGATGGTCTGGGTGTTCGCAGGGAGCTGATAGACCTTGCCGCCGATGGCGCCGCCGTCGGGGACCTCGAAGTCGCTCAGCTCACCGGGCTGCCAGGCGTACAGGTCGCCGGCTTGGGCGAACCCGGTCGGCGTGACCGCGATCATCACGTCGGGGAACTGGCCGGAGGCCTTGAGCTGCTTGGCGTAGCTGGTGCGGTCGGCCGTCGGGGACACCAAGCGCTTGACCTTCATGCCCGGGTACTTGTCGGTGACGCGCTTGATCGCCGCGTCCCAGTAGGCCGGGGTCAGGTTCGGGGTCTCGAAGGTCAGGAACGTGATCGTGCTGTCGCCCCCTCCGCCTGACGCCGCCGAGGAACCGCCGCCGGCCGCGGAGCAGGCGGACAGCGCCAGGGCGGCGACGGCCACGAGGCCGGTCAGTGCCTTGAAGGAGGACCGTGCAGTGCGAGAGGTCGGTGCCAGGTGTCGACGTGGGAACATCCGCTGCCTCCTGGGGCTAGGGAAGTGAACCCGGTGAGCCCAGCCTCACCCGAGCCCGTGAGCGCTCACGGGAGCGCTCACGGGGAGTAAGAGTGGTGCAGCTCACACCCTCTCGTCAAGGGTCGTTACCGGATTGCGTTCACAAAGCCGTAACCGGAGGGTCCTGCGACGGAATCACGCCGAGCCGCGCACCCGCAGCTCGGGGCGGACCACCACGGGCTCCGGCGCGCGCCCGGCCAGCAGTTCGGCCGCGGCGGCGACGGCGAGTTCGCCCATGCGCCGGATGTCGACGTACACCGAGGTGATCGGCGGCTCGACCAGTTCCCCCAGCGGCAGGCCGTCGAAGCCGACGACCGCGAAGTCCTCGGGCACCCGGAGCCCGGCGGCCTTCAGACCGCGCACCGCGCCGACGGCGAGGACGTCGTTGTAGGTGAAGGCGGCGGTGATCTCCGGATGACGCGCGTGGAGGGACCGAGCCGCTTCAGCGCCGCCCTCGACGGTGCGCGACGCCCTTTCGATGTCGTCCTCTGTGACGTCCAGACCGAGTTCCCGCGCGATCGCGAGGAAGCTGGTCCGGCGCTTGTCGCGGGGATCGGCGGCGCCGTCGATCATGCCGATCCGGGTGTGCCCGGCGGCGGCCAGGTGCTCGACGGCCAGGCGCACGCCGCCGGCGATGTCGATGCCCACGCCGGGGGCGTGCCCGGCGTCCCATCCCGGATCGAGGACGGCGAAGGGCACGCCGAGCTTCACCGCGTGCGCGAACACCGCCGGCGAGGTGAGGAACCCGGCGCCGACGTCGGCCTGGTCGGCGAGCGTGGACAGCGCGAGCACCTCGCGCTCGGGGTCCTCGCCGGTGTCGTAGAGGACGACCTGCCAGTCCCGCGTCTGCGCGGCCCGCAGCACGCCGGAGGCCAGCTCGGGGAAGAACGGGTTCCCGATGTCGGAGATGATCAGGCCGAGCGTGGTGGTGTCCTGCCGGATCAGGCCGCGGGCGAACCTGCTCGGCCGGTAGTTGAGGCTGCGCGCGGCGTCCAGGACGCGCTTCTTGGTCTCGGCGTCGATCTCCGCCTTGTCGTTGACCGCCCGCGAGACCGTCTGCCTCGACACCCCGGCCAGCTTCGCCACGTCCTCGATGGTCGCGCGCTTGACCCGGGACTCCGGGGTAACGTTCAAGAAGGTCGCCTCCTCACCGCCTGCGGAACGACACGAACGGCGCCCCCGCAGCGGGGACGCCGAGTGCACGTGATCGGGACGCCGCCGCCCCACGTTCACCGTACTCGATGCGGCGGGCGGTTCGATGGAGCGGCGGAGGGCTGTCGTTCCTTGCGCTCCCCGCGCTCCCCGCGCTCTCTGCGCTCCCCGCCCTCTCTGCGCTACTTGACCAGACAGCCGCCGGAGCCGCAGTTCGCCACCGGCGCCTGGCCCTTCGCCGCGCAGTAAGGCTTTCCCGCGAGCGTCACGGCGGCCACGTCGCCGCTGACGCGCACCAGGTCGGTGCCGCCCAACTGGCCCAGGCGGCTCACCTCGCCGGAGCCGGCGAGCGCGGGGACGTGGAGCGTCGCGGTTCCGTCCGGCCCGGTGACCACCGTGCCGAGCGGCGCGCCCACTTGCGACGTCTGGCCCGGAGGCGAGCCCCAGGCCCAGAACTCGACGTGGACTCCGCCGAGCGGACGGCCCGAGGCGGTCACGGTCGCCGGGATGTCGAAGGCCGCGGTGACGGCGGTCAGCTGCGGCGTGGTCAGGCCGACGGTGAGCGACCGGCACCCGGATCCCGAGGAGCATCCGCTCGCAGACATGATCGCCGCTGTGACGAACACCGCCGACGCGGCTGCTCCGGCCGCCGACGCCCGAGTCTTGAACACGGACGACCCCCGTTGAACGATGACAGGACTCTGACGACCTTAGCCCTGGTCGGCAGAGTCCCGTAGCCACTCGTTCGAGGTGACCGCTCGAGGGAACGTCCGCTTGCGCGTGGCGGCGATCGGCGGCCGCCTAGTTGTGGATCACGCAGCCGCTCGCCTTGTTGCTCCACAGCGGCTGCATCGCGAAGGTCCCGGTGGACAGCGTCACCTTCTGGAAGCCGCTCTCGCACGGGTCGCCGATCTCCTGGCCGTTCGGCGCGACCCAGCCGTTGCCGGCCTGCGGGTCGCTGACCGACTCGGCGTACTCGTGCCCTTCGACGATGCTGAAGGCGTCCAGGTGCCCGCCGAGCGCGCCGTTCGGGCAGCGGCTGCCGGCCGGGGCGTCGAGCTGGTAGGGCATGTTGGTGTAGGAGACCGAGCCGCTGTAGTCGTGGTAGGCGCAGAAGCCGGAGCTCGGCCAGCCGTCGGGGTGGGTGCCGTGCGCGCTGAGCACGACGATCTGCGCGTTGCCGTTCCCGGAGACCCCGAAGTGCGACGCGCCCCGGTTCCCTTCGTTCGCCACGGCGTTGGCGCTGGGGTTGGTCGGCTCGGCCTTGGCGTTGTCCATCCACACGCCGCCGAGCACGGCACCGTTGAACGTCGGCCCCTGCCCGCTGGAGTTGGTGTACTGGGAGGTGATGGTCGACCAGTTGTCACCGCTCGCCCCGAGCCCGTTGAACATGCTGGTCAGGTACGCGGGTATGCCGTTGGTGTCGGTCTTCCACTGCGAACCCCAGAACACCAGGTAGACCACCGGATGAAGCTGCACCGGCCCGCCGCCGTACTGCATGTTCTCGCCCGCCGCCGGGGCCTTCGCGGTCGCGGCGTACCCGGCCACGTGCTGCGGCCCCTCGGAGGCCTGCCCGGTCGCGGCGCTCGCGCCGACGAGGCCCGCGGCCATGAGGACGGCGGCCGCGGCGATTCGCCCGTTCCTGTTCATGCGCATGCTGAATTGCTCCCAACTCAGTGTTTTGGCATGGATGTGTGGTCACGGTGAGGCTAACCGCGGGAAACGGGTTCGCATACCCTTGATATGACCCTTAGCCGACCCGCGCCTTCAGCTGCGTGATCTTCGCGGCGAGCACTCGGCGGGTCGCGTTCAGCTCGCGCGCTCGGCGATCGAGACGCGCCAGCTTGTCTTCGAGGAACGCCAGTCGGCTCTCGGCGGTGAGGGTGCCGTCGTCGAAAGCCGCGGCCAGGGTTCGGGTCTCGGCGATCGTCATGCCGGTGGCGCGGGCTTGGAGGAGGAGTCGCAGACGTTCGACGGCGGCGTCTCCATACGTGCGATAGCCGTTCGGGGCCCGGGTGACGTGACGCTCGTCGAGGAGTCCTTCGCGCTCGTAGTAGCGCACGGCATCGGTGCTCACGCCCAAGAGGGCGGCGACTTCAC
>Ga0207695_10005508_pt1 | contig 16760 bp, 12 predicted proteins | sample KBSC54metaG_FD_184354 | JGI IMG/M metagenome (GOLD analysis project Ga0207695, IMG submission 184354) | Corn rhizosphere microbial communities from Kellogg Biological Station, Michigan, USA - KBS C5-4 metaG (SPAdes) (version 2) | ecosystem: Host-associated > Plants > Roots > Rhizosphere > Soil... | reverse complement strand
CACAAATTTTGCCTCCTCATTTGGACGATTAGACAAAATTTGTGGACTTTCGCGCAGTTCTCGTCCACCTCTAGGGAATCCATTTAAGTGTACCGAATGCGAAGGGAGCCATTATGAGAAAGCTTGAAGGTAAGGTTGCAGTGATCACGGGTGGATCAAGCGGTCTGGCGCTGGCGAGTGCCCAGCGGTTTGTTGAAGAAGGCGCCTACGTTTTCATCACGGGCCGGAGGCAGGAGCGGCTCGATGAGGCGGTCAAACGGATTGGCCGGAACGTGACCGGCGTGCGCGGCGACGCATCAAATCTCGACCACCTCGACCGTCTGTTCGATACGGTCAAGCAGGCAAAGGGCAAGATCGACGTCCTGTTTGCGAGCGCCGGCAGAGGCGAAGCCGCCAAACTGGGTGAGATTACCGAGCAGCACTTCGATGCGGGCTTTGATCTGATTGTGCGCGGAACGCTGTTTACGGTTCAGAAGGCGTTGCCGCTGCTCAACGATGGCGGATCGATCATCATGACCGGTTCAGTTGCTTCGGTGAAGGGCTTTCCTGGCTTCGGCGTGTACGCGGCGAGCAAGGCGGCATTGCGCTCCTTCGCACGCACGTGGCTCAACGAACTGAAGGGCAGGAATATCCGGGTGAACGTGCTGAGCCCGGGTCAGGTCGACACACCAGATTCCCAGCGACTCGACAAGGCGACGAGGGAGATGTTCGAGTCCCTGATCCCGCGGGGAAAGATGGGGCGTCCCGAGGAAATTGCGGCGGCCGCGCTGTTTCTTGCTTCAGACGAGTCGAGCTACGTGAATGGGGTGGATTTGGCTGTCGACGGCGGCTTCTCGGCAATCTGAATTCGCTCCCATGGATAGACAGGAAGTTTTGGGACTCCCGAGCAGTTCTCGTCGCCCGTCAAGAGCTCCACTCCACTGTGCTGAATTCAACAGATCCACCGAAGGGAGTAAATATGGGAAAGCTTGAAGGAAAAGTCGCAGTTATCACCGGTGGCGCTACCGGCATCGGCCGCGCCGCAGCAAAGCGCTTCATCGAGGAAGGCGCCTTCGTCTTCATCTTCGGCCGCCGGCAGGCAGAGCTCGACGCCGCTGTAGTCGACCTCGGGCCCAATGCCCGCGCGGTGAAGGGCTCGATCTCTGACCTGGCCGACCTTGACCGGCTCTACGCGGCGGTGAAGGCCGAGCGCGGAACCCTCGACATCGTCTTCGCTAATGCCGGGGCGGGAAGTCCGTCTCCGCTCGGCAAGATCACCGCCGAGCACATTGACGAAACCTTCGACACCAATGTGAAGGGTACGATCTTCACTGTCCAGAAGGCGCTGCCGCTGATGGGCAAGGGCGGCTCGATCATTCTGACGGGCTCGAGCGCCGGCACCACGGGCGCCCCGACAATGAGCGTCTACAGCGCGAGCAAGGCGGCGGTGCGCAACCTCGCGCGGACGTGGGCGGAGGACCTGAAGGGCACCGGCATCCGGGTAAACGTGCTGTCGCCCGGGGCGACGGCGACCGAACTCGCGAAGGCAGCGCTAGGTGAGGAGGGCCAGAAGGTCTACGCCTCGATGACTCCGCTCCAGCGCATGGCCAATCCGGCGGAGATCGGTGCTGCGGCGGCCTTTCTCGCGTCGGAGGACAGCAGCTTCATGACCGCCAGCGAGCTCGCCGTCGACGGCGGCCTGGCGCAAATCTGACGCACTCGCCGTACGGCGCTCCATTCGATGATTCGGAGCGGCGTCGGTTCGGTAAACCAAAGGAGAACATATGAGCTACGCAATTGTAGGATTCGGCAAGATAGGCCAGGCACTCGCTCACGCCTCTGCCCGTAGGAACATCGACGTCATTGTCGCGAGTCGTCGGCCGCCCGAGGCGTTGACACCGGAGGCCCGAGCGATTGGACCCACGGTCGTCGCCAAGTCACTGCGGGATGCACTCGAGGCCGACACAATCTTCTTGGCAATCCCTTTCGGGGAACAGCGCGAGGTTGCGAAGGCCCTGCCGAGTTGGAAAGGCAAGACGGTCATCGACGCGATGAATTCGTTTCCACTCCCACCTCAGGAACTGGACGGTCTCCCGTTCTCCGCCTTCGTTGCGAAGTCATTCACCGGCGCCAAGTTGGTGAAGGGTTTTAATCACCTGGTTGCAGCCATCTTGGCTACCGATCCGATCGTCGAGGGGGGCCACCGGGTCGTTTTCCTGTCGAGCGACGACGAGGACGCGATCACTCCTGTAGCGGATTTGGCCAAACAACTCGGGTTCGCACCCGTCAGGCTCGGAAAGTTCGACGAGGGTGGCGCGCTGGTGCACGCACGCGGTAAAACTTGGGGTCGGCTCATCTTCCAGGACCTGTTCAAGAAGCAGCAGTAATCGAGCTACGACCGTGTGATTTGGCCCGAGATGGGATGTTCCGAAACGTCCGATTAAATCGGACACACTTGATGTGAGGGGTCGGCAATCTAAATCGGCGGATCTCGGTGAGCGCATGATTCGCAGAGTCACTCATCCATTCAGAAACGGGTTTCGGACGTAAAACCGCTTATCGGAACAGAAGAGTGCTCCTGCACAGCACATGCCCAGGGATGATTACTGTTTATGGCGTCTGATCAGTGTTCGCTTGGCAGGATTATGGCTGCTCTGTGGCTGTAATCAGTTTGAGTTCTCCAGACGAGGATCGCGATTCAGCTCCTCAAGTTCCTTCGATAAGCGCTGGAATTCCTCGACGACTTTCGCGTGCTCCTTTGTAAGCCGTGCGCCTTTTTCGAGTAGCTCTTGCATCCTTCTCATCAACTCGTCTCGGTTCGTTGACATGATAGGGATTCTAAATGCCAGTGCACCATGCCTCGGTCGGTGATGGAGCTCTGATTGGCTCTGTGTCGATTACGCGATGCGGGCGATTAAGCGGCCGCGTGAGTGATCCTGGTGTATCGATCTTTCTGGAGGGTTTCAAAAGAGTTCTTGGCGATCTCGCTGGCTCCAGATCACTTCATCGAAGTTTCTTCGGACTTGTTTTGGAGCAATTCCGTATTTACACTCTTCTCGGCCGGCCTCTTTGCGCTGAGGTCATTTAGATCCGGCATAAAAATTTCGAGTCCCTGCTGAGGTGTCATACGGCTGTGCCCGTTGACCAGCTGCGCCTGATAGTTGACTAGATCAAGGTTGAACCAAGCATCATTTGAAGCGTCGATCAAAGTGAGATCGACGGGGTGCATGCTGAGTTTCCCGAAATCGAGTGTTCCCCCTTCGAAGCGAAGGAAGTTGTGCCATGGGGCAATTCGAGCTTCGTCCCTGTTGCCGTTGCCGTAAATTAGCACGAGATCTGGAGCGGCCACAAACACATTTGTAAGCTGACCGAGGATGTGAGGCGGTGGGAGGAGCTGCGTAGTGTTCAGAAAAATATCGTTTTCGGACACTTGGACGCCCGGGATTTTTACTTTCCCCGCAATGTCGTCTATTTCCACATGCAGGCCTCCTAGTAGTCGCGCAAGCGGCATTTTCAGCACGTTAATTTTGTCGACGTGCAGACGAATGCGTCCGTCAGCGGTGGCTGAGGCGCTGCTGAATAGTTCGACTGGCAGAGAAACATGCATTTTGTGTAGCGTGCCTGAAACTTTCACTTGGTTGCCCTCCCCGCGGACTAAGACATCCTTCAGAGGGAAGGTGGTGGTATTGAGGAAATTCGACATATCTCCGAGATTGACATGTATGAGGCCTTTCTTAATCCCCAGAACGAAGGAATCTGGATTATCGAATGAAGGGGCAATATTGGTTTTGGTCCGCAGCATATCGCCGCGGAGCCAACTGATGTAGATACGGAATTGAGGGCCTTTGAGCAGCAGGAGATTCTGCGCGTAGATGTGAGTGGGCGCCTCGTCAGTGGAGGGGAGCGCCAAGATGCCGCCGTCCGACCCCGCTCCAATCGAGTTGAGACTGGCTGACGGGCGGCAGGAAGGGCTCACTTGACGTCGCGACTCGCGCCAGACGAAGCCCAACACAACCACAATAAATATAACGAGGATGGCAGTACGCAAGAGCCTCACAGGTGGTTTCTAGATGGCCCAAAGTCGCGTCGAGTTGGCTGATGACGAAACTTGTGTTTGCAAGAGACGTTGTCCGCAGCCAGGACATAACAATGTGATTGGTTGGCACAAACAATAAAGGAACCGGCAGGCAAGCCTCTGAATGTAAATTGCCCGAGGACATCGGTCTTCTGGAAACCCGCATAACGCAAGGAGTTGAGGGATGATTCCAGTTCCTGCAAATCAAACTACGGTAGCCGGATCAACCCCGAGGTATTCACCGCCAGGTTGCTTCAGCGATGCTGAACTTTGAGGTGTATCTTCATCCATTTGGTTTCCTTTTTGGGGGATTTAAATTTTACTGAGCGAAGGCTATAGGGTCGCGCGTCCTCGACGGGGCAGCTGGTTGGATGGATTTGCATTCTCTGGAAAAGGAGTCGACGTCAAGCGCTCCGGGCAGGAGCCACTGGCAAGTCCCCGCGATTACAAACGAAGGGTCAATTCCAGCAGGTCAACAGAGGTTTCCGGGACCACTTCGGGACCACGAGAACCTCCGTTGCATCCGTTATAGTGCGTTCTAGCCGTTGTAGAGCCCGTAGAACCTTGCAGTTGCGAGTTGCCAAAGAATGAGCAGCACTGGCGAGAACAGCAGAGCAAGGAACCGTGTTTCGGGCCGCGTAGTTCAGCGATTATCATCGAATGCAGACCGGTTCGAGTTTTGCGACCGCGAAGTGTCGATGTCTTCTCCTGGTACCAACAAGTGATTTCCCCGGGGCTCTCGGCGTGGTGAAGACCTAGTTGTCGCGTCGAATGCTCGCTCGCATCTGCGGTCATGCCGCAACATTGGACCGGTTACTACTCGAAAGTCTCGAGGAGAGCGATGGATCATTATGTAGAGAGGGTTGTGGACCTAACCGAGCCCGAAGCAAACCAAGTATTCAATCTCACTCTGGAAGAAGCGCGCACTCGATTACACACGGGCAACCCAGAAGTTGTGCGGCAGATTCAGGGATCGTTTGCCCTTGTTGCGCGGGAGGGCAAGACGGTAAGGATGGCGCGGTCGCTTGATCGTCCCATGCGATATTTTCTTGCCAAGCGGCAGGAAGGACCAGTTCTGATAGTGGCCCCAAGGATCGATGCGATATATAACTGGCTCAAGAGTGAAGGACTCGAAGGACAATTTCATCCCAGTTACTCGCGAATGGTCCCTGCGCACCATATTGTTGAGTTGCAATTGATCGGGTGTCCCGATCCAGACCCTATCTACACCAGGTTTTTCACGCCCGTAATGGGCTCACTGCCGGCAGATCTCGAAGAAATTGGTAAGGCTTATATCGGAGCACTGGCGGACGAGATTTCATGCTGGCTGCAAAGCTTACCTCCGCAAGAACCGATCGGCGTCTGTTTCTCCGGTGGAATCGATAGCGGCAGCGTGTTCCTCGCAACCTATTTCGCAATGCAGCGTCTCGGCATTAGCCCAAGCCGGCTGAAGGCGTTTGTCCTGGATCTCGGCCGCGGTCCAGATGTGGAACAAGCGCGTGCGTTTATGGACAGGATGGGGCTTGGTTTGTTCCTGGAAACGATCGAAGCAGATCCAGCAGCATTGGATACCGACGAGACTATTCGAATCATCGAGGATTACAAATCACTCGATGTGGAATCAGCTACGATGGCGGTGGCACTTTGCCGAGGGATTCGCAAGCGCTATCCGGAATGGAAGTACCTGATCGATGGCGACGGCGGAGATGAAAATCTGAAGGACTATCCAATCGAGGAAAATCCTGAACTGACCATTCGCAGTGTCGTTAACAATCCCATGCTCTACCAGGAGGGCTGGGGTGTTGGAAAGATAAAGCATTCGCTGACTTACAGCGGCGGGCTGAGCAGATCATGTACGCGGACATACGCTCCGGCTCATCATTTTGGTTTTAAAGGATTCAGCCCATATACACGCCCCAATGTGATTGCAGTCGCTGAAGCGATTCCATTCATTGGGCTCACGGACTACGATGTCGAAAAGCTGTACGCGCTGAAAGGTGAAGTTGTATCACGCGGGGTTAAGGCAATAACAGGTTTGAAAATGCCAGTGTTTCCGAAGCGGCGTTTTCAGCATGGCGCGATCGCGAAGGAAGAACTGCAAAGTCGATTGCCAGGACAGGAAGCAGCCTATCGGCGCAAGTTTCTTTCTCTTTATGCATGAGGGGTCGGTATTCCCGAGCAGCGCGGCAGAGCGCGACCAGTGGATCCTGGCTCAGCGCCCGTCACGCAATGCCGTGACCTTCCATGAGCCATATGCTTGTTTTGTGGAAGAAGAGTGTGGGGCAGAAGGGGTGGCCGAAGAGGTAGCCACGATCTTCCTGACGAATCGAGAGTGCCCGTTCCGCTGCACGATGTGCGATCTGTGGCGTAACACGCTATCCGAGCAGGTACCGATCGGAGCGATCCCGAAGCAGATTGAAGTTGCACTTGGCCGATTGGGCACTGCCCGTTCGATAAAGCTATACAACAGCGGAAGCTTCTTCGATCCGCATGCTATCCCTCCAGCGGACTACCAGTTGATTGCGGAGTGCGTGAGCAATTTTGAGCGCGTGATAGTGGAGTGCCATCCAGCATTCGTTAATGAAACCTGTGTTCTGTTTCGCGACTTGCTCAGAGGACGTCTGGAAGTCGCTATGGGACTCGAGACCGTTCACCCTCAGGTTCTGGAGAAGTTGAACAAACGGATGACGTTAGATCAGTTTGCTTCAGCCGCCAGTTTCTTGCGCGATCAGAATATTGACGTCCGCGTGTTCATCATGGTTCAGCCGCCATTCATGAAGTCTGAGGAATCGTTTCACTGGGCGCAAAAGTCGCTCGAATTCGCATTTCATTGTGGTGCGACTGCAGCCACGCTGATTCCAACGCGAGGCGGGAACGGCGCAATGGAGACCCTCGCAAAAGCAGGGATCTTCAATGCACCTGGACTGAAGTTGCTGGAAGAGGCAGCAAAATATGGGATTAGCCTGCAACGCGGGCGAGTCTTTGTGGATCTTTGGGACGTAAAGCGGCGTCAAGAGTGCGAGCAGTGTTTTGATCATCGTATCGAACGCCTGCGAAAGATGAACCGAGAGCAGACCCTTGCGCCGGTAATGCGCTGTCAGGCGTGTGTCGAAGAGCATCAGGAGGCGGTGTGAAGCAACGCTTTGATATCGCAGTCGTCGGGTCCGGCTTCGCAGGGTCGCTGATGGCGATGATTGCGAAGAAGCTTGGATTGGATGTAGTCCTTCTGGAACGCGGAAGACACCCGCGCGTCGTCATCGGAGAATCATCCACACCGCTCTCGAACCTTCTGCTCGAAGAACTCGCGACTCATTACGATCTTGAGGCACTACGGCCCCTATGTAAGTGGGGAAGCTGGCGAAAGAGCTATCCAGAAGTAGCGTGCGGACTCAAGCGAGGGTTCACGTTCCTTCATCACGAGTCGGCAACAGCGGGACCAGTCGCACGGGGAAACCAACTTCTTGTTGCGGCCAGCCCGCATGACTCCATCGCGGATACGCATTGGTATCGCGCTGACTTCGATGCATTCCTTGCCAGTGAGGCCCAGAGACTGGGTGTTGTCTACCTCGATGAGATAAATCTGGTGACCTTCCTTGAGGATGAGAGCGGAGCACGGATCACCGGGAGACGTCACGATTGTGAAATGGAGATCAAGGCGCGATTCATCGTGGATGCAACTGGACCTCGAGGTTTTCTGCACCGTGTCTTGAGATTAGAGGAGCATGAGCTTCCTGGTATGCCTGCAACACAGGCCCTGTACAGCCATTTTTCCGGCGTACGGCGGATCGATCAAACCGGCGGAGTGATCTTGGATAGTGAGCCACCTTATCCCGTCGATGACGCAGCTGTGCATCATGTCTTCGATGGTGGATGGATTTGGATACTGCGCTTCTGCAGCGGTATTACAAGTGCCGGTATAGCAGCGACCGATTCTCTTGCGCAAGACTTACGTCTGACGGAAGGCAAAGCGGCCTGGGAACGCCTGCTTCTTCGCATTCCCGTTTTGCGCGAACAGTTTCTTGATGCGCAGGCAGTGCAGCCGTTTAGACACATCCCAAGGATGGCTTTTCGGAGCGCGCAGATTACTGGGCGCAACTGGGCATTGTTGCCGTCCGCGGCTGGCTTCGTCGACCCACTTTTGTCTACGGGATTCCCTCTGACATTGCTGGGAATCACCCGGCTTGCCGACATACTCGAACAGGCGTGGGAGTCGAACAACTTTGCGAAGCGCCTTTCTGAATATGGCGCGAAAACGGATGCTGAACTTCTGGCGACGGCCCGCTTAATTGGAACCTTGTACGCCAATTTCAATAACTTTCCCGTCTTTTCGGCGGTGACTCTTCTCTATTTTGCTGCGGCGAGCTATTCGGAGACGGCGCGCCGTCTAGGGCGTCCGGAACTCGCATCTTCCTTTCTGCTCCACGATCATCCGCAGTTTGGCGCCAGGTGTGCCCGCGTTTTGGAGCGGGCACGCAACGTTCACAACGCATCTAATTCGGCGGCGCTGATCGAGGAGATCGGCCGGATCATTGAGCCAGTGAACGTGGCGGGGCTTGCGAGCCTGTCACGCCGTAACTGGTATCCGGTGGATGCCGAAGATTTATTAAACTCGGCTCACAAACTCGGCGCAAATCGCGAAGAGATCATGGGAATGCTGGAAAGGTGCGGCTTTCAGACATCTACTTCGCATCGGTGAAGTGAATCGGGACCGCGCTGACGATACCGCTACCTTCCTTAATCACGACGGACTGATTCGGGCCGATGTCACCGATGCTTTGCTTTTGGCCGCCAGGCCACCGGATTTCGAGGCTGACTCGCCTTGTCGAATCCGGCTTACCAAGGCCGAAGGTGAGCGGCAATTCGCTCTGCGAGAGATAGCTCGATCCGCTCTTTACCATTGCGCTCATGTGCTGGCCTGCAGAGGTCGTCAGCATGACTCCCGCTCCGATTCCGTCTCGATTCGAATGCGTGCCGACCAATTTCACTCGGAGCATGTCGTTCCGATTGGCACCGTCGTTGAGTAGCAGGCGCGCGGGGCCGTTGCTGGTCGTGATGGCCAGGTCGAGGTCGCCATCATTATCGATGTCCGCGTATGCTGCGCCACGTCCGACCACAGCCTGCTGCAGCGCGGCCCCGACTTTTGCAGAGACATCTTCAAACTTGCCGTGTCCGATGTTGCGGAATAGCAACGGAGACTCGGCAAAAGACAGCGAAGGTTGCACAACTCGGATGTCGTCCGCAACATGTCCATTGAGTGCAAACAGATCAGGAAGGCCATCGAGGTCGTAGTCGAAGAAGAGCGTTCCGAAGGTCAGCGATTTCGCCGACGGAAGCGCTATGCCTGCATCCGACGAACGATCGCTGAACAGGCCTTCACCGTCATTGTGATAAAGGGCGATGCTCTCATTTGTGAAATTGCCAATGACGAGGCTCTGTCGGCCGGAGTTGTCGTAGTCAGCGGCATCCGTGCCCATCCCAGCCCGCGCTTTACCCGCATCGCTGTAAGCAATTCCGGCACCCACACCTGTTTCGGTAAATGTACCATTATGATTGTTTCGGTAGAGTCTGTTCGGTTGCGTGTCATTGGTGATCAGGACATCAAGCCAACCGTCATTGTCGTAATCGATCAGTGCAATGCCCAGAGATTTGTCTTCTGGATCGTTAAGACCCGCCGCGCTTGTCACGTCCTTGAAGCGTCCATTCCCGAGATTGTGATAAAGCGTAACACTCTCGCCTTTGTATAGTTCGGGAGTGCAATAGGACTTGTGAGTCTCATCGAGGGAACAGAACTTGTCGGTGGCAATTGACCAATTCACATAATGATCGACGATCAAATCGAGTTTGCCGTCGTTGTCATAGTCGAACCATGCGGCACTTGTCGAGAACCCGGACGAACCTACTCCGGCCTGTGTTGTTACATCCGCGAAATGCCCATTGCCGAGATTGCGAAATAAATGGTTGTGATCGAGAGCGGTGACGTATAAGTCATCATTGCCGTCGTTGTTGTAATCGCCGACTGAGCAGCCCATTCCGTACAGTTCAACATTCAGCCCGGACTTGGCGGTTACGTCGCTGAAAGTCCTGTCATGGTTGTTGTGGTAGAGGGCTGAAAAGGACTTGTGAGTTTCGTGTCCCGGCCAGTCCATGGAGTTGACAAAGAAGACATCCTGCCAGCCGTCGTTGTCGTAATCGATAAAGCAAACTCCGCTGCCCATCGTCTCAGGAAGATACTTCTTGCCGAAGGCGCCGCTGTTGCGACTGAAACGAATTCCAGCCTCGCCCGAGACATCGGTAAAGTGAATCGGGCCGGAGGGGCGCACGGCCTCCGGCGTTATGGCCCTTGGTGCTGGAGTGTTCGTTGCTGGAGAAGATGATGATTGCGAAACCTGGGAGGACTTCTCGGTTGGAGCCTGTTTCGATTTGCAGCCACTCAGGAGTGCGATGGCTGCTAGCAAGAGGCAAGAAGCTGCTTTGTATTGGCGAGAGATCAAGAATTGTCCTTCAACGCTAGGATTGACGGGAAGCGGCAGTTGCAGCCGTTAGCGCGGCAGTTCCGGCCGGCGGTTTTACCCGGCGGGAATCGAGCCACATCTCAACGATGATTGCGATTGGCCCAACCCAGAACAGCGCATATAGCTCCGCATAAATACTTTGATCAAGCCGGAAAAACATCTCCAGGAGCGCTACAAAGAACGCCACGATGCATTGACCCTTCTTCGATCGCACCGTGGTTTTGGGATCGGTGATCATGAAGAAAATAAAGAGTTGATACTCCGGCCCGGTGATTGGAGAGACCTCTGAGAGCCAGGGCTGATGAATGATCCACGAGCGGACGACTGCCAGTACCAGAAACGAAATCACATAGGTCGCGCTGATGTGGAAGCGGTGTAATCGCCAGATGATGATCGATCCCAGCAACCAGATCACGACCATCGACGCCATGTTGTTGCCCCACTGAATGCTGAGCATTGCGACACTGGAGGGCAGAAGGAACAACATTACACTGATTCCGAAGTTGGAAGGATTCCAAAGATGGCGGTTCTTGTAACGCAATACGTATTTCGAAGTGATCGCCAGAGCTGCTGCTACAACAAATGGCCAGAAGGCGGGCGAACGCACGAGGATCCCAACGCTGATCCCCGTAATGTATGCGCTAGCAACGTTCAGCCATTTCCCTAGAAAGATGCGTCCTAGAACGAGTTCTGTAACAACTGCAGTGACGATGGCGAGCAGGGTCCGCTCGTAACTTTCCAGTATTCCGAAAGAAAGCTGCCCGGCAAGAAGGATCAGCGTGATGAATGCAGGTGGAACATATCGATTGTCTAAGGAGAGCCACTTCTTCCATTGCGGCTTGCCAGATGGCGGCGTCATGGAAATGGCAGCGGTCTGGCTCATTGTGGCTCCTTAACTTCAACTTGCACGTCAGGCTTGAGTTGGTCTAGGGTCTGGAGGACACCTGAGGGCCAACGAATAACCGCCTTTTCAATCTTTGCATCTTTTCCCAAACCGAAGTGTACGCGGAGATCATTCTGCGCGGCAAAGCCAGTTCCTGCAGCAACCTGCTGCAGTTGCTTCTTCCCGTTCCAGTAGAGCGTGACTTCGGCGCCGATCGCATCGCGATTGCTCTTTGTGCCCTGAAGATGGAATTCGATCCATTCGTCCGTCGGATCAACCCGGTTTTTGAATACCAGCACTGGTCCATTCTGATTCGCAACGACGACATCGAGCGCTCCGTTGTTCCAGAGATCGCCAATTGCGACTGCACGTCCATCGTGGGTGTCAGAAACGCCAACATTTCTGGCGACGTCCTCGAACTGTCCAGATCCATCATTGATCCAAACTCGTTTCTGCTGGTATCCAGAGAGGCTGCGTCCTGCAAAAGCAGGCCAGTTCTTGGCGTCTCCGATGATTGTGCTGTTGCCTGCGGCCACTTTGGCGAAATCGTACCAATAGCTTCGATTGCGATCGAGCGAGATGTATCCGTTGGTCAAAAACAGGTCGATGTTGCCGTCATTATTCAGATCGGCAAACTGCGCACCGAAACTCCAGCCGCCCAACTCAACGCCGAGAGCGTTGGCCATGTTCGCGTAGTGAGGAAACTTCGATGAACCCCCATCTTGAGGCACCCAGAGATTGTTGCCCTGAATGAGAACACCATCTTCTGAGATGTTCGAGACGTAGATTGCATATCGAGCCTGGTTGAAGATGTCCCCAAACGCAACGTTCATTCCGCTTTTGGGTGAAAAGCCGACTCCGGCCTCCTTGCCAACTTCATGGAAACGCTTGCCATCGTTTACGTATAGTTCGGAAACACCATAGTCGTTTGCGACAAACAAATCAGGGTGGCCGCTTCCACTAAGATCAGCTGCGCCGGAGGCAAGCGCCCAACGACGGCTACTAATTCCACTCTGTGCGCTCACCTCCTCAAATCTGCCTTCGCCCAGATTATGGAATAGATATTTGCGGCCGCCATTCAGGGCATATTCAAAACTCTCCGGCATGATCTTTGTCGTCTTTAAATGCCAGAGATCGATGTCCTCGCTGTAATAGCCGCCCACGAAGAGGTCGAGCTTGCCATCGCCGTCATAATCAAACCACAGCGCAGTGTTGGCATTGATCCATTTGGGAAGACCTGCCTGCGTCGACTCATCGGCAAAACTGTGTCCCTGGATATTGTGAAAGAGCACGGGCTTGCCCCATTTGATGAGGAACAGATCGGGGTAGCCATCATTGTCGTAATCACCCCAGACCGCACCCATGGATACGCCGGTGCCGATTTGATTCACGTCAGCAATTCCGAGTTGAGGAGCGACATCGGTGAAAGTTCCGTCGTGATTATTTCGGTACAGGGCGTTCTTACTGCCTTCACGGCTATTGGTCACGTAAAAATCAAGCCAGCCATCGCGATCGTAGTCGACGATTGAAACCGAGGCACCCATTGATGCCACTTCAGGCATAATCGGCTCAAGTTGGGAGTCGAGTACTGGAGCTTGATGCACGAAATTGATTCCGGCCTGCTTCGAGACTTCAGTCAAATAGAACCCGTAACGATTGAGCGCGGCTTTCATGTCAGCTTGCGTTACTGAGTCTCCTCGCCGCGCAGATCTCCGATTGAGAAAAACGGGGACTGCAATCAGCCCAGCAAAGAAAACATAGAGAATGGCTCGAGCAATGGCACCGCGCTTCATTTGCTGGATGTACTCCGTAATACGTGTTCAAAGTAATCTGAGGCAACATATCGCGTATGGTAACTCTGCCAGTCTTCCGCGTGATGACGATAAACCCAGTCTTCTTCTAGAGGCTTCGCTGGCGCGTCATAGAGCCGTCGTGCGTGATACGGAAGCGGCCCGACGCTCGCCGAGTCGATCGAATTGTAGTCCCCGTCCTTAACCCATCCATCACCGACAAGAACGTAGTCGCGGACCCATCCAGATGGCGGCGGAGCAACTTCGCCGAAGCGCAAAGCAAGCTCGTCTCCGGCGTTCATGATCACGTAACGATCATCCACTTCGCCGAGCAAGGGTCGGACGTCTCCGAATCGCGTGTAGTAGCCGGCGAGATCGCGCCAGATCTGAGTGCTGGACGCCAGTTGGCCGTAATCGGGGATTTCTGGCGACGACACACCAGCCTTTTGAATTCTCGAATAGCCGCGGTAGTGAAGGTCGGCGTACTCCGGCGCGAGATGCGTGATCTTCAATGACGAATTTGGGATTCCCTGCGCCCATAGAATCTGGTCCCAATAGATTTCAAGATTGGTACTGAGTCGAATACGCTTGGAGTCGCCGGTGTGGAATACACCCGTGAGATCGATGAGACACGTTTTATTTCGTCCGGCAGGAAAGCCAAGATTCGTTCTGATAACGCGCCAATTGCCTCTTGCATCCTGTACAGAGAGGCTGAGCGGCTTGGGCGGCTCATGATGGCCTTGTCCGATTGCAACGTTGATGCTGGAGTCTGAGGGATGCAGCCATCCTTTGGCGATCAGGTATAGCGGACCGGAAACGGGAACATCAGAACCGAGATCAATTTCGATAAAGTGATCGCGGGTGACTCCCTGATATTTGCCCAGACCGAAACTCCCTAAGTATCTTGAATCATTCGCCCGAAGAGTATCCGTGACGTCTGCTCCAGTGTCGTCGATGGCTCTGGCAATGGAGTGCGGCGTATCCGTGGTGGTTACTGCAAGCTTGACTGGCGGGATGGAGAACCGCTCATCTGTGAATACAGACGTCGCCTGTGGATGATCAACGACCATCAACGAAAGCTGGTCGTAATAGTAGGTCTCCCACAATTCACCCGTGATACGCAGGTCGTAGTATCCGTTCCGCGGAACGAGCTTATCGCCTGGAATCTTGTACCACTCCGTGGTGGCCGCAATCGCAGCAGTGCCAAGGTTGTTGATACGAAGTCCGATTGCGGAACCCCACGGCACCGTATCCATCACGAAGTTCATCTTGGTTCCATCCCAGGCGAAGAGGAAGGGGCAAGAACCCTTGAGGCGCTGTTCGGTCAGAACCTCCTGATTGGAGCGAAGAGCGAACTCGGCACTTACGGTTCCATTTGGCCACACGATGCGAGCGACGTCTGTTTGCGCATGCGTACCGAGACCGAAATGCAATTGGGGTCCATTGATGGGCAGTTTCTGCGTAAGCAACGAGGAACGGATTTCGACTTCGCCCCCAATGCCGAATGGGTTCACACGTTGATCGCCGGTGGCCTGCTTTGCGCGCGGCCGGATGGTTTGCCATTGATAGTTCTTCGTACCGCGATTGAGATCTTCTTCCGGATTGCCGGTGGAAGTGAGTCCGAGCAGTGCGAGCCGTCCATCGTCATGAACATCAGCCAGTTCGAAGACTTGGGTCGCGCCGAGGGCCCTATCCATCAGATTGAATCGACCTGCGCCGTCAGCGAGCCATACGTTGGCGCCTTTGCGTTGATCTTTGGAAGGCGACACCTGCATCAGCACAAGATCGATGGCGCCGTTGTTATCAATGTCGGCAGCACGAAGACGCACCTCTCCGCTCAGGACAGCAGGGGCATTTGGGACATCAGCGAGATGCTCAGACGTCCATCCGTTTCTGTCACTGCCATAAGACAGTCGTATGATGGTGCCAGTGGCAGAGACGCTGACGATATCCATCAGCCCATCGCTGTTCACGTCTGCTGCGACGATCGCTTTCGACTGTGCGAATTCGGTGGGCACGGGTACCTCTGCGAATCGCCCCAAACGCTCGTTGAAAAAGATATGCAGGCGTCGATCGCCATCGAGTAGGACTGCATCCGGGCTGCCGTCGCCATTCAAGTCAGCCCACACGAACTGGCGTATACCCGAAATACCTGTAAACGGGTGGATTGCTGCAAATGTGCCGTCTCCGTTATTGCGAAGCACTGAAGGGGTGCCGGAAGACTGGCCAACGACTACGTCGAGATCACCGTCGGCTTCGATGTCGACAGCCCATGCTCCCGTGCAAGGCGCATTCAGAATGGAGGAAGGCAGCTTGGTTTTCGCCGTGACATCGCTGAATCGTGCAGCGCTTTCCTGAACCAGAAAGCGGATTCCGCCCGCAGCGGCGAGAACAACATCAGTTTTGAAGTCGTAGTTGATGTCAGCCGGCAGGATCGATTCGGGACTGGGAGGAGCAGCCGAACCTCCACTCGGAAAGGGCAAAGTCGCTCCAGTGTCGAGCCGGACCTCCTTTGCATCGGCGAGCGCGATCGTGGGCGCGCCTTCCCCCGTAAGCGAAAGGAAACCGATCCAACTCCAATGAGTGTTGCCGAAGCGCGTATCTGGTTGTGCCTGAAAGGTGATGCCAGTATCCGGAGGAGCCGGCGACGAAGATGGCGAAGGCAGGAGCAGGAAGCGGGTAAAGGGTTGTGCTTCTTCGCCGGCAGCGGGCCTGATTTCTTCCAGGCTGGCCCGGAACGCTGGCACACGCATCAGAACGTTACGCAGGAATACGCTTCGCAACGCGGCCGACTTCGGATCGCCACTCGATGCGGCAGTCTGAACTGAACTGAGATTCTGCTTCACGTCAGAGGGCCAGTCGCCGCTCTGAGCTGCTATACGTTGGATCGCGGACTGCAGACTGGCGGTATCTCCTCGCTTTGCGGAGATGCGGCTCAATTCAACCAATGCTGCAAGATTATTTGGCCTGGTCGCGAGGATCTGCTGAATGAGAATTTGAAACTGATCGTCGCTGCCTGCGCCCCCTTGACGCTCAATCGCAAGTGCCAGAGCATAAACAGCGCGCGTATCCTGCGGCGCGAGATTCACTGCTTTCCGATAGTTATCAATTGCTGATTGCGAATCGCCACGTGCCATGCCTAGAAGTCCGATCAGAAAGTAGATTCTGCCGTCATTTGGAGCAAGCTTCAGCGCGTGATTGAAGCGATCCATCGCAGGTTCGAAGTTGCGCTGGCGCAAGGCCAGTATTCCCCAGTCGGCCCATGCCGCAGGCTCGCCGGGAGCGATCTGCGCTGCCTGCTGCAAACTGCTATCTGCTAAGACGTCATTGCCGACCTGGAGCGCGGAAAGGCCGACATAGAAGGCCGAGACAAACTGCTCGTAGGTCTTTGAAGAAGGCGTGGGAAGGCTGGAATGCGAACGGCACCCCGAGGATGATAGTAGGCAAAGTACTCCCAGGCAGATGGTTCCGGTCATGCGGCAACTGGCCGCCGTTCGAGGATAGATAAATGTGTTCACGTT
>Ga0207695_10005507_pt1 | contig 16761 bp, 18 predicted proteins | sample KBSC54metaG_FD_184354 | JGI IMG/M metagenome (GOLD analysis project Ga0207695, IMG submission 184354) | Corn rhizosphere microbial communities from Kellogg Biological Station, Michigan, USA - KBS C5-4 metaG (SPAdes) (version 2) | ecosystem: Host-associated > Plants > Roots > Rhizosphere > Soil... | reverse complement strand
TTTATAACTATAAGAAGGTGTTATTGTATATTGATAGAAATCTGTTTTATTATTATCATTCAATAAAAAGCCCGCAAAAGAAATTCCAAATCCACTTTTGTGATAATACCCCACGGAAGGACTAAATACAAATCTTTGAGAATTTTGCAATGATTCTATTGATTTATCCTGGCGGCTATAAAGATTATTGCCTACTCCAACATTTACGCGGAAGTAGCTTGGATTTTTATCGTAGTTATTTATCATTTTAAGCATTTCATCGTTTTGCAACAAAGAATCCAGTATGTGTTGATCTGAAGGACTTAGCTGTCCATACGATTTTGAAAACATAAAAATTCCTGTAAGAAAAAACAATAAAATTCTTCGCATAGGTGGTAAATTAAAAAAATGCCATTTCAATACAGGAGCAATTCTATCCTTTTCAAAAAGTCTCCTGAAACAGACCTCAAAAATAGAATTAAGTTTAATCAGTGAGTGATAAACAAGGGCGAGGCGACTTCAAAATACCAACTGTTAATAAGCCATGTTTTATTACTATCAGGCTAATAGCATACCTTTGCGCCCAAAATAAAATTTAAAAATGAATGAATTTGAAGGTCTTGGGTTGAATGAAAACCTTGTTAAGGCTGTTACTGATCTTGGTTTTGATACGCCCACTCCTATACAAATTAAGGCGATTCCTATTCTACTGTCGGGCACTACAGATTTTGTGGGGCTTGCTCAAACAGGAACCGGAAAGACAGCAGCCTTCGGGTTACCATTATTACAATTAGTTGAAGCTGAAAATAAGTATCCACAGGCATTGATCGTATGCCCTACCCGCGAGCTTTGTTTACAAATATGCAGCGACATCCAGGACTATAAAAAATATTCACGCAATATTCTTGCGGAACCCGTGTATGGTGGTGCTTCCATTGTAATGCAAATACGTGCACTAAAAAAAGGAGTTCACATCGTTGTCGCTACGCCGGGCCGGCTTATTGACATGATAGAAAGAAAAGCTATCGATCTGCAGAAAGTAAAATATGTTGTTCTTGATGAAGCGGATGAAATGTTAAATATGGGTTTTAGAGACGATATAGATTTCGTTTTAAAGAATACCATCAACCGGCAAAGCATCTGGCTTTTCAGCGCTACAATGCCTTCATCTGTTCGTGAGATTTCGAAAAATTTCATGCGCAATCCGCAGGAAGTAACCGTTGGCAAAAAAAATACTGCTAACGTAAACATCGATCACCAGTATTTTATAACTCCCGCTCAATCGAGATTCGAAACTTTAAAAAGGTTGATCGATTTCAATCCCGGCATTTATGGAATTATTTTTACCCGTACAAAGGCAGATGCCCAGGACATTACAGAAAGGCTGGTAAAACAAGGTTATGATATTGAGGCTTTGCATGGCGATCTTACGCAACAGCAGCGTGATAAAGTAATGCAAAGATTCAGGGAAAAAAGTATCCAGTTATTAATTGCTACTGATGTTGCTGCAAGAGGTATTGATGTGGAAGGAATAACACATGTTATCAATTTTGAATTGCCTGATGATATGGAAGTATACACACACAGAGCAGGACGTACGGCACGTGCGGGAAAAAGCGGTATTTGTATTTCTGTTTGCCACAGCAGGGAAGCATTTAAAATTCGTCAGCTTGAAAAAATGGTGAATGCCCAGTTTCACCGGCTTGATATACCCAGCGGCAAAGATGTATGTCGCAAACAGTTTTTCTTTTTTATGGATAAACTGATTAATGCCGATACGTCGTATGGTGATTACGAAACTTATATGCCCGATCTTCAGAAGAAATTTGCTGATATAAGTAAAGAAGAAGTTCTGAAAAGAGTTGCCGCACTTGAGTTTGATCATTTCTTAAAATACTATGAAAATGCTGATGACCTGAATGCAAGAACTGATGTGAGGGAAAGAAGATTTGAAAATAATACCAGCCGCGATCGCGGAGTTAGAAAAGAGAGACCATCTTTTCAAAGAGATAATGGATATACAAGACTGTTTATTAATCTTGGCACCAAGGATGGTTTTTATAAAGCCAGTTTTTTACAATTTATTTTAGATGAAAGCAATCTTAAAAAAGAAGTGTTGGGCAAAATTGATCTTCGTGATATGAACTCCTGGGTTGAAATAGATAAATCGGCAGCCGGAAAAATGATTAAAAGTATGGACGGGAAAAAATACAATGGAAGATTGATTAGAATGAACGAAGCGGACGGCGGTTTTAAAAGGCCCCCAAATGAGGGAAGAAAAAGAATTCCCATGAATGAGAACAGGTACTAAGATCTACTCCCATATTTTATTTATAATAATCATTTCAAAAGCATTTGTATTAAATGCTTTTTTTATTTCAGGCAGATAACTTTACTTCGTTAACCTGGTTTTTATTTCATCCAAATATTTTTACATGAAAAATATTATCACACCACTGGTTTGCCTCCTCGCAATATCAATTCCTACGTCGTTTCTTTATTCTCAATCAACAGCAGATTCGTTGCTCAATTTTATTAAACAAAATAAAAACAGGTCTTCTCTTTTTCTAAGAAAAAACGATACCGTAATTGCCCAACTAAATGAAGATAAATTAATGCCGCTGGCCAGCACGGTAAAAATTATTGTAGCAATTGAATTTTCCAAACAGGCTGCTCATAATGTGATTGATGAAAATAAAAGAATTCCCTTAAGCGAACTGGACAAATATTATTTACCTAATACTGACGGTGACGCACACCCGAAATGGGTTGCGTACGAAAGACGACTCCGCCATATAACCAATGACAGCTTGAAATTAATTGACGTGGCACGAGGTATGATTATCTTCAGCAGCAATGCCAATACCGAATATCTTATGGATTTGCTCGGATTTGAAAATATACAAAACAACCTGCAGCTTTTAGGGCTGAAAAAACACACGCCCATTTATCCTTTAGTATCTTCTTTGTTCTTATATCAAAATCCAAAAAAAATAAGTGAGGATAAAATAATAAGAGTAATTGAGAAATTAAGTAACGAAGATTATGCCAGGGCTGCCCTGTTAATTCATAATGAGTTGAAGAACGATAGCAATTATAAGAAAAAATTCCGCCCGCAGGATCTTACCTTAAAAATGCAAAAAGAATGGAGCGACCGGTTGCCTTCATCCACCACCAAAGAGTATGTACAAGTATGCTCTATCCTTAACAACAGGAAATTTTTTGATGAGAAGACATATTCTACACTCGCCGAAGTGTTGGAATCATTAATGGAAGCGCCGGCAAATAAAACATGGCTCTCGCATGCCGGAATGAAGGGTGGTTCTACGATTTTTGTGCTAACTAAAGCATTATATGCAACGCTTAAAAATGGAACAAGGATTGAAATGGCTTATTTTTTTAATGATCTCACCGGTGAAGAAAACATCCGGCTGCAAAAATGGATGAACGATTTTGAAATAAAAGTTTTAACGGATGAGAAATTTAGAAACGAAATGATTTTTTAAAACAAAGCCGAGATTTTAACGCTCCTGCTCTACAAGCTTTTTGGCACAACATTCATCAAATCTTACCAACCTTTGCATAATAGGCTATTAGAGTCGCAATTACTTCGTTGTAACTGCGAAGCCCTTTGGGTTGCTCGTTTGCAAGTAAATATTTTCCATACAGCCAGCTTATTGCGGGTTCTAAAACACTTGTATATTTTTTATTAAACTGCCGCCATTCCAGTATATCCGCCTTTACAGCAGGGATTAATTGAACTGCAGCGCTTTTGGAAGCTGCTGAATCAAAATAAAATACCTCACGGTTGGCATACACGAAAAGATCGAGGTAGGTTGAGTATTGAAACAATGCATCCTGAGAATTTGCGGCGGCCAGGTATCCTGAAAAATTGGCTTCATCTTCTTTCGCATATCCCAGTTGGTGGCCCATTTCATGTAACGTGATGTACGGACGTAAAAATTTGGGAACAGTAGTATTTACCTGGGCCTCACCGGTGAAAGGATTGTAATAACCTGTAAAGCCAACGTAATCGCCTAACCACCCATACAAAGAAGATTTTATTGAAGCTCCGTTGTATTGCATGAAAGGATAAACTACTGCCGCGTCTTCATAACATTTTACTGCTCTTTGAAACAACTCTTTATTATCGGGATAGGTAATCCTTTCTTTAATAATTGCCTGTTTGGTTTCATTTACTTTTTGCAACAGCAAATCCTGTATCATTTTTAGATGAGCAGTATCGTAATCAATCTGCGACAAATTCAGTTGCCATGCAATTCCTTTTCGGTTATAATTTAATCCCCAGAAAATATTAAAAACAATATAAACACTTGCAAATATTAAGATGACCTTCCACAATTTTTTAATGAGTAAATGCTTCGTGAGTTTCCTTTTAATAAGAAGCGTTAGGTTTTTTATCAGTTTCCACGCTAACCAGCCACCAGCGGTTAAATATAAAATATCTCCAAAACTAAAAGGTATCCATCCAAATAAAAACCTCAAAACAATTGAAAAAGAATAATAAAAATCGCTTGTATAAAATCGCTCAACCTGGTGGTTACTTTGTGCCCATAATTTTATGCCAACTACCAGCAGAAGCGCTGTTAACCATATCCATCTTTGTCTTTTAAAATTGCTGAAAATATTCATAAAAACGGGGAACAGATTTGAGAACAAAAATCGATTAGTGTGTATTGATTAATAGCCGAAGTTAGTTGAAAGCGTAAGTTTAATAGGAATTTAAGAGCTGAAATTGTGCAAGTGTCTAATTTTACTGTGTTTTTGTGAAAAAAATTAATTGATTTTCCTTACCTTTGCCCCCCTTTAATTTGATATCATGGGAAACAGGCGCAAGTTTGACATTGCCTTCGTTGGTTTAAAGCCTGGAATTCATGAGTTTAACTACGAGGTAGATCAAAAGTTCTTTACAGATTACCAGCAGGATAGCGGCGCTGCAATCGAATTCAACGACTGTGAAGCAATTATAAAGCTGAAGCTCGAAAAGAATACGTCATTCATGATGTTGAAGTTTGAAGTGGGCGGCAGTGTAAATGTTATTTGCGACCGGTGTGGAAACACTTTAACGATGAATCTTTGGGACGAATTTAACATGGTGGTGAAGCAGGTTGAAAACCCCGACGAGATGAATGAAAGTGAAGAAGACCCCGATATTTATTATATATCGAGAACTGAAAGCCATCTCCATCTTGCAGATTGGATTTATGAATTTGTATCGCTGAGTATTCCAATGCAACGGATGTGCAGTGAACAGGAAATGGGTGGACCTCAATGCAATAAAGAAATACTATCGATGCTCAAAAAAATGGAGTCGGGAGTAATTGAAAATAATCATCCCCTGCAAAAGGGACTTGAACAGTTTAAGAATAAAAACAATTAATTTATATTTTAATCTACGGTTATGCCAAATCCAAAACGCAGACATAGTCAGCAAAGAAGTGCCAAAAGAAGAACACATTATAAAGCAGATGCTCCTACTTTGAGCGTTGACAGTACTACCGGCGAAACGCATGTGCGCCATCGTGCACATGTTAACGAAGGAAAGCTTTACTACAAGGGGAAAGTAGTTGCAGAGAAAGCGCCTTTGAAGGCCTGATTAAGCGGTTCCGCATTTTTATGATATCCAAAAATAAAGTTTGAGTAACTTCAACTTTGCTTTTGGATTTTTTATTTGAACTGAACTCACACTCTAACTTTTATTAAAAACAGCATCAGTTAACTTTGTATTATGAAAATAGCACTGGATATGATGGGCGGAGATTTTGCTCCGTTAGAAGCGGTAAAAGGCGTTCGGCTTTTTTTTTCACAACCACAGCAACAGGTAAATTTAATTCTCATCGGCGATGAAGAAAAAATAAGTCCTCTTTTATCCGAATATAAAATAGCTGCTGAAAATATTAAAGTAGTTCATGCTTCGCAGGTAATTGAAATGCATGAACATCCCACAAAAGCTTTAAAAGAAAAACAACAATCTTCCATCGCAATCGGATTTCATTTATTGTCAACAGGCAAGGCTGATGCATTTATAAGTGCAGGCAATACCGGCGCAATGATGGTAGGTTCCTTGTTCAGTATTAAAGCAATTGACGGAGTACAACGGCCAACCATAGGCGCTTATCTTCCAAAAGAAAACGGATCGCTGTCTTTATTGGTAGATGTTGGATTGAACAGTGATTGTAAACCGGAAAATTTAAACCAGTTTGCTGTGCTTGGATCTTTGTTTGCAAAGTATATTTTAAATACACCCGATGCACGTGTTGCTCTTATAAATTTGGGAGAAGAAGAAGGCAAAGGAAATCTTCTCACGCAGGCAGCTTATTCTTTATTAAAAGAAAACAATCAAATTAATTTTATCGGAAATGCAGAAGGCCGCGATCTTTTAAAAGATAAAGCCGATGTATACGTTTGCGATGGATTTACGGGAAATGTTATTTTAAAATTTGCAGAATCTGTTTTTGATATTGTACAAAACAGGAAAATTGAGGACGAACATTTCAATCGTTTCAATTTTGAAATTTATGGTGGTGTTCCTGTATTGGGAGTAAACAAACCTGTAATAATAGGGCATGGCATATCGCATGCAAAAGCTTTTGACAATATGATTAAGATTGCTAAGAAAATGCTTGATGAAAATTTAATCGATAAAATGAGAAGTAGTTTTTCCGCTTAAATGTGCAACAACATATTTTCGATTATCAATATCAGGAAAACCGGATGTTTTTTTTCGGGCAGAAATTTTAGTGATCTGTGCGTTAGTCTTTCCACATCATGTCAAATGACGATAAGCCTCAATCGCAATTTTGTAAAAGGCCCTTTCTATAGTGTCAAATATTAAAGTCTTGAAAATAATCTCCCCCTGTACACCGGCTTGATAGCTTAAAGTTATATTCAATATAAAAGGTGTTTGTCGCCCCTTAACCTTATTCTTTATTTATTATTTTTACTACCGTCATATTTCAAAATACGGGATGATCTGCAACAGAAGAACTTTACGATGTTTGTTTATAATCTGCACCTTTTATTCGTTGCATTGTTCGTTGTATGCACAAATGGATACAATTCCTAAAAAGTCAGTTTCAGATACCATAACTAAGAAGCCGAAATCGGATTCCACAACCAGGCAATCGCTGGATGAATACCTCAAATCGCGAAAAGGTTTTGTTGGTAAAATGTTTAAAGGCCTCACAAGAGACACGACACCTGTGCAAAAAGCAAATAATCTAAGAAGAAATGATGCTCCTTATAAACTTTTTGAAGGAGCAGTAATACGACATATAATAATTAAAGATTTGCCCTTTGGTATTCCGTTAACCGATACTTCAAAAAATGTGGTTACCGTGTTCACCAAAATTGCTAATACTCTTCACCATACCACGCGTAAAGCCGTTATTCGAAATAATCTTTTCTTCAAAGAGAAAGAACTGCTCGTACCTTACCTTATGGCAGATAATGAAACTTACCTCAGGCAATTGCCCTACATACAGGATGCTGTTATTGAATTGGAGCCGGCGCATGACCTTAGCTTGGATTCGGTGGATGTATATGTTGTAGTAAAAGACTTGTTTTCTCTTGGGGGTTCTATTTCATCACTGGGCTTAAGAAATACTGACGTTGCAATTAAGGAAGATAATATTACTGGTTCGGGAAATGGCATCGTAATTCATGGTTTGTACGACATAAGCAGGCGAAGAAATTTCGGCGGCGGTATTGAATATGTTTTGAGAAATATAGGCAACAGTTTTACAAACTTTAATTTTGGATATCAAAGCTATTATCCCAATATAATAGGGCTTAAAGAAGAAAATCTCTATTATATGAAGCTTACAAAACCTTTAATAAACCGTTATGCGCATTGGACATATGAGTTTGACGGATCTTATCATTCTACGAGGAATATGTATTCTTCCGATTCGATATATTTAAGCGATGTGCGGTACCGTTATTACAATGTGGATGCATGGATGGGTTATAACATTAATTCTACCGGATTCAGTACCACAGCTGAAGATAAAAAACTGAGAAAATTAATCGGGTTGCGAGTTATTGATCAGCAATTCCAGGACCTGCCCGGAAAATATATTACCCAATATAACTGGCGCTATGCAAGCCTTACCGGCGCTATGGCATCATTATCTTTTTACCGCCAAAATTTTTATAAGTCTCAATATATATATGCGTTTGGAATAAATGAAGATATTCCCGAAGGCCTGACAATTACCCTGACGGCAGGGTATACCAAAAAGCAGAATTTGTCGCGTCCATTTTTAGGCTTTAATTATGAACGATCCATTTTCAATGCAAAAAATAATTACTTCAGCTATGCCTTGCGGGCTGAAGGTTACCTCGATCATAAAAAATTTGAGGATATCAACTTGTTTGGAACCATAGATTATTTCGACCATTTAAAAGCTATGGGGAAAAAATGGAAGCAGCGTACATTTGTTGACATAGGAGTTGCTAAACAAATTAACACGGTACTCAACGAACCATTATATATTGATAGCAAGTATGGCCTACCAGCATTTAGAAATGGCCCTGAAGGTGGTTCTCTTCGTGCATCCGTAAAGGCAGAATCGGTTTTTTACAGTCCATGGGCGTTTGAATCATTCCGGTTTGCTCCCTTTATTTTTGGTAATACCGGGCTTTTCACACCCTATAATACTCCAATAAATACCAGCAATATTTACACATTAGTTGGAGGAGGGCTAAGGACAAGAAATGAGAGCCTGATTTTCGGAACACTTGAACTTAAAGGTTATTATTTTTTAAAGAAGAATATCAACAATGAGAATTGGCGGGTGGACATTAGTACGGATATAACTTTCAAATACAATACTCAATTGGTGAGAAAGCCCGACTTTATCCAGGTGAACTAATAAATTTATCCTTAATAAATCAAATCTGCCCGAAGTGCGTAAAACAAAAAGCATCTGATTTCGCTCTTCTTATCACTCCGATCTCGCTCGGAATTCTAATCAAACTAACCTGATGCTTTTGCTGAAAGCTTTGATCTTTTAAGGGATTTTCTACTTCCAACTTTGTACCTCTAAGGTACATATATTGGAAACGTTTTTCCAAATATTTTCAATGGTTGTTCTGCACCCGTTTTTCACAAAGTTATGCACAAGTCAAAGCTGGTAGGTACCTTCTTTTAGAATTTAATATTCCCTGCTGAATTCTTACTGCCAATTATTTTCAAGTTGGTATCTTAAATGAACCATTATTGATTTAAGGTGAATATTCGGATAAATGGCTTTATTATTCGAAGGCATTTAAATATCTTGTAATAAAATCAGCAAGTTTGAGAATTCTATATAGAAAATATTTTGAATTGACTTTTTGGATCATGGCTCTTACATCCTTAGCTATAATGAATCCAGGTAGCAACCCTCATTATTCATTTTGTTTATTTAAATTTTTGGGATTGAAATTTTGTCCCGGTTGCGGCCTTGGCCATTCCATCAGTTACTTATTCCATGGGGATATTCGTGAATCGTTTTCAGCACATCCTTTGGGGATTTTTGCTGTAATTGTTCTCATCGGCAGGATATACAATTTATTTCGGTTACATATATTTTCAAAAACTATAAAACATCATTATGGACTACAATAACGCAAACTCACTAAACCCGGTACTTTTAAAATATCTTTACGATATTACGCCTGAAGAGTTAATTACCATTAACTCACGTACGCAGGGATTTGGTGATGACGAGTTAACTCACTTCTGCATGATTTATCGCTCTAAAAGAAAAGACCCGCAAACTATTTTATTATTATGCCTGCTTGGTCTTGTTTTTGTAGCTGGCATTCACCGGTTTGTTATCGGGCAGGTAGGTATGGGCATTCTCTATTTTTTTACGGGAGGTTTATGTGTTATAGGCACGATTGTAGATGCTGTAAATCATAAGGACCTTGCATTAGAGTATAACGGCAAAATGATTGCAGAAACTTTAACGATGCTGAATATGATTAAAAGATAAAATCATTCTGTTGGTTTTTCCTTAAAATTATTTTTCTTAATTAGCAGTAACGAAAAAAATACTTACGAAATTAAATTCATTTAAAATATGCATTTTGCAATCCTGGATAACCAAATCAATCCCGTTAAATAGATCATGATAAGCCGCGCTGGAAATTTGACGACAACGCCTAATTTCGTTCGACTAACGGTTTAAAAGAATTATATAATGATAGTGCAAAAAGCTACACTACAGAACATACCGCAGTTAGAAATCTTAATCAACAGTGCATACCGCGGAGATAGTTCAAAAAAAGGATGGACGACAGAAGCCGATCTTCTTGATGGTATTAGAACAGACGTCGACAGTCTTAAAGAAATGATCAGTAGAAGCAGTGCTATTATTTTACAATCATTTACCGAACATAATTTATTGCAAGGCTGCGTCTATCTCGAAAAAAGACAAAATAAAATGTATTTGGGAATGCTTACTGTTTCACCAATGCTTCAGGCCAAAGGTATTGGCAAACAACTTCTTATTGAAGCTGAAAAATATGCACAATCACAAGAATGTTCACTCATTGAGATGACTGTAATTTCTGTTCGTACTGAACTTATTGAATGGTATAAGAAACATGGTTATAAAGATACCGGCGAAAAAAGGCCTTTTCCTAATGATATAAAATTTGGCATACCGAAACAACCGCTTGAATTTATAGTAATGCAAAAGGAAATTTAAGTATTAGAAAATATTATTTTTCTTTTAATCTTTGAATCTATTTATTTTATTTTTGAATTATAAGCCAATTTAGCTCAGGTGGTAGAGCAGCACCCTCGTAATGTGCAGGTCGTTGGTTCGAGTCCAATAATTGGCTCAGAAATTTATAAACAATTTCTTTTCTTTCTTAAATATATTTATATTTATATCTATTATTACTTGATTGCCTGATTTCCCTTCTAAGTTTATAATCCGTCTCGTTGACAAATCTGCTGATCTTAAAACACACATTTTTTACATCACTTAAATTAATTTTGTATGAACAAAGTTTTAACAAGTTTTTTTCTGTCCTTTCTGTTATTAATTTTTACCTTCTCCAGCTGTAACACGTCGAGTCCGGGAGAGAATACAAAAGACTCGACCCAGGTAGCCGCAACCAATTCTTTCGGAGCATTCAACAGCCAGGTTGAATGGGGTGCACACCTTGTTAAGGTTGCCGGCTGCAACGATTGCCATACGCCCAAAAAAATGGGGCCTAACGGGCCAGAGGATGACATGAGCCTGATGCTTTCAGGACACCCTGCCCAACAACCCCCACCAGCTTTCGATGTAAAAGAGGCTGCAAAAAAAGGGCTTATCCTTACGCAAAGTTTTACAGCCTGGATGGGACCGTGGGGAATAACATACGCGGCAAACATTACCTCAGACTCAACAGGTATTGGCATGTGGACGGAAGCCCAATTTATCAAAGCCCTAAGAGAGAAGAAATGGATGGGCCTTGACAATACGAGGCCGCTTATGCCACCTATGTCAATGATGCCGGCAACTCAAATGAGCGACGATGAATTGAAAGCCATTTTTGCTTATCTTAAAACAACACCACCAATTAAGAATGTTCAACCAACTGCTATGTTGCTTCCTCCTCCTGCTAAGCAGTGAAATAATAGCATTGGAAATTTCTGAGTTTTACCATGTGTTTAAATTAAAGAGCATGGTAAAACCCAGAACAATATGGCACATGGACTAAATCTGAAAATCTATGATGTAACTCGCTGACATTTTTTCAAAACGCCAAAGAAATTTTTCCTACTCTTCATTGATTACAAGCTAACAGAAGTTTTTCTTTTTTAAGCCCTCTTGAAAATTGGTAAACAAGGATGTACCCGCGTCACAATTTTTTATTATTCACTCAAAATAAACAGTTATGAACACAAAAAAATTTCTTATCGGTGGAATAGTTGGAGGCATTATTTATTTTTTACTCGGCTATGTATTTTATGGAAATCTTTTCTCAGATTTTTTCGTGAAGAATGCGGGCTCAGCAACAGGCGTTAGCAGAGCCATGGACCAATTTGTGTGGTGGGCTCTTGCTTTAGGAAATATATTTGGAGGATTTCTCTTGTCTTATGTTTTTATAAAATCAAATGTTAGTACCGTTGGCTCGGGATTATTAACCGGTGCGGCTATTGGGCTTTTAATGGCCGCCTCTTACGATTTAATTTCTTATGGTACCTCAAACCTTACTACTACAACAGGAGTTGTGGGTGATATCGGAATTTTCACCTTAATGTCTGCAATTACAGGTGCAATAGTAGCATGGGTACTTGGGCTTATTGGTAAAGCATCACCTGCGAGGGCATAATACTTGAAACTTTAAATATTGCCATGAGCTTTTTGGCTCATGGCTTTTTTTTAAATAAAAAAGAGAGTAATGCTTTCTAATCTTACCTACCTAATTTTTATTCAATTTGAGAATTGCCACATTGGAGAATTGCAGAATAAAAAAAGTAATTTTTCATGATTCTATTTTTGGCTAACATTAGCTTTGTAAAAAATAATTTATGAAAAATCACCATTACAAAGTTGATATTAAATGGACAGGCAATTCAGGAAAGGGAACAAGTAATTATACAGCTTATGAGCGAAGTCACGTTATTAGTGTGAATGAAAAAGATTGCATTTTTGGTTCGTCGGATCCTTCTTTTCGTGGAGACAAAACAAAGTATAATCCTGAAGAATTATTCGTCGCATCATTATCCACCTGCCACATGCTTTGGTTTTTACATCTTTGCTCAGACCAAAATATTGTTGTTCTCGATTATGCAGATAATGCGACAGGAACCATGCAGGAATCGAAAGATGGCGGGGGTCGCTTTATGGAAGTTACTTTACACCCGACAGTTATTGTAAGCGATGCCTTGATGATTGAAAAAGCAAATAAATTACACCATGACGCCAACAAATTATGCTATATAGCAAATTCCTGTAATTTTCCCATTCATCACAAACCAAACTGCAAAGCAGCAAATGCTTGAAATTAAACCAATATGCGAGAACTGCGGAAAGCCGCTTCCTAATGAAAGTACAGAAGCAATGATTTGTACGTTCGAATGTACATTTTGTAAAGATTGTGTAAATGATATTCTATTAGATGTTTGCCCAAACTGCGGTGGCGGATTTGAGAAACGTCCTACCAGACCGAAACAGTTGTTGGAAAAATATCCTGCTTCCTTCAGAGAATATTTGAATCCAATCGACAAAAATCAGTTCAAAGAAAAACTCGAAAAATACAAACACATAGAACCCAATAAAAGATGAAATCAAATTCATTCCTCTTTGCAATTACCCAATTTCATAAAATCTTAAAAAACGAAAAATGAAAAATTTATTTGACCCGAAAGTAAAGGAAGAATTACTTTCAAGGATTGACAATCTTAAACCAGGTGCCAAAGCTCTTTGGGGGAAAATGAATGTAAACCAGGGTTTACTGCATATGACAATGGCGTTTGACATCCCAACAGGTAAACTAAATCCTACCATGCCCCGAAAAATTCCCATGCCTAAATGGATGCTAAAATTTTTTCTGTTAAATACAAAACCTCCAAAGGCAAAGGCAGAAACGTTTGTTGAAATAAACACCGTTAGTCTCGGCATTGACCCCAAAGATTTTGAAGTAGAGCGACAAAACTTAAAGAAAGCTTTAGAAAATCTTTGCAGTACAACAACTCTCATTCCGGAAAATAAATTCGCAGGAAAATTTAGCAGGAACGATTGGGGAAAGCTGAACTATAATCATACAGACCACCATTTAAGACAATTTGGTGTTTAATGAAAGAATGATAATTCCGGTGTTGCTCTTGAACACATTGCTTTTAAATAGAAGCCTGCTCATAATTTTTTATTGGCATTGTAAAACGCACACACCTTATTCATTACACATATTTCGCATTTAGGGTTTGTTGGTCTGCAGATTTCTCTTCCCAGAAAAGACATCGCCATACCGGCATCCCATTCGCTTTTTGGAAGAATATCCATAATTTGTTTTTCAATTTTCTTTGGATCAGTACCCGTGGCTATGCCCAACCGTGGTGCCACACGCACCACATGGAGATCAACAATAACACCTTCGGGGTCCTTACCCGACTCACGCAATATTACATTTGCAGATTTTCTGCCGATGCCTGGCAATGCTGTAAGCTCATCTAATGTTTGCGGAATATTTTTGTTGTCCTTTATTTTTTGCGCCATCTCGGTTAGCCATTTTGACTTGTTACCAAAGTTGCGAACGCCACTGATATATTTCAGCAACAATTCAGGCGTTGCCCTGGATAATGCTTTCAAGTCAGGAAATACCTTAAAAAATTCTATTGCTACCTTATTGATGTTTTTATCTGAATCCTGCGCAGATAAAACAACCATTACCATTAATTGGTAAACATCTTTATATTCTAACGGATGTTGTTTGCCTTTATATTTTTTAAGTAATGGTTTAATCGCCTCAGGCCAATTTACTTTGTCGGGCATAATGAAAATATTTATACAAATCTACTGTAAAGTCAATTCGATTGCAGTTAAAATATCTAACAGTTAATTTTACATGTAAGCCTCGCTGTTAGTATCATCAATTCAAATCAAAAGCCCCTGCCGCTGGGATTAGCTTTTGGCAATTCCTTGCGTGGAAGCTTTTCGTCTCTCATTGCTGCATCGTAAACAAATGCGGCAACAATTGTTGCGGCTTGTTTTAAGTCATCTTCCTGTAAATGTTCGGAAACATCCATATTACTGTGGTGGTTCCTTGTATCATATTCTAGCGGGTCCTGTATAAATTGAAAACCCGGTAACCCAACAGCATCGAATGATAAATGATCAGTACCTCCCGTGTTGCTAATTGTAAGAGTTTTTGCTCCCAGGTCATTGAACGGCGCAAGCCATTGCCTGAAAATCGGGCGGACGGCCTCATTGCCTTGCAAATAAACCCCGCGGATTTTTCCTGTGCCGTTATCAACGTTAAAGTAGGCAGAGAATTTTTCATGTGCTGGTAACAATTTCATATCGGTGGGATCTGCAAAAGTTTTCTTCACATATCCTTTTGAGCCCAATAAACCTTCTTCTTCACCGCTCCACAACGCAATGCGGATCGTTCTTCTTGGCTTTATCCCGATTGCTTTTAAAATTCTCACAGCCTCCATCATAACCATTGACCCGGCCCCATTATCAGTAGCACCCGTTCCTCCCTGCCACGAATCGAGATGTCCTCCAAGCATTACAACTTCATCTTTTAATTTTTTATCAGTGCCGGGAATTTCGGCTATAACATTGTAACCTTTCGTATCGTTTGTGAAAAACTTTGTTTGAACATCTGCATCTATTTTCACAGGAATATTATTTTTTAGCAATCTCACAATCGTCATATAATCTTCCCATTGTAATGCAATATCCAGGAAGTTTGCAGGATCGGTTAGTTTGTATGGCCCGGCCTGCTGAACAAAAATGGTTCCGTCATGATTACGTGGTGAACTCGTAAAAATGGCAACAGAGCCTTCATTTACTGCCATTGCTTTTAAAGAATTCAACAACTTTTGTAGCTCTAAAAAACGGCTTCTGAATTGCTCTCTTCGTCTACGCATAGCCGCAGTATCCTCTGGTTGCATTTTTATATTTTCCATCGAATCCAGTTCTTCATCAGTATATCTTCTTGCGTCTGGTTTAAAACTTAACTTATAAGAATCGTTATTATCCATTATTAAAATTTTCCCTTTGAGCTTTCCACGATAAGCACCCAGGTCTGCTGAATCTTTTGCACGAATCAGAATTACTTCTGCATTTTGCAAACCGATAGTCCCGGAGGTCCATGCTTTAGGATATGCCTCTAATGATTTGTACCATGGAGCTGTCATTGCGATATATGATTTTTCCAGTTCCCAGCTTTTGCCAAAGTCACCCCACGGATCAAGCATAGCATTTACCAATCCCCATTTTGCAAGTTGATCTTTTGCATAATTCGCTGCACGAAAAAATCCCGGAGAACTTGTGAGTCTTGGCCCGCTTGCATCCGTAAGATGAAAGGCAATATCCATTACCTTAGAATTTTGCAAACCTTCCGTTCGTATCTGGTTCATGACAGCCGTATCAATTTTTTCGGTTTGACTAAATATTATTGTAGGAATAAAAAGAAAAAACAGGACGCTTAGTTTTAGATTCTTCATGACTGAAATTTTTCGATAAGGTAACAAGATATCGTCATATAGAGAAAAGAAAATCGTTGGTAGTGGGTTGCTGGACATTGGGATTATTCATCTCATTATTTTAATCTGAGAAGGTGCAACGACTAAGTATATTTGGGAAATAAACTATTCTCAGTAGCATACTTGTCTTAAATAAACGATTATAAAATTTACTCCCGCATGACGAAATCAGTAGCAGCGCACAGTGATCGATATTTTATAATCAACAAGCCATGCAATATGGTATCTCAATTTGTAAGTCCACACAAAGTTGGTTTACTGGGAGATATTGATTTTACTTTTCCCGAAGGCACACATGCAATAGGCAGGCTGGACAATGATTCCGAAGGATTACTTATTTTAACGACTAACAAAAAAGTAACGCAGTTATTATTTTCGGGCAAAACGCAACATAAAAGAGTTTACCTGGTTCAGATAAACAACTTATTAAGTAAAGAAAATCTTCAGCGATTGAGAAATGGAGTTTCGATCCGGATAGAAGGTGGGCAGAATTATGTAACTCCTGCATGTGAGGTAAAGATTGTCGAAGATCCTTCAACCATCTATTCACAAATTCA
>Ga0207695_10005503_pt1 | contig 16765 bp, 13 predicted proteins | sample KBSC54metaG_FD_184354 | JGI IMG/M metagenome (GOLD analysis project Ga0207695, IMG submission 184354) | Corn rhizosphere microbial communities from Kellogg Biological Station, Michigan, USA - KBS C5-4 metaG (SPAdes) (version 2) | ecosystem: Host-associated > Plants > Roots > Rhizosphere > Soil... | reverse complement strand
GTCCATACCGGCAATGCCGATAGCGGAAAGCAACCCGCCGATGGTCGTCGGGATCAGGCAGACCAATAGGGAGACCAGGACCGCGACGGTTGGAATCGATCCCGAGCCTGCCTGCGCGACACTGAACACCGAATAGGGCTGCAACGTGATCACCGCGAGCAGAAAAATCAGAGTCAGGCCTGAGATTAGGATGTTCAGCGCAATCTCATTCGGCGTCTTCTGGCGCTGCGCACCCTCTACGAGGGCGATCATGCGATCAAGGAAGGTCTCGCCAGGGTTGGATGTGATCTTGATCTTGATCTGATCGGACAGGACACGCGTGCCGCCCGTAACCGCGCTGCGGTCGCCGCCGGATTCGCGGATGACCGGAGCACTTTCTCCTGTGATCACCGATTCGTCGACGGTTGCTACGCCCTCGATCACCTCTCCGTCTCCGGGGATGATGTCGCGGGCGTCACAAATCACGACGTCGCCGATTCGCAGCAGCGCGCCGGACACTTCTTCCACTTTTCCGCTCGTGTTCAATCGTTTTGCCGTGACGTCCGTCTTGGTTTTGCGCAGGGCGTCTGCCTGGGCCTTGCCGCGGGCCTCCGCCATAGCTTCCGCGAAGTTCGCAAAAAGGACCGTGAACCAGAGCCACAAGGAAATCTGGACCTGGAAACTGATGCCGCCTCCAGTAAGTGTCCCGCCGGTGAACAAGTCGCGGATCAAAAAGATCGTGGTCATCGCGGCGCCCGCCTCGACGACGAACATCACCGGGTTCTTCAGCAAGGTGACCGGGTTCAGCTTCGCGAAGGATGCCACGGTTGCCCGCTTGACGATCTCGGGGTCAAACAGCGGACGTGATCGCGCGAGCTTCTTGGGCAGAAGCGACGTCGGATCTTCCGGTGGAATCTGCGAGGTCTCTTTCGATTCAGTAGTCATAGTAGGCATGGTTGAAACACCTAGAACACTTTCCCGGTGTTCATCGTGTAGTGTTCGACAATCGGACCCAGCGAAAGTGCCGGGAAGAAGGTGAGCGCACCCACAATGATCACGGTTCCGACCAGCAATCCCACAAACAAAGGTCCATGTGTCGGAAATGTACCCGCCGTGGACGGGATCTTCTTCTTTGCGGCTAGACTTCCAGCCGCAGCAAGCAAGGGAATCAGGAATAGGAACCGGCCGATCCACATTGCCAGCCCGATCGTGAGGTCGTACCAGGGCGTGTTGACCGTGAGGCCGGCGAAGGCGCTGCCGTTGTTGCCCGTGCCGCTGACATAGGCGTACAGAATCTCGCTCAAACCATGCGGACCACTGTTGTTCATGTTGGCTGTCGCCGCGCCTTGAGGATTCCAGTAGCCGTGTGCGGGGAAAGTAAGCACCGAACTGAGCGCGCTGAAGACCAGGATGCTGAAGGCAGTGGCGATTACTGCCAGCATCGCCATCTTGACTTCCTTCTGCTCGATCTTCTTGCCGATGTACTCCGGTGTCCGTCCCACCATCAGGCCCGCGATAAACACCGCCAGGATGCAGTACAGCAAGATCCCATAAAGGCCAGCCCCCACGCCGCCGAATATTACTTCGCCGGTCATGATGTTGAACATCGGAACCAAGCCCCCTATGGGTGTGAAGCTGTCATGCATCGCGTTCACCGCGCCGCAACTGGCGTCCGTCGTCACGGTGGCGAACAGCGCGGAGTTGGCGATCCCGAAGCGGGTTTCTTTCCCTTCCATATTTCCGCCGGATTGGCCCGAGGTCGCAGTCGTCTGGACCCCGAGGTTCGCGACGATCGGATTGCCGGCCTGCTCGAAGTGATAGCAGACAAACACCCCGATCAGGAACATGACAGAGAAGGCCGCAAAGATTGCCCAGCCTTGCCGTGTATCCCCGACCATCTTGCCGAAGGTGTAGGTCAATGCACCCGGGATCACAAAGATCAGGAACATCGCCAAGAGATTGCTGAGCGGGGTCGGATTCTCAAACGGATGCGCGGAGTTGGCGTTGAAGAAGCCTCCCCCATTGGTTCCCAATTGCTTGATGGCTTCCTGCGAGGCCACCGGCCCTTGAGCGATGATCTGCTTGGCACCTTCAACTGTGGTCACCTCGGTGTAGGGTTTGAAATTCTGAACGACACCCTGCGAGACGTACAGCAGGGCAGCCACGATAGAGATCGGCAGCAGCACGTATACGGTCGCGCGAGTGACGTCCACCCAGAAGTTGCCGATGGTCCTTTTCTCCTGCCGGGCGAAGCCGCGGATCAGGGCGACGGCAATCGCCATGCCTGCGGCGGCCGAAGCAAAGTTCTGAACCGCCAGGGCAGCCATCTGCACGAAATAGCTCATCGTCGCTTCGCCGGAATATGCCTGCCAGTTGGTATTGGTCACGAAACTGGTCGCCGTGTTGAACGCCAAGTCCGGAGGAACATTACCGGCATTGAAGTTCTGAGGATTCAATGGCAGGTAACCCTGAGCACGCTGCAACAGGTAGGTCAGCAGGAAGCCAAAAAGGCTGAAGCTCAATAGCGCGGCCGTGTACTGGGTCCATCGCTGCTCGACCTCCTCCTTCACCCCGATCATCTTGTAGGTGAGTATTTCCAGCCACCGGAGAACCGGATGCATGAAGGTACTCTGCCCCTCGAATACCCGGGCCATGTAGCCACCCAGAGGTTTTGCGCAGACCAGGATCAGCCCCAGGAAAATAGCGATTTGTAGAACTCCGATGCTCGTCATTGTTTTACTCCGTTCACTTAAAACTTCTCCGGGCGGAGAAGCGCGTAGATCAGGTAAATGAACAACCCCAACGACGCGATTCCAGCGATGATGTAGTCCATATTTCTCTCCGGCTCTTACAACTTGTCGCAGGCCTTCGTGAAGACCCAGCAAACAAGGAGGAATGCACATCCAACGGCGACATAGAACAGGTCGAGCATTTGGCTTACTCCCTTTCGATCAAAATCACTTTATGGCCGGCCTGCCGCAAGCGGCGCGCCGTCAGTGTTTCGGTAGTGGGCCACCACTTCTTGCGCCCGCCGATTACCACCAGCGAGTTAGGGCTCAGCATGCGCAACAGCATCTCCAGCCGGTCTCTGCACAAATAGATCTGCACGCTCGTCTCCACCAAGCTTTCGCTCGCGATCACCCGAAAGCGATCCTCGTTAAACTCCAACAGAACCGGCGGAGTTTCAAGGGGTAGCGGATAAGGCACGACTTGCGGCACCACGAGCGTGATTTTTGCACCCAGGCTGTTCGCCAGATTGCCGGCTTCATTCAACGCCGCAAGTGTCGATTCCACGGACGTGAAGACTACTGCGATGTTGAGCTTCTGATCTGCCTCTTCCCCGATGGGCCGCGTGGGGTATCCAGTTCGCGGCGCCAGGAGTCTCTCAATCGCGAGTGACATGTGATTCTGCCCTCCCACGTCCTGAGAATATTCCCTAAGGCGTAAAAAAGTCATGGAAAAGCCATGAAGAAGTTATAAGGATTGGACTATTCGGCGGTTCCGTTAAAACGGTATCCCACCCACGGCTCAGTAGTGATGAACTGCGGTTGTTCCGGATTTGGCTCGATCTTCTTCCGCAGGGTTTTGATAAACACGCGCAGATAGTCCACCTGGTCGCCATAATCAGGTCCCCACACGGCTTGGAGCAGTTCCCGATGCGGTACGGCTTCATTGGTATGCTGCGTCAGGTATCTAAGCAGATCCAGCTCCTTCGGGGTCAGGTGGGATGTCTTCGCTCCCTGTGTGACCGTTCTCCCGTCGAAGTCGATGGTGAGTGAGCCAACCCTTAGCCTGCCGGGCGACGCTTGCGTCACGGGAAGGCGGCGCAGTGCGGCGCGTATGCGAGCAAGAAGTTCGGGAGTGCTGAACGGCTTCGTCACAAAGTCATCGGCGCCTGCGTCCAGAGCCTCGACCTTGTCTGCCTCGGTGTTGTGAACGGTCAGCATGACGATAGCGACGTTTGGATCCGCACGAATTTCCCGGCATGCTGCCAGTCCGCCCATGCCAGGCATATTGATATCCAGCAGCACCAGGTCGGGACGGAACTCTCGGAGTTTCGCAAGTCCCTCCTCCCCTGTTTTGGCGTCGTCCACCTCGTATCCAGCGCCGGTCAACGTGGTCCTCATAATGCGCCTGATCTGAGGTTCGTCGTCAATGACCAGAATGCGGCCCGCGCTCAATGCCGTCCTCCCTTTTGATCCGCCGGAAACGTCAGCCGGAAGGTGGTCTCGCCGGGCTTGCTTGCCACCGCCAGTTCTCCATGATGCGCCTTCACGATGTTCTGGGCGATGCTCAAACCCAGACCCGAGCCAGGTATCTGATTCTGCACGGAAGGACTTCTGTACAGGCGTTCGAAAATGCGGCTCTGCTCCTGGGAAGGTATGCCCTTACCATAGTCTGTCACCGTTACCGTGACGCCACTGCCGTTGTGAACGCGAACCGTTACGGGCGTGTTGGGAGGAGAATACTTCAGAGCATTATCAACAAGCTGTTTGATCGCCAGCTTCACTAACCTTCGATCAACGGGCGCCGCTGGCGGGTGTTCGTCGCACACCACACTCAGGGGGCGGCCATCGATCACATGGTGCATCGAGGCGACCACCTCGCGGACGAGCTCGCCGACGTTCGAGGGTTCCGTGTGAAGCTGAATATCCGCCGTGTCCAGCCGTCCCATTTCGACGGCGTCCTCGATGAGCTCATTAAGGTGCTTGGCTTCTTCATCGGCGATTTTGACCAGTTCCGCCTTGCTGTTGGCCGGCTGATCCGGATTGGCCAGGAGAGAAGTGGTCGCAGCCATGATCGATGTCAGCGGGGTCTTAAACTCGTGCGCCATTGCGTCCAATAGCGTAGTTCGAAGCCTTTCACTTCGCCGCGCAGCCTCGATCTGAGACGAGAGATCTTGAGCGTGCGCCCTTTCCAGCCCGATAGCAACCAAGTTGGCGATTCCCTGGAGCACGGCGTCAGGCATCTGAGCGCCTTGGAGAGCCAGACCCGCAATCGGCTCCGAGCCCAGACGCACCGCCGTAATCACGCGATTTCGCTGGGCGTCTGTAAAGGAGCTGCCCTGCAAGGCCGCATCGCGAAGCTGATCTTCTAGGCCATCGAAATCCAAGGGGCCGGCGCGATAAAACTCCTCCGCGCGGCGCTCGTAGAGCACAACTGCGCTTAGCTCGAAGATTTCGGCGAGCTTTCGAACCAGTTGTTTCGGGAACGGCTCGGTGTGGTCTATCAGCAGGATCGCCCGGCTGAATGTGTACAGCCTCTCCAGGTCCTGTTTCCGTTCGACAGCGTCCAACGCCCGGCGTTTGACCTCGGCCGATAGGCGGCTGGCGATGAGCGCCGTGATCAGAAAGCTGAACAGCGCAACCCAGTTTTGCGGATCGGTGATTGTGAATCGTCCGACCGGAGGTAAAAAGAAAAAATTAAACGTGAGCATCGCGGCGACCGATGCCACCGAGGCTTCAAAGAATCCCCAGGCACTCGCAATGATCAGCACAAACAGCAGGTACGCGAAGCCGATGGTGGTGGCGTTGACCGGAAGTAGGCGGTAGCCTGCAAACGTCAGGAGGGCAACACCGGCCAGCGATGCCAATAACCGCAGTGCGCACCGACCCAAAGTGTTGGTTACCTCCGGCTGCTATTCTAGACGATCGTTATTGGATAGGCGCCAGATGATTGTGTCGGCCCTTAAAAAGGAGCCTGACATCCCAGATTCGTCGGTGAAGGCGAAATAGTGTGGAGTTCGCCCCAAGGTTCGCAGCTCGCCGTCCCTCACACCGGCTGAGGTCAATTGCTGGCGTTCGCCTCATGCCTGAAAATGCCTTGCCGCCTCCAGCGAACGCAATTCCGCTTGGCCGTGATCGAGCATCCGTCCGATCCCGGTCGAAGAACATCTGCTGATCAGTAAATGACGGGATCGCCTTGTCCTGACTGATTTCGAGGTTGTGGCCATCAGGAACGCACTGCGACAACACAACGAACACAGGACAAATAGAGTTTCATCTCGCCGCCGCCCGCCCCTCGTGCTTATTAGGGTCGCTGTCTTGATTAGGCTTGCGTGTTGCGTTCTTCTCAGACGATCCCATCGTTACCTTGGGGATTGCGAACAGGAATTTGGAGCCTTCTCCCGGTTGTGATTCCACCCAAATGCGCCCCCTGTGCTGTTCGACGATCCGTTTGCAAGTGGCGAGACCGATGCCAGTTCCTTCATACTCTGACGCTGTATGGAGACGCCGGAACGGATCGAATATCTGCAGGTGGTATTTCGGGTCAATGCCGATCCCGTTGTCCTTCACGCAGAATACTGTCTCGCCATCACTCGTTGATGCTGAAATATGAATCTGCGGTGCGCCTTCGCCAGCGTACTTGATGGCGTTCATGATTAGATTCTGAAATAAACGCAGAAGTAGGTCTCCGTTTGCACCGATCAGAGGCAACGATTCGATAGCGACGGTAGCCCCACTTTGCTCGATGGATTCTTGAAGTTGTTGTACTGCAATTTCCACCACAGCCTGAGAATCAACCTCGCTTGCCTCGACCTGATGGTTGACCACTGCAAACTCCAGAAGATCATGGATGAGCCGTCTCATCCGCTCTGCGCTGTTGACAACGAAGTCGAGTAAATGAGCCGAGTCTGTATCCAACTTGCTCTTATTGCGCTCTAGAAAAAGCTGGGTCATCGCTTCTATTGAGCGAAGCGGTTCCCGGAGATCGTGGGCGACGCCGAACGCGAAGCGTTCCAGTTCCTCGTTGGATCGGGCCAACTCCAGCGAACGTTCGATCAACAGTTGTTCAGGTTCTCGCCATCCAACGGAGGGATCGGACATTCGAGTGCCCTGAAGGTCATCGGCAAACATCAACATCTTTTCGCCGTTCCACTCCACGTCAACAAGGCGCTTGAGACCAACCACATCATCAAGGGCGATCACCGCCGCGCCGGATCGAATGGTAACGGCGAGAAGTTTTCCATTCCTGCCGGTGCGGATGGCGAGTGTATCGGACTGAAGCTGATATGGCTTTTCGATCATCATGACTCCTCTTCCAGCGCGAATGCAGCAAGAGAAATGCAACGGTTCGGTGCAGCCGTAGCTTCTCAAAAACAAACTCTAGCGTGATTGAAGATGCAATTTCCTTGCTCTGGCCTTGTCAGCCTTGCGGGATTTACCGCGGGCAATCCAAAGCCTTTCGGGATGCCCGACTTCGATCCTGCCTGTCGGGTCAGGAATCGGAATACCTAGAATTCGATAGGAACCCCTTTGACCAACGCGAGGCAAGGTAAGCGAGGTGTACACCTAACCCACTCAAATCATCACGCGCTGCCGTTCCTTAAAATCACCTGCGCAGACACAATTTGACCGCCGTACTTGTTTCAACCTATCGGAAAGGCCGTCAACGCGCCATCAAGAATGTCCCTTGCGAGGTCAAAATCGCGTCAAGAGAACGCCGAGGATTCCGACATTGTTCGGCTTGGCTTTGGGCGGACTACATCTTCCTGCTGTTGGTGACAGCCAGGGGCACCAGAGGATCCAATGATGTCCGGAGGTGAATGTGCATAGAGAGCCCGACGAGAATTGCAATGGGACCGATGATCAGCATGAAGGTGCGTCCGCTGGCGGGGAGGAACCGCTCTGTCGTGGGGCTCAGATACATGTTCGAGTTGGTGAACAGATTGAAGAATTTATCCAGTCCAGCGAGAACCGCGGCGAGCCTGGCCTATTCTGAGCGCCCACCAGGACGAGTCAAGCTTTTTGATTGGCATTTTTCCAGCTTCCTTATTTATCACGGTACAGAACTCCGTTCGACACGATCGGGGGCGCTAATAAACAAGCCGTCAATGTGCCGTCACAAGTAAGCAGGGCAAACGCCAAGAAGCTGTCAAAAGGCACAGATGAGCAGGATGCCAACAGTATACTTGACGATAACTTGACGAGCTTTTTACCACTCTTGACGACCTCTTGAGATGGCCTAGGTTAAATTTGATTCTGACGAACCACAACGAGTGGAAACCGCAGGGGTGAAGAACAGAATGATTACACAGTCACGGCAAGTGCTCTCGACGCGAGTTGGGCCGAATCCTCTCGATCACCGATGGGGCGTGATTCTTGCGGGGGGCGACGGAAAGCGATTGCTACCGTTGACAAGAAGGATCGCCGGCGACAACAGGCCAAAGCAATTCTGCGCCATCCTGGACGGAGAAACACTGCTGGCCCAGACACGAGGTCGGGTTAGGCGAATGGTACAGCCTCGGCATACGCTGCTCGTCGTAACCGAAACGCACGAGCGTTTCTACTCTGACCAGTTGAATGACGTTCCTTCAAGTTCGTTACTCGTCCAGCCTTGCAATCGGGGCACAACCCCCGCGATACTGTATAGCCTTTTTCGCTTGCGCGAATCGGATCCAAACGCCGTCATCGGGTTCTTTCCTTCGGATCATTATTTTGCAGATGACGAAGCTCTTGTTACTCATGTCGACTCGGCCTTCGAGGCGGCCGAGTCCTCTTCCGGAAAAGTCGTGCTGTTGGGCATTAAGCCGAGTAGCCCGGAAGTCGCATACGGCTGGATCGAACCTGGTGCCTCTTTGACGAAAGATCGATGCGGCAAGGTGTTCGAGGTCAGCAGGTTCTGGGAGAAGCCCAACATTTCTCTCGCCTCCGATCTAATGGAGCGGGGTTGTCTTTGGAACAGCTTCTTAATGATCGGTCGGGTCGAGGCCTATCTTGGTCTCATTCGGCGTACGCTTCCAGGGTTACTCGAGTCGTTCGAATCAATCCGGTCATCATTGTCCACGGAGCGGGAACCAGAGGCACTGGCCCACCTTTACTCGGGCATTCACACCAGCAATTTTTCCGACGAGGTCCTAGCGAAGAGCCCAAACGACCTCGCTGTCCTCTCGGGCGCGAATCTGGGATGGACTGATCTCGGGGAAACGAGTCGCGTTCTTTCAGTACTCGGAGAAAACAATATTCGCGCCAAATGGGCTCTTGCTTGTGCTGAGGAATGCCCTGCACACAACTGATTCGTTCCAGCGTTGGCGGTCACACAAGCCGTCAAGAATAATAGAGGAGAACAGACATGGACCCAAGTCGCATCGGGAAAGTTAGGGTCGTGCTCGAAAGCCAGCGCGATGTGCTTTCCAAGCGTGTGCACAATCGAAATGCCATCGCGGTCGAGAACACGGCGGACACTATGGACGAAGTGCGACTCGCTGAAGAACGGGACCTCGCCACGCGGCTTTTGGAGCGTGATTTCGCGGATATTCGTCTTGTGGAGGCAGCGCTGACTCGCATCAAGAATGGGACTTACGGTTCCTGTCTCCGATGCGATGAGGCGATGAGTTTGAATCGTTTGGCCGTAATACCCCACGCTGCGTATTGCGTAAATTGCCAGGAAGCCGTGGAGGGCGAAAGAGTAAGTGAGGTCAGTTTCCATGAAGGCGTCACCGGCGCGCTTGTGGGACAATGAGACCGCTCTGTTAGGGGTGTCGCGAATGTCCTACATGAAGGCGCTTGCGAGATCTGTGCGCCTTGGAATGCACGAACCCCATCCTGCCGACCCGAGGAGATCTTCCTAAACTCTTAGGAGCACCAGGTCAAAAAATGCCAGATGAGGTCCCGTCCACCGTGGTTCCGAACCTGCTGACCCACGTCAGAACCGATGAGGAGTCTCCGACTCGATCAAAGATTTCCTGGAAGGATCGCGTTCTCCAGCTGGGAGGTGCGTCGACGGACAATTGGTGGCGTGGAGTCCCGACCAGCCTGGCAATTGCTGCACTCATCACGATTTTAGGTTTGTGGATCGAGCCGGTAATCCGAGGGCCCAATCTTGCGATTGTCTACATGCTCGCCGTCGTTTTCAGCGCAGTGCGATGGGGGCGATGGGCGGTCATCATCAACGCTATATCGAGCGCGTTTCTCTTCGATTACTTTTTTGTTCTTCCATATCGGAGTTTTGCAATCGGCGACGTCTGGTATTTGATCACGCTCATTGGGCTCCTGACGGTTGGCTTAATTGTAAGCACGCTCATGGTCGTCACTAGGGAAGAGGCTCGGGCTGCGCGGCGTAGGGAGATACGCGTATCGGCGCTTTACTCCTTCACGCAATCCTTGGCCTCGGGAAACGAATTGGATCAAGTCCTGGATGCGGTTGTGCGCCATTCCCTCGAGATCTTTCGTCGCCCCGTCGTTGTATTATTGCCTGGCCCTGAAGGATTGACAGTGCGCTTTTGCAGTGGGGAGTTGGCCTTCGATGAAAGTGAAAACAAGACCGCGTTTTGGGTATTCGAGAATGGCCAAGAGGCGGGATGTGGGACCGAAACCTTCTCGGGCGCAAGGATACTTTACCGGCCGCTCAAGGCGGGGCCGGGAATCGTTGGCGTGATCGGATTCCAGGGCAAAAGTTCGAAGGATCTGCTTCCACCTGATCAGCGCGAGCTTCTGGGCATTTTCTTGGATCAGACTGCCTTGGCAATCACGCGAGCCGATCTCGCAAGGAAAGCGAAGCGTGCAGAAGTACTGCAAGAGGCCGATAAACTTCAGAAGGCACTTTTAAATTCGGTCTCACACAACCTGCGGACACCGCTCGCCTCGGTCCTCGGTGTCCTGAACACCATATTGGACGATACGTCGCTGCTCGATGTGCCCACACAACAGAGCCTTTTGAAAACTGCTCAGAGCGAAGCAAGACAACTTGACTGGCTCGTTCAAAACTTGCTGGATATGACGCGTCTAGAAGGCGGGGCGATACGAGTCAAAGCCGAGCCGTGCGATGTGAACGACGTGGTAGCGGCGGCACTGCGCCAGCTTGGAGAATCAGTTCGTATCCATGCGATCTTAGTTACCATCGCCCCGGGTCTGCCCCTGGTGCCTATGGACGATGTTCTAATGGTGCAGGTGCTCGTCAACTTGCTCGATAACGCGTTGAAGTATTCTCCAGGAGACGGACCAGTCGAAATCCAGGCTCGGCTGGATGCTGGCCAACTGGAAATTCGGGTTCTCGATCAGGGGAGGGGGATTCCAGAAGGCGAATTGGAACGCGTGTTCGATAAATTTTACCGCGTTGCCGTCCCAGGAGCGCCAAGAGGAACAGGCCTTGGCCTCTCGATTTGCAAGGGATTCGTGGAAGCTCACAATGGCCGCATCCTCGCGAAGCGACGTACAGAAGGAGGGACGGAGATAGCCGTATTCCTGCCACTGGAGAAAAGACGTGAGTAGTCCAGGACTGCGGGTGCTGATCGTTGACGACGAAGCCGGTATCCGTAGTTTTCTCCGCGCTTCCCTTGAGGCGCACGGATATTCGGTCAATGAAGCTTCGACTGGAGAAGAGGCATTGCAAGTCGTTCCAGCTTTCCGCCCGGATCTCATCCTTCTCGACCTCGGCCTCCCTGGGGTTGGTGGAAAACAGGTCACGAGCTGCCTTCGGGAGTGGACTCAAACGCCGATTATCATTCTGTCGGTACAAACCGACGAGTCCGAAAAGATCGCCGCGTTAGATGCGGGCGCAGACGATTACCTCACCAAGCCCTTCGGATCGGGCGAGTTACTGGCACGGATTCGTGCAACTACGCGCCGTATTGGTCAACAAGATAGCGGGCCGATGTTTGTGACGGGCGCCCTTACTGTCGATCTTGCTGGTCGAGCGGTGCGACTCGGCGAGAAAGAGGTACAGCTTACGCCGACTGAGTACAGTCTGCTTAAGGCTTTTGTGATCCATGCAAACAAGCTCCTTACCCATCGTCAACTGCTTCGCGAGGTGTGGGGCGGCGCACACTACGAAGACCCACAGCATCTGCTGCGGGTCAACATCAACAACCTGCGGCGGAAACTGGAAGCCGACCCAGCACGCCCGCAGTACATCATCACCGAACCGGGCGTGGGATACCGGCTTAGGGCAGAGCCTCGCGCCTCCGGGGCCCCTGCAACCGTTTGACGAGTCCTTGATGCCGATATACCCGTTCTTGAGGCACTCTTGACATCTCAACGACTAGTATCTGATTGTGGGGGATTATTACAAGAACCCGGTCTCAATCGAGGGTGCGTGAGCAGCCAGACAATTCTGATAGTTGATGACGAGGCACCGCTGCGCCAAATTCTCCGTGCCCGGCTGACTGTACGGGGGTACTCAATTCAAGAGGCAAGCAGCGGCGAAGAGGTCCTCCGGACGGTTCCAGACATGCAACCGGATGTTATCATCCTCGATATCGGGTTACCGGGTATCAATGGAATCGAAGTCACCCGTCGTCTCCGGCCATCGATTCAGACACCGATTATCATCCTCTCTGTTCATGCTGCGGAATCCGACAGGATCGCCGCTTTGGATGCGGGCGCAGATGACTACCTAACCAAACCTTGTGATCTCGGAGAGTTGCTTGATCGCATTCGCACAGTAACGCGCCGGGCAACGCTCGAAGTTGCGGGCGTTTTCACAGCTGGTGATCTCGTGGTTGACGTGAAACGCCAGACGGTTCACGTCGCAAACGAGCCAGTCCAACTCACGGAGACGGAATACAACCTATTGAAAGTACTCGTTCTCAACGTCGGCAAACTCTTGACACAGGGCCGGCTGGTTAAGGAAATCTGGGGCGAGAGAATCGATGACGACGCGCGACAACTGCTGCGGACCACAATCAGATCGCTGCGCCAAAAACTAGACGCCGATTCGTCGCAACCTGGCCATATCACGACGGAACCGGGTGTGGGATATAGGCTTCGGCTCAGGCCACCGGAGTGAGTGTCACTCTTACTTAATCCAGATCGTAAAATCAGCACTTCATCGATCCGAGCCCGGCGACGAATTTCTGGCTCTCTGGGCTCGTGATCGGCCTGATCTAACATTCGAAGCGCTGGCCCTGTGCCCGGCGTGGAACAGCCTTTTTTCGGAGGATGAGCACTAGCCAGGGCACGGCTTTCAGATTTTCGCGCTAAATGGGAGAGTCGGCCAGAGCGACAAGCCAAGACGTGGCAGGATACCTGGACATTCTGGATCGTGTTGGGGGATTATTACAAGAACCCGGTCTCAATCGAGGGTGCGTGAGCAGCCAGACAATTCTGATAGTTGATGACGAGGCACCGCTGCGCCAAATTCTCCGTGCCCGGCTGACTGCACGGGGGCCGTGCCGCTGATTATGTCGGCCCCCTAAAAAAGGGGATCTGACGTCCCGGAATTTCCTCGTTAAGAAGAACATGATGAGGCGCCAGATGATTGCGTCGGCCCACTAAAAAAGGAGCCTGACACCCCAGATTCCTCGGTGAAGGCGAAATGGCGCGGAGTTCTCCCCAGTGTTCGCGGCTCGGGCCGTTTCCCGCACTGCCCCGCTTATGAAGAGGCCGGTGAAACGCATGAACTTCCCGTCGATTTTAGCTGCACGGAAATCATGTGTTTATCGAACTGTAAGTCGCTGGCAGGTAAGGGCTTGTGTTTGCGCCGTCGTTCGCGCCTCACCAGGGGAGGGTTTTCCGAACAAGGATAGTCTGCATCGATTAGAGTGGACTACACAAATCTAGTGTTTGACGTTTCGCGAGCCTATCTCCTCGCACGCAGTTTGCGGGCTTCTCGCACGCGATGGGCAAGCCGACATGAGCACTCCTTAGTAACCGTTAACTGCCTTTGATAGAGCACTTTACGGAAGTTTTGGCTGCCGTTATAATCGTGCTAAAGCATGCTCCGCAGCCCCATCAATCTCGCCATCAAGCCGGGGGAAAATCCAGTTCTCGCCAAGCTCCGGGTCGAGTACTGGCCCATCGAACGGCTGAAGCCATACGAACGCAATCCCAGAAAGAACGACAAGGCCGAGATCCTGCTTCGTTCCAAGATATCGTTCAGTGGTTTGAACTGACGCGTGCCCGAGGAGCAGCTGAATCTGCTCAAGCTCTCCACCACCAGCACGGCACAATTTCGCGCATGTACGGCGAAGATCGTGAGGGGCTATTCCGGGAACTCCGGCAGCCTCGGCGTACGGCTTGGTGTGTATCCCCCGCTGATCGATCGTGGAGCAGATGTCAACGCGCAAAATGCATTTGGCTCCACGGCGTCAATGTGGTCCGTTTCGGAACCAGCCAAGGTAAGCCTGTTACGCCTGATTGAGTCCTCAACCCGTTCCCGCGAGACGTTGGTATAGTTCGCCGCACCCCGGTGATACACTCGACCTGTTGCGCCTTGTACCCGTCCTGCTGCTTGCGATTGCGTTCGGCGCCGACGGCGCGGAATCCGTAGGGAGCCAGGCCTGCGCCTCTTGTCACGCAGCGATTTATCGCAGCTTCATGCGAACGCAGATGGCTCAGAGCAGCGGGCGCGTCGGAACAGCCGAGCCCAAGGAGCAATTCGACCGAACGCAGTTTCGCGATTCGAGCGGCGCGTTCGCCTACACCGTGGGGCGTGACGCGAGCGGTTACTACTTCGGGTTCCGGCAGCAGGGCACGTCCAAGCCCATTGAGGGACGCCGTCCGCTGGACTACTTCGTTGGAAGCGGGACCGCCGCGCGCAGCTATATCATCAACGTCGACGGATTCTTGTATGAAGCACCCGTCGCCTACTTTCGCAGTTTGGGTGCGTGGAAGTCCGCACCCGGCGTAGCTCAATTCGACTACCCGTATCTGACGCGGCCCATCCTGCAGGGATGCCTCCAGTGTCACGCCAGCGGGATTCGGCGGATCGCGGGCACGCAAAACGCCTATGCCTCGCCGCCCTTTTCGGAGGGAGGCGTAGCTTGCGAGCGATGCCACGGCCCGGGAAGCGATCACATCTCCACCGGCAAGCCGATGGTAAATCCGGCGAAGCTCGGTCCCGCCGCACGCGATAGTATTTGTGAGCAATGCCACCTTTCCGGCGAAATCCGTGTTCCGAAGGTAGGAAAAGATGAGCCAGTTTTGAACCCCGGCGACCGGCTGGCGGACTCGCTGACGGTGTTCGTGCGCTCTGGTTCCGAAGCGCAGTTGCGCGTGACCAGCCACGCTGAAAACCTCGCCCAAAGCGTATGTAAACGAATGAGCGGAGAGAAGCTGTGGTGCGGCACCTGCCACGATCCTCATTCCGTTCCCGGCCCGGCCGAGAAGACGGCGTATTTTCGCGGCAAGTGCCTGACCTGCCATCAGACGTCCTCCTGCAGCGCTCCGCAAGCCTCGCGACAGGCCAATGGCGATAACTGCATCGCGTGCCATATGCCGCGCAATCCTACCAGCGACGTGGATCACGTTGTGTTCACGAATCACGCCATCCCGCGGCGGCCGGCGTCCGGCAATGCGTTGCCGTCCCCGACCGCCGATCTTGTGCCGTTCGGCGGCGGGAAAACCAGCGCCCGTGATCTGGGATTGGCGTACGCCATGGTGGCGTTGCGCGAGGGAAACACTGTGTACCTCGACCGTGCGTTCCGTCTGCTGCAGGCCGCGGTTGCGCAGGGCTTCCGCGACCCTCAGACGCTCGTCTATCTGGCCCAACTTTACCGCGATCGCCGGGATGACGCGAATGCGCGTCCGCTGTATGAAGAGGTCTGGCGAATGGACCGGGAACAGTATGCAGCTGGCGCGGCGCTGGGGGCCTACCAGATGCAAGCCGGGAATCTTGAGGAAGCCATTCGCCTGTGGAAACAGACGCTCGCCATCAGCCCTGCGCTGCTTCTGGTCCGGCAGAACCTGGCCACCGCGCTATGGCGTACAGGGCATGCCGACCAAGCCGAGACCACGCTGCGCCAAGCGCTGGAGTTCAATCCGTCTTTTCAACCGGCTAAGGATCTGCTGAATCAGATCGTGAAATGATATAGCTTGTGAGCTTCTCCTTGTGAGCTTCTCAAAGCCGCAGGCAGCGATTGCCGCTGCGGTGGTCGCGGGCTGCCTGGCGGCGGTCTGGGTCTACACGACGAGGCAGCCGCGGCCTTCGTCCAATTCGCAAACATCCAATCCACCGAATGCATACGTCGACGCCGCGGTCTGTGCGGACTGCCACGCCGATAAAGCGGCCGGTTTCCAAAAAACGGGCATGGGCCGGTCGTTCGCCCGAGTTCGGCCAGACAACACACCCGCATTCGGAAAACCCTTCCAGCACAAAGCGTCGGACAGCTACTTCGCGATGATCGCGCACGATGGCAAGCTATACCAACGGCGGTGGCAGATCGGATACGACGGGAAGGAAACCAACGTCGACGAAAAACAGGCGGATTTCGTGGTGGGCTCGGGAAATCATTCCAAGACGTATCTACACCTCACCAGCCGGAATGCACTGGAGGAGTTGCCCCTGAGCTGGTACTCGGAAAAGGGCGGCTATTGGGACATGAGTCCGGGGTACGATCAGCCCGACAATCCGGGCTCGGTGCGGCCGGTGCACTACGAGTGCATGTTCTGCCACAACGCCTATCCGAAGATTCCGCAGCCGCTCGAACACGCTGGCAGCGGAGAAATGATCTTTGCCGAGCCGCTTCCGCAGGGCATCGATTGCCAGCGATGCCACGGACCTGGACAGCGGCACGTGGAACTCGCGTCGGCGGGCGGCAAGCCCGAGCAAATCCGGGCCGCCATCGTCAACCCGAAGCGGCTGGATCCGGATCGGGAAATCGAGGTCTGTCTGCAGTGCCACCTAGAGACAACCAGTACGAATCTGCCGCACTCGATCCGGCGCTTTGACCGGGCGCCGTTTTCCTATGTGCCCGGGCAGCCGCTGGGGGACTTCCTGATCGCGTTCGACAAGGCCGGCGGCAATCAGGACCGTTTCGAGATCGCGCATGGCGCTTACCGTCTGCGCCTGTCGCACGCGGGCAAGCTGCGTTGCACCACCTGTCACGATCCGCACGACATCCCGCGGG
>Ga0207695_10005501_pt1 | contig 16767 bp, 14 predicted proteins | sample KBSC54metaG_FD_184354 | JGI IMG/M metagenome (GOLD analysis project Ga0207695, IMG submission 184354) | Corn rhizosphere microbial communities from Kellogg Biological Station, Michigan, USA - KBS C5-4 metaG (SPAdes) (version 2) | ecosystem: Host-associated > Plants > Roots > Rhizosphere > Soil... | reverse complement strand
CGGCACCGTGACTGCAAGGTTGTGCGCCGTCGCGGCAAAGTGTTCGTGATCTGCAAGAGCAACCCGCGTTTCAAGGCTCGTCAGCGCTGAGTTTCGCGCCGGGTCGTAAAAAAAGCCGCATTTGATGCGGCTTTTTTTATGCCTGAAAAAAGGCTTTCAGCTACCGGATCGACCCGCCCCTCCTGATCGTCATCCCGGCGCAGGCCGGGACCCAGTGGCTTCGGTTTCCGATTTTCGCGACAGAGCAAATGCTTGATGACTCTGGCGACAACCGACCACAAAGCCACTGGGTCCCGGCCTGCGCCGGGATGACGATCAGGAGGGTTTTTCGGGGTTTCTGGAAATCGCTTCTACAAAGGAAGTCACGCCGGCCACTGATTCTCAAACACGCATTCACTCAACGGCAGCCGCTTCGCCCACCGTTCCGTTTCCAACATCGGCCGCGGATAAAACGCCTCCACATGCCCCAGGCAGAGAATCGCTACAGGTCGCGCACCCTCCGGCATCCCAAGCAATTGCCGCACTTCGTCGACATCGAACAACGAAACCCAGCCCATCCCGAGACCTTCCGCGCGGGCAGCCAGCCACATGTTCTGGATCGCGCAGGCCACTGACGCCAGATCCATATCAGGCATGGTGCGACGGCCAAAAACATGGCGTTCGCGACCATCCATCAACGTCATCACCAGCAGCTCGCCGCATTCGAGCATGCCCTCGACCTTGAGCTTCATGAACTCGTCGCTGCGTTCGCCCAATGCATCGGCGGTGAGCACACGCTCGCGTTCGACGCAGGCGTGCAGCGATAGACGTAGCGCAGGCTCGGTGACGCGCACCATGCGCCAGGGCTGCATGAAGCCAACACTCGGAGCGTGGTGGGCGGCATCGAGCAGGCGATGCAGAACTTCCGGCTCCACCGGATCGGACATGAAATGGCGCATGTCGCGACGCTCGTGAATCGCGCGGTAGACCGCTGCACGCTCTGTCTCGTCAAAGGCCTGGGCCATCGATATCGCCGTGTTGGGGTGTACAAGAAAAAGGCCCGCCAAAGCGGGCCTCTTCATCGCAAAGCCAATGCCGTCACTCGTACCGAACGCCAGTGATTTCGTAGTGCTTCACGCCGTTGGGCGCCGTGAACTCGAAGCTGTCGCCCGAGCTCTTGCCGATCAACGCACGCGCGATCGGCGACGACACGGCGATCAGTCGCTGCTTGATGTCGGCTTCGAGGTCGCCCACGATCTGGTAGGTCACCGCTTCGCCGCTGTCTTCGTCTTCCAGGTCGACCGTGGCACCGAACACCACGCGGGTGCCGGCCGCCAGACGCGAGATATCGATCACCTCGGCGGTGGACAACGCACCTTCCAGCTCGGCGATACGGCCTTCGGTAAAGCTCTGCTGCTCGCGCGCAGCGTGATACTCGGCGTTTTCTTTCAGATCGCCATGCGCACGCGCTTCGGCAATCGCCGCGATGATCCTCGGGCGATCGACCGATTTAAGTCTCTCCAGTTCGCCACGCAGCCGCTCGGAACCGGCTTTTGTAATGGGGGCGCGACTCATGCCTTCAGCTCCTTGTGCAACTCTTGCAGGCTGTGCACCTCGCCGGCACCGTGGAAATCCAACGAGTGCACCAGCGCGCGCGCTCCTGCGACGGTGGTGGAATAGGTAACGCGATGCTGCAGAGCCTCGCGCCGGATCGAGAACGAATCGGCGATGGCCTGCTTGCCCTCGGTCGTGTTCACGATATAAACGATTTCGCCGTTCTTGATAAGGTCGACGACGTGCGGGCGGCCTTCGAGCACCTTGTTGATGCGCTCGCAAACCACGCCATGCTCGGCCAGGTAAGCCGCCGTACCGGCAGTCGCCACCAGGCTGAAACCACGCGCCAGGGCATCTTTCGCCACCGGCAGCAGGCGATCCTTGTCGGCATCGCGCACCGACACGAACACCTTGCCCTTCGGCGGTGTCTTGATACCGGCGGCGTCGTGACCGCGTGCGAAGGCGGCGCCGAAGCTGCGGCCCACACCCATCACTTCACCGGTCGAACGCATTTCCGGGCCGAGGATCGGGTCGACGTTCTGGAACTTCAGGAACGGGAAGATCGCTTCCTTGACCGAGTAGTACTCGGGGATCACTTCACGCATGGCGTTCTGGTCTTTCAGCGAACGGCCGGCCATCGCGCGCGCGGCGATCTTGGCCAGCGGTACGCCGGTAGCCTTGGACACGAACGGCACGGTGCGCGACGCGCGCGGGTTGACCTCGAGAATGAACACGGTGTCGCCCTGGATCGCGAACTGCGTGTTCATCAGCCCGATGACCTTCAGCTCCTTCGCCATCAAAGTGACCTGGCGACGCATCTCGTCCTGGATTTCCTGCGAGAGCGAGTATGGCGGCAGCGAGCAGGACGAATCGCCCGAATGCACGCCGGCCTCCTCGATATGCTCCATGATGCCGCCAACCAGCACATTGCCTTCCTGGTCGGCAATGATGTCGACGTCGACCTCGACCGCGTGGTCGAGGAAGCGATCGAGCAGCACCGGCGAATCGTTCGACACCTGCACGGCTTCGCGGATGTAGCGCGACAGATCCGCATCGTCGTAGACCACTTCCATCGCGCGGCCGCCCAGCACGTAGCTCGGGCGCACCACCAACGGATATCCGATCTCGCGTGCCAGCGCCAAGGCCTCATCGGCATTGCGCGCGGTGCGGTTCGGCGGCTGCTTCAGGCCGATCTTTTCGATCATCTGCTGGAAGCGCTCGCGGTCTTCGGCCAGGTCGATCGAATCGGGGGACGTGCCGATGATCGGCACGCCGGCAGCTTCGAGCGCACGCGCCAGCTTCAGCGGCGTCTGGCCACCGTACTGCACGATCACGCCCTTGGGTTTCTCCAGCGCCACGATTTCCAGCACGTCTTCGAGCGTCAGCGGCTCGAAGTACAGACGATCGGAAGTGTCGTAGTCCGTCGAAACGGTTTCCGGATTGCAGTTGACCATGATGGTTTCAAAACCATCCTCGCGCAGGGCAAGCGCCGCATGCACGCAGCAATAGTCGAACTCGATGCCCTGGCCGATACGGTTCGGGCCGCCGCCGAGCACGATGATCTTCTCGCGATCGGTCGGCTGTGCCTCGCACTCTTCCTCATAGGTCGAGTACATGTAGGCCGTGGTGGTGGCAAATTCTGCCGCGCAGGAGTCCACGCGCTTGTACACCGGACGCACGCCCAGCGTATGGCGCAGGTGGCGCAGGGCCGCTTCGTCGCTACCGAGCAATTCGGCCAGGCGCGCATCGGCAAAACCCATGCGCTTGAGTTCGCGCATGCGCGGCGCGTCGAGCTTGGTAATGCCCTGTGCGGTGACCATCGCCTCTTCCAGCACGATGTCTTCGAACGCGGCCAGGAACCACGGATCGACGCGGCTGAGGCTGTGCACCTCTTCCAGCGACAGGCCGGCGCGGAAGGCATCGGCCAGATGGAACACGCGATCCGGGCGTGGCTCGCGCAGCTCGCGCTTGAGGATCGCCAGGCCATCGTCGTTGCTCAGATCCAGACCGGTCGGGTTCAGGCCGGTCTTGCCGATTTCCAGGCCGCGCAGCGCTTTCTGCAGCGACTCGTGGAAAGTACGGCCCATCGCCATCACTTCACCAACCGACTTCATCTGCGTGGTCAGGCGGGCATCGGCGGACGGGAATTTCTCGAACGCGAAGCGCGGAATCTTGGTGACGACGTAGTCGATGCTCGGCTCGAACGAGGCCGGGGTCAGGCCACCGGTGATGTCGTTCTTGAGTTCGTCCAGCGTATAGCCCACCGCCAGCTTGGCGGCGATCTTGGCGATCGGGAAGCCGGTGGCCTTGGAGGCCAGCGCCGACGAACGCGATACGCGCGGATTCATTTCGATCACCACGACGCGGCCGGTCTCGGCATTGATGCCGAACTGCACGTTGGAGCCGCCGGTGTCGACGCCGATCTTGCGCAGCACGGCGATGGAGGCATCGCGCAGGCGCTGGTATTCCTTGTCGGTGAGGGTCTGCGCCGGCGCGACCGTGATCGAATCACCGGTGTGCACGCCCATCGGATCGAGGTTTTCGATCGAGCACACGATGATGCAGTTGTCCGCCTTGTCGCGGACCACTTCCATCTCGAATTCCTTCCAGCCGAGTACGGATTCTTCGACCAGCACCTCGTGCACGGGCGAGAGATCCAGACCGCGTTTGACGATCTCTTCGAACTCTTCGACGTTGTAGGCGATACCGCCACCCGATCCGCCCAGCGTGAAGCTCGGGCGGATGATGGTCGGGAAACCGACCTTGGCCTGCGTGGCCACGGCTTGCTCGTACGTGCGAGCGACTTCCGCCTTCGGGCAGTCCAGGCCGATCTCAGCCATGGCGACGCGGAACAGCTCGCGGTCTTCGGCCATGCGGATGGCTTCGCGCGAGGCGCCGATCAGCTCGACGTTGTACTTTTCGAGCACGCCGTTGTCGGCCAGATCGAGCGCGCAATTGAGGCCGGTCTGGCCACCCATCGTCGGCAGCACCGCATCCGGGCGCTCCTTGGCGATGATGCGTTCGACCGTCTGCCAGTTGATCGGCTCGATATAGACCGCGTCGGCGGTCTCCGGGTCGGTCATGATCGTGGCGGGGTTGGAGTTCACCAGGATGACCCGGTAGCCCTCTTCCTTCAGCGCCTTGCAGGCCTGCGCGCCGGAGTAGTCGAACTCGCAGGCCTGGCCGATGACGATCGGGCCGGCGCCGATGATGAGGACGCTCTTGATATCGGTACGCTTAGCCATCGTTAGCGGGCCTCCTGCATCAGTTTGGCAAACCGGTCGAACAGATAACCGATGTCGTGGGGGCCGGGGCTGGCTTCCGGGTGACCCTGGAAGCAGAACGCCGGGCGGTCGGTCAGCGCAAAACCTTGCAGCGAACCGTCGAACAGCGAGCTGTGCGTGATGCGCACATTCGCCGGCAGCGTGGCCGGGTCGACCGCGAAGCCATGGTTCTGCGAGGTGATCAGCACGCGGCCGTCATCAAGGTCTTTCACCGGGTGGTTGGCACCGTGGTGGCCGAACTTCATCTTCAGCGTCTTGGCACCCAGGGCCAGGCCCATGATCTGGTGGCCCAGGCAGATGCCGAACAGCGGGATCCTGGCGTCGAGCAGCTCGCGCGTGGCGGCGACCGCGTAGTCGCAGGCAGCCGGGTCGCCCGGGCCGTTGGAGAGGAACACGCCGTCCGGCTTCATCGCCAGCACCTCGGCGGCAGGCGTCTGTGCCGGCACCACGGTGATATCGCAGCCCTGCTCGGCCAGCAGGCGCAAGATATTGAGCTTCACGCCGTAATCGTAGGCGACGACCTTGAAGCGTTTGGACGGCTGATTGAAGCTCGTGCTGTCGAGGTCGTAGACGCCCTCGCTCCAGCTGTAGCTCTTGCTGACGCTGACCACCTTGGCCAGGTCCATGCCGTTGAGGCCCGGAAAAGCGCGCGCCTTGGCCAGCGCCGCGTCGACGTCGATCTCCGTGCCGGCCACGATGCAGCCGTTCAGGGCGCCCTTGTCGCGCAGGATCCGGGTCAGGCGGCGGGTATCGATGCCGGCAATGGCCACGATCCCGTGCTTTTTCAGGTACTCGGGCAGGCTCATCGTGCTGCGCCAGTTGCTGGCCAGGCGCGGCACGTCGCGCACGATCAGGCCGGCGGCATGCACCGCGTCGGACTCGGCATCCTCGGCGTTCACGCCGGTATTACCGATATGGGGATATGTCAGGGTCACGATTTGGCGGGCGTAGGAGGGATCGGTGAGGATCTCCTGGTAGCCGGTCATCGCGGTGTTGAAAACCACCTCGCCGACGGTTTCACCGGTAGCGCCCACGGCGTGGCCGTGAAATACGCTGCCGTCTTCGAGGGCAAGCAGAGCGGGAATAGGCATGGAGGCCGCCTTTTAGGTGCAGCAAAGTCCGCAAGCCGCGCTAAAGCTGGCTTGAGGACCTTGGTAATGGAAAGTCTCAGGGCGGGTCGAAATGATAGGTGCAGGAGGCCTTTCTGTCCACCGGATAAAGCGTGAATGCGTTGCAAGAACACCCCTTGCAAATTCATATGCGGCGCTACACTAGCGCGACTCCAGGAGATTGACCGTCATGAATGCCGCCGTCCTGCTCGATCCTGCCCGCCTTGACCGCCCGGACACGGATATTCGGCTCGAGCCGTTCCCCTTCATGATTGCGCACGGCCAGCTGCCGGACGACGCCCGTAACGATATCGAGCGGGATTTCCCGCGCTACGCCAGCGCCGGCTTCTTCCCGTACGACCCCAGCGACTGCGGCCCCACGGTCAACACCCTGGTGCAGAACCTGACCACCCCGGAATTTGCCAGCGCCGTCGGCCGCCGGCTGGGCATCGAGAATCTGGGCCAGTATCCGACCCTGGTCACCCTGTGCCGTTCGCTCAACAAGCGCCACGGGACCATTCACACCGACAGCAAGTCCAAGGTGGCCACCGCCCTGCTCTACCTCAACACGCAATGGCCGGACACCAGCGACGGCTGCCTGCGCTTCCTGAGCAAGATCGACGATATCGACGACATGGTCGCCCCGGAACTCACCCCGCTCTACGGCGAGTTCGCGGTGTTCAAGCGCTGCGACAACTCCTTCCACGGCCATCTGCCGTTCGAGGGCGAGCGCCGGGTGATCCAGGTGGCCTGGCTGACCAGCGAAGAGGAGAAGCTGCGCAAGACCAAGCGCGGCAAGTTCTCCCGCGTCTTCAAGCGGATGTTCGGCTCGCTGGACCGCAAGCTCGGTTCCGACCGCGACCGCAGCGCGGCGCATCGCGACTGATCGGTTAAGCTTCACGCATTGACGCGTGCTTCTTTTGGGGAAAAGGCATGTCCCTCGTTTTTATCGTTTCGGTGCTGTTGCAGCTCGGCTGCGCCGTGCATGTCGTGCGCAGCGGCCGCCCGCTTTACTGGATCTGGCTGCTGCTGATCGGCTCGTATCTCGCTGTCGCCGTCTACGTACTCGTCGCGGTCATTCCGGACATGCGCCACGATCCACGTGGGCGTCAGGTGACCAGCAAGGCGTTGCAGGCGATCGACCCGAAGCGTCGTCGCCGCGAGCTGCAGCGCAAGCTCGATATCGCCAATACGGTCGAAAATCGCCGCAGGCTTGCCGAGGAAAGCCTGCAGGTGGGCGACTACGTCAACGCGCAGGAGCTGTACCAAAGCCTGCTGTCGGGCATGTACGAAACCGATCCCAACTTCATGCTTGGACTGGCGCAGTCGCAAGCAGGCAACAACGACTTTGTCGCCGCACGCGACACGCTGGAACGCCTGATCGCCGCCAACCCGACATTTCGCTCGCCCGACGGGCATCTGCTCTACGCGCGCTGCCTGGAAGAAGTCGGCGAAACGGATAAAGCGCTGGAGGAATATCACGTCCTCGCCGACAGCTATCCGGGTGAGGAAGGTCGCTATCGCTACGCGCGGTTGTTGCGGCAAGTGCAACGAGCCGAGGAAGCCCGTGACGTTTTGCAATCGCAGCTGCGCCGCGCAAAGGCCATGCCTGGCTACTACCGCCGCAAGGAGCAGGCCTGGCTGAAAGCGGCCAAGCTCGAACTGGCCCAGATCGGCGAGTCGTAAAGCCACGCGCGATGACACCCGTCGTCCTGCACACGGTGTTCGAGATACTGGCGTATGCGGTCGGTTTTCGTACCTTCCTCTGGACACGCAAACGTCTGGCCCCCTCGGCCTTTGCGCACGAGGACGAAGTGGCCTGGGTTGGCGTCGGTGCGATCGTCGGCGCGGCCCTGGGCGCGAAGCTGTCGTACTGGCTGGACGACCCGCTGACCGCGTTCCAGAACTTTCCCGATCTGCGCCATCTGCTCGAAGGCAAGTCCATCATCGGTGCACTGCTGGGCGGCCTTGTCGGTGTGGAGCTGTGCAAGAAGATCGCCGGCGTGCGGCAATCCACGGGCGATGCCTTTGTACTGCCGTTGACGGTAGGCATGTGCATCGGCCGTGTCGGCTGCTACCTGGCCGGCTTGAACGATCACACCTATGGCATTGCCACCACCTTGCCGTGGGGCGTGGATTTCGGTGACGGCATCGCGCGGCACCCGACCCAGCTCTACGAGATCGCTTTTCTGCTCGCGCAGTACGCGTGGATCCACGCCCGGCGCGCCGCCTTCGAACGACCTGGCGATCGCTTCCGTGCCTTCATGATCGGCTATCTCGGCTTTCGCCTGCTGGTGGAATTCATCAAGCCGGTTTTCTACACCTACCCAGGGCATGTCTCCGGCTTGCAGCTACTGTGCGTGGCCGGCCTGCTCTACTACCATCGGGACATACCGCGGGTCGCGCGGCTTTTGCTCAGGGGACGAAGCAAGGTATGGGAGCCAAGGTAAGGCCGTATCTGTTTTACGACAGCGCCATTTCCATCTGCAGCACCTGCCTGCGCCGGGTGGAAGCGAAAATCCTGATCAAGGACGAGCGCGTCTATCTCGAAAAATGGTGTCCGCATCATGGCCGCGAACGTGTTCTGGTCGCCGACGATGCCGCCTACTATCGCCAATGCCGCGAGCTCTACATCAAGCCGCCGGAGCTTCCGCAGCGTTTCAATACGCCGCAGCACTATGGCTGCCCTTACGATTGCGGCCTGTGTCCGGAACACATGCAGCATTCGTGTCTGACCCTCATCGAGATTACCGATCACTGCAATCTGCGCTGCCCCATCTGCTACGCCGAAAGCGGCCCGCATCGGCCGGGTTTTCGCGATCTGGCCACGGTCGAACGCATGCTCGATGCGGTCGTGGCCAACGAGGGCGAGCCGGACGTGGTGCAGCTTTCCGGCGGCGAACCCACCTTGCACCCGGATTTCTTTGCCATTCTCGATGCCGCACGGCAACGGCCGATCCGCCATTTGATGGTCAATACCAACGGGCTGCGCATCGCCAAGGAACCCGATTTCGCCGCACGCCTGGCCGAGTATCAGCCGGGCTTCGAGCTGTACCTTCAGTTCGACTCGTTGCGCGATGAGGTGCACAAGGACCTGCGCGGCGCCAAGCTGCGCGACGTGCGACTCAAGGCGCTGGAACACCTCAATCGCCACGACATCTCGACCACGTTAGTGGTCACGGTCAAGAAAGGACTCAATGACGGCGAACTTGGCGAGATCATCGACTTCGCGCTGACCCAGCCGTGCGTGCGCGGCGTGACGTTCCAGCCGATCCAGGCGGCCGGACGCCTGGAAGGCTATGACGTCGAACACAACCGCCTGACCTTGAGCGAAGTGCGCCGACGCATTCTCGAACAAAGCACGCTGTTTCAACCGGACGACCTGATTCCCGTGCCATGCAATCCCGATTGCCTGGCCATGGCCTACGCACTGAAACTCGGCGACCAGATACTGCCGCTGACCCGTTTCGTATCACCGGAAACACTGGTCAGCAAGGGTCGCAATACGATTGTGGTCGAGCGCGACGAAGAGCTGCGCGCGCATGTATTCGAGCTGTTTGCGACCAATCATTCGCCCGAGTCGCAGGCCTGTTCGTTGTCGGACCTGTTGTGCTGCCTGCCACAAGTGCAGGCACCTGCCGATCTCTCCTACCGTAACGTCTTTCGCGTGCTGATCATGCAGTTTATCGACGCGCACGGCTTCGATCTGCGCGCGGTGAAAAAATCCTGCGTGCATATCGCCCAGCCCGACGGACGCATCATTCCGTTCGACACCTTCAACCTGTTCTACCGCGACGACAAGGCCAAAAAACTTGCCGCGCTACGACAGGAAATCGACCAATTGCGCGCCATCGAGAGCACGACGCCATGAGCGACGAACGTACCCCCGATCCTTACCGACCGCCGCTGTCTCCCGAACCAGGCATCGAGCCTGAGCCTCTTAAAACTGAAGGCTCGCTCGCCGCCGGCATCGGGCTTGCCTGGGTCGTCATGGTGCTGGGAGAGATCATGTTCGGCGGCCTTGGCGTATCGGCCCATCCCCTCTTTCTGGGAGGCTGGTTCATTCCTCCGCTGGTCGTGGTGGTCTGGGCGATTTCGTTGATCAGGCGTGGCGTGCGACGAACCGGCAAAGGCATGCTGCTCGGTCTGGCGTCCGTGGTTGCCGTGGTGCTCCTGCTGGTAGCGGCATGCTTTGGTTTGCTGATGATGGGCGGTGGGCTACACAATCTCTAAAGGCAAATGCGGCACCTCAACCGGCCGCAAAATGCCACACGACGTAACCAGCAAACACCCCGTACAGCAAGCCAACCGGCATCAGCAGACGCCCATCCACGTTGCCGCGGCGAAACAGCCACCACAGGAAGATCACTGCGATGCCGGTCAACACGCCGGCCACCATCAGCGGCGCATCGAACAGCCATGGCGTGCCAAAGAGCGCCAGCGAACTGGGAATGGTCGCCTGGATCATCATCGCGCCGGAGATATTGGCCAATGCCAGACGCTCCTTGCCCTGGCGCACCCAGATAAGTGCATTGAGCGTCTCCGGCAATTCGGTAGCAACCGGACTCAACACCAGCGCGACAAGATGCGGCGATAACTGAAACGCTTCGCCGATCGCCTCGATCTGCTTGACGAAGGTATGCGAGGCGATCGCGATGACGGCCAGCGCGAGCACGGTTTGCAGGGCGATCATCGACATCGCCGGGTTTTCAGCGCGCGGTTGAAATTTCAGCGGCTCAAGCGCGTCTTCATCGTCCGGCACGCTGTCGTCGTGCTTGAGTTCGCGCCAGACATAGAGCCCATAGGCGGCGATAAACAACACACCAAGCCACGGCTTGATTGCGAACGCCACCAGACCCAGGCCGCACTTCACCACGAAGATCGCCAGGAACCAGGATTGGTCGCGAGCGAGCCGCGCATGATTGACACGAACCAGATGGTCCTTGCGCTGCAAGCGTTTTCGATTGCTCCACAACGCAATGCCGACCACCGCATAGGCAATCGTCGCCAGCACCAGCGGACCACCAAGCGCGGCACCTACGCCGATATCTTTTTGCTCGGGTGTGCAGCCGAATACCACCGCGACAAAGGTCACCGCGCTTTCGGGCAAGGCCGTGCCGAAAGCGGCAAGCACGGTACCGGTGGCGGTCGCGCCGAGGCTGAGCTTCTGCCCGAACCATTCGACGCCGTTGACGAAATACTCGCAGGCGAGATAGATCGCACCGGCCGACAGCAGGAACAACGAGGCGATAAGCATATGAATCCTTGGCCGGGCGAGCGAACGTAAACCCATGGCACAACGACTCCGCTCGCCCGGCTAAAGGTGAGCTAAGTCGTGGCCAAAGGTCTCGCCGGGCCGGCGCAATCCTGAAGCTCAAGATCGCGGGCCATCCGCACCATGAAGCATGCGCTTCAAGTCTGTTGACGCGGATTCCTCTGGGTAGGAAAGCCGTAGGGCCTTCCGGGAGCGAGGATGGCTACTCCCCAATGACTAACGGGCGCCATGGTAATGGCGCCTGTCGCTGCCGGCAAGCTTTGGAGGGCTTTAAGCGCCGCTGCGCTCGGCCAACATGGCATCCAGGTCATAGGCGCCAGCCGGCTTGCCTGCGAGCCAGTTGGCCGCCTCGATGGCGCCGCGGGCGAAGATGGAGCGATCGGTGGCGCGATGTCCCAGTTCCACACGTTCGCCCTGCCCGATCAGCATCGCACTGTGCTCGCCGACGATATCGCCGCCGCGAACTACGGCAAAGCCAATCGTGCCAGCCTTGCGCGGGCCTGGGCGGCCTTCGCGAGTGTAGACGGCGTCCTGTTCCAGGGTAGTACCGCGTGCCTGCGCTGCGGCCTTGCCGAGCGAGAGCGCGGTGCCTGAGGGCGCGTCTTCCTTGCGGTTGTGGTGAGCCTCGATGATTTCCAGATCCCAGTCACGCAATGCTGCGGAGGCTTGGCGCAGCAGGCGCGTCAGCACTGCCACGCCGAGGCTGAAGTTGGTGGCATGCAGGTGAGCGATTGGTACTGCGTTTAGGCGCTGAGCAAGTGCCGCATCGATCCCAGTGGTGCCGGTGACCAGGGCGACCTTGTTCGCTTCGCAGTAATCCAGTGCGGCAGCGAGACCTGCGGGACCACTGAAGTCGATTACGACGTCGAGGGTTTTCGGCCAGATGCTGGTGTACGAAAACGTATCGTTGCCAGGGAATACAGGCTTACCTGCATGGCGCTCGCTACTTATCGCTGCACACAACTCGAAGCGCTCATCGTCGCGAAGCAATCCCAGCAATGCCTGCCCCATGCGACCGGTGGCTCCGTTGACTGCGAGGCGGATGGGTGACGGCATGAGGCGTTTCCTTTAAAGCGTCGATGCTATTGAGGCGTGAGGGAAGACAAAAGCCCCCTCACCCCAACCCTCTCCCCCGGCAGAGCCAGGGGAGAGGGAGCTAAGTTGCGCAAAGGCGAAACAATGAGGCTTACCTCGGTCGACTCCCTCTCCCCTGGCTTCGCCGGGGGAGAGGGTTGGGGTGAGGGGGCGCTCTCAACGCCTCAAGACGTCACCCGCGACCAAAACTGCTTCACCCCATCCACCCACGATTTCTCGCGCGGCGTGTGCTTATGCGCTTCGCCGTTGTTGAACGTCGCCTCAAGCTGCGCAAGCAGATCGCGCTGTTCTTTCGTCAAACGCACCGGCGTCTCGACCACCACACGGCAGATCAGATCACCCGCACGCCCGCTGCGCACCGATTTCACGCCGCGCCCGCGCAAGCGGAACTGCTGACCCGTCTGCGTCTCCGGCGGAATCGAAATCGGCACTTCGCCATCGAGCGTCGGCACCGGCAGCTCAGCACCCAGTGCCGCTTGCGAAAAACGAATCGGCAACTCGCAATGCAGATCGTTGCCGTCACGCTGGAAGATATCGTGCTCGCGCACGCGCATCTCCACATAAAGATCGCCGGCTTCACCACCGGCCGGACCGGCTTCGCCCTGCCCGGTCAAACGAATGCGGTCGCCGTTGTCGACACCTGCCGGAATGCGCACGGACAAGGTGCGCGTTTCTTCCAGGCGGCCTTCACCACGACACTGCCTGCACGGCTTTTCGATCGCCTGGCCGCTGCCGCCGCAATGCGGGCAGGCCTGCTGGATCGAAAAGATGCCGTTCTGCATGCGTACCCGGCCATGACCTTGGCAGGTCTTGCATTGCGCCACCTTGCCGTCTTCCGAACCGGAGCCGTTGCAATGCTGGCAATTGACCTGCGTGGGTACGTCGATCTTCTTTTCGATGCCGAATACGGCTTCTTCCAGATCGAGCTCCATGATGTAGCGAAGATCAGCGCCACGACGCGAACGACTGCCACCACGGCCGCCGCCCATACCGAAAATGTCGCCGAAGATATCCCCGAAGATATCGCCCATGTCGCCAAAACCACCGGCGCCACCGCGACCGCCACCTGCCCCGCCCTCGAATGCCGCATGGCCGTACTGGTCATACATCTGGCGCTTCTGCGCATCGGCGAGAATCTCGTAAGCCTCCTTGGCTTCCTTGAACTTCTCCTGCGCATGCGGATCGTCCGGGCAACGGTCCGGGTGGTATTTCATCGCCAGGCGACGAAACGACTTCTTCAGCTCGACCTCGGTAACCGTCCGTTCGACACCGAGGACTTCGTAGTAATCACGCTTGCTCATGGCGAGTTAGGCCGGCCTACGGCCTGTGAGGCCGGCGGCTGATCCGCCTGTGAGGGGTTAGGAGAAAGAGCAAAGCGAATCATTGTGAAATACGTGTCCGTTGTACTTTGATGAGCGAACCCAGCATGCCTTGAAGACGATCAAATTCGACGATCAAAGGCTGCGCTGTTTGAATAAAACCTAGATTTTCGGCAATTCGGAGCTGAGTATCCAGTTCGGACAGAGAGCCACGAGCAATGACTAGAAAATGTACGAACTCCTTTCCTCGTCCTCTTGCCGCACCTTCAGCGATATTGGAAGGAATGCTAACCGCCGCCCTTCGTATCTGCGATACCAGACCAAAGCGCTCAGACTCGGGAAACGTTGCTGTAGCAGCGTAAACCTCCGTCACAAGCGCCATAGCTTCCTGCCAAACCCGCAAGCCATGATGCAACCGTGCCACGCTCTTCCCTAACGCCTGACCCCTAACTCCTCACAGCATAACGGGGCCGCAAGGCCCCGTTATGCTGCTTCAACGCCTTATTTCTTGTCGTCTTTGACTTCAGTGAACTCGGCATCGACCACGTCGTCCGGCTGCGCCGAGCCGTGCGGACCCGGACCAGGCTGCGCGCCGGCATCGGCCTGCGCACCGCCCTGGGCAGCCGCATACAGCGACTGCGCGGACTGCTCGAGCTTTTCGATCTTCGACTCGATCGCGCCCTTGTCGTCGCCGTCCTTGACCTTCTCCAGATCCGACAACGCGCCTTCGATCGTGCTCAGCTGGTCGGCCGGAATCTTGCCGCCGTGTTCCTTGAGCGCGCTACGCGTCGCATGAACAAGCTGGTCGGCCTTGTTGCGCGTGGCGACGAGCTCGTGGAATTTCTTGTCTTCTTCCTTGTTCGCCTCGGCGTCGGCGACCATGCGCTGGATCTCTTCCTCGGACAGACCCGAGCCGGCCTTGATCTCGATCTTCTGTTCCTTGCCGGTCTTCTTGTCCTTGGCCGACACGTGCAGGATGCCGTTGGCGTCGATGTCGAAGGTGACTTCGATCTGCGGCATGCCGCGCGGCGCGGCGTCGATGCCGGAGAGGTCGAACTTGCCCAGCGACTTGTTCGCGCTCGCGCGCTCGCGTTCGCCCTGCAGCACGTGCACGGTGCCCGCGGTCTGGTTGTCCTCGGCGGTCGAGAACACCTGCGTGTTCTTGGTCGGAATCGTCGTGTTCTTCTCGATCAGCTTGGTCATGACGCCACCGAGCGTTTCGATGCCGAGCGACAGCGGAGTCACGTCGAGCAGCAGCACGTCCTTGACCGTTCCGCCGAGCACGCCGCCCTGGATGGCCGCGCCGACAGCGACGGCTTCGTCCGGGTTGACGTCCTTGCGCGGCTCCTTGCCAAAGAAATCCTTCACCGACTCCTGCACCTTCGGCATACGGGTCTGGCCGCCGACCAGGATCACTTCGTCGACGTCGGACACGCGCAGGCCAGCGTCGTTCAACGCGGTGCGGCACGGATCGATGGTGCGCTTGACCAGGTCTTCGACCAGCGCTTCGAGCTTGGCGCGGGTCAGCTTGATGTTCAGATGCTTCGGACCGGAGGCATCGGCCGTGACGTACGGCAGGTTCACTTCGGTCTGGTGCGAGGACGACAGTTCGATCTTGGCGCGCTCGGCGGCGTCCTTCAGGCGCTGCAGCGCGAGCGGATCCTTGCGCAGGTCGATGCCCTGGTCCTTCTGGAATTCCTCGACGAGATAATCGATGACGCGCATGTCGAAGTCTTCGCCGCCCAGGAACGTGTCGCCGTTCGTGGCCAGCACTTCGAACTGCTTCTCACCGTCGACTTCGGCGATCTCGATGATCGATACGTCGAACGTACCGCCACCCAGGTCGTACACGGCAATCTTGCGGTCGCCGCCCTTCTTGTCCAGACCGTAAGCCAGTGCGGCGGCGGTCGGCTCGTTGATGATGCGCTTGACCTCGAGACCGGCGATGCGGCCGGCGTCCTTGGTCGCCTGGCGCTGGCTGTCGTTGAAGTACGCCGGCACCGTGATGACCGCTTCGGTCACCGTCTCGCCGAGATAGTCTTCGGCGGTCTTCTTCATCTTCGCCAGCACCTTGGCGGAGATTTCCTGCGGCGCCATCTTCTTGCCGTCGGCGGTCTGCACCCAGGCGTCGCCATTCTCATGCGCAACGATGCCGTACGGCACGATGTGCAGGTCTTTCTGCACTTCCGCGTCGGTGAACTTGCGGCCGATCAGGCGCTTCACCGCGTAGAAGGTATTCTTCGGGTTGGTCACGCCCTGGCGCTTGGCCGGCGCACCCACCAGGACTTCGCCGTCCTTGGTAAAGGCGACGATGGACGGCGTCGTGCGATCGCCTTCCGAATTCTCGATGACCCGGGTGGTGCTGCCATCCATGACGGATACGCAGGAATTGGTCGTGCCCAGATCGATACCAATGATCTTGCCCATGTGCTCTGACTCCAAAAATTTCTAAGCGGCCCCCGCGGCCGCGACTGGTTTCTAAGTGGGGCTCGGCCTTGGCGATTCAATCGCGTCAAGATTTCCGAACCCCGGGTTCGTCGCTACCGTCACCGGTGATTCAGGTGCCGGCCGCGCCGTGTGTGCTCGATCAATCCTTGGCGACGGCGACCAGCGCCGGGCGCAACAAGCGATCGTTCAGCACATAGCCTTTCTGCAACACGCTCACCACGGTACCCGGCGCCTGCCCCGGCGCTTCGACCATGCTCACCGCGTGATGACGCTCCGGATCCAGCGGCTGGCCGAGCGGATCGACCGGTACCAGACCGTTATTCTGCGCAATGCGCAGCAGTTCCTTCAGGGTGAGATTGATGCCTTCGCGGACCGTGGCGATATCGCCGCTTTCCACCGCCAAGCCGCGCTCCAGACCGTCGTAGATCGGCAGCAGCTCGTTGAGCAATTTTTCGTTGGCAAAGCGGCGCGCCTGATCCAGATCGCGCTGCAAACGACGACGCTGATTCTCCAGCTCCGCACGCTCGCGCAATACGCCATCGCGCAACTCCGCATTGCCTGCTTCCAATTCAGCGACACGCTGTTTCAATGCGTCGAGATCGGCCTGCATGGCTTCACTCGCCGCGGTGGCTTCCGGTGTATTTTCCGGCGCCTGCGAATCGTTGTTCTGCATGAAAAACTCCAAGCCTCATCCAGGGCCGGCA
>Ga0207695_10005497_pt1 | contig 16772 bp, 12 predicted proteins | sample KBSC54metaG_FD_184354 | JGI IMG/M metagenome (GOLD analysis project Ga0207695, IMG submission 184354) | Corn rhizosphere microbial communities from Kellogg Biological Station, Michigan, USA - KBS C5-4 metaG (SPAdes) (version 2) | ecosystem: Host-associated > Plants > Roots > Rhizosphere > Soil... | reverse complement strand
AAGCAAATGCCCGCTTGCTCAGCGCCGCGCCCAGCCCCGCGGTCGTTGATAGCAACAGCGCCTCACGCCGCGTCAGAACAACAGAATCCTTCCCATTCGCCATCGACAGCATCTCCTCTCGTGTTCGTCCCGCTACACCACTGCAGAAAAATTGCGCTGCTTCTGATTCAGTCGCAAAGCAGCGCAACCTTAACTATTCCGGCAACGCGTACTGCCCATCGACATGGAACTTGCCCGTAGCCACCGGCGCTCCCGTATCCGGTTGGCCGCCGCCGATACTGATCGTGTACTCCCCTTGCGCGATGATCGGATTTCCATCCTCCGTCACCATGCCCAGATCGCGCGGCTTCAGCTCAAAGTGCACCTTCTGGCTCGCGCCTGCGTCCAGGTGTACGCGTTCGAATCCGCGCAGAGCCACATTCGGTGCGCCCTTCACCTGCGGGAACTTGAGATACACCTGCACTACTTCGTCACCGGCAAGCTTCCCCGTGTTCGTCACCGTCACGTCGGCGCTCACCGGCTGCCCTGCCGCGATGGCCTGCGTAGGCACGCTCAGATCGCTATAGCTGAATTTCGTGTAGCTCAATCCATAACCAAACGGATACAGCGGCTTTCCGCTGAAGTAGCGATAAGTCCGATTCGCCATCCCGTAGTCTTCGAAGTTCGGCAGTTGATCCACGCCCTTGTAGAACGTCACCGGCAGTCGTCCCGCAGGATTATTCTTCCCGCTCAACGTCTCGGCAACGGCCGCTCCGCCCTCTTCTCCCGGATACCACGCCTCGACAATCGCATTCGCATGTTCGTTGATCCAGTTCACTGCCAGCGCGCTTCCATTCATCAGCACCACAGCAACCGGTTTGCCTGTGCCGGCCACAGCTTCAACCAGGTCCTCTTCCGGCTGCGGCAGATCGATGCTCGTTCTGTCGCCGCCAAGGAATCCCGGCTCGCTTACCGGCATCTCTTCGCCTTCAAGTTGGCTCGTGATGCCCACCACCGCAATCACCGCATCCGCATTCTTCGCAGCCGCAATCGCCTCCTGTGACGGCGCGTTGTTCACCTTCGCCCAGATCAGCTCCGCATGCGGCTTGCTGTTGCGCATCCCATACGAAACTTCAATCGGCACCTTCCGTCCCTTCTCAAGGTGAACGCGCCCAACCGCCGCCGAAGGTCCACGCGTACCTCCGCCGAAGGCCATCGCAACCTGCTTCTCATCCACCTGAACTCTGCCAAATCCCTCGCAGCGAATCCCGATCAGGTAGTCGCCCGATTCGTTCGGCGTCAGGAAGCCAGTCCACTGTGCGCCGAAGGTCTTTTTCCCCTCGACTTCTCTCGGAAGACCCTGTTCCGTCAGCTTCACGTTCGCTTCCGTCCGCGTCAACAATGCCGGAGCGTTCGAGGCCTGCCCCGGACCTCTCCGCATGCCCTCGTTGTACTCCGCCTTCAGCCCCGGCTTTCCATCCGGAGTCGTCAGCAGTGCATCCGGTACAGGTGTCCCATCCGGCCGCAAAAACTGCGTCCCCGGCACAAACGTGAACGCTACACCCGGAAACTCCGCCTTCAGCCCATCCAGAATCGAAACAATCTTCGTCGGCTGTCCCGCGTAGTTTCCAATCAGCGGACGCGTCTGATCCGCCAGTGGACCCACCACTGCAATCTTCTTGATCGAAGACTTCAGCGGAAGCATTCCGTCATTCTTCAGCAGCACCATCGACTCATTCGCCAGCTTCCGCGCATGTTCACGATGTGGCGCGCTATCCAGTTCCTTCTCATCGATCTTCGCGTACGGAACCATGTCCGGCGGATCGAACATTCCCAGCTTCATTCGCGCCGTGAACAGCCGCACCAGTGCATTGTCCAGCACGCTCTCCGGCAGATAGCCCTGCTGCACCGCATCCACGTACGCCTTCTCCACCGGCTCGCCGAACCGCTGCGTAAACGTCACGCACTCGTTATCCATTCCGCGCATCACTGAGATCGCCGCGCCCTGCGCCTGTGTCGCACGGTAGCGATGGTTCGCCGCAACGTCCCTCACTGCATCGCAATCCGAAACCACATACCCCTGAAATCCCCATTTGCCGCGCAACTGATCCTGCAGCAAATACTGATTCGCGCATGCCGGCTCGCCGTTGATCGCGTTGTACGCGCACATCACCGACCCAGCCTTGCCCTCCACCACCGCCGCGCGAAACGCCGGCTCATACGTATCCACCTGGTCGTGCTTGCTCACGTCTACATCGGCAAAGTGCCGCGTCGGCTCCGGTCCGCTGTGCACCGCGTAGTGCTTCGGGGTCGCGATCCCCAGGTAGTACTTCGGATCCGTTCCCTGCAATCCCGTCACATACGCAACACCCATCCGCCCCGTCAGGAAAGGATCCTCGCCATACGTCTCCTGCCCGCGTCCCCAGCGCGGATCGCGAAAGATATTCAAATTCGGCGACCAGAAGTCCAGCCCGCCCATGATGCCCGTGTGTCCCTCGCGATCGTTCTGCACGTGCTTGATCCGCCCCTCGATGCCGATCTGCCCCGCCATCGTGTGAATTCCCAGCGCATCGAATGTCGCGGCCAGCCCCATCGGCTCCGGATACTCCGTCACGCCCTCATTGATCACGCCGTGCAGAGCCTCGCTCCACCACTGGTACTTGGGAATCTTCAGCCTCGGCACCGCAGCCGAATTGTTCTGCATCTGCGTCGCCTTCTCTTCCAGCGTCATGCGGTGCACCAGGTCAATCGCACGCTGCTCAGGAGAAAGCTGCGGGTTCATAAACGGCATCTTCGCCGTATCCTCAGCACTCTTCGCCTCCGCTGCGTTCTGCGCTACTGCGGCCACGCTCAGAAATCCACCCGCAACAATGCACCCCATAATTCGCGTCAATCTGCTTCTCATACGTGTCTCCGGATTCATGGTTGAAAGAGCCACTTCGTCATCCTCGACTTGCAAAGTTCAATACGGCCTCACGCCCTCTGTCTTGCCAGGCCACTTATCTGTTCGGAACGGTGCTGCCGGTAATCCCGCGCCGTTGAAAAGTGTTGCCACAGGATTCGACTGCCACGCATAGCGCACCTCCGCCGGCTGCGGCACTGCTGGCGACGACACCACCACCGTGTCTCCCTCGATCCGCGCATCGGCCCAAACCCACTTGCGATCGTCTCCCGCAATTGAAAACTCACCCAGCTTGTCGCCCTTCACTACAAGCCCGCCATCCACATACGCGAAGTGCAACCGGATCGCTCCCGGGACGCGCTCTACCGATTGAAGCGTCGGCCCCGAGTAAACGATCTTCTCTCCATACTGTTTGGCCAGCGCGCATCGCGCCAGCCGATCGCCCACCGGCTCCTTGTCTTTCGCGTGAATGTTGTCCGCCTCGCCCGTGTCGATCGTGACCGCCAGGCACGAGTTCGGAACCGTCGCCGCCGCAATCGCCTGCGACTCGCGCAACTCGGTCCAGTCATCCCCATTCACCGGAACATCGCTGTGCTTCGTGAACGCGGGCAGGCTCACGATATAGAACGGAAAGTCTCCCTGTGCAAACAGCGCACGCCAGTCCGCAATCATCGCAGGCAGAATTTTCCGGTACTGATAACCTCGCGGCGAGTTCTGCTCGCCCTGGTACCAGATCGCTCCCGTAATTGCCAGCGGCGCAATCGGCTCCAGCATCCCCTCGTACAGAACAGAGGGCATCACCGGCCAGTTCTCATACGCAATCGGCAGCGGCTGCGGCGGTTTCGCATCAACGCTGACCTTCGCCTTCCACTCACCCGCAAGCGGTATCTTCGTCCCATCCGCGAGTGTCAAGTTCAGCTCTTCCGGCTTCGACAGAAATCCGCCATCCGGCTTCGTCTTAAGCACGCGAATCGCAATCACGTTGCGTCCCGGCTTCAGAACCCCATCGCGAATGAAATACCGCCGCGGATTCTCGACCCACGCACTCCCGCCCACCTCGGTCCCATTCACATAGGACGTATCCATCCGCTCAATCTCGCCCAGTGAAAGCACGTTCCCGCTGCGCGGAAACGGCCCCGGAGCCGGACTCGACTGCGCCGCCGCCTTCGGCAGCGGATCAGGCAGCATGATCTCTTTCCGGAACCACACCACCGCAGGCGTATCCGGCACTCCCAGTTCCGCAAACCCTCCCGGCACCGGCACCTTCTTCCAGTCCGAATCGTCCAGCTCCGGCCGTGCCCACTTGTTCTTCTGCCCTGTGTCGTAGCGGTCGTACCAGTGCATCACGTAGTTGCCGTACTCGGGAGCATTCTCCGCCTTCAGCCGATCCAGTTCCGCAAGCGGCACATCGAAATCATGCAGCGGCCGCAGCGCCGCCTCGCTCGTCCACGACTCAGCCGGCGTCCCTCCCACCGCATCCACCACCAGCCCAATCGGAACATGAATGTCTTTCTGCACGCGCCGCGCAAAGTAGTAAGCGACCGCCGACACCCAGCTCGCCGTCTCCGGCGAAACCTCCTGCCACTTGCCCTCAATCACATCCATCGGTCGATAAGCCGGATGTCCCGCAACCGTGAAGAATCGAATCTCCGGAAAATTCGCCGCCTTGATCTCCGCATCCGCATCCTTCGTGAACCGCAGCGGCAGCCCCATATTCGATTGCCCGCCGCACAGCCACACGTCACCTACCATCACGTTGTGCAGCTCCACCGTCTGGTGCCCGGTGATCTTCACCGTATAAGGACCACCCGCCGGCGGTGGCTCAATCTTCACCCGCCATCGGCGATCCGCTCCCGCGGATCCCGTCGCAATCTTGTCGCCGATCTCGACGCGAACGCTCTCTTTCGGCTCCGCCCATCCCCAGATCGCATCCGGCTTCCCGCGCTGCAGCACCATGTTGTCGCCGAAGATCGTGCTGACGAACGGCAGCGCCTTTGCATTCGCCGTCTGCGCCGTCTGCCCGGGAGTCGGTTGCGCCGACGCGCAGACCACCCCAACCAGCATCGCCGACACAACAACGAAAACGGCGCGGGCATTTCTAATGATCGTCAACTCAAACCCCAGGAGCGTCTCGCGCCAGTTCATCAGCACACGATTCGTCGATCGCACAACATCACCGGCTGTCATCCCGAGCGAAGCCGAGGGATCCGCAGCCGCTCCTCGTCAACTTCACTCCGCAAACAAACCCACGCGAAAGCGCTGCGCGAATCTATTCGAGCCGAAGTCGCCGGTCGCATTTCGAACGCATCGACTATACGGGATAGACGAAACTTCAAACAAGGGCAATAAATCGCTTTATACGGGCACGATCCTTCAGTTACCATGCCGAAGATTGTTTGCCGCAGAAGAAATAGTTTTCGAGAAACTTGTTTCCCAATTCGGCCGTCAAACAGGAGCGCACATGCAGCGAAGAGACTTCTGCAAACTACTCGCAGCCACCGCAGCATCCACAGCCCTTTCCTCGTCCTCGTCCGCGTCCGCGTCCGCCGACGCCGAGCCCGCGCTTCCGCAAGGCTTCAATCACTACACGCAGGACTACACCGAGTTCTGCGCCCTGCCTCCAGAGAAACGCGTCTTCTATAAAGTCAGCAACGGCGCAATCGTCGAAACCAAACTCGATAAATCCAACTGGCAGCAGCCTGCGTGGAACTACAACCCCACTCCCCTGCACTCTCCAGTCGAAATGTGGGACGACGTTCCCCTCCAATCGCCCATCCCTAACCTCGCCGGTGACGGCCCCTTCAAACCCACATGGGATTCGCTCCTCGACTACGAAGCGCCCGAGTGGTATCGCGACGCGAAGTTCGGCATCTGGGCTCATTGGACTCCGCAGTGCGTCCCCGAAGCCGGCGACTGGTATGCGCGCAACATGTACGTCGAGGGACAGCGTCAGTACAAGTACCACCTCGATCACTACGGTCCGCCATCACGCTTCGGCTACAAAGACCTCTGCGCCCAGTGGACTCTCCTCAACTGGGATCCCGATGAACTCATCACCCGCTACAAAAAGGCCGGGGCGCGCATCTTCGTCGCCCTTGCAAATCATCACGACAACTTCGACTCGTGGAATTCAAAGCACCATCCGTGGAACGCAGCGTCCTACGGCCCTCATCGCGATGTAGTCGGCGCATGGGCCGCCGCCGCGCGCAAGCAAGGGCTCCGCTTCGGCGTCACCGTGCATCAAGCCCGCAACTGGTGGTGGTTCCAGACCTCGCACGCCTCCGACAACTCCGGCCCGCTCGCCGGAGTTCCCTATGACGGCCATCTCACCGAGGCCGATGGCAAAGGCCAGTGGTGGCAGGGCCTCAATCCACAGCGCCTCTATGGCGTCAAGCACCCCGGTGATGCACTCCCCGACGTCTCCTACGTCAAGAACTTCTACGACCGCACGCGCGATCTCATCGACCAGCACAACCCCGACCTGCTCTATTTCGACGACTCGCTCCTGCCCCTCGGATGGGGCGGCATGAACATCGGCGCCTATCTCTACAACAACAGCGTCGCGAAAAACGGCGGCAAGCTCGAAGCTGTCCTCAACGTCAAAGACGTACCCGATCGCCTCGCCAAAGCAGTCGTCGCCGACTACGAGCGCGGCCTCACCGCCGACATCATGAAGTATCCCTGGCAGTCCGAAACCTGCATCGGCGCCTGGCACTATCTGCGCTACCTCTACGAGAAACCCGGTGAGTACGGCGGCTACCTCAACCCGCGCGACGTCATTCACTGGCTCATCGACACCGTCAGCAAAAACGGCACCTTCATCCTCAACGTCCCCGGCCGCCCCGACGGCACCATCGACGGCAAGGAAGCCTTGATCCTCGATCGCATCACTGGATGGATGGAAGTCAATGGCGAAGCCATCTACGAAACACGCCCATGGAAAATCTCCGGCGAGGGACCCAACAGCATCAAAGCCGGTTCCTTCCAGGGCGAGAGCGTCAACAAACTCGGCGAAAAAGACATTCGCTTCACGCGCAACAAAACCAACACTGTCATCTACGCCATCGCCCTCGGCTGGCCATCCGAGCCAATCAACATCCAATCTCTCGGATTATCCGCCACCACAAACCCCGGCAAAATTGCCCGCGTTCAACTCATCGGCAGCGACGCCAACGTCGACTGGAAACAGCAACCCCAATCTCTCCGCATCGACCTCCCCAAAAACTACAAACCCGCGTCCGACGCTGCCGCCGCCCTGAAAATCACTCTCGCGTAAGCAACACTTCTTCCGACAGAAAGGAAGAGAAAAAACAAAGAGAGCAGATAATCTCCGCTCTCTAACCTTCTCTCTGTTCTCTGCTCTCTGACACCTTTCTAGTCCCTAATCCCTACGTCCCTGGTCCCTGCTTCTTCCGTTCTCTTCAACTGCCCGCAAGCCGCGTAAATATCCCGTCCCCGCGGCCTCCTTAAATACACCGGAACCCCCTCCGCCCCCAGCGCTCTCCGAAATGTTTCGACAGCACTCTCAGACGGCGTCGAATACGGAACCCCCGGCCCCGGATTCCACGCAATCAGATTCACTTTCGCCGGCAACCCCGAACGCCGCATCAGACGCGCCACCTCCGCCGCATGTTGCGGCTGATCCGTCACGCCGCCCAGCAGCACATATTCGAAAGTCACGCGCTCCTTTGCCCGCAGCTTCACTCCACGCACCGCATCCATCACTGCCTCAATCGGCCACTTGCGATTGATCGGCATCACCTCGCTGCGCACCGCATCATTCGGAGCATTCAAGCTGATCGCCAGCTTCGGCCTCATCTCCGCCGGCTCCTGCGCAAACTTCTCGATCCCCGGCACAATCCCCGAAGTCGACACCGTCATTCGCTGCGGACTCAGCCCAACCTCCTCCACCAGCAGCCGCACCGCACGCATGAAATTGTCGTAGTTGAGGAACGGTTCGCCCATCCCCATGAACACCAGGTTCACGCGGTCTTTCCCGACCTCCACGCCCTGCCGGTCCAGCACCGCCACCACCTGCCCCGCAATCTCACCCGCGCTCAAATTTCTTTGCAGTCCCAGCTTCGCCGTCAGGCAGAACTGGCAGTTCACCGCGCAACCCACCTGGCTTGAAACGCAGATCGTCGCCCGATCCCACCTCCGGCCCCCGCCTTCCGCCCCAGCCTCCTCGCCAACCGTGTCTCCCGCCTCGCCTTCGTCCCCCTCCGGCATCCATACGGTTTCCACAGTCAGCCCATCCGCCTGCCCCTGAACCAGGTACCGCTCCGTCCCATCTACTGACGTAAACACCTGCACAATCCCCGGTCGGCCCACCTTCCAGCCCTCCGCAGTCAGCTTCTCCCGCAGCCCCTTGCCCAGTGTAGTAATCCCCTCAACATCAACAATCCTTTGGCGATATATCGCCTCCGCCACCTGCCGCCCGCGCCACTTCGGCTCTCCCACCCCCGCCATCACCTCTCCCAATTCAGCAACATTCATGCCGAAAAAACTTCTCAGGCTTCCACCAGCCCGGTTTGTAGCGTCTAATGGGATCAGTTGTGGGTTTGCGGTCACGGCTGGTCTCAGCATAGAGCTTTTCTATATCCCTTGCAGCCCTCCGTAATCGCCACTAAACCGCTCCTCCTTTTTCGTTAGACCTAGGCCGGTGAACGGGCAACCATCCACGCCCAATTCGCCTTACAATCAGAGACCGACTGAATACGATGACGACACAGCGAAATCTTCGCCGTACTGTTTTGCCCAATGGCCTTATTGTCCTGACCGAGCGCATGGAGCATGTCCGCTCGGTCGCTATGGGCGCCTGGATTAAATCCGGCTCCCGCTGCGAGGCCCCCGAAATCAACGGCATCTCCCACTTCGTTGAACACATGGTCTTCAAAGGCACCCGCTCGCGCTCCTCCCTGCAGATCGCCCGCGAAATGGACTCCATCGGTGGCAACCTCGACGCCTTCACCGGCAAAGAAACCATCTGCTTCAACGTGAAATCCCTTGCCGATCACGTTCCCATCGCCCTCGACGTCCTCACCGATCTCGTACTCAACCCAACATTCGCTTCAACAGAAATCGAACGCGAGCGCGGCGTGATCCTTGAGGAAATCAAGATCGACGAAGACAATCCCGACGTCCTCGTCCACGAGCTCTTCACGCAAAATTTCTGGAAAGACCATCCGCTCGGCAAGCCGATCCTCGGCACCACGCAGACCGTCGGCCGTCTCGATCAGCAGAAGCTCTTCGACTATCACGCCGGCCGTTTCCGCGGTGGCAACATGATCTTCTCCGCCGCCGGCGATCTCGAACACGATCAGTTCGTCGATACCATCGCGCAGAAGTTCTCGCCGATGCTCCCCGGTGAACCCGCGTTCGAGTCGCAAACGCCGCAGGCCAGCGCTCGCATCCTCCTCCAGAACAAAAAGGCTCTCGAGCAGGTTCAGCTCTGTCTCGGCGTCCCAGCGCCGCCCATCACAGACGACAATCGCTTCGCCACCCTCATCCTCAACACCATCCTCGGCGGCGGCATGAGCTCGCGTCTGTTCCAGACCATTCGCGAAGAGCGCGGCCTCGCCTACGCCATATACTCCGACCTCAGCCCCTACAGCGATACCGGCTCTCTCTGTGTCTACGCCGGGACCTCCGCCAGCAAGGCGCTCGAAGTCGTCGACCTCGTCATGGCCGAATTCAACAACCTTAAAGAGAACCCGCTCAGCGAAGAAGAACTGCGTCGTGGCAAAGATCAGCTCAAGGGCAACATCCTCATGGGTCTCGAAAGCTCCAACTCCCGCATGGCCAACCTTGCCCGCCAGGAGATGTACTTCCACCAGTTCTTCACCGCTGAAGAAGTCATAGCCCGCATCGAAGCCGTCACCGCCGAGCAGATCCAGACCATGGCCAAACGTCTCTTCGTTGGAGACCGCATCGCCATCACCCTCCTCGGCCGCCTCAACGGCATCAAGCTAACCCGCGACCGCCTGGTGTGCTAATCCGAGTGATGAGTGGTCAGTGATCAAGGATCAGTCTCAAAGCTGATACAGGCGGTTCTCCTGACCACTGACCACTGATCACTGATCACTGCGGTACGAGCGAAGTCTTCCCCCCCCGCGTCTATAAGTTGTACGATTTCACGTGTGGGCGGCCCACATCCGTCTGCCTTCAGAGGACTGAGACCAAATGAATTGTAAGTTTTTGAAGTCTGCCAGGCAGCGCCTCATGCGCGCCCGCGTCGAAGAAGACGGATTCACGTTGATGGAGCTCCTCATCGTCATCTCCATCATCGTCATCCTCATGCTCATCGCAATTCCCACCGCCAACACCATCCGCAAGCACACCGACGAAGTCTCCGCGCAAAAATCGTTGCAGACCATCGAGCAGGCCGAATCGATGTACGTCACCAACTACCCCGTCCAGGGCTACGCATGCTCGCTCCAGGCCCTCGCCGGAGAAACCAATGCCGGCCCGCCCAGCCCCACCAGCGCCCAGTTGCTCAATGGACAGCTCGCCACCGGCATCAAAGACGGCTACATCTTCAACATCACCAATTGCGTGAAGTCCACCTCGAATAACAGCGAGCGCATCACCAGCTACACCATCACCGCAACTCCCGCCACCGTCGGCAAAACCGGCGACCGCGGCTTCTGTGTTGAAGCTGGCGGCGCCATCAAAGCCGATCCCGCCGGCGGCACCAACTGCACCCAGACGGTGCAATGACGACACTCAACCTGAATAGAAATCTTGGGTGCCCCATCCTAACCGCCGCCTTTGCGGTTAGGGTGGGAAACAAAAAGCTCCGCCTGCTTCTCTTTGCCCTACTGATCTTTGTTCTTCCTGTCTACGGTCAACAACCCACCACCCACGACCTCGCCCAGCGCGTAGACCACCACTACAACAATCTCAAGTCCCTCAAAGCCGACTTCACCGAATCCTACGAAGGCCTCGGCCGCACCCGCACCGAATCCGGCACGCTCCTTCTCCAAAAACCCGGCCGCATGCGCTGGGACTACTCCCGCCCAGCCGGCAAGCTCTTTCTCCTCGACGGCAAATACGCCTGGTTCTACTCCAAAGGTGATCCGCAGGTCCAGCGCATGGAAGCGAAAAAGCTCGACGACCTCCGCTCCCCCCTCCGCTTCCTCCTCGGCCACACCCAGCTCGAAAAGGAAATCGACCACCTCAGCGCAGCGCCCGCCACCAGGGGCGACTTCAGCCTCACCGGCATCCCCCACAATCAGGAAAACCGCATCCAGCGCCTCACCCTTACCATTACACCCGACGGCACCATCACCGGCATCGAGATCCAGGAAACCGATGGCGCCATCACTCGCTTCGCCTTCACCGCCGAACAACCCAACGTCCCGATACCCCCCTCCACCTTCCGCTTCACCCCGCCCCCCGGCATCCCCGTAATCAACGCCATGGGCCCCGACTAGCAATTCGACGGCAACCAGCACTGATTTGAACAACAAGGTCCGTTTAACAACAACTACTGTCATCCCGAGCGAAGTCGAGGGATCCGCAGTTGCTGCCTTGCGCGTCAACTCCACCTACACAGATCCCCTGCTACAATCCCCGCATGACCGATGAGTACCTCGCAAAGATGCTGGGCGTCGCATGCGAGCAGGCTGAAGCGCAAGGGGCTACGCTGTTCGTAGTTGAAGGAGATGTGCTCGAGCCGTACATCATCTACAACCTTCCCGCCGAATACACCAAAGGCATCGGAACTGTTCGTGTAGGCGAGCAATGCTGCGGCCGCGCCGTTGCCCACAAGCGCCCGTGGATCGTCACCGACATGCTCACCGATCCGCTCTTCGCCGATGGCCGTAAAGGTGCAGCCGACTCGCCTATTCGCGCCGCCTTCTCCGTTCCCGTCATCGACGGAGACGCCGTCATCGCTTCGCTCGCCTGTCACTACACTAAGCCGCATACGCCCACGCATCTCGACATCGAGCGCAACGAGGTTTTCGCGAATCTCTTCGCCATCTCCCTCCGCGGCCGCATGCCTTTCGTCACCGGCAAGCCAATCCACGTCCAGTCCCCCGACCACCCCGCCATCGCCGCCGACTGATCTTTAAATCAACCCATGAATTCAGGGGAACTGTGCCCCGTTCATCTGGGCGCCCGGGTCCCCAGCGACAGGTCGTCGTCGCTGGGGTGGTGTTGCGATAAGCGGGCGTCCACCCCGGCTCTCCTCCCGACCAACGTGCTCCCCACAACAGCGAACCATCTCTCCCTCAGAGTAGAATGGCCATCGATCCACCAAACCTGGACGCGGACAAGCGAGCAAGAAAGTCCGAATGACCTCAGTCCTGCAAACGCGGGCGCAAAGCTTCATCACTCCGTTCCTGCGCCGCGTCAGGTCATGGCTCTCTGCAACGCTGCTGTGCAGCACATTGATCACCGCCCGCGCCTACTCCGCTCCCGCCCCAGTCGACCACCCCATCCCCGTCGAACTCGTCAGCTTCATCGACGTCCACCACTTCCACGCCGGTTCAACCTTCTTCGTCAAGGTTGTAGAGGACTGGTCAGGCCTGGGCTGTTTCTTCCGCAACGGTCAGATCCTCGAAGGCAAAGTCGTTCTCGCCTCCGCGCGCCGAAAGCACGAGAATCCCTCGCAGCTTGCCATTGCCTTCGACAAGATCCCTTGCCTCTACGACAAGGTGACCATCGATCTCGTCCTCGCCGCCGCCTTCTTTGACACGAGCGCAAACACTCCAAGTTCGTCATTCCCCATCATGCGCTCCGGCGTCCCGCAACAAGGCTCCGCCAGCGTCGCTCAGCGGACCTATAACATTGGCGGGCTCGAACTCGCCGCGCTGGGAAAAGGTCGTGAACGCCCCACCCTCAAGCTCGGAGACGTCAGAGGGCTCAAAGGCCTCGCTCTCCGCGTCGGCGCTGGTCCCGGCAAGAGTTCCATCCTCGAGTCAACTACCAGCGATGTCTGGCTCGACAAAGAAGCGGTCCTTGTCCTCGTCCCAGCCTCCATCGCGTTCCAGCATCAGTCCACATCCAGTGCCGAAGTCAATCTCTCCCCGGACAGCACTCCCGTCAGTGACCCTGGCGAATTGCGCAACTCCGAAACCGCCGCACTCAACATCCCTGCCGCTCCCGCGCCTCCTCCACCGCCGCGCGAATTTCTCCCCTGCGAACCACCTGCCTGCAGCGTCGACCTGCCTGCCGCAACCACTCAGCAGCTCGGCAAGGCATCGCAGTCATTCGCAATCCGTCCTCTTGGATACGCGCCCCGCCCGCAAAGGGCAATCGGAGAGCTCGACAACGACGATGCTGTCGCCTGGCTCGGGAGCCATCAGCTCATGGTGGCATTCAATCCCCACATGCTCATTCAGCGCGATCCCGCAAAGGCCTGGTCAGATACTCTGCGTCGCATCCACGCCGCTGTCCTCGACCTCAACACGCACAAGGTCGTCAGCACCGCAGACTGGAACCTCTCCGATCGCCAGCCTTACCTCTGGCAGCTCTCATCCAATCGCGTTCTTATTCACGTTGAAAACGAACTTCGCATTCTCGGCGAAGACATGAAAGTCGAGACCCGTGTCTCCCTCGATGGTCCACTCGCCTTCGTTCGTGTATCGCCAAACGGCGAGCTCATGGCCTTCGCCGTCACGCACGAGCGCCACTCGCCCGATCTCCACGCGAAGCTGCGCGAGACTCTCGGCGCCGAACCCGATGAAGATGTTGCGATCCGCATTCTCGATAAGAATTTCCAGACCATCGCACAAGCCGCATCAACACGCGGGATCATGCCGCCGATTCTCCTGAACGAGGGTCAGGTCCGGATGCTCGCTGCGCCTGAAGCGAAATACCGCCTTGAAATGATCCCCTGGCACGGCGAAGCAAAGACCATCGCACGCTTCACGTCGGGCTGCCTCCCCTCCGTCTCGAGCTTCTCTCCTGATCTGCTCTTTGTCGAGACGTGCTCGCCTCAATCACGCGCGCATGAGTACCGCGTCCTCCGTCCCACCGGCGCCGTTGTCCTGCACGGCAAATCGGACCCGCAGAGCTTCGGCCAGTCCGTGCTGGGCGCCGAGCAAAGCTTCGCTGTCAAAGTCCTCCACGCCAGCCGCTCCATCGTCGACGGGTCCGCATTCCGTGGAACCGATCTCGACTACGCCGACATCCGCATCTACCGCGCCCGCGACGGCCGCATTCTCAACGCCATCCAGATCGCCACTCCGCCCCCCAGCCGCGGAGCATTCGCGCTCTCCTCCGATGGCTCGCAACTCGCCGTCCTCTCCGACTCAGCCATCAGTCTCTACCCGTTACAGTAGAGAATCGACGCCGCACAATCGCCAACTTGCCAACTTGCCACACCGCGAAGCGCCGCCAACCCGCCAGGACAAAATGACAAGCCAAAATAAGCCTGGGTCCACAACACCCATTAGCTCTGCTGACCTAAGCCCGCCGGCTATCGCCATGCCCCCAGAATCACTCCCATCACCGTCAGCGCCACCGTCAGATAGCCTCCATTGATCAGCACATAACTCAGCGACCGCCGCTCAAACAGCGATACAATTCCGATCCCCATCGCCGCCCAGCCGAAACCCGCAAGAAATCCCGCCATCGCGCCAAACGCCAGCGTCGTCTTCGGATCGTTCAGAAACATCGCCAGATTCACCGCCATCACCAGGCTCAGAACCAATGCCAGCCCGAACACCTTCGGCCCCGCCGCAGGCGAATCGCTAAATCCATTCGCCTTCTTCCAGGCGCCTCCCAGCAGCGCCGGCGAATACCACAGTCCGCCAATCACAAACGCCGAAATCGCAGCCGCCACCACCGCCAGATAGTTCAATGAATGAAAACCCAAGTCCCACCTCCTCCAAATCCTGTCCGAACCACAACACCCCCGCCAACTTGCTGACTTGCTTGGCGCGCAGCGCCGCTAACCCGCTAGATGATTCAGATCTCCCGGTTCCGCGACGATCTCCTAACTCCGCTAACCTGCGCGTAAGCACACGCTAGCCCCGCTACCCCCTACCTCCCTCCTTCCCCCAATCCACCGGCCCGTCCACAAACCGCTTGTGCAGCGTGGCCATCAACTGCGCATTCCCCGCCAGCAGATACTCATACGCCTTCGTCCACTCATCCCCGCTCTTCCAGCCCGATTGCGTCAGCCGCACCACCGTCGCATTTCCACGCGCTTCAAACGAAAACGCCGCTCGAGTCCTCTCCGCCCGCACCGTCGGAAACTTCTCCGGAGCCAACGCCGCAATCACCAGGTCCTTCTCCGGCACAAAACTCACAATCGTTCCTCCGCCCGTATTTCCACCCGGAAAGTGCACCAACCAATCCCCGCCCGGCTTCAAATCGACAGTCGCATTCGGAAAAAGCCATGTGCTCAGCCCCTCGCTCGTAGCAAACGCGTGCCACACCTCTCCTACCGGCGCAGGCACCTCCACCTCAATCACAAACTGCTGCGGCGGCCCGCCCGCCTTTGCACTTGCAGCCTGCGTCCACGCAAACCGCGCCGGAACAATGCTGATCAACATCATGAGAAGTATTCTGGTCTTTGTCATGGAAGTTAGTTGAACGATCAAGTAAGATACTGTCAAGAGAAAAGACATGGCTGCCCCCAAAAATGCCGCCACCCGCGATCGCCTCATCGATTCCGCCCGCTTCCTCTTCTGGGAGCGCGGCTACGCAGGCACCAGCATGTCCGAACTCCTCGCCCACGCTGAGGTCAACTCCGGCAGCTTCTACCACTTCTTCGACAGCAAAGAGGCCCTTCTCCGCGCCGTTCTCGAGCAGTACATCGAGCTGCTCCGCCCCATGGTCGTCAACCCGGCTTTCGCCTCAGTCAACAAACCTCTTGACCGGATCTTCGCCATTCTCGCCGGCTACCGTGAACGCATCCTGATGACCAATTGCACCTTCGGCTGCCCGCTCGGCCGCCTCGCTCTCGAAGTCGATCCTGAAAACGCGCCGGCACACAAGCTCATCGCGCAAAATTTCCAGGGCTGGATCGATGCCGTCCGCGAATGCCTCGTCGAGATGAGGCCTTCTCTCCCCCGCAACACCAACATCGACGCCCTCGCCACCTTCATCCTCGTCACCATGGAAGGCGGCGTCATGCTCTCCCGCTCCTACCGCTCCGTCGATCCCTACGACCGCGCCGTAGAACAACTCCGCGAGCACTTCCGCCTCCTGCTCCAGAAACAGAAACCCAAGAAGCTCCCCTGACTCCCGTTCCACAACACCCTGTACCCATAGCTGTGCCCCGGAAAGCTGTGCCTCGTTCATCGCGCCGCCCGGGGTCCCCGGCGACACGTCTTTGTCGCTGGGGTGGTGTTGCAAGAGTCAGCACATTTTTGCCGACTGCAATGACGAAGATCGTTGCAGGCACGCGCTGAAAGCGACCGCTCCGATCGACTTCCAGAATTGACCTGAGAGGGGACCACAGCGGAGCAATGGTACACACAGTGGAATGAGGCTCGCAGCGATCAAGAGTAAGAGAAATTGCGTCATATTTGTGATTCTTGTTAGAACACAATACCGATGGAATCTGCGGAGATGCACAATGGTTATCGTCCAATTGTGCTGATGGATGCCGAGTGTCGCCTAGACGGAAGTTTCTTTGTTTCTCGCCATGCGCCAAAGCCAGACGATTGATCCGACCCAGATCAGCCCATCAAGCACAGTGGCCGTAAACATCTCGTAAACGCGAATCTGCCAGGCGTGCGCATTGTGATAGTAGGCTGTCATCCAAATCGCGAACAGCAACTGAGATGCGGCAAACAATCCTCCAAGAGTGGCTAGGGCAAAGAGGCACCATGCTGCTGCTTTTCTGCTCATCGGCGTCAATTCTAGGACATTGCGAGTGGTTGGTCGCCCAAACGGAAGTGTGCCGTTTCTTCGCCTTCCAAAAGCAACT
>Ga0207695_10005496_pt1 | contig 16776 bp, 13 predicted proteins | sample KBSC54metaG_FD_184354 | JGI IMG/M metagenome (GOLD analysis project Ga0207695, IMG submission 184354) | Corn rhizosphere microbial communities from Kellogg Biological Station, Michigan, USA - KBS C5-4 metaG (SPAdes) (version 2) | ecosystem: Host-associated > Plants > Roots > Rhizosphere > Soil... | reverse complement strand
CGATGGCGCGCACCTCGTCTTTGAACAGGGTCCGCAAGGGCTCCACCAGCTCGAACTGCAGGTCCTCCGGCAGGCCGCCCACGTTGTGATGGCTCTTGATGTTCGCGGTGCCGGTGCCGCCACCCGACTCGACGACATCCGGGTAGAGCGTGCCCTGCACCAGGAAGCGGATCGGGTCGCCGTCGGCCGCCGACTCGGCGACCAGCTCGGCCTGCGCCTGCTCGAAGGTGCGGATGAACTCGCGGCCGATGATCTTGCGCTTCTGCTCCGGGTCGGTGACACCGGCGAGTGCGCTCAGGAACTGCTCGGCCGCGTCGATGGTGACCAGCCGGACGCCGGTCGCCGCGACGTAGTCCTGCTCCACCTGCGTGCGCTCGTCGGCGCGCAGCAGTCCGTGGTCGACGAAGACGCAGACCAGCTGGTCGCCAACGGCCTTGTGCACCAGCGCCGCGGCCACTGCGGAGTCGACCCCGCCCGACAGCCCGCAGATCACCCGGCCGGTGCCGACCTGGGCCCGGATCTTCTCGACCTGTTCGGCGATCACGTTGCCGCTGTTCCAGTCCGCCGGGATGCCCGCCGCGTCGTGCAGGAAGTTCTCGAGCACCCGCTGCCCGAACTCCGAGTGCTTGACCTCGGGATGCCACTGGACCCCGTACAGCTTGCGCGCGTCGCTGGCGAAGGCGGCCACCGGCGTCGCGTCGCTCGACGCCAGCACCTCGAAGCCCTCGGGTGCGCGCACGACGGAGTCGCCGTGACTCATCCACGCGGTCTGCTCGGCCGGCTGCCCGGCCAGGAAGGTTCCGCCCGGTCCGCTCAGCCGCACCGATGTCGAGCCGTATTCGCGGACCCCGGTCGGCGCGACCTCGCCGCCGAGCTGCTGCGCCATGACCTGGAATCCGTAGCAGATGCCCAAGGTCGGCACCCCGAGCTCGAGCACGCCGGGATCGAGGTCGGGCGACCCTTCCTCGTAGACGCTCGACGGGCCGCCGCTGAGCACGATGCCCGCGGGGTTCTTGGCGGCGACCTCGGCCGCCGTGATGGTGTGCGGGACGATCTCGCTGTACACCCCGGCCTCGCGCACGCGGCGCGCGATCAGCTGGGCGTACTGGGCCCCGAAGTCGACGACCAGAACCGGATGCGCCTCGCTGTTCTGTGCCGAGAGCGCCGCCGACGGTGACACGCCATCGCTCACGCGGCAGCACCCACGGCGGTGCGCGCCTCGGTCTGCTCCAGCCGTGCCGTCACGTACGCCGGAATGCGGAACTCGAAGTAGAACGACAGGAACGGGATGATGCCGCCCAGGGCGAAGAACAGGAACCGGCCGAACGAGAAGCGCACGAAGCGCCACAGCAGGAAGTCGCAGGCCAGGTAGACGACGTAGAGCCAGCCGTGCACGATCAGGATCGCCGTCGAGAGGTCGACGCCGGTGATCCGGCTGCGCGGCGTCAGGGCGAGGAAGCCGAACGGGCCGTTCAGTTCGATGTCGACGAGCAGGCCGTAGCGCAGCACCATCATGGCGCAGAGCAGCAGCAGGAAGACTCCGGTGACGATCGCCGAGACCCGGAACACCCGCAGCACATTCCGCACCCGGGGGACATCGGCGGGGCGCGGTCCGGCGGTCATGAGTCCATTCTACGGTCGGCCGGCTGGGCTTCCTTCTCGACGACATCCTTGACCAGCCGGTACCAGAGGTAGACCGCGAACCCGGCGAAGATCGCCCACTCCGCGGCGTAGAACAGGTTGAGCCAGTTCAGCGAGACCTCCTGACTGGGGGCCGGCGAGTCGATGGCATCCAGGCCCGGCGCGGCCGCCCGGGCGACGAGATATCCGCCGTACACCGATCCGCTGAAGTGCCGCCACTGATTGATCAACGCCGGAACGGATGCCGCGCTCTGGATGCCCTTCTCGACATCCGGCTGATCCGGCGCCTCGCTGGGCAGGTACCGCCCGATCAGCGGGCTGGCGATCGTCGCGGAGGCTTCGGCCGCCAGCGCCCGCGCGCGCGTCGGCGCCCACCCGAGGGCGACGGCGAGCTCCGGTCCCTCGTCGGTGACGACGTGGCCGACCAGCCAGAACCCCACCGTGCCGCCGTTCAGCCGATTCTGGAGCACGACGAAATCGTCGGGCGCGAGCGTGCCGGTGACCGAAACCATCCGGCCCAGCTGAGTGCCTGTGACCGAGCTGCCCGGCTCGGCCAGAGTGGTGAGGGCGATCGGCGTCTCGGTGTCGGCCCGGTCCACCGGCGCCGACGAGACGCTGCGCGCCAGCTGCCACTGGCCGAGCGCCGAGAACCCGGCCGCGATGGCCAGGGCGAGCAGCAGCGCGCCGATCCAGCGCGGGCGGCGCGCGATGACCCAGAAGCCCGGTCCCGCTGAGGCATCCATCAGTACTCCGGATCGCGTTCGCGCCCGGCCGGGCTCTGCACGTCGTGGTGGTCGCTCTGCTGATGAGCCTGGCGGGCGATGCGCGCCTCGGTGTCGTCGACGTCGCCGACCTCGTCTGCCTCCGCATCCGGATCCGCACCGACGCCCAGCAGCTCGCCCTCATGCTCGTCCATCAAGAAGGTGCCGGTTCCGTCGACCGCTCCGGCCGCCACCCCGTCGGATGCCGCAACGTTCAGCGCGGCCAGCTCGTCGTCCCCTGCTCCGGCCATGGCCGCCTCGGCCAGCGCGAAGTCGCGATCGCGTGCGGAGCCGTCGGCCGCGACCGCGGCGACCTCTCGGCGGCGTCCGAATCGGCGCGAGAACAGCCAGCCGCCTGCGCGTTCCGAGTTGACGGCCAGCACCGGTCCGAGGATCGCCATGATCAGAACGTACAGTCCCGCGAAGGGAGTCAGCCGGGAGTCCAGTCCGGCTGCCGCGGCCAGGGTCGCGAGGATGAGCGCGAACTCCCCGCGGTTCTGCAGCATGGCACTCACGTTGAAGCCCTCGGCTGGGGTGAGCTTGTTGAGCCAGGCGATCAACTGGCCCCCCGCCGTGTTGAGCACCAGCGTCATGGCCACGGCGGCGATCACCGGCACCAGCACGCCGCCGAAGGTCGAGGGGTCGAGAGCGAGGCCGAAGTTGAGGAAGAAGAAGGCCCCGAAGACGTCGCGCAGCGGCAGCGAGAACTGCTCGATGCGCGCCTTGTACCGGGTGGCTCCGAGTACCAGGCCGATCAGGAACGCGCCGATCGCATTCGACACCCCGAGCAGTTCACCGATCCCGCCGAAGGCGACCGCGAGACCGAAGAACAGGATGGTGAACAGCTCATCGTCGCGCGCGCCCACCAAGCGGGAGACCACGCGCCCGCCCCAGCGCGCCAAGGCGAACATCGCCACCAGGAACGCGAACGAGATGCTCAGCTGCAGCACGATCGCCCAGACCGTCTTCTCGCCCCCGATGATCACCGTCACGATGGCCAGGTAGATGGCGATGAAGACATCCTCGACGACTGTGATCCCCAGGATGACGGGGGTCTCACGGTTGGTCAGGCGCCGCAACTCGATCAGCAGCTTGGTGACGATCGCGCTGGAACTGGTGGCCGTCATCCCGGCGATGATCAGCGCCTCGCGCGTGCCCCAGCCCACCCAGAGCCCGAACAGGAAGCCGAAGCCCATGTTGATGACGATGCGGGTGCCGCCGCTCAGCAGCAGCGAGCGGATGTTGCCGAAGAACTCGTCCTGGTCGAACTCCAGGCCGAGACTGAAGAGCAGGAAGATGAGGCCGACGATGGCGACCAGTTCGACATCGGCCGACTTGAAGTCCAGCGGGAAGAGGTCGAAGTGCGGGCTCGCGATGAGCCCGACCAGCATGTAGACCGGGATCGCCGGCAGGCCGATCAGCTTGCCGAGCCGCCCGAGCAGGTAGGCGATGACGAACAGGACGCCGAGGACGAGGAGTTCGTGACCCACCCTGGCTACCTTCCGGGCGGCGCGTCCACGGACTCGGCCTTGGCCTTGAACTCGCCCGTGCGGTAGAAGAGGAATGCCTTGGCGACCTTCTCGGGCGCGCCGGCCACGACCAGGGTGTCGCCGGGGAAGACCTTGAAGTCGACATCGGGCGCCGGGTTCGCCGATTCGCCGCGCACGATCGCCACGACGGTCACGCCGGGCAGACCGCGGTCGGTCATGTTGCCGATCGCCTGACCCGCGATGTGGTCGTCGTAGTCGACGTGGAACCAGTCGATCGACAGCCCGGGGATCTGGTCGAGGCCCGACAGCGACTCGGTGATCTTGGTGCCGCCGAGCAGTTCCGCGAGGGTGTGCGCCTCGTCCTCGTCGAGCCGCAGCGAGACTTTCTTGGCAGAGCCGTCTTCGGCGTCGGCGAAGGTGATGAGGTCGCTGTGCCCCGAGCGGTGGCTGATGACGCCGACCTTGCCACCGTCGTCTGTGACGAAGGTGTGCAGCACCCCGACTCCGGGGAGCTTCACCCGTCGCACATCGGTCATGGATGCCACCCTACGCTGCGACCGCGGGCCTCACCGGCCCTAGGCTGGCGCCGTGACGGACCGCGAGCCAGCCGCGCACCGCGACGAGTCCGCACTCACCGCGGAGGGCGCGGCGACACTTGCGCCGCTCACCGGTATCCGCTTCGTCGCCGCGATCCTGGTCTTCAACGCCCACCTGGTCCCCCCTGCGGGTGCACCGGCCGTCGTCTCGGGTTTCGCGCTCGCGGGGCACGACTGGATGACGATGTTCTTCGTTCTCTCGGGGCTGATCCTGACCTGGAACTACGACCGCCTCTTGACCGAGAACGGCACGCGCGCCCTTCGCATCTACTACGTGGCGCGTTTCGCCCGCATCTATCCGCTGTATCTGCTCGCTCTGGCGGTCGCAGTCCTCGTGATGGTGCACCAGTCGGCGGATGTCGGCCGACTGCTGACCGACCCGGCGCTCTGGCTGCATGTCGTCGCGCAGCAGACCTGGAGCGGCGACCTCTCGGTCGCCTACGGATTCAATGGTCCGGCCTGGTCGGTCGGGGTGGAGCTGTTCCTCTACGCACTGTTCCCGCTCCTGCTGATCCCGCTCCGGCGCATCCGGCGGAACGTGCGCGCGCTGCTCATCGTGTGCGTTGCGGCGGTTGTCGTCGTCGCCGCCCTCACGGTGCTGAGCTACCTGCTCGGCATCGCCGACCTCCCGCACCAGAATCCGCTCTCGGGGCACCGGTTGCTGTACCGCACGCCGATCACCCGGCTTCCGGACTTCGTGCTCGGTGTGTGCCTCGGCTACCTTCTGATGGCGACGCGCGACCGCGACCTGACCGGGATCGGGCGCATCCTTCAGGCGGTCGGCGGCATCCTGGTGATCGGCGAGATGCTCATCCCGCAACTCGCGGCGTCGATGTGGTCGCTCGACAGCAGCGACATGGTTCCGTTCGCGCTGCTGCTCTTCGGTCTCGCCGTCTCACCCGGCACGGTGCTGGCCCGCCTCCTTTCGAGTGGACCGATGGTGCTGCTGGGTGACAGCTCGTACGCCTTCTACCTGTGGCACCAGACGGTCGTCAACCTGGTGGGCAGGAGCGGGCCGTCCGCCACGGCGTGGGCGGTCGCCTGGGTGGTCGCCTTCGTGGTCACGACAGCGGTCGCGGTCGGAACGCACGTGCTGTTCGAAGTGCCGGCGCGAAGTTGGCTGCGGCGGGTGCTGGGCCCGCGCACACCAGCCCCGGTGCGCGCGTGACCGCGACACCCGGCGGCTCGGAGGAGCGGACCCGGCCCGAGATCCTGGTGATGCGCAGCGTTGCGGTGCTCGCCATCCTGGTGCATCACCTCTGGGAGCCGTGGCTCCCGGGAGGGCTGGCCGCCCTCGACGTGTTCTTCGTCATCTCGGGATACCTGGTCACGGGGATCCTGTTCGACGCGCGGGTGCGGGACGGCCGGGTCGCCCTCTCGGCGTTCCTGGCACGCCGGGCGCGGCGCATCCTGCCGAGTGCGGTCACCGTGCTGCTGGCCTGCCTGGTCGGCATGTTCGCGTTCGTTCCGATAACCGACTGGGGCCGCGTCGCGGGCGAACTCGCCGCGTCCGCCGTGTTCCTCGAGAACTGGGCACTGATCCTGGCCGGTCAGGCCTACGCGGCGCCGGACGCGGCGACCGCCGTTCAGCACTACTGGACGCTCGCGGTCGAGGCGCAGTTCTACCTGGTGTGGGCCGTCATGCTCATGCTGCTGCTGGGGCGCGGTGCCGGTGCCGGTCGCAAACGGGCGGCCACGGTCGCCATCGCCGTCGTGCTGGCGGCCTCGCTCGCAGTGTCCATCGTGTGGTGCGCGGTCGCCCCGGCCTCCGGTTACCTGTCCACGGCGACCCGGATGTGGGAGCTCGCGGCGGGCGCGCTCCTGGCCGCCCTCTACCGGCGCATTCCGAGCTTCCGCATCGCCCTCCCCCTGTCGATCGCCGGATGGTCGGCCATCGCCCTCTCGTTCGTCGTGATCGATCCGAGCGTCCCGTGGCCCAGCTGGCGAGCGCTTCTGCCGGTGGCCGGTGCCGTGCTGATCATCGCTGCGGGCGTCCCGGCGCGGGCGCGACGATGGCGCCGCTGGACGGATAATGCCCTGACCCGCAACCTGGCCGAGAGCTCTTACGCGATCTACCTCTGGCACTGGCCGCTGCTCGTCTTCACCGAGCAGGCGATCGGCCACGCGCCGTCGACGCCGCAGAAGCTGGGCATCGCCGCGGCGTCGCTGGCGCTCGGCTGGATCACGACCAGATGGGTCGAGCGACCGCTCAGATTCGGGTGGCTCCGGCAGACGCGGCCGCTCGCCACGCTGACCCTCGCAGTGCTGGCGATCGCGCTGGTCGCGGTCCCACCGCTCGCGGTCCGCACGGTGATGACGCGCACTGCGGAGCTCTACACGGCGATCGCTGCCCCACCCTCAGCGGGCGTGTGCATCGGTGCCGAGGCCCGCGCGCCGGGCGTGCAGTGCATCAAAGGCCCCTACCGCGGCCTGATCCCGGATCCGCTCGGCGACTGGGAACAGGTATCGGTGCTCCACGGAATGGGGTGCGCCACCGACAACGTCTCGCCCGACATCGAGTCCTGCCACTTCGGCCACCCTGGCGGTGCCGTGCGCGTCGCCCTGGTCGGCGACTCGCACGCCATGAAGCTCTGGCCGGCCCTCAAGGTGATCGCCGAGGACGAAGGCTGGGACCTCGTCACGTACCTCAAGGCGCAATGCGAGTTCACCGCGCCCGCTCCAGCCGACGCGGCGAACGGATGCCGGCAATGGCGGGAGTCGGTGACCGAGCGCCTGCGCACCGATGGCCCGTGGGATCTGGTCGTGACCACAGGAGCCTCTCACGAGACCGGAGGCGCCGATGCCCCGGATGAGTTCCGGGTCAGGTGGCAGCCGGTCATCGACGCGGGAGCGGCGCTCGTGGTGGTGCGCGACGATCCGTACTTGAGGGCCGACGTCCACGCCTGCATCGTCGCCCACCTGAACGACACGTCGGTCTGCGATGTTGCGCGCGCGGACGCGCTGCACCCCGACTCCATGGCCGACACCGCGGGCACGATGAGAGGCGCTGCGGTCGTCGATCTCACCGAGCTGTTCTGCTCCGCGACGACCTGCTTCGCTGTCGTGGGCGGGGTGATCACGCATCGCGACCAGGACCACATCACCGACGCGTTCTCCCAGTCGTACGCGCCGTATCTGGCCGCACAGCTGGCCGCTCGGGAGCCCGGCCTGTTCGGCCGGCGCTAGCGGTACCGCTAGCTCTGGGCGTACGGCGCGACGACGACCTCGACCCGCTGGAACTCCTTGAGGTCCGAATACCCGGTGGTGGCCATCGAACGCCGCAGGGCTCCGATCAGGTTGACCCGGCCATCCGGATTCGACGACGGGCCGAACAGCAGCTGCTGCAGCGGCGCGACCGTGCCCACCTGCATCCGCGAACCGCGCGGCAGCTCGGCGTGGTACGCCTCACCGCCCCAATGCCAGCCGCCGCCGGGCGCCTCCTCGGCGCGGGCCAGTGCGGTGCCGAGCATGACCGCGTCGGCTCCGACCGAGACCGCCTTGACCAGGTCACCGCTGGTACCGAGGCCGCCATCGGCGATGACATGCACGTAGCGCCCGCCCGACTCGTCGAGGTAGTCGCGACGGGCTCCGGCCACATCGGCGACCGCCGTGGCCATCGGGGCATGGATGCCCAGGCTCGCGCGCGTCGTCGACGCAGCTCCCCCGCCGAAGCCGACCAGCACGCCGGCCGCGCCGGTGCGCATCAGGTGGAGCGCCGCCGTGTAGGTCGCCGCTCCCCCGACGATCACGGGGACGTCGAGTTCGTAGATGAACTTCTTCAGGTTGAGCGGCTCGACCGTCTTGCTCACGTGCTCTGCGCTGACCGTGGTGCCGCGGATGACGAACAGGTCGACCCCGGCATCCACGACCGCCTGCGAGTGCTCCTGCGTGCGCTGCGGTGAGAGGGCTCCGGCGACCGGGACGCCCGCTGCCCGGATCTGCGCGATGCGCTCCTTGATCAGCGCGGGCTTGATCGGCTCGGCGTACAGCGCCTGCATGCGGGCGGTGGCCGCCTCGGGCTTCAACCCGCGGATCTCGGCGAGCACCGGCTCCGGGTCGTCGTAGCGGGTCCAGAGCCCCTCCAGGTCGAGCACGCCCAGCCCGCCGAGCTTGCCGATCTGGATCGCTGTTGCCGGGCTGACGACAGAATCCATCGGAGCGGCGAGCACCGGCATGTCGAAGGTGAAGGCGTCGATCGTCCACTTGACCGAGACATCCTGCGGGTCGCGCGTGCGGCGGCTCGGCACGATCGCGATGTCGTCGAACGCGTAGGCGCGCCGCGCCCGTTTGGACCGGCCGATCTCGATGTCGCTCACTCCGCTAGCCTAGGCGCCGCCGCCCCTGCGGCGCCCCCGCTTCGGCGGCGTGCGCGCCGCCGCCTCCGCTGGGTCTCGTCGATCGGGGCCGCCCGGAACGACCGCGGGCGGCGAGGGATGTCATCTCCTGGCGAAATCTCGTGACGCGGGCCAGCCACGTCAATCCGGGCGAAAGAAGACGCCCGGATTGGCAGAACCCGCCCCTCATCCGATTCGGCGTTGACTCGACGGCAGTCCACGGTCGCGAAGTTGAGCCTGTAGTGCGTAGGGATCCCACGCCACCGACCAGCCCCACCGGGCGACCGCAGGACCGAGCGCTCGCAGCCGATCCTCGCGCGCCTTCTCGGCTATGACGACTTCCGCCGGGTCTCGACCCCCTGTGAACTCATCCCGGATGTACTTGCTGACTCCGTCGAATTCGCCGATGAGATCGTGCTCTGGCCACCAAAAGTCGACCACCCCGATCCCCCCGGCGCCGTCCCGGAACGGAACCTGCAACTCCGGCGCCGGAAGTCCCGCCTCCCAGATCCGCACTCTGCTGAGACTCTCGCCTGGCGACCCGGACCGGGAGTCGGCGAACGGCACGACGACGACCGCGTCGGATCTGGAGCCGGTCGAGCATCTGGCTGACATCAGCCGGTCCGATCCGATAATTCGCGAACGCCCAGTCGAGAATGCCTACCGCGGTCAGGAACGGCGAGTCCGCCGCCACCTCGGCAAGGGTGCGGCTCAAGTCCGTCAACCTCAACTCGCCGCGGAGCTCGATCGCCTCGGCCGGGTAGTCGGTTGCGTGCTTGCGATATCCGTGCTCGGTCCGGGTCCCCGCCGCGGTTGTCGCGAGCATGTGCACCAGCGTGGGCATCGGACCGATGATCGGAGCCCCGTGAAGAACTGCAGCTGAGATGTGGCTGATCGTCGGATTGACCCGGTTGGTGCCGACCGCCGCCAGAACACGGAATGTGTAGCGCTCCGTCTGCGTGAGCTTGTTCCAGCCTTCGAAGGGGTAGTACGCCCCACGGTGCACGCGGACGAGCCGCCCGCGTTCTGCCGCTCGCTGCAGTTCGCGGATGTCGCCTTGCTCGGATAGCTCACACAGGAACTGCAGGCGGTCAAGGAAGGCGTCCACGCATCTCATGGTCTGTCGGGCGGCACACCCGGTCGACTCATCGTGCCGATCCAGTGAGGAAAAGCCTGGAATCGCCGTCCGGGAAGGACAGGCCGAGGCGGTCTAGGTCACGGCGCATCCGGGCGAGTCACGTCACTCCGGGCGAAGGAAGACGCCCGGAATGACGCCACCCGCCCGCATTCCGAAAATGACCGGTCAGCGCAAACGTTGTACGCGCTTCTCGTCCCACACCGGCTCGTCCGACTCGTACACGCGCCCGTCGGCACCGAACACCAGGAAGCGGTCGAACGAGCGCGCGAACCAGCGGTCGTGCGTCACGGCGAGCACGGTCCCCTCGAAGCGGTCGAGGGCATCCTGCAGCGCCTCGGCCGAGACCAGGTCGAGGTTGTCGGTGGGTTCGTCGAGCAGCAGCATGGTGGCTCCGCTGAGTTCGAGCAGCAGGATCTGCATGCGGGCCTGCTGACCACCGCTCAGCGACTCGAAAGTCTGCTCCGCGGCATCCACCAGCCCGTAGCGGTTGAGCGCCCTGCTGGCATCCTCGCGACCCATGCCGTCGCGGTTGTCGTCTCCGCGGGACAGGATCTCGAGCAGCGTGCGACCCACCAGCTCGGGATGCTCGTGCGCCTGAGCGAACCAGCCGGGCACGACGCGCGCGCCGAGCCGAGCCACTCCCGTGTGCGCGACGGGGTCGAGGGTCTGCCCGACCGTCGTCAGATGGCCGGCCCGCGGATCGGGATCGCTGCCGCCCAGCGCGAGCAGCCGCAGGAAATGCGACTTGCCCGAACCGTTCGAGCCGAGCACGGCCACCCGCTCGCCGAACCACACCTCGAGGTTGAACGGCTGCATGAGACCGGTCAGTTCGAGCCGCTCGACCACCAGGGCCCGCCGCCCGGTGCGCGCGCCCCCCAGGCGCATCGCCAGGTTCTGCTCGAGCGGCCGCAGCTGGGGCGGGCCGGCCTCCTCGAACTTGCGGAGCCGGGTCTGGGCCGCTCGGTAGCGCGAGGCGAACTCGTCGCTGGCCGTGGCCTTCGCCTTCATCGTGGCGACCAGCTGCCTGATCTTGGCGTGCTGCTCGTCCCACCGGCGCTTGAGCTCGTCGAGGCGCTCCATGCGGTCGCGTCGCGCGTCGTGGTAGCTGTCGAAGCCGCCGCCGTGCGTCCAGACCGTGTTGCCCGCCGCGCCGAGCTCGAGCGTGAGGATCCGGTCGGCGGCGCGCGCCAGAAGCTCCCGGTCGTGGCTGACCAGCAGCACCGTCTTCGGCGTCGTCGTCAGCGCCTGCTCGAGCCAGCGCTTGCCGGGCACGTCGAGGTAGTTGTCCGGCTCGTCGAGCAGCAGGACCTGCTCGGGGCCGCGCAGCAGGGCCTCGAGCGCCAGCCGCTTCTGCTCGCCGCCGCTCAGACTGGTCACCGCGCGGTATTTGGCCCGCTCGAACGGGATGCCGAGTGCCGCGATCGTGCAGACATCCCAGACGGTCTCCTGGTCGTAGCCGCCCGCGTCGCCGTAGTCGGCGAGCGCCGTGGCATAGGCCATCTGCCGCTCGGTGGAGTCCTGCTCGATCAGCGCCTCCTCGGCCGCGTCGAGGGCGCGCGCGGCGTCGCGCACCGCCGGGCGGGCCACCGAGATCAGCAGGTCGCGCACGGTGGAGTCGTCGCGCAGGTGCCCGACGAACTGGTCCATCACCCCGAGACCGCCGTCGAGCGTGATCGCCCCGGAGTCGGCCTTGACCTCCCCGCAGATGATCTTGAGCAGCGTCGACTTGCCCGCACCATTGGCGCCGATCAGCGCCGAGACGCTCCCCTCGCCGACCCGGAAACTCACCTCGTCGAGCAGCGGCCGGCCGTCGGGAAGTGCCAGTGAGACGTTGTTCACGTCGATGTAGCCCATGCTGCGCCCTTCGCCCGATCCGGATGAGCGAGCCGACCAGGCTATCGCCTCCGTGGTGCACACTCGAACCATGAACGTCGAGGCGGAACCGCTCGAGACCCTGCGCCGCCGCACCAGCGTGAAGTGGACCGAGTACCCACCCGAGGTGCTCCCGCTCTTCGTCGCCGAGATGGATTACCCGCTCGCCCCGGGGTTGAGTCGGGTGCTCCACGAGCGCATCGCGGCCTCGGACTCCGGATACGTCGGCAGCCCCGGCGAGCTGCCCGCCGTCTTCGCCGACTTCGCCGAGCGGCGGTGGGGATGGCGGCCAGCGCTGGGCGGCATCCGCACCACCACCGATGTGAGCGTGGCCATCGTCGAGACCCTGCGACAGGCGATCCGGCCGGGTGATGGCGTGGTGATCACGACTCCGGTGTACCCGCCGTTCGTCAGCTTCATCGAAGAAGCCGGCGGCGTCGTGGTCGACGTTCCGCTGGCCCAGGCGGAGGGTCGCCCGAGCGGCTACGCGCTCGACCTGCCCGGGATCGATCGCGCATTCGCAGCCGGGGCGCGCGCGATGCTGCTGTGCCATCCGCACAATCCGCTCGGACTCATGCATCCCTCCGGCGATCTCGAGGCGCTGGCGGCGAGCGCCGCACGGCACGACGTCCTCGTCATCAGCGACGAGATCCACGCGCCGCTGGTGCACGCCGGCGAGGCCTTCACGCCGTTCCTCAGCATCTCGGATGCCGCCCGCACCCACGGCGTCACCGTCACGTCGGCGAGCAAAGGCTTCAATCTCGCGGGGTTCAAGTGCGCCCTGATGATCGCGGAGTCCCCGAGCACCGTCGCCCTGCTGGACGCCATGAGCTTCGAGGTCGGCGCCCGCACCAGCATCCTCGGGCTGCACGCCAGCATCGCCGGTCTGCGCGACGACGAGGAGTGGCTCGACGGCGCGATCGCCGCCATCCAAGCCTCGGCCGGGCTGCTGGGCACGCTGCTGGCGGCGAAGCTCCCGGATGCCGGCTACCGCCCGCCGCGCGCCGGCTTCCTCGCCTGGCTCGACCTGCGCCGGCTCGGGTGGGGCGATGCGCCTGCTCAGCGCATCCTGGATGAGGCGAAGGTCGCCCTCGTGCCGGGCCTCGACTTCGGCGCGTCGGGCGCCGGCTTCGCCCGGCTCAACCTGGCCTGCTCGCCCGAGGTGCTGACCGAGGCGATCGAGCGGATCGCGCGGATCGCGCCCTGACGATCAGACGTGCAGCGCCTGCAGCACGTGGTACACCACGTACACCGGCCAGACCAGCGCCTGCAGCAGCCCGAGGATCACGCCCCAGAACGACCCGTCGGAGTGCGAGACGAAGTAGATCGCCGCCCCCACGTAGAGCAAGAGCGCCAAGAAGCCGAATCCGAACCCTGCACGTCCGTTCTTCATGTCGGTCAGGCTACCGCGAGTAGTTGGGCGCCTCGACCGTCATCTGGATGTCGTGCGGGTGCGACTCCTTGAGACCGGCCGGCGTGATGCGCACGAACCTGCCGAGCTGCTTGAGCTCGGGGATGGTGCGCGCCCCGACGTAGAACATCGACTGGCGCAGCCCCCCGACCAGCTGGTAGACCGTGGCGCCGAGCGCTCCGCGGTAGGGCACGCGGCCCTCGATCCCCTCGGGGATGAGCTGCGCGTCCGAGGGCACGTCGGCCTGGAAGTAGCGGTCGCGCGAGTACGAGGTCTTCTTGCCGCGGTCGCTGAGCGCGCCGAGCGAGCCCATGCCGCGGTAGTTCTTGAACTGCTTGCCGTTGCTGTAGACCAGGTCGCCGGGCGCTTCGTCGGTGCCGGCGAGCAGCGAGCCGAGCATCACGGTGTCGGCTCCCGCGACCAGCGCCTTGGCGATGTCTCCCGAGTACTGCAGGCCGCCGTCCGCGATCACCGGGATGCCGGTCTCGCGCGCCGCGAGAGACGCCTCGTAGACCGCGGTCACCTGCGGCACCCCGACGCCGGCCACGACGCGCGTGGTGCAGATGGATCCCGGGCCGACCCCGACCTTGATCGCGTCGGCCCCGGCGTCGACCAGCGCCTGCGCGCCGGAGCGGGTGGCGACGTTGCCGCCGATGATGTCGATCTCGTCGAACGCCGAGTCGGCCTTGAGCCGCCGAATGATGTCGAGCACGCCCTGGGAGTCGCCGTTCGCCGTGTCGACCACGATCACGTCGACGCCGGCGTCGCGGAGGGCGCCCGCCCGGTCCCAGGCGTCGCCGAAGAATCCGATCGCCGCGCCCACCCGCAGCCGGCCCGCCGCGTCTTTCGTCGCGTTCGGATACTTCTCGGTCTTCTCGAAATCCTTGACGGTGATGAGCCCGCTCAGCCGGCCCTTCGCGTCGACCAGCGGCAGCTTCTCGATCTTGTGCTGCGCGAAGATCGCGACCGCCGAGTCAGGGTCGACTCCGGTCGGCGCCGTGATCAGCGGCATCTTGGTCATCACATCGCGCACCAGCGTCGTCGACTTCTCGAACGGCGAGACGAAGCGCATGTCGCGGTTGGTGATGATCCCGACCAGGGTGCCGTCGCCCTCGACGACCGGCAGACCCGAGACGCGGAACTGACCGCAGAGGGCGTCCACCTCGGCGACCGTGGCATCCGGCGTCGTGGTGACCGGGTTCGTGATCATGCCGGACTCGCTGCGCTTGACCTTGTCGACGTGCATCGCCTGGTCGTCGATGGACAGGTTGCGGTGCAGAACGCCGAGCCCGCCCTGCCGCGCCATCGCGATGGCCATGCGCGACTCGGTCACGGTGTCCATGGCGCTGGACACCAGGGGCGCCGACAGCGTGATACGGCGGGTCAGGCGCGACGCGGTGTCGGCCTCGCTGGGGATCACATCGGTGTGCCCGGGAAGCAGCATCACGTCGTCGTAGGTGAGGCCGACGAATCCGAACGGGTCTGGCTGGCCGGAACTCTGGTCCATGCGGTTTTTTCTCCTGCGGAAATCGACGAAGAATGCTGGGCGACCGGCCTACGACGATGGACCCCGGTATCCCATCTGCAACCTCGGCTGCTTGACCGCTATTCCATCACACTCCATCATGGGCGGAGCCCGTTCCCGTGGGCGACGGTGCGCGAGTGTTGCGATATCGAAACACACGGGACACAAACGCCAAGTACGGTGAACAGCACGTTCGGATGTCCATGGCGGCGGCTGAAACACAGCGGCGCAGGCCGCCCGTTCCCCCGGAGGTACACATGGTGAAGGCGCCACCCGCAGTGCCACGCGTGATTCGGGCTGTGCTCGGCCTTCTTGCGCTCCTGCTGACCGCCGGCGCCCTCGCCCTCACCGCGCTCCCCGCAAGCGCGGCCGAACTCGCCGACCCCACAGACACTCCGTCGCCCACGCCCTCCGCGACCGCCCCCGCGCAGTTCGCCGAGATCTGGGTGCGGGTCGCGTCGGACAAGAGCAATGTTCCCAACGTGACCGTCAAGGTGACCGGGCCGAAGGGCTTCTCGCAGTCGTTCGTCACCGGCCCCGACGGCAAGGTCGAGGTCGACGTCCCGGTCCGCGGCGACTACAGCTTCACCCTCGACGTGGGCACGCTCCCCGACAAGACGCTCGGCCCGGCCATCAACCCGCTCAAGATCACGATCTCGCAGGGCGACCAGGGCGATCCGGCGTACTTCCTGCTGACCCCGGGCGGGGCTGCGACCAATCCGGGCAGTTCGGCCAGCCCGTCACCCGGGTCGGGGGGCGGCGGCGGCCACGCCACCGACTACTTCTCGCTGGTGTCGAACCTGACGGTCAACGGGATCATCTTCGGCCTCCTGATCGCCCTCGCCTCGATCGGCGTCTCGCTGATCTACGGCACGACAGGACTCAGCAACTTCGCCCACGGCGAGATGGTCACCTTCGGCGCCCTCTCGGGCTATGTCTTCAGCGGCATCCTCCATTTCCCGATCGTGGTCGCCCTCCTCGCGGGGTTCGTGCTGGGCGGGGTGTTCGGCTACGTGCAAGACCTGGGGCTCTGGAAGCCCCTGCGCAAGCGCGGCGTCGCCCTCATCCCCCTGATGATCGTGAGCATCGGCGTCTCGCTCGCGCTGCGCTACTTCTACCAGTTCCTGTTCGGCCCCGACCAGCTGGTGCTTCCCGTGCCGCCCGGCAGCACCGTGGCGTTCGGCCCGGTGAAGTTGCGCCAGATCGACATCATCACCGTGATCATCTGCGTCGTGCTGCTGCTGCTGGTCGCGTTCCTGCTGCTGCGGACCCGGATCGGCAAGGCCACCCGCGCCGTGGCCGACAACAAGGCGCTGGCCGCGGCATCCGGCATCAACGTCGAGCGGATCATCCGGATCGTCTGGGTCGGCTCGGGCGCACTGGCCGGCCTGGCGGGCGTGCTGATCGGCTACCACCAGTCGCTGCGCTGGGACACCGGTGCCAGCGTGCTGCTGCTGATCTTCGCCGCCGTCACGCTCGGCGGGTTCGGCACGGCTTTCGGCGCCCTGGTCGGGTCGCTCATCATCGGCCTGCTCGTCAATCTCTCGACCCTGGTGATCCCGACCAACGTGCAGAACGCTGCTGCGCTGCTCGTGATGATCCTCATCCTGCTGGTGCGGCCGCAAGGCATCTTCGGTCGACGAGAGCGAATCGGTTAGGGCACGGGAGGAGCAGAACATGGACTTCAACTTCATCATCCTGGCCATCGGGCAGATCCTGGCGCCCCAGACCATCGCGTTCGCGCTCGCCGCACTCGGGCTGGCGGTCTGCTTCGGATTCACCGGCCTCGTGAACTTCGGCCAGGCGGGCTTCATGGCGGTCGGCGGGTACGGGTTCGCGATCACCGCCGTCAAGTTCGGCTGGCCGCTCTGGGCGTCGATCCTGGCGGCGATCCTCGCCGCGGTGGTGTTCGCGTTCATCCTCGGCATCCCGACCCTGCGGCTGCGATCGGACTACCTCGCGATCGTCACGATCGCCGCCGCCGAGATCGTTCGATACACGGTCAAGA